>Ga0193752_1001606_pt1 | contig 18514 bp, 18 predicted proteins | sample H1c1metaG_FD_144924 | JGI IMG/M metagenome (GOLD analysis project Ga0193752, IMG submission 144924) | Soil microbial communities from a riparian zone of the East river system, Colorado, United States - H1c1 | ecosystem: Environmental > Terrestrial > Soil > Riparian zone | place: USA: East River...
CTCCGCCCGTAAGCACGTCGACATGCGTGAGCCGTAACGGCTCGCGGCTGAAGTTCGTCAGGTGCAGCTCGTATATGAGCCAGTCGCGTCCGTCGATGGCCACCGGACTCGGTGCCGCGGGGACCGCGAAGTCAAACGACTCGCGCGAACCGCTCCAGGCGCACGTTGACGACGCGGCGAGAATAACCGCCAGAACCGCCGCGATATGTGGATATGGACACCGCAATCACTCAGGATTCTAGCGCGAGATGCGGACGAGCGTTCCCGCCACTACCTCCGGATGCCAGCGCCGCGACTCGGTGAAAATGAGCGCGCGTGCTTCGCTCAGGCGCGCCAGCCGTTCTGCGAGCAGATAGCGGTCACCGAGCCATGCGCGAATGCGCCGTGGTAGCACGAGCGGAGCAGAAAGCCACTCCGAGAACGACAAGGCCACATACCAGGCCACCTACCAAATGAAGCCGAACCGATGAAGCATCTTCGTCAACCAAGTGAGAGAAATCTCACCTAGGTGACACGGAAGTTCATAAGAAGAGCAAAACTAGCCTACTAAGCCTGAAGCGATCTTTTCGGGCGTTTCGTTGTGTCCTTTGTCGGCGACTCAGCGCCGCATGCGGCTCGTAGCGGTTGAACGCCAATGTTAGATTTCGAATGTTTGGGAATCTTAAAATAATCAGAAGGAATTCAAGATGAACAAACCCCTCAAATTTCTAGATATTGCACCAGCGCTCGGCGTAATCATCGCTGTAATTGCACTCGGAATTGTTCTAATCGCCGGAATAATGGCTGTGTTCTTTGAGACGCAGCCCCTATACGACGTATTCATGGGCAATCCCGCCGCGAATGTGGGTATCCCAGCCTCCGCGTTTGCGGCTTTCGTGATCGTGTCAGTCCTATGGCATGTATTTCCGCCAGACAAAAGCAGTAACGGGCCTGTTCAGCTGAAGTTCTTCGGAATGGAATTCACAGGACCCGCCGGACCGATAAGCCTTTGGATCGCTTGCTTTCTATCGCTAATTCTTGCGGTCAATCAGTTGAAGTTGGATCGTCCGCCAGTTGCGGCCGCCGCGGCTTCAGCTGCCGTACCAGCTTCGAGTCAGCATTAGTCTTCAGCAACTCGGTCGACTACGCCTCAGCCGCGGTGCGGGAGAGATGCTTCTGTTTGTTGCGAGCGCCGCCTGCATTTCGCCGTTCTCGCCCGCGTTTTGCGGCTCACCACCGCGCCGGTGAGCTCGCAGAGCCGTGGATGGCGTTCGATGAAATCGCGCAATGGCGTGGCCGAGCTGCCCGACAGGACCGGATCGTGTCAACCAATTCGTCCGTGCACGATCCGGACCTACTGAGCGGTGTGACCTATCAGGTCTGGCGGCTGTCCGATCTCAAACTACTTAAGACGGCGTACTTCGATCTCGGCGCGGGTCGATTTGCGCACATCGCCCCGGAGGAGCCGAGAGTGGCTGCCGATGGATCGGTCTACGTGCAATCCCTCGGCTGCGGCATCGAGCGAATCACGGGGCTCGCCACGAACGAGCCGGTCGCGAAGCTGATCCACAACTCCCCGGGCAACTGGTGCGGCGTCCCGACGATAGTGGACAACTTCCTCATTCAATCCGTGCCGGCGATCCATGGTCTGATCGCGCTCGACTCTCGAACCCCGCAAAGCCGGTCGAGATGTCGCGACTTTCGCTGAGCGCCGACTTCCGCGCGCACTGGACGGGGCGGGATGCGAAGACGAAGCGCCTAGTGACCACGGGCTCGGAAAATCGCATCTTCCTGGTCAAGTTGAGTCGCTCGGGTGCGCTCTCGGTGGACGAGTCCTTCAAGGATGACAACGGCAAGCCTGGCTTCGATATGGCGAATCGCAAATGGCCACTCGGCTAAACGGGCACCGGCAAGCCCCACGGCGTGGTGTTTTCGCGCTGATCAGCGCCCCAGCAATGTCCTGCCAAAATGCCTTTAGCATTTGCCCGCAGAAGGGGAACAATCAACGGCGTAGAACCACCATGCTTACTAGCTAACCCTAGGGGTCGCAAAATCGCCAGCTCACTTGGCAGAAAAAAATCCACCAACAGGTGAGAGAAATACCGATCTCGTGACAGATACACAGTAGTCGACGTTAACAAATATCTAACAAGAAGACGCCGGCGACTAACAAGAACAACGTTGCGAGGCCTGACTTATGTCCATCCGCATCGCTTGGCGGACATTTCCTGTCGTAGCCCTATTGCTGTTGTCTGGTTGCGTTCTTGTGCCTGCTCTCGAGCCGAATAAGGCAAAAGTCACCGCATATAGCGAAAATCCAACCCTCACGAATGCGGTGGCTGTGGCGGAGTCCCTGCGTTCCAACTATACAAAAGAGGTTAAGGATCAGATTGTCACGGAACGCGTGATGGCCATTGGCCTGATCGCGGCTACCACGGTCGCGGCCGACATGGCGATTCGCGACGTAAGCAAGCACGATGTGCTGGGACTTGCGCTCGGGACCGGCGCCACCTACACCGCCACTAACTTTTTGGTCAGCAAGCCGCAGCAGTACATCTACGCAGCCGGCGCTAATGCGGTGCAGTGCGCATTGGACACGGTTCACCCAATGCGTGTCGCATTTCTGAAACGATCTCGGCTCGAAACGCTGATCAAGGAAATCGACACGGCAAGTCGTGACCTTGAGACGGAACTTGCGACGATTACTAAGCTCGATCCGGACCTTATTGAAGGGCAGCGCGCGAGTGCGGTGATGCAGGAAGCGAAGGGCATCAAAGCGCTTGCGACTGATGCCCTGATTGCCATGGACAACGCTGGCGGCGACCTATATTCGGCGCTTGGCCGTATCCAGAATCAAGTCACACAGGCAATTTCAGCCAATTCGCCCAATCTTCAGAGTTTGATGCAGCAACTGGGTAGTGCGCTCCCGGCGTTGGGCTCCCAAATCACCGGTGTTGTGCTTCCAGCCGTACCGGAGATGAAAGCAAAAGGCACGGCAAAAACTGCTACCAGCCCTTCGGCCGTCAAGAGTCTGCTCGCCGCGACCAAAAAGGTCGAAGAGCTCGACGCGGAAGCGCAGCTGATCATTGCGGCCGTGCAAGCAAAGCCCAATGCTGAATCGCTTAAAGCTTGCAGCGTTGATCTGGCACAGGCGGGACTGACAATGAAGGTGACGCCTTCCGATGAAGTTGCTGTTCCTTCCGGAAAAGCGGCGACGTTCAGCGTGTCGGGCGGGGTGCTCCCGTATCAGCGAGCCACTTGGATCGGCAGCGCTCCCAGCATTGATGAGGTACAGCTGACTACTGAAACGGGCGCGGGCCTTGTCACGATCGTCGTCAATGCTGGTGCAAAGGCAGGCAAGTACATGCTCCTGGTGCGTGATTCGGCGCAGGGACGCGAAACTGTGAATGTAAGCATCACGAATTCGTCCGAGGACGCCGCTGAGGCCACGGACGAAACGAAGAAGACGGCTAAAAAGGCTGAAGAACAATGCACCGTCGTCCCCAAACTAGAGGAAGTGCAGAAGAAGCTTATTGGGCTTGGATTTCAGAATTTACAGGTCACTGGCAAGGCGCGCATTTTGACTGCCGACGGGTGTCATGGAGAGATTACCGACACCGCGATGCGCGAATACCTCACAAAGCAGAGCGGGAGTGGAGCACCAATCCCGGCCGACGCGCTTCCGGTTTCCAGGGAAGAGCTCTTTAAGACTGTAAAGGAGTCGCTCGGAATTGAGGAGGGTGAATGAAGGGGGGGAGTGCGCGGCAGAGCAAGAGATCCCACATCGGTCGGCGATGGCTGTTTTCCCTGATTACGATTGTTGCTCCGCCGTTGATCCTTCTGATTCATCCGGAAAGGATTGATTTCCGTGAAGCTGACTTGCTCCGTGTCGTCAGCTGGTTAGTGTGTTTGGGCGGAATGGCCGCTTTGTTCGTGCACGCAGGCCTGGTCATGCGCGGGAGAGCTTTTGGAATTCTCATCGATGAGCGCAATCGTTTCAGCCTGTCCCGCCTGCAGATGACTTTATGGTCGGTGATCGTTCTTGCGACGTTGTACGTGGTGCTCCTCTCGAATATGGTGCGCGACAACACCAGCGCCGAACCGCTCGACGTCGATGTCAATTGGCATCTTGTCGTTCTGATGGGCATCAGCGTGGCGACTCTAGTCGCATCGCCACTTGCGCTCAGTGTTAAGCACAACAAGCTCGCCGACCAATTAGAGGTCATCAGTTCGGGCGATGAACTTAAAGACGCTCAGCAGTTGTCACGGACGCCAAAGGTGACCGGAACTGTCGTAGTCAAGCAATCGCCAGCGGACGCACGCTTTGCGGATCTCATCCGTGGTGAAGAGATCGGCACAGCAGCCACAGCAGATATCTCTCGCGTCCAGATGCTGATTGTTACGGTGATCATTGTGGTCGTTTACGCACTCGAGGTATGGCGGCGCATCGCGTTTGTCCCGGGTGGTATCAGCCAGTTTCCTGAACTTTCGGAATCACTTCTTGTGCTCATTTCAATTAGTCACGGCGGCTACATAGTCGGAAAGCTGACCCCCACCGCGCGCGGGGAGGCGGGATCGGCGAGCGCGAAAAACGTCCCGCGGGCGCTGCAAGCAAGTCAAAGGGCTACGGATCTGGTGCGCAATCTTGAGAATCGGCTTGCCTCGCTGCCGGACGATGGCCGCGCAAAGACGCTGAGGGACTCACTAACACTCGTAAGAGGTGCCGCGGCGCAGGCATCGACGCTGCCGATTCGAGTGACGGAACCCAATTTTGACCAGAGCGAGATATCGGCGCTTGAAGGTCGCTTAGAAGCGCTGTCAGCCAGTATCGTCGCGCTGACTGGCAACGTGCCGATCGCGGATATCGAAAATGCGCCGGCATCGGAAAAGGTCTTGCAGGTTCAGCAAAAACTGCGCGCTCTCGGGCACGTTGAAGTAAGCGCCACTGGTATTCCCGATGCTCGAACTGAAAACGCCATCCAGATAGCGCTGAGGGCTGAAGGCGTAGAGCGTAAGGATCTTCATCCTCATCCCCTCCGGTTCTACGAAGAGCTGGCTCAGCTGCTTAGTTAGGCGCCGTCACAGTCCATAACCATGCTCGTCCTCAAGCCCCATCTCGCGAAGTTTCCCAAAGCATACAATTTCCTTGCAGAAAACTTGCCGAAGCTTCCAACTCGGCTCCCTCCAGTCTGGCGTGCATTCCTGCGGCACTCTCATCTACCTGACGCGGACGCGCGTGCAGCGCTTTCCGCCAACTCGGGTGCTCCCCTCGCGTTTGCGCAGGATTTGGGCGCTGTCGTGTTCGGTAGATTCGATTCGAATGTACCCAATCGCATCGAGATCAGTAGATTCGTACTTGAAAAGTTCGAATCGGACGCGGCGAATCCGGAAGCACAGAAATTTTTGCAAACCAAGGTTTTGCATGAACTTTGCCACTGGGGATGTCATCACGTAGGGGTGGCTGATCCGGACATCGCTGGCGAGAATTTTGAGACGGAGCTATTTGGTTCTGAGGTTGATATCTGGTTCGCGCTGCCTATCTCCTTACTGGCAAACAAGCCAGCGCAGGACGTTGGTATTTTCATCAATGCGGACGCGCGGGCAAAAAGGCTGCTTGAGCTTCTGAAAAAAGACGAATTTGCGCCCGGAAGGAGTGACGATCCCGCTCACAAGATTTTCGGCGGCATCGATGTAGCGGAAGGCATGACGCGTGGGTATCGCAATAACAATCCGGGCAACATTCGCGTCAAGGATCCTTGGATGGGCTTGGCCGCGCCGGATGACCAGATGGAGTTTCAAAAGCTTGAGAAAAGCTTCGGAGTTTTCCGTGAACCCGAGTGGGGACTGCGTGCAATAGCGATGCTACTTCGCAAATACAAGAACAAGCACGGCATCGACACCCCTCGAAAGATCATTCAGCGATGGGCGCCCGCCTCAGATGGAAACGACGTGGAGAGTTACAGTGGACAGTTGGCGAGCGCCCTAGGCGTTAGCCGTGACGATGTGGTGAACGCTAATGACGACAACACCGCAATCCAAATGATGAAGGCGATTGCGACCCATGAGAATGGCGAGAAACCGCCGTACTCGGAAATCCAGTTTCGCGCGGCGTTGGAGCTTCTCTGATGAGATGAAATAGGGCGAAAGCAAAATCGCTCGGAGGTCAAAGCAAATGTACCCGGATAGTCCGTGTCTATTAGGTCGCCGGCTCAATGCGCGCATGGATTGTTCGTGCAATCGGAGCGTATGCGTGGCGTCGTTTCCTAAACTTTGGCGGCAAATGAACCGGGTTACAGGGGAAATTGTATGAACTACCTTGAACGCCGTGCACAGCGGCGCCTAATCACGGACCTGGACAGCCGCCTCGCTCAGATCGTGGCGGCCATCTCGAAGAAACCTAGAAGTGCGGAACGCCCGATCGCGAATGACGCCGGGCGTCTGGCTTTTATCGCATTGATGTTGACGTGCTCAGCATTTGTGGCATGGCTGCTCGTCGAACTTCTAAAAGTGCTTGTTCCTCGCGCGACCCACTCTGGGTTCTATGTCGGTCTGGCGGTCGCAAGCGCTGCAACTCTGGTCGCTTTCTTCAAGGAGCTGGGCGATTTAGTCGTTGAATTTTGGAGCGTCGAAACTCCAAATTCGACTGCCAGGACTCACTTCTTTATCAAAGCTTTCGTGGCCTTTCTCCCTCTATTCTTGGCTACATATGCCACGAATGAATATCTCGCCGGCGACAAAAAGTCGGAAGTGAATCTCTTCCTGAGCTCGACGGTCCCCGCTGGAACAGCTGGGAACGACGGGCTGTTCAGATTCAATATCGTGTTTGGCGATCCAAATTTGGATGGGGGCGAAGCGGGTTGGCGCTCACTGCTAGTTCCTGAGGATGTGTCCGTTGCAGTTAGAAATAAGTTGCACAGCGAGTTTCTGAATGTTGTGGGTCGTAGGCTAAATTCATGTGGTGCAGTTGCGCCTGTCAATGTAGATGTAATCGGGTATTTCAGCTCATCTCTTTGGAAAGCGGATTCGACCACTGATCGATTGATCACGGACGAAGACTTTGGAGAGGCGCTCAAGAACGGGGCAGTGCAGGTACTCGATTCCAAAAGACGTCCACTATCAATTTCGCTCGAAGTGGATGGTCGACGGACTCGACTCGAGGATCGGCGTAGTGAGATTCAAACGATCCTCGACTCAAAAATCGGCGAAAAGAAGAGAGCCTCCAACACAGCGCAAGCATTCAACCTATGGGTTGCCGAACAACGTGCGTCGTCAGTGTGCAGGGCATTGCTCGGCCTAGCACCAGAAGATGACTGCGACGACGTGCATGGCGGAGCGATCAACGTAGTCAATGTTTCTCGCTTAAGCACGTTTGACGAGTTGGCGGGTCGGCTGGACAACGTGGAGACTCGATCGAAGAGTCTCACCGGCGAGCCGGACGGGCCGTCCGACGACCGTGTTCTTGCACGGAGCGCAGAAATCATCGTGAAAAGTGCGGGCTCCTGCGAGATTCCCGTCAATGAAAAGCCGTGATCGCGTCGGCGAGTCGACGTAGTCTTTTGGTGCTAGCGCGCGACCGACGCTTCAGCAGTGACGTTCGAGTTCAGTAAAGTAGGACGGCGAAGGCCGCCAGAAGTCGTCTGGGCGACCCGACTGTCGCTGGTCACCGCGCGCATCGAAAATATTCCAACGCCCGAGGCGCGGGGAAGGACCGAAATGAGGAGTCGGTTGGTTCCTGAGCCTATCGACGAGCTGGTGGTTAGCTGCCAGCCACCGTTGCTACCCTATTTCCGCGAAAATTCCCTCCCAGCTTTCCACTCAGGCCGCCGCTCGGCGTCCGCCACCAGCCCGCAGCGAATAAGTCACGGAATGTTTTCCGTAGATGGACATGCAATCCGGTGACTACGAAGATGTCGCATGGCAAGTGGAGATTGATTCATGCTCAGGCCCTGCATCTCCGGCATCGCCGCTCTGCTCATCGCTGGAATCGCCTTGGCGAGCGAGGACGTGGCCGACTCTGCTTCGGAGGCCATGGAGGTGGTATTGGTCACGGGAGTGCAGCCGGGCCCAGGACTCTGGAAGGTATCTTCCGGCGATCACGTCCTGTGGATTCTCGGCGAGGTTGCGCCGCAGCCCGCCAAGGTGACATGGCGGTCGAAGAGGTTCGAGGTCCTGCTCCAGGATTCGCAGGAAGTCTTGCTCGACTTTTCGGGTGTCATGTGGCCAAACAAACTGCAAGAAGACGCGGAGGCGAGGGTACGCAAGCTTCCCGGCGGGCAGAGTCTGAAAGATGTCGTGTCACCCGAGTTGTATGCGCGCGCCGTTGCCGCCCGCAAACTCTACGGCACCCCCGAACGGATCGAAGAGCTGCGCCCCTTCTACGCGGGGCGGCGCATTCTGATGAGCGCGCTCAGGAAGATGGACATGGAAAAGAGGTTCAGTGCGAGTCTTCGGGTGATGAAGCTCGCGCGCAGGTCCTGGGTCAAAGTCACGGACCTCGACACTCCGGGGCAGACGCATGCGGAGCAATTGAAGAACATCGAGCAGGGCTCGACGGTGCCCTGCCTGGAAATGATGGTGCAGATCGTCGAGGACGGCGGTTCCGGAATGCGGCGGCTCGCGAATGCATGGTCTGTGGGTGATGTCGCTGCTTTGCGCCAGCTCGTGCCTCTGTACGCGTTGCAACCCGACCACCAGGAGAGCAAATGCACCATGGCACTGTACGGTGGCGAGCAGGGTGCCAATCAATTCGTTGCGCGGCGCACCGAGGCCTGGCTTCGCGAGGCTGAGCGGGCATTGCGCCAGAACCGGAGCACGATGGCCGTCGTGTCGATGGCGGAGCTTTTCGCGCCGGATGGCTACCTGGCCGGCTTGCGCGACCGCGGATACAAAGTGGTGGAACCGGACTGACTGTGAAAGCCATCACCGACTGCAGGCGCGTATCGGCTTAACTTTAAGTCACTCCGATTTTCCCGCGGGCGCGCCGAGTGAAACCCTTAGCAGCGAAAATGATGTCGTCGTTTCTGCTCGCTGCGTGCCTGCTCGCAGCGCAGCCGGTGTCGGCGAGCTCGGATTACCTCTCACGCGCGGACGTGCGCTCGTTCATCGAGTCGATGAGCAAAGAACACGGCATCGCGAGCGCGGACCTCGAACGCATCCTGGGCGCGGTGCGCTACACGCCGGCGGCGGTGCGCCTGCTTGGTCCGGTGCCGAGCTCCGTTCCATCCCCGGCGCGCTCGTACGCACGTTACCGCGCGAAGTTCCTGACGCCTGAGCTGATCGCAACCGGTTCGAGCTTCTGGTCGCTGCACGCCAAAGACCTGGCCCGCGCCGAAGCGCAATTCGGCGTTCCGTTCGAGGTGATCGTGGGAATCCTCGGCGTCGAAACCGCGTTCGGCCAGAACACGGGCTCGTTCCGCGTCATCGACGCGCTGGCGACGATCGCCTTCGACGGCGAGCGCCGCCAGGAATACTTCCGTGACGAACTGAAAGAATTGCTGCTGCTCGCGCGCGACTCCAAGATCGATCCGCTCGTCATCAAAGGCTCGTATGCCGGAGCTGTCGGTCTGCCGCAGTTCATGCCTTCCAGCTACCGTCGATACGCGGTGGACTTCGACGGTGACGGCGCGATCGACCTGCTGCGCAGCCCCGCCGATGCGATCGGCAGCATCGCGAGCTACATCAAAGCGTTTGGCTGGGTGGGGGGCGAACCGCCGATTGCGCCGGTGCGCCTGGCCTTGGGCAGCGAATCGGATCTCGTCAGCGGATTGGAGCGGGTCCACGACGTGTCGGAAGTGCAAAACAAAGGCGTGGTGTTCTCAGGCCGGGACCCGCCCGCCGTGCTGTGTTCGATCTTCGAACTACCCACGCCGGGCAAGCCTTCGAAGTTCGTGGCGGGCTTCACCAACTTTGAAGTCATCACGCGCTACAACCGTTCGACGTTCTATGCCTCCGCGGTGCTCGAACTTGGCGAAGCCATCCTGAAAGCGCGCAACCGCGTGCACCTCGCGTCGGCGCAGGCGAACCAAAATGGGCTTCAGTAGCCAGCTGGAACGGCTTCATTGGCCGCATGCCCGAGCAATTCATCGGCCAGCGCGCTCAAAATCTGATCACAGGGCTCAACTATCTTGAGCGTCAACAGATGATCTGCCCGTGTACGCCCAAGATTGACCGCCGCAATGGGTTTACCCGCTGCCGCCGCCGCTTCCGCAAACCGATATCCCGAATACACCATCAGCGACGACCCCACGACGAGCAAGGCATCCGTATTCGCCACTCCCTCGAATGCGCGACCGACTCTCTCCCGCGGTACGGGCTCGCCGAAGAACACGACATCAGGCTTGAGGATGCCACCGCACACGGCGCAATCGGACACCACGAAATCGCCGTAGTCGCGATTCTCGAGATCCACATCGCCGTCGGGTGCGATGCGGCCTTCGATCTCCGCCCACGTGGGGTTGTCAGCCAGCAATCGCCGCTGTAGTTCGGCGCGCGCCAACTCGTGTCCGCATTGCATGCACCGCACCACATCGAGCCGGCCGTGCAGGTCGATCACATTCCGGCTGCCGGCGGCCGTATGCAGTCCATCGACGTTTTGTGTGATCAGCAGCTGCACGAAACCGAGCGTCTCGAGCTGGGCCAGCGCACGATGCGCGGCGCTCGGCCGCGCGCGGGCGATGAATGACCATCCCACGGTGCTGCGCGACCAATATCTCTGGCGCACCGTGGCGCTCGTCATGAACGGGCGGAATTCCACGGGCCGCGCCCGTTTCCATTCGCCTTGTTCGTCGCGGTAGTCGGGAATGCCGGAGCTCGTGCTCACGCCAGCGCCGGTGAGCACGCACAGGCGTGGATGGCGTTTGATGAATTCCCGCAGCGCGGAGAGGTTCACTCTCCGGCGATTCTAGCGCCCGTTCTTCGCGAGCGCGCCCGCGATCACCGCCGGGTGCCAGCGGCGCTGCTCAGTGAAATACGGCGTGCGCTCTACACTCAGGCGCGGCACCGGTTCCGCGAGCAGATGGCGGTCGCCGAGCCAGGACAATGCGCCCTGCAAAGCGGGGCGGTAGTCGTGCAGCGGGATCTTTGCAGCTGATTCCTTGCGTTTCATGTGGTTCTCCAGCGGTCTTTCGAGCCTCATCATCGACTCTCCATGAGTCACCTAACAACGCCCAAAAGTTCCACTTGCGGGTGCTCGAACGGTACGGGTACCACTATCTCTAAAGAGTGATGAACCTAAGCTGAAGAGGCTGCGGCGTGTAAGGTCTCCGGCTCCGCTGCCATGGAATTACGCGAAGGCCTGAGGCGGCGGAGTCCGACAGCGACGCTGCGTCTCGGTCCACAAACTGAACGCCTAGCAACGCGCACTGTTAGGAGCGAACTCATGCGGCGTTCGATGCTCAAGAAGTTTTTAGTGAGCTTGAGTTTGGCTCTCATGGCGTCCAGCCCGCTTACGGTTGAGGCTGCGGAAGCCAGCAAGGGCTATGCAGTTGCCGCTGAAGGCTTGCGCCTCTACTACGAGATCCAAGGCAAAGGTGAGCCAATCGTCGTGATGGCCGGAGGCTTTGGAGACGTGAGCTCAATGGCGCAGACGATTGCTCCCTTGTCGCGCGAGCGCCAAGTCATCGGCATCGAGCTCGAGGGCCACGGCCACACGGCGCTGCGCGCTACCCCGATGAGTCACGAGAGAAACGGCGACGACGTCGCCGCGGTACTGCGGCACCTGAAGATCGCCAAGGCCGATGTCGCGGGTTATTCGCACGGTGGAGACGCCGCCATCCGCATGGCGATCCAGCATCCCGAGATGGTGCGCAACCTGATCGTCATTTCCACCGCCGCGGAGCGCGACGGGTGGTATCCGGAAAACCTGAAAGCCATGGGGGCGGTGAGCTCGGCGCAGGCGGAGCAGATGAAACAGACGCCGATGTATCAGAAGTGGTGGGCCCCCATCGCGCCACATCCAGAGCAGTGGCCCCTGCTGCTGGATCGCATGGGCGAGCTAATGAAAAAGGACTACGACTGGCGCCCCGAGATCAAGAAGCTACCGATGCCCACGCTGCTCTTGTTTGCCGACCATGATGCAGTCTCGACGCGGCACATCGCCGAGTTCTTCGCATTGTTCGACGGTGGCCTGCGCGACCCAGGCTGGGAGGGCACGCCGAAATATGCGCGCGCTCGGCTCGCGATCGTTCCCGGCTACACTCACTACAACTTCGGCATGGGACCGGACATCGCCCGGGTCATCGAGGCTTACCTGGATCAGCCCACAGCGAAGGCAACGCAGTTCACCCCCTGACATCGCTCGACGTTCATCAAGGTGAGTCGATATGCCGAAAGCTTACTGGATCACCACCTATCGCTCCATCAGCGATCCGGACGCCATGGCCGCGTACGTCAAACTCGCCGCACCTGCGCTGATCGCTGGCGGGGCGCGCCTGCTTGTGCGCGGCATGCCGGCGCATGTTTACGAACTGGGCATGAATCAGCGCGTGGTTGTTTGGGAATTCGATAGCGTGGAGCAAGCGACGACAGCGCACGACAGTGCCGCGTATCAGGAAGCCTTGCGCGCTCTAGGCGACGGCGCTGAGCGCGACTTGCGTATCGTGGAGGGCGTGGACTAGCCCTAGAACCGCGCCTTGAATTGCACGCCCCAGATTTGCGGCTCGTTGAGGAAGCCGGTCAGATTGTTGAAGTCGATGCCGCCAACGGCGATCACCTCATCCGTGATGTTGCGGCCGAACAGCGCGGCTTCGTATTTGCCCTCGCTCCAGTTGTAACCCACGCGCAGCCCGCCCTCGAGCAGCGACTTGCCCGTGAATTCCGTGGACTCATAAAGGAAGAAATTCACTTCGCTGCGATACGCCCAATCGGTGTACGCGAACAGCTCACCATTCCCGACCGGGATGCCATATCGCAGCGTGAAGTTCGCGATCCACTCGGGCGCCTGCGGCAGCCGATTGCCGTCGATGACGGCGAAGGGCGTTTGGTTTGGCGGTGTGCCCACCAACACGATCGGGTCGGTGACCGTGCAAGCGAAGCAGGTTCCCACCAGAATGCCGTCGTCGTTGATCTCGGTGTCGTTGAAGCTGGCGCCGAGCGTCACCAACAGCTTGGGAGTCAGATAGGCCTCGAAGTCGAGTTCCGCACCCTGGCCCACGGTCTTGTCCGCGTTGAGCAATCGCACGGCATTGTTCGCGCCGCCGACGGCCGTCAACTGCTGGTCCTTCACTTCATAGTGGAACAGGTTGAAGTACAGCTTCGCGCGCCGGTCCATGAGATCGGCCTTCACACCGACCTCATAAGAAGTATTGGTCTCGGGTTCGGCCACGGACTGGCTACCGAACGGCCCCGCCGGCTGCACGCTGGCGCCGCGAAAACCCTTCGCGACGCGCGCGTACAAGTTCACGGAGTCGTTCACCGAGAACGTGCCGGCCAGATCCCAGCTCACGTTGCTGTCGCTCAGGCTGGCAGTAGTTGGGAGGGACGGATCGGGAAACGTAAACCCTTCCGGCTCGCCCGTGACGAAATCCTTGTCGTCATTCGTGTAGCGGGCGCCGGCGCGCAACTCGAAGGCTGGAGTGACTTCGTAGACGACCGAACCGAACACCGCCCAGGCCTTGTTGGTCTGGTTCGCACGCAGATACTGGTTCTGCACGCCGCCGGCGAGGCTGTCGTATGAGAAGAACTCGGTGTCGTAGTCCTCATCGAAGTAGTACACGCCCGCCTGCCAGTTGATCGCACCCTCGAGCTGCGATTCCAGGCGCACTTCCTGGGTGAACTGATCGAGCGTGGGGATCGCGTCCGCCGTTTCGCTCGCGAACGGGATGAAGCCCGGACCGTTCGGCAAGCCGCAGAATCCGCACCCGAAGCCACCATCGATATCGCCGCGGCTGTACGCATCCATCGATTCATAGCCGGTGATCGAATACAGCGCCAGATTGCCGAAATCCCAGCGCAGGCGGATGTTGCCACCCTTGATGTTCAGCTCCTGCCGGTTTTGGCCGTCGGCGAAGATGGGGCTGTCTTCATCCTGGCCATCGACGAGATCGTTCGTGCCGGTCTCGATGATGTTGGCGCGGAACAGGCGCGCGGTGCCGTCCAGATTGCGCATGTGCGCGTTGAACAAGGCGCTGAAGTTTTCGCCGGGCTCGTACTGCAGCTGCACGCGCGCGGCACGATCGTTGTAGCCCTCGTAGATGTCGTCCTCGTCGGTGAGCGCGTTGCCGACGTAGTCGTCCCGATGTTGATAGAGCCCCGAGAAGCGGACCGCCCAACCTTCGCCGAAGGGAATGTTGATGGCGCCTTCGAGGTTCGCGGTGCTGAACGTGGCATCGGACACGTTCACATAGCCGCCGAAGTCGGAATCGGGCTTGACCGAGTCGAACTTGACCACGCCGCCCGGCGTGTTGCGGCCGAACAAGGTGCCCTGGGGTCCGCGCAGCACTTCGATCTGTTCCAGATCGAAAATGGGGAAGCCCTTGAGGATCGGATTTTCCTGCACGACATCGTCGTAGATGAGCGAGACGGGCTGCGACGCGTTCAGGCGAAAATCGCCGTTGCCGTAGCCGCGAATGTAGAAGCGCGGGAACGCGCGACCGAATGACGACTCGACGTTGAGACTCGGGACACGCGCCGCCAGCAGACGCACGTCCTGGCCTCCGGTGGACAGTACTTCGAGATCCGCGGCGCTCACGGTCGACACCGAATTCGGCACGTCCCGGATGTTCTCGGCCCTGCGTTCGGAGGTAACGATCACTTCTTCCAATTGGCCGGGTTCTTCCTGAGCGACGGCCACCCACGAGAGAATCATCAGCGCACCGCTCAGCGGTAGGCTCCGTATGCATTTCATAAGGTGCTCCCAATCAGCAAGTTATTCTGTCGACAACCTATGGTGACGAAGAATACATCGCTCACGGAGAGATGGGGCGACACCATCGCGCTGCGCTCAGTGATGCGCTCTATTCGCGCACCATGGACTGCAGTTGCGCGACGGGTGTGCAACGAGGCTCAGCGGGGTTTGTAGGTTCCCAGGGTGTCAAAGCTGAATCCAGTGGCAGATTCCGTCGTAGTCGCTTTCACGGCCAGCCCGCCATAACCCGCGTCGTGTGCGATGGTGATTGAGCCGAGGGAATTGGTAGCAGGAATGCTCGTGTTCAAGACCGCCAGCCCATGTGCCGCAACGGAAAACGTAGAAGTAGAAGCGCTCAGCAAGTTTCCAAAGCCAGACCAGAAATACACAGTCACCGAGCGCGCAGTCGGCCGCGTGTTCTGGATCAGCAATGTAGTCATTTGCGTACCGATATTGTTGAACCTCGGTACCGCAATGGTGGTCTCCACCGCGCGAATCCGATACGCGGCGTCCTTGCCGCAGGTTGCCCCACACGCCGCGCCTTGCACACGAATCAGGCCGAACGCAGGCGAGCTGCCGTTCTTCCATTCGAGCACGCGCGATGTACCTCCAACGACATTGGGCGCGGCCGCGGTTTGCAACAACGTGCTGCCGGATGCATCGAGGCGCGTGAGTTCGAGCGTTTCTACTTGCGATGCCACACCGTCAATCGTCACTTCGTAAGAGCTGTAGGCCTCTTGTGGGACTCGCGACCAGTCGACATCGGCGACAGGGCCGGGTCGCGCAGCAAGGTCGTGCGCTTCATCGGATCCCTGCGTCAGATCGTGCGGTTTACTGCTTTGGTCGTCATTGCCATCCCATACATCGGCTTGCGCCGGTGCGATGAGCAACACCACGAGGACCAACACACTTGAAGCAACCTTCGCTTGAGTTCGCATCGAAGCACCTCTCTTAGTCACTAAGACGGATTCGAAGCGCCAGACGGCTCATTGCGGTTGGCTTTTCAAGTGGGACGATTCCGCACGATCGAGCAAGAACGCCGGACGGACAGTCATTCGAAATGCATCGCTGCGCGTCTAATCTCTCCCGGCACCCAAATGTTTACGGAGATGAGATGAACGCAAATCGTGAAGCCGTCGTGCCCTTGCCGGCCCCTCGGCGCTACATTATCCAGAGAACCTTTCCCGTGGGCGCCCTCGACGGCGTGACCCCGGAGGTCAAGAAGATGGTGAACGACAACAACAAGGAGTTGGGCGTCACCTGGGAACATTCCTACGCCAATCCCGACAAGACGAAGACGTTCTGCGTCTACACCGGTCCGAACGAGGCTGCGATACGCGAGGCGGCGAAACGGAACAATCTGCCGATCGATGTGGTGACGGAGATCCCCGTCATTCTCTACCCGAAGTGATCGGTAGCTAGCGGGGCAGGGAGACGGCCCTCGCGGTTGGCGACTCAACGAAGTCAACCGCAGGACGCCGTCTCCTCGGCGGAGCTCCTGAAAAGCCACGCGCTGTGGGATTTGCCTATCTCAGCGCCTACACTGCACGCGGTCTCCCACTCGAAGGCGCACCGCCATGACGACTCGCCGCGAATTCGTTTCCCACGCGGCCTTGAGCGCAGTTGCGCTCAGCACCGCCTCCCGCGCTTTGGCTGCGGACCCGTCTTCCAGCGCCGCTTTCCTCGACCGCGCCCGCACCTTGTTGGACAAGGCACCGTTGATTGATAGCCACAACGATCTGCCGTCGATGTTCATCGAGTTGAATGGCGGCGACGTCTCCAAGTTCGACCTCGGCGTGCGTCAACCCACGTTGTGCGCCGACGTTCCGGCCCTGCGCGAAGGCCGGGTGGGCGTGCAGTACTGGTCGATCTTCGTGGAGTCGGCAACGCAGAACACCCACGTTTCGCTGCACGAGGCGCTGCGCGAGTTCGACGTGGCGTTGCGCATCATCGCCTCTAACAAAGACTTCGAACAGGCGCGTACGGCGGACGACATCGAGCGCATTCGCAAAGCCGGCCGCATCGCCTGCCTCATGGGCGTCGAAGGCGGCCACATGATCGAGAACTCTCCCGCCGCGCTGCGCATCTTCCACGCACTCGGCGCGCGCTACATGACGCTCACGCACTGGGACAATATCGACTGGGCGGACGCCGCCACCGACCGCTCCGAACACCTGGGGCTCACGGATCTTGGCACGAAGCTGGTTCGCGAGATGAACCGCCTCGGGATGTTCGTGGACCTCTCGCACGTGAGCGCGGACACGATGCGCGACGCATTGCGTGCAACCCGCGCGCCCGTGATCTTCTCGCACTCGAGCGCATTCGCGATCAACCCGCATCCGCGCAATGTGCCGGACGACGTCCTCGCGCTGGTGCGCGATAACGGCGGGGTGGTCCACGTCAATTTCATTCGCGAGTTCGTCGCGCGCGATGGCTTGGCCTGGACACAGAAGCGCGACGACAAGCAGCGCGAGCTGCATGCGCGTGGCATGGACGATGCGGCAATCAAGAAGGCCCTCGAGAATTGGGAAGCGTCGACGTTGACGCAGCCCACGATCGGCGACGTCGCGGACCACATCGATCACATCCGCAAGGTGGCGGGCATCGATCACATCGGGATTGGCGCGGACTATTACGACGTCAAGGAAGCTTCAATGGTGCCCGGGCTCGCCAACGTCACGCGATATCCATACCTGTTCGCGGAGCTGTTGAAGCGCGGGTATTCGGATGAAGACGTCATGAAGATCGCGGGCCGCAATCATTTGCGCGCCATGCGCGGCATGGAGAAAATCGCGGCGGAGTTGCAGCGCACCGAGTCGCCACTGATCACGGAACCCGCCACCGCGGTATGACGAATCCCACCGATCCTTGGCACGCGCACGTGTACTACGACCGGGAGAGCTGGGACGTGGCAGAACGATTGCACCAGGAGCTCAGCGACATGCTGGCGGGCGGCACGTTCGCGGACCTGGTGCTGGTGGGCCAGATGTACGACAGGGGAGTGGGTCCGCATCCCAAGCCTCAGTTCGAGATTCAGTTCTATGCATCGGCGGTGCCGCGCATTACGGAGATCCTCAAGGGGACAGGGCTAACCTGCCTGATCCATCCGCTCACCGATGACGACCTCGCGGACCACACGACGCTCGCGCATTGGCTGGGGGAACCGCTGCCGCTCGATGAATCGGTGTTAGACCCGCCCGGGCACAACCAGGGAATCGCCCGGTTCGGCAAAGTCGACTACTAAGGTTGCATACGCGTGCGGTCTGCCTATAGTTAGGCACTGACTCAGTCCGGGAGGACGCACATGTCCAAGGGTCACGAGAGACTGGCCATTTTCATTTTTGGCGTGGTGTTCATCGTTACGATGCTCGTCCTGGCGGTTGCATTTCCGCAGCCAACCTATTGGCAGTACACGGTCTTCAGGGTTGTGCTCGCGCTCGCAGCCGCGGGGGTTGCCGTGATGATCCCGGGGTCGATCGAAGTGACGGTTTCGAACTGGATGAAGGCGGGCGGAGCATTTGCCGTCTTCGCCGCAGTTTTCTCTGCGAGTCCCGCGCAACTCCTGACCAGCAAGCCGGACCTCATGGGGCCGCTCGAGTACGGATTCGATCGTCCGAAGAGCGATTTTTCCAACTTGCCACATCTGTTGGGCACTCCCGAGGAATGCTCGACGTTGTGCTCTGGAAATGCTGC
>Ga0193752_1001608_pt1 | contig 18493 bp, 10 predicted proteins | sample H1c1metaG_FD_144924 | JGI IMG/M metagenome (GOLD analysis project Ga0193752, IMG submission 144924) | Soil microbial communities from a riparian zone of the East river system, Colorado, United States - H1c1 | ecosystem: Environmental > Terrestrial > Soil > Riparian zone | place: USA: East River...
CGTGCTTTTGGCTCGAGCGACCGGCGCCCGGCGCAGGTCGCTCGAGCCAAAAGCACGTGAAGACCGGAAACTCTTCGGCGCGGCCGGGGATGCCACAGTCGATCGCGAGGCCGCGTGCGGAGAGGCCATACTGAAAGTCGCCGCCGACCGCGCGAAAGTAACTCGCGCCGAGAAAAGCCGTCACGTCGCGCGCTTGCTCGCGCTCGAACATCAAGCGAAAACCCGCAAATCCCAAGTCGCGTGGCAACGTCTCGGCACGCAAGCCCGCGCGCGCGTAGTCGAACATCCCGGGGTCGTACGTGACCGGAGTCGCTTTGCCGGCGACGACTTCGAACAGGTCGATGCGCTCGCGAAACAGATTCGAGCGGTGAAAGAACTGCACGGCAAAGCGCGAGTCGAGTTTCGCCCACAAGCCACGTTCGGGGCGAAAGTAAAACTGATGCCAATCGCGTTCGGTGAGTGCTTGCGGCAACTCGCGCGAGCGCCGGACGTAGGGCTTCGCCGCGAGCGTGCGCGCGCGACGCATCAACCACGCGCGATCGAACGGCACCGGTTTCGCCTGTGCGTACGCACGCGAACCACGGAGCGCTACGCCCGAGGACGCACAGGCGGCGAGTTTCAAAAAGTCGCGTCGTTGCATCGAGGTACGCCGAGTCTCGTCGAAGCCATCCGCACGGTGTGTAACCTCCCGAGGGGTCGCGGGCAACGCATGCCGTGGATCGGAGATCGATTCAGAAGCGAATGCCGACTTGACCCATCAGCTCGATCGACGTCCCGACCGTGTCGCGAAACTGAAGCCCGAGCCTCGCGTCGCCACCGACGAAAAAGTGATCGATGTCGGGAATGACGATCGGAATGCGGATCGCGGCGCCCGGCGCGAGATACAACGCGGCCTCTGTCTTGCCGGTACTGCCGGGCACGAAGCCACTGCCCTCGCCTTCGAGAACCGCGATGCCAGGACCGTGCACCGTCCGCACGTTGAAGCCGAGCAAAATCCCGGGCTCGAGATCGATCATATCGGTGAGTGGCACGACGTAGGCCGCCTCTGCCGCGAGCTGCCAGCTGGACATCGAGATCTCGCCGGTCGGAAGCGCGGCCGAGCCTCCGATGAAGTAGAGGAAGCGCCCCCCGACTACGACCTCCGGCAAGATTCGGTAGCTGCCGCGAACGCCAAAACCAAAACCGAGCGGGTTGATCGAGCCAGTGGTCTCGTTCAGCGTCGCACCGATCCCCAAGATCAGCGCGGCTTGAATCGGCGGACCGAGCTCTTTCGGAGGGCCCGCACCCGGCGCCCCCCACTCCTTGAAGACTGCATCTTCACCGGGCCGCTGATCGGCTTCAGCTGGCGGAAGTTTCGCGGGGGTCGGAGGTTGATCCGCAGCGGATGGCTGCGGCGTAGCTTCGGTCGGCGCGGCCGGCGGCGATTCCGGAATCGGCCCACCTGCTTCGGGTGCTACCCAATCCGGACCTTGCGGCGGTGACGTGATCGGCTCGGCAGGCACGGCCGAAGCTGCAGCCGACGACGGCGCAGCTTCGGACTGGGCGTGCGCGCGACCGAGCACCAGCATCGCGCCGATTGCACCCACTCCGATCCACGCGCCGGCTCTCATGCGATGCTCTCCAACTCTTATTAGTCGCAATACGCGAACGACGTGCCGGCAGTGCCGAGCCGCGATGCGTTGCAGCAGTCCGCAACGCCCGCCCACATGGACGGCGAGCCGAACCCGCGCGACGCGCACGTCGCATTGGAGATCTGCTGGTTGCTACTGCAACAATCCGCCGCGCCGGCCCAAGCTCCCGGTGTTCCTGCGCCGATACCGGCACACGTAGTAAACGAAGCGTTCACGGTCGCCGCGACCGCGGTTTGCGTGCACGCCGGAATCGCAGTCGTGCCGCCACCCGTCAGCGGAACGTTGCAACCGGTGCAGACTTGCTCGTTCTGCAAGTTCGTGTTCGTGCACTGGAACATCGCCGCGACGCCCATGCACATTCCGCAACTCTGAGCGACGGGCGCGAGGCACGCCTTACCGTCCGAGCACGTGCGGCTCGACTGCCAGTTGTTGTTGTCGCCGCAGTCTTGGATCTTCATTGCGTCGTTCGGATCGCAACGCGAGTCGATGCTGGCCTCCGCGTTGCCACCCGCGACCGAAGGCCCGATGCAGCTGACGCAGCCGACGCCGATGCCACTTCCTGACACGCGACAAGTTTTGCCGTCGCCGCACGCCGCCGCGTTGCCCCACGTCCCGTCCGGTTGGCAAGTGCGCTGCTGCGCCTTGCCTTGATGAAATCCGTCCGGTGCAGTCGCGTCGGCTCCCGTACACGACGATGTACTCGGCACACATTCGACGACGCAGCTCGCATCGTTGTTACCGGTCGAGCGACACGTACCCAACTCGCACTGTTGGCCTCGACCCCAGTGGCCGGTGTCGTCGCATGTCTCGAGCTCACCGTCGCCATTGCATCGATGGCTCGCCGGCGTGCACTCAGCGCCGCAAACCTTCTTTCGCTTGCCCTTGTCGTCGCGCGCGTTGAGACAAGCGCCATCGTTCTCGCACGTCTTGATCTCCGTGCTCCAATAACCCTTCACGCAGCTCCGGTAACGCGGCGTCGACGCGTTACCGACGTACAAGCACATCTCCTCGCCTTCTTCGCACTGCGGCATGGAGTCACATGTCGACGGCGTGCGGCCATCTGCGGTGATGACGCCGTTCACGTTCCGGCAAATGCCTTGGGTGCACGCCGCGGGATCGGCGAGCGTTCCGTCCGGCTGGCATTTGCGGAGTTGATCGCCCTCGCACGCGCCTTGCGACTTCGCGGTCGTATTCGTGAACGACCACCAGCACACCGGTTCGGCGCACACCGCCTTCGGCAACACGCTCGCGTTCGGATTCGGCGAGAGCACGCACTGCTTTTGACTCATGCTCTCGGGGTTGCACGTCTGCACCGGAGCCCACTTGCCGTCGTCGCCGCAAGTTTGAAAGCCGTCATTCACGCCCGTCACGGGGTCGCTCGCGCAGCGTTGGGCGCCTTTCGTGCAAGCTTCCGTGCACAACCAGGGCGTTCCGATCCGCGTCGGGTCACACGTGGTCGCTCCAGCACATTCGCCGCGCACCCACTCCGGCACGCCCGATCCGCCCGCCGACACGATACACATCGAGTAGAACTTCTTCGGGTCCACGCTCGGATCACGCGGATCACCGCACTGCGCTGCGTTGATGTCGCACTGGCGCGGCACGCACTTCCCGACGTCCTTCACCTGCTGGCAGACCTCGTTCACGCCGCATTGGCTGTCTTTGTAGCTCTTGCCGTCGACGCACTCGCGCAGCTGGTTGTTCATCATGCACAGCGACCCGAGTGCACACACCGAGCCGCGGCAGCGACCCGCCTCGCAATACGTGTCACCCTCGCACTTCACGACCTCGAAGCCTTTGTCACCGCCGATGCAGCGCAACGCGGTCTTGTTGTCGACGCAGCTGTTGGCGTCGTCATCGCACGAGCTCTTTGGATCCGGTCCGCACGCGTCCATCGTGCAGGTCTCGTTGGCTGCGCACGGCAGCTCGACCCAACCGCTTCCGTCCGCGTCGCAGATCTTCGCGACCTTGTCGCTCGCGCACGCCTTCGCACCCGGCTTGCAGGCTTTCACCGAAGCATCGCCAGTGCCTGGCCCACACGCACCCGTATCGGCATCGCAACTCTGCCCGACCGCGCACGGACTCAACTCCCACACGCCGCCCGTGATACAGACACGCGAAAGCTGGGGCGTCACGCAGCTGTGATCACCGGTCTGACAGGTGCCGGTGCACGCGGCTTCGTCCGGGCTCGACGCTGACTCGGAGCGTCCGCCATCGGCGCTCGCGTCGCCTTTACCGCCGTCGCGAGAGCTCGTGGCCTTGTCCACGCAGCGCTCGTTCGACCCGCACTGGTGGACGAGCCACTCGTTGCCGTCTTCGGTGGGGACGCAGGTTTGGATGAGAGCGCTCGAGATGCACTCGCTATCCCCGACCCGGCACTCGTCTCCGCAGCCTGCGAATGATGCAATCGCGACGGCAAAGAACGCGGCCCAACCGCCGTAACGTACGTAAGCTCGCATGACCAGCACCCTCGTCGACCGTGTGAGAACGGCGAGTCAGCGAGGGTAGTCAACTGGCGCGGTCCCGTAAAAATGTCTGCAAGTGCGGGGCTTTTTGGCGCGAAAACCGGCTCAAACCAAGCCAAGAACCGCCGCGGCCGCTGCCACGCGCACGTGTTCGTCGCGATCGGCGAGGCGATCGACGACACGTTCAGCAATCTCACCCGAATCGGAGACCGCACCGCTCGCGCCCAACCGACCGAGGGCTCGCAATGCGCTGATTCGCACCTGCGCATCCGAGTGCTGCAACGCTTTCGCCAGCTTTTGTTTTGCAGACTCGTCGCCAATGGCTGCAAGCTCCGCGGCAGCCTCGACCGCGGTCGCGGAGGCTGCGTCTTCCGACAGTAACTTGAGCGCGGCCTGCGCGAGCGGATCTTGCGACCCGATCGCAACGGCGACGAGCAACTTCACTTGTGAAGCGGGTTCGCGCCGCAAACGCTCGCGCAACACTGCGGCATCACATCCGGGAGCCGCAAGGGTGCGACAGAACACCGCGGCGAGAGCGCGCAAATTCGTATCGCCCGACTGGAGCGCACGCGTGAAGACATCGCGAGCGCGTTCAGGCTCGGGCACATTCGCAATGCGCAACATTGCGGCCGCCGCCGCGAGCGACGCCACCGTGGGTGGACTCCCGAGATCGCGCCCGAGCTTTCTGACAATGCGTTCCCGATCACACCCACGCGCCGGGTCCGCGGCAGGCTGCGCTGGACACTCGGGCACGACCGTAGCCAGTGCGCTCAGCGCCGCGGTCCTCACCGATTCGGATTCGTCGTCGAGCGCGCGCTCGAGTGCGGGTGCGGCATCTGGACCTTGCTTCGAAAGGGCAGTCAGCGCAGCGGACCGAAGGCTCGGCTCGGGATCGTGCTGGGCCACGTCTTCAAGTGCAACTCGCACGTCACTCGAGCGGGGCGAACCCAGCAGCACGCGCACTGCCGTCGCCCGGCGCGCGCGATTCGGCAGCGTGAGCGCAGCTAGCAGTTGCTGCCTATCCGTGACCGGTTCGAGCGCTTCGAACCCCAGCGCGCTCAGCTCGGGGTCCGCGGAAGCCACGAGCGCGCGCAGCAGATCGCGCGCGTCGTCGTCGCCCAGCTGCATCGAAGCGTTCCAAGCGAGGGCGCGGGTCAGCGGCGGGCTCGCTACTTGTAACCGATCCAACACGGGTCGCGATCGTGATCCCGCGAGCGAAAGCTCCGTGAATGCACGCCTTCTTTGCTCCGCATCCGCCGATGACGCTGCTCGTTCGAGCAATGCTTCGGCGAGGGCTTTCTCGAGCTTCGGCTCGCGACCTTCTGCACGTGTCGCCGACACGGCCTCTGCATACGCGCCTCGGTCGACCAGCGCAGTCATCCGCGTCTGGAACTCGTGGCCTCCGCAAGCGAGGACACAACAAGCAGCCAAACCTACGCAGAACGAACGGACCCTCATATATGTTAGCTTCGCGTGCCCGCCGTGTCGGGTGCAATACCGAGGTGTAATTCATGCAAGGACTGATGCAGGACTGGCCGCTTCTCGTATCGAGCGTGCTCGAGTTCGCCAACTCTAACCATCCCGAGCAGGAAGTCGTCAGTCGCAGCTGCGAAGGTCCGATTCATCGTTATACGTACAAGGACCTGTACTCGCGCGCGAAGCGGTGCGCGAAGGCGCTTCGCAAGTTGGGGCTCGGCGAAGGCCAAGTTGCAGCGACGCTCGCGTGGAACACCTGGCGGCACATGGAAGCCTGGTACGGCATCATGGGCCTCGGTGCGGTCTGTCACACGCTGAACCCGCGCTTGTTCCCCGATCAGCTCGTCTACATCGTGAATCACGCGGAGGATAAGTACCTCCTGCTCGATCTCACGTTCGTGCCGCTCGTGGAAGCGATCGCAGACAAGTGCCCGACGATCAAGGGCTTCATCGTCTTGACCGATCGCGAGCACATGCCGCAGACGAAGCTCAAGAACGTGCTCTGCTACGAGGAGTTGATCGCGGCGGAGGACGACGACTTCGACTGGGTCAAGGTCGACGAGAATGCGGCGGCGGGCCTTTGCTACACGTCCGGCACGACGGGTAACCCGAAGGGCGTCGTCTACTCGCATCGCTCGAACGTGCTTCACGGCATGGCGGTGAACCTCGCGGATGCGATGGGGCTTCGCAGGGTGGATGCGATCATGCCGATCGTTCCGATGTTTCACGCGAACGCGTGGGGCATCGCGTTTGCGGCGCCGATGGTGGGCGCGAAGCTCGTGATGCCGGGTGGCAAGCTCGACGGCGCGAGCGTCCACGACATCATCAACTCGGAAGGCGTGACCATCACTGCGGCGGTTCCGACTGTGTGGCTCGGACTGTTGCAGTTCCTCGAAGCCGACAAGACCAAGCGCCTCGGCAAGCTGCAGCGCGTGATCGTCGGTGGTGCGGCTTGCCCCGGCATCGTGATCGAGAAGTTCGAGAAGGACTACGGTGTGCTCGTGTTGCACGGTTGGGGCATGACCGAGATGAGCCCGATGGGCACGATCGGCAGGCTCAAGCCGAAACACGACGAGCTCTCGCGCGAAGAGCAAGTGAAGCTCAAACTGAAGCAAGGCCGGTCGATCTACACGGTCGAGATGAAGATCACCGACGACGACGGCAAGGAGCTACCGCACGACGGAAAAACGTTCGGGCACTTGCTCGTGCGTGGTCCGTCGATCGCGAAGAGCTACTTCAAGGGCGAAGGCGGTCAGATCCTCGATGATCAAGACTACTTCGACACCGGGGACGTCGCGACGATCGATCAAGACGGGTTCATGCAGATCACCGATCGCGCGAAAGACGTGATCAAGTCCGGTGGCGAATGGATCTCCTCGATCGAGGTCGAGAACGTCGCGGTTGGACATCCGGCGGTGGCCGAGGCTGCGGTGATCGGTTTGCCGCACGACAAGTGGGGCGAGCGGCCGTTGCTGATCGTCGTGAAGAAGCCAAACGCGGGCGAGCTCACGCGCGAGGACATGCTGAAGTTCCTCGAGGGCAAGATCGCGAAATGGTGGATGCCGGATGACGTCGTCTTTTCCGAGGCGATCCCGCACACGGCGACGGGCAAGATTCAGAAGCGCGACCTGCGGACCACGTACAAAGATCACCAGCTGAAGTAGCGCGCGGTCGAGTTGCCGCTGAGAGCTGCAGGTAGGCGTGTGTCGGCCTGCAGCTCACGGCTGCTCAGATTTTCGTGCCTGCTGCAGCGTGGCATTCTGTCAAACCTGTCATCCGGACTGAGTTGGAACTCAACTCCGCGCGGTTTCGGTCGTTCTGGTGAACTAGGCGAGATGGTTGGCACAACCATCTCGTCGGGGACACGAATGCCGTGATCGGCACACATATCGGCAACTATCGCATCGTGACCGAGCTGGGGGCTGGCGCGATGGGCGAGGTCTACTTCGCCGAGCATGCCGTCATGGGGCGGCGTGCTGCCGTGAAGATCATTCGCGAGGAGCTCTCGACCAACGCAGAGATGGTCGAGCGTTTTGCGAATGAAGCGCGGCAGGTGAACCGGATCGGGCATCCGAACATCGTCGAGATCACCGACTTTGGTCAGGTGCAGTCTCGCTACTACATCATGATGGAGTTGCTCGAGGGCGAAACGCTCGAGGAGCGGCTCGAACGTGTGAAGCGGCTTCCGCCGCTGGTCGCGCAGAAGATCGCGGTTCAAATCATGGCTGCGCTCGGTGCCGCGCATCAGCTCGGCGTGGTGCATCGCGACTTGAAGCCCGAGAACATCTACCTCGTGAGTCGAGGCGGGACGCAGGATTTCGTGAAGGTGCTCGACTTCGGGATCGCGAAGCTGATGGGGCTACCGCGGACGTCGGGGGCGACGATTCCCGGGATGCTGCTCGGTACGCCGCACTTCATGTCGCCTGAACAGTGTCAGGGCGCGGAGCAAGTCGATCATCGCAGCGACGTGTACTCGCTCGGCGTGATCTTGTATCGCATGTTGACCGGGGAGCTCCCGTTCGACAGCGATACGTTGATCGGCGTGCTGTACGCGCACGCGAACAATCCTCCGCGGTCGCCGCGCGAGCTGTGTCCGGAGATCTCGGACCACTTGCAGTCGGTCGTATTGAAGGCGCTCGCGAAGGCTCCGGGTGAGCGGTTTCAGACGATGGCGGCGTTTCAAGCTGCGCTCGAGAACCCGCCGCTGTCGGCTGCAGAGAATGCGACTGTGCTCCAGGTCGAGCGACCTGGCGGCGTGGCGCCGAGTGGGGGCGGGCCTGTTACGGGAGACACCGCGAAGAATCGACGCACGCTCGCGCATATGATCACTGCGCCGGTGGATGTGCCGGTGGCTGGTGCGGCGGGTGCTGGTGCGGCGGCAGCGGCGCCTACGGGTGATCGTGACGCACCGGCGATGGGTGCTCGCGCGGCGGCGGTAGCTGCTCCGGCGGGAGCGCGTGCTGGTGTGGCGGCGGTGGCTGCTCCGGCGGGCGCACGTGCTGGTGCGGCGGCGGCGCCTGCTGGTGCTGGTGCGAGAGCCGAACGCGCGAGTAGGCCTGACGCAACCGCGGTCCAGGCTCAGGCGAATGCGACCGATCCGGCGCCGGCCGAACCGGTCGTTACGGAAGAGCGTAAAGAGGCCGATGCGAGGCAGGGCCAGAGGGTGGGCAGCCGGCTTGCGCGCATCTTGGTCGAGCGTATTCACAAGAACAAGTTGCTCCTGCCGGCGATGCCCGGGGCTGCGCGCGAGTGTTTGAAGCTCGTCGATGATCCGAATGGCGGAATGTTGCGCGTGGCGGCGGCGATCGGGCGTGACCCCGTGATTGCGCCGCTCGTGTTGCGGCGTGCGCGAAGTGCGTTGCTCGGCACGCATACTCCGGTGAAGACGATCGATCAGGCGGTGGCGCGGCTCGGTTCGCGGCAGTTGCGATCGATCTTGGTGGATCTGTGTACGCGCAGGTTGTTCGAGTCGAAGAACCCGGCGATACGCCGTGCGACGCGCGGGTTGTGGGAGCATTCGATCGCGGTTGCGATCTTGTCGAGGGCGATTGCCAAAAGGCGGCGAGATGTCGATCCAGAGGCCGCGTACCTAGCGGGTCTGTTGCACGACGTGGGTAAGCCGGTTGCGGCGTCGTTGTTGTTGGACGCCGAGCGGACGCTGGATGCGAAGCCCGAAGAGTGGTTGAGCAAAGATGTCTGGCTCGATGTGATTCAGGAGTGTCATCGCGAGGTCGGTGTCGCGCTCGCGCGCAGCTGGGAGCTGCAGGACGACGTGGTGCTGGCGATCGCTCGTTCGCAGAAGTATTCGGTGGATGGGCCTGGGTCGATTGCAAGTGTGGTGTGTTTTGCGAATGCGCTCGTGAAGGGCCAGGGGATCTATGCAGGCCCGATGGACATCGATGCCGTGCAGGCGTTGATTCGAGAAGGTTTGGAGTTGTTCAAGATCGAGACCGCCCAGCTGGATACGTTGATCGCGGAGTTGCACGAGGGTGGCGCGGAGGAAGCGCCAACGAGTCAGGTGAACCGGCCAGACGCGATGCGGCGCAAGGTTACGAGCAACGATTGAGGGTGGCGGAGGTGGGGTACGAGGTGCCGCCGGACCGCGCGATGCCGAGCCACGCGTGCGATCAGCGGGGCGTCACCGTCGGCTGCGGGCGCTGCGAGCGTGCGCTGCTGTTCAAGCAGACGAATCGGGGCGCCGTAGAACCAACGGAGCCGGTCTGGATTTGAAGAATCACGGTGACTCGCGGGCACTTCGCGATGATGTCGCGCGCGCGGGGATCCTCACGATGTCTCGTGCCAGCGGCGAAACGCAAGGAGTGCTGGCTGACAGACGGGGAGCTTGAGACTGTGCGCTATGCAGACGTCACGCCGGCTGATTGGGACATGCGGTGCTGTGTTGCCTCCTCCGAGGACTTCATGCGAATCGGCGGCGTGACGCAGTAGTGGGCTAGATAAGGGGCGAGCTTGCGTCTGCGTGCGATGCGGACGTTTCGACGCCTGGATTGGGAATTGCCGCGGGCCGACCTTGCGCGCAGCAGCGTGGTTGCACGCCAAACGGTTGCGGGCGCGTTCAGACGGTGGAGGTGAATGACAGCTCAGCAGCCGCGCTTCGCTCACTAGGCCTCGCCCAGCGCAGACGTTGAGGTGCGCAGTGGAACTCGGCGCGATGAGGGTGGACGTCGAATGCGGGCCTTCTGATCTGGACCGGGTTGAACTGTAGGCGAGAGGACAAACCGACCTGGTCTGGACGCAGGCGAACTGTACGCGTGAGAACAAACCGACCTGGTCTGGAACGCGTGAAAACGTAGGCGAGAGAACAATCGGATCCGGTCTGGAACGGGTGAAACTGTACGACGCAGGACAGTCGGACCCGGTCTGGAACGGGTGAAACCGTCAACTGACCTGTGTCCGTTGCGAGTTGGACGAGACTTGCGGCGCGGGCAGCGTCATGCACAAGGACGCCGCAGGCCGAGAGCCAAGTGAGGCCGCCCGCGGCCGCGGCTCTGCGACGCGTCTTTCGAGATGATGCGATTGGCGATCACGGCCCTTCCGTTCGCTCGAACGCATCCGACCGGCGTCGGCGTTCACCACGCACGATACAAGTTGATCGCGCGGTCTCCGCCGCCGAACCCGCTCCCTTACCAAGCCTACTAACGCGACAGAACACGACGCGCCCGTCGCTCCAGCGCGAACCCGTCAGCTCTTCATGCATTCGCGACACGTCGAGTCCGACAGAACATGCCGCCGCCGTCGCTCCAGCACGAGCCCGTCAGCTCTCGATGAGTTTCACGAGACGTCGCGAGTGGATCGGAGCGCGACCGTCCCGCACGTGCCCGTCAGTTTCGCGGCTGCCGCGTGTTCAAGTCGTCACGTGGACGTGCCCACCGACGAGGGCGAGATATCGACGGTCGAGCCGCTCCAATTGCTAGTTGCGTGTGACCGATACCCGAGGTCCTGTCGGGGTCGGGATCATCGCGATCGGGACCGTCGCGCCGTGACAACGCCGGACGCGTAGGCTTTTCGTTGGCACGGCGCGAGAGCCGGCTTGCTGCACCGTAGAGAAAGCGACTGGGACTGGTGCATCTGCAAGCCGGCGTGTCCAGAGCGCGATGAGCCCGACCCCGAGAGGACCGTCCGACAACCGAAAGCAGCCGATCACCGTCCTCTCACGCCCAACCCAGAGCGCGATGAGCCCGACCCCGGCATACCGTCAGCTCACAACGAGTGGCCGATCACGGATCTCGCTCATCTGACCCCATCCATCCGCTACAACGAACGATCGTCTGCTCAAGTAGCCGCTGGATTCTCCCGCAACTTGTCTGGCACCTACACGCCTTCTCACTGGCGACACCGTGATATTTGCGCGTGAACTCCCGCTTCCATCCCTAGATCGCCTTGATACCGATGGGCACGCTGCTTGCTCCGTCGCCGCGAATGGAACTGACATCAGCCGTTCCCGCTGCACCGCACCCGACCTTCGATCCCGAACTCCGCGCTTCCCCACTGACACGACGCGTCGTCATCGTAGGCGGCGGATTCGCCGGTGCCGCACTTGCCTATCATCTGCTGCGACACCGCAGCTCACGGCTGCGGATCAGCTTGATCGAACCTGGGCCCCGACTCGGACGTGGCGTTGCCTACGCTGTAGGGAACCCACTCCTTCGCCTCAACGTTCCCGCCTCACGCATGAGCATCGACCCGAAACACCCGCAAGACTTCGTCTCCTGGGCCGGCGCTGACTCCGACCCTCACGCGTTTCTGCCGCGATCGATGTACGGCACATACGTCAGCCAACGATTGCTCCTCGCCTCGAAAGAAAATCCCGGACGACTTCGGATCCTTCGCGCTGCAGCCGTCGGCGTCTGTAGTGGCCCCGCCGCCGTCAGCGGCGAAGCCGTTCCAGCACGCTCAGTCCAACTCGAAGACGGCCGGACGATCTACGCCGACCACGTCGTTCTCGCGACCGGGCTGTCCGCACGATCTCGAGGCGCTTCACTCCCACGCGACCGGCGCATCCTCGACGCCTGGGACGAACGCTCTCTCGCACGATTACCACAGAGCGGCCGCGTGTTGCTGGTCGGCTCCGGACTGAGCGCACTCGACGTTTTGCGATTGCTCGACGCGAGCGATCATCGCGGCGAGGTCGTCGTGCTCTCGCGACATGGACTCTTGCCGCGACCTCACGCCAGCACGCCGGGGAGTTTCGCGATCCCTCCGCATCTGCTCCCAGTGCCGCAGCGACTACCAGCACTCATTCGCTGGACGCGAAACCTAGTCGCTGAAGCACAGCAAGCAGGAGCAACTTGGCAACATGCTCTCGACGCACTTCGGCCTTTGACGCAGCAGATTTGGCAATCGCTATCGGCCGCTGACCAGCAGCGCTTCATTCGACACGTGCGCCCGTATTGGGAAGTCGTACGGCATCGCGCACCACTCGACATGGTGGAGCGAGTCTCGGAAGCACGGCTTCGTGGCGCCGTCCGCGTGGAAGCGGGACACATGCTGGAGTGTCGACCGGAAACCAACGCACTTCGAGTCGTCGTGCGCTCTCGCAACGGCGAAGTCCGCGAAGAACGATTTGCCGCGATCGTTCGCTGTTTAGGGCCGAGCCTGGACATCGCAGACGCGCCACCACTTTTCACCGGCCTGGTCCGCGATGGCGAAGCTCGAGTCTGTACGACCCGGCTCGGAATCGTGACGGGCGAACACGGGCGGCTCATCGACGCTTCAGGCCGCGCGAGCGATCATGTGTTTGCACTCGGCCAGTTGTGTCGCGCGAGTCGCTGGGAGACGACCTCAGCGCCAGACATCGTTCGCGACGCAGTCGCCCTCGCCGAGCTGCTCTGTTCGAGCGCCGACTCGCGCTGATCAACCTTCGGGATCTTCGGTCTCTCGCACCGCCCGCTGGTAGTGCGCGCGGACCTGGTCGATCGTGTCTGCCTGCTCCGCAGTCTTGTCGTCGCGATAGCGCTTCACCCGTGCAAACCGCAACGCGAGACCACCCGGATAGTGCGGGCTTCGCTGAATGTCGTTGAACGCGATCTCGACCACCAGCTCCGGCCGAACGTAGACCGTGTACTGATCACGCCGGACCTCGCGCGCCAAAAACGCTTCGGTTTGCCACCGCAGGAGCTCGTCGGTGAGCCCTTTGAACGTCTTCCCCAACATCACGAAGCCGCCGTTCGGATCGCGCGCTCCGAGATGCAAGTTGCTCAACCAACCGGACCTGCGACCACTACCCCACTCTGCCGCGAGCACTACCAAATCGAACGTGTGCGCGACCTTGAGCTTGATCCAGTTCGAACCTCGATTGCCCGCCGCGTAGACAGCGTCGCAAGCCTTGGCCATCAGGCCTTCGTGACTCGAGTCGAGCGACGCACGCATGAACGCTTCGGCGCGAGAGACATCGTCAGTCACGAGACGCGGCACCTGCGACGCCTGCGGCACGATGCGTTCGAGGATCTCGACTCGCTCGGACTGAGGCGCGTCGAGGAGCGTTCGACCCTCCAAATACAAGCAGTCGAAGATGAACGTCGACAGTGGCAGCTCACTTCGCAGGCCTTCAACGTCGAGCTTGCGACCGAAGCGACGCATCGTCTCTTGAAACGGCCACGGCGTGCCATCGGCGCGCATCGCAATGACTTCGCCATCGAAAATCACTTCGTTCGCAGGCAATCCACGCGCGAGCTCGACAGTCTCCGGAAGCGCCGACGTCACGTCGTTCAACGTGCGGGTGTAGATCCGAACCTCGTCGCCGCGCTTGTGGATCTGCACGCGCGCGCCATCGAGCTTGTACTCGAAAACTGCGCGCCCCAACCTACCGAGCGCTTCGGCCACGTCGGCCGCAGAGTCGGCAAGCATCGGTTGGACTGGGCGGAATAGTTGCAACCCAACTTCAGTCAGCCCGTTCTCGCCGCGTTCGAATGCCAGATCAGTGACGCGCGCGAGATCGGACATCAACATTTGAGCACGTCGCACGGCTGGGCGCGGAACCTTCGCTGCGTCCGCGATCGCGTCGATGACGAGACTCTCGAGCGCGCCTTGTCGAAGCTCGCCCACGATGAGCTTCGCGATGAACCGTTGCTCGGATTCCGTCGCGCGTCCGAGAAGCCCACGCAGGAGCTCGAGCCGCCGACCCGCCGACCCTGCGCCGCGGATGGCTGCAACTTCGGAGAGCACGGCGTCGAGCTCGCTCACTTCGAGTGTGGGTTCCGTCGCACCGGCGTGCTCGCGGAGCGACCCCAGCTGCGCGTACCCGACCCCGAGCTTGTTTTGTGCGATCGATCCAGAAAGGTAGAGCGAAACCAAGCCGCGGTCCGAAACATCGGCGCGCGCGATCAGACCCGCGATGAGTTTCAACTTCTCAGTTCGCTTGCTGGTCTTCGCCAGCTGCTCGGACGTCGTGGCGAGCTCGAAGACACGCATGGCTGAGCTATAGCGAGAAACCGAGCTGCGTGCAGCCGCGGCTCAACTCGCGCGAGCAAGCGTTCGGGCGGACCGCACGCGCTTCGTCTTGGCTTCGATGATTCGCTCCAAGAACATCAACACGCTCAGCTCGTGTTTCGCTGCGCCCGTCGCTCCCCGCGGCGGCTCCGGTGGCAGCGATTCGCCATCCATGTACGCGTCCAACAGGCCCGGATGGATGTAGCTCTTTCGACAGACCGACGGCGTGTTACCCAAATGCTCCGCAGTCCTGCGAATCGCCTCCAACACCAACTTCTTCGACGCGCGCTGCGAGGTCGCAACGCCGATCGACTTCAACTCGCGCGCTGCGCGAACCGTAGCCGACCAGGTCCGGAAGTCCTTCACGGAGTACCGCGCCGACGTCAGCGACTGGAGATAGGCATTCAGATCTTCCGCCCGCACCGGTCGCGCAACGCCTGCGTCGTCGAGAAACTGGAATAGCTGCTTTCCACGCAATGCACGACTGGCCGCAATCAATTTCGCGAGGCGCGCATCCCGGAAGATGACGTGACGAAGCACGCCGCTCTTACCGCGGAACTTGAGCTCTACTTCTTGACCGCGCACGCGTGCGTGGCGAACGCGCAGCGTCGTCAGCCCGAAGCTGTCGTTTGCTCGCGAGTATTCTTCGTGTCCGACACGGATCGCAGTCAAATCCACGATCCGCAACAATGACGCGAGCACGGTCTCGCGCTCGAGCCCGGGCCTCTTCATTCGCCGCAGCACGTGCGAGCGTAGATCCGGCAACAACCGGGCAAACTCACAGATCCGCAGGTGTTTGTCCGCGTCGCGCGCTGCCGACCACTGCGCGTGGTAGCGATACTGTTTGCGGCCGCGCGCGTCGCGCCCCGTCGCTTGAATGTGGCCTTGTGCGCTCGGACAGATCCAGACTTGCTCCCAGGCCGGCGGGATCGCCAGCGCGCGAATGCGAGCGAGTGTCGCCGGCTCGCGAACCGGCCGCCCGCGAACATCGGAGTAGGAGAAGCCCGTACCCTTGCGTTGCCGGCGAATCCCAGGCGCCCGGTCCTCCACGTACCGCAGCCCTGCGGCCCGCGCGGCGTGGCGCGACTCTGCGCGCAACCGGAGCACTTCCGCTTTTCCAGCGGTATCCGATTCGCGGGCGACCACTTTAAGTCGTGCAGCCTTCATGGTGAGGCGAGCCTGCATGATTCGCCACTAGCGCAAACGATGTGCCAAACGCAAGACCCAGTCAAACCTACTAAAACTGTGACCCGGCCCTCCAAAGCGCCTCGTTCGTGCAGCCTTGCCGCCCCCAGCGGCGTGGCACCGCCTGCGCAGCAAAGTGCAACGGAGAAAACGCAACGACCACAACGCAGAACGGGGCGCGCAGCGAGCCGTGCTCGCCGCCGCCCTCAGCTTCTGGCCGCACTCATTTCAGACCGACGCGGCCAACCGCGTCGCGAACCGGCGCTGCTCGCCCGCATCTTCGGCTTCGAGCTTGTCGAAGAAGGCGCGAATCACGCGCATCGTTCGCTCGCGAGCTTCGATGTGCGGCAACCCGCGCGTGTGCGAGACGCGCTCTGCTCGATAGCTCGGGTTCCGAATCACGAACGCGCGCAATCCACCGAACGACACGTACGGATCCTCGTCGTAGATCACCAGCGCCGGCGCTTTCACGCGCTCGTAAGCCATCTTTGGATCTCCCGAAGGAAACAACTCACCCGACACGAACGCGAGCGGCGCGTACTGCGCTCCAGGCTGATGACTCGTCGAGTGCGAGTACTCCAGCAATCCGCGGTCGATCTTCCCCGCAAACGACTTCGCCAAGTAGTGCGTCAAACTCGGCCGCGTCACGAGCGCGTCGTAAAACAACTCACCGCCCATGCGCGCGACGGACTTCAAGAGCGCCGGCGGCTCGTTTCGCTGCCGATCACCCTGCGCGAGCCGCTCGAAACCAGTCGGCGAGATCAACACCAACGAGTGCACCAAGTCCGGCAGATCCGCTGCCACACGAGCCGCATACTCACTGCTCAACGACAAGGCGATGATGTCCGCACGCCCATCGGGGCTCTCGACCGCGATGTGACGCAATACATGCTCGATCGCATGCACGTAAGTCTTCGGCGTGTACGGCATCCCGCCACGCTGCGAGAAACCGAACCCGGGCAAGTCGACCGCGTACACCGGACGCTCGCCACGAAACTCGTAGAACAACGTTCGCACTTCGAACGCCGACCCGGCTGCATGAATTCCATGCAGTAAAACGAGCGGCCGGCCTTCGCCGGAAGTGTCTTCGTAGTAACTGATCGCCCCAGCATCGGACGTCGCGATCACATGCCGTTCAGCTTCGATCGCCGCTTGCAGCGGCCACGTGAAGCCCGACGACTTTCGCTCGTGCAAGTGATGACGCAACCGCAGTGCGGCGTCCTTGGCGACCCGACCTACGGTTGATAAAACGCTTACTGTCGCCATCGGTCCAGCTCCACGGGAAGGGTGTGTTTCGCTAGACCCATTGCAGGCGCAATGCCAACGGAATGGTCCCCTCTGAACCATTCCACCACGGCCTCAGACGAGGTCAGCGAGGCACCACGCCACCTTGGGGCGTGCTTGCACGGCGGATTCGCGTGCGCCGACCTCGTCCCACAGCTGCGTAAACCCTGCTCGAGGCACATGCCTTGCTACTAGGGCCATGGGAGGGAAGAACATGGCCACCAGTCAGACGAGCAAAGCCACGGCTGAAGAAGCGGCGCAGCCCACAGCTGCAACCCGCGAAGTCACAAGCGTCCTCGCTGAGCGCGACGAAAACTATGACTTGATCTCGGTCGTTTACCACGCACTCAAAGGCGCCGAATCCGCCGCCCGATATATCCGCGACGCAGAAGCGAGCGGCGACGAGCAACTCGCACAGTTCTTCGAAGAGGTGCGCGGCAGCCATATCGAGCTCGCCCAGCAAGCCAAGCAGTTCTTGGCAGAACGCCTCGATTCGACCGACATCGATGAAGATCCACCGACCGTGGGTTGAGTCCCCTGACGCGCTGGCACATGTCCTGCACAACCGACCGTGCAGAGGACATCTGACATGGAGCTGGGACAAGTAGGGTCACTACTAAAGACCACTGTGGTCGAATGGATCGACGACAACGCCGCACGTGTGGCGGCGTCGCTAGCCTTCTACACGCTGCTTTCGATGGCCCCGCTAGTCCTTCTGAGCATCGCGCTCGTCGGGACACTGATGGGACACTCCGACGCGCAGTCGCGCATCCTCGGTGAAGTCGGATCAGTCGTCGGCCCGCAAGCGGCTGGCGCGCTGTCCGCAGTCGTCGGCAGCGCGCAGCAGTCGGACTCCGGATTCATGAGCTCCGTGATCGGCGTCGTCGTGCTGCTCGTCGGTGCGTCGGGCGTGTTCGGAGAGCTGCAATACGCGCTCGACACGATCTGGGGCGTCAAGCCAAAGCCCGGTCGCGGCATCATCGGCGTCATCAAGGATCGATTGTTCTCATTCTCGATGGTGATCGGTGTCGCGTTCGTTCTACTCGTCTCACTCGTCATCAGTACTGGGCTCTCCGCGGCCGGCCGCATCGTCGCCGACGCATTACCGGGCGGCGCGTTTCTATGGCAAGCCATCAACCTCTCGCTGTCGCTCGGTGTCATCACCGTCCTGTTTGCCGTGATCTTCAAGGTCGTGCCTGACATCGAGATCCGCTGGCGCGATGTCTGGGTCGGCGCATTCGTAACCGCCGCGCTCTTCAGTGCCGGCAAGTACGTGCTCGGGTTGTATCTCGGAACCTCGAGCGTCGCCTCGAGTTACGGCGCCGCAGGTTCAGTCGTCGCACTCGTCGTGTGGGTCTACTACTCGTCACAACTCGTCTTCCTCGGCGCCGAGTTCACGCAAGTCTTCGCGCGTCGTTACGGTGTCGAGATTCGCCCTTCGAAAAACGCGATGTTCGTCGATGAGCACGAACACGACGAACGAATGGAGCGCGAGCGCAAACACGA
>Ga0193752_1001609_pt1 | contig 18472 bp, 19 predicted proteins | sample H1c1metaG_FD_144924 | JGI IMG/M metagenome (GOLD analysis project Ga0193752, IMG submission 144924) | Soil microbial communities from a riparian zone of the East river system, Colorado, United States - H1c1 | ecosystem: Environmental > Terrestrial > Soil > Riparian zone | place: USA: East River...
AGCTATCAGTTACAGCGAACTGGGTATATTCCCTTAATCCCGCTTTACAATTCGATATTAGAGATTGCATCCCGCCCGCAGGCAGGATGCAATTTTTTTATAGGGAACGTGTCAGTAAATCTTATAGTCTTACTACATCCATCTGTTCTGTTACCTGCCTGTTAACGCGGTAACTTACAGTCTTGCCAGACTTCTTCCCGGTGATCTCAAATTTTAAAATAGCATCACCCAGGTCTTCCATGTTCAGTAAGAACTGTTTTGAGAATGTTTCGCCTTTAAGATCGGCGTTGTAAAACACAATACCTGCTTCATCAGTGATGATGATGTTGAACACATTCTCATCTTTTGAGCCGGAGAAGTTTAACTGGATAAGCGGCTGATTTTTAAAAGTGCCGGCATACTTCAATTCTACCGGAAGTGATGGGTTGGTAATGGTTGTGTCGGCTGCATTTACCTGCATAAATCCAATCACTGAAAAAATAGCAATTGCGATGGCGGTTTTGATCTGTTTCATAAAGTTTAATTTAATGGTTACTAAAAATAATTACTGATTAAAAAATTGATAGTAAACAATCGGATCTTTTCCAGGTAGCAAATAAAAGTTAAAGAGGGCGGAACAGAACCGCTTTTATTTCAATCAATGCCGACAGAAAGAATTTGAATTTTTAAGGATATTGTCGGCATTAATTGCTTTGATGATGTAAAAATAGAACCGTTTTCTGGTGGTTACAAACCAATATCTTACCCAAACTGATTTGCCCAACAGTCATGCCGCAGGCTGAAATACCTGTCAATAAAGGATTTAGTGAAAATAATTGTATGACAGCCAACACGTTTTTTGTTGAAGATCGCAAGCTGATACTTAACGTTTAGTTCACATTGCAGGCTCGATCAGGTCCCACAAATTTCCATAGAGGTCTTCAAAAACAGCAACGGTTCCGTATTCTTCTTTTGCGGGTGGGCGCACAAAATTTATTTTTTGCAAAAGCATATTATTATAGTCACGCCAGAAATCATCAGTATATAAAAATAAGAACACACGGCCACCGGTTTGATTGCCAATCCTGCTTTTTTGTTCTTCAGTAGCAGCCTGTGCAAGTAATAAGCAACATTGACCATCACCTTTGGGTTTTACCATTACCCATCTTTTTGTTTCACTTAGCCTGGTGTCTTCAATAAGTATGAAGTTTAATTTTTGTGTGTAGAACGCTATGGCTTCATCGTAGTTGTTTACCACTAAGGCAATGTGGGCTATGTGTTGGTTCATATGTAGTAATGCTTACAGGATTCGTTAATCAACTTTATAAATTCTCTGCATGCTGAATTTTCCGCAGTGCGGGCATTTTACGCCGCTTATTGGTTTTCCGGCAGCTTTATATCGTATGCCACCAATATCCCGGATGCTGCTTTCTTTGCCACAACTACAGGTAAAGCGGTAGCGCTTCGAATCTTCCATCATTTTTTCAAACAAGGATGCGGAGCAAAAGAATTTTATAATTTTTTGAGCAAGACTGAGTTTCATGTATGTTTAATTTAAGCTGATTTTAAGTGCCATACTGTTCTCAAGAAACAACCGGAAATTATGATCAGGCCGGTTGATGACATCATTGTGTTCTTTCAGGCTGTGTATAAAAATAACCTGGTTTGACTTCAGCATTGGTGCATACACATCTTTTTCTTCGGCATTGATAAATGAAATATTTTTCTCCCGCAGTTGCTGCATCATTTTTTCAGATACTTCATCTGTTCCGCCACCTTTATTGGTGTACAGGTTGATGAATTGATGTGATGTATCGGCCTGTATCCAGGCGGTATATTTATCTGCCTGGCTGTACAGGCCGTCAAATAAAATTACCTGCTTTACTTCAACACCGCCGTTCTGTAATATATGTGCCATTACCCTGAAAGCACCGCTATGGCCCGCCAGTACTATATTGCCGGGTTTTGCTCTTTTTGCAATTACTTTTTCGCTTTTCAGTTTATTCAATACATCATTCAGCAGGTTTTTAAAAACTGCTTCTTTTTCTAACTTGCCACCATAACTGTCCGGGGCATTTTTTGCAGCTTCAGGAAAAACCAGTACAGCATTGCGGTTTGATGCAATGAACTGTTTTGTCAATTCAAAATAAACAGCCGCTGTATCGATATTATTACGCCAGCCATGAAACCAGAAGATCACATCAATATATTTGCCGGCTTTAAATTGAGAGGGCACTGCAATAAGAACGCTGCTGTCGCTGTAATGCATTGCGGCAGGATATAATACCTTGTTATAAGTATGACCGGTCTTTCTTGCTGTATCGGGGAAAGAAGTGTTGGCAGATGTGATACGGAATAACCTTATATCATTTCCTGTTTGAGCAAATGATGCAAAGCATGTAAACAATACAAACAGCAGGAATATAATTCTCATTTTATTTGGTTGCAGGTACAAGTTACTAAAGATGCGATTTTTTACTTGCATGCACTGCAGATTTAGTTTTTTAAAAAGATATTTTGCATTAAGTTTATCAAAAAAAAGTAATGAAGACGCTGGAAGAACTTAAAACAGATACTGCTACATTTTCCATCGGGCAGGCCTTGTCTGATGGCTGGAATATCGTTTCCAAATACCTGGGTTATTATATCCTGGGGGGTGTGCTCGCCATTGTGATCGGTCTGGTTGTTGGTATTATTCCTTTTGTGGGTGGTATTGTAAACAATTTAATACTCAGCCCCTGTTTAATGGGTGGAGCAGTTTATGTTACCTGGCGCATTTCAAATGGCAAGGGCTGGGCTGACTTTGGAGACATGTTCAAAGGGTTTAAATACGTGCAGCCCATTGCTATAAGTACACTTATACAAAGTGCTGTAACAGTTGTACTTTTTGCACTCGTTTTTTATAATTTTCTGCCTGAGCTGATGGATATTTTTGAATTATCTCAAGGCGCCGATGCCTTTACGAAGCAGGAAGAAATACGCAGGGCCTTTTTAAGATTGTTTACCAGCAAGTTCATAGTATCTTTTTTGATACTGATGGTTGTTTTACTTTTTATTTCTGTTTTATGGGCATTTAAAACCCATTTCATCATCATCTACAATATGCAGGCCTGGCCTGCTATGGAAATGAGCCGCCGCATTGCCCGGCACAACCTATGGCAGCTGATCGGGTTTTTTATAGTGATGGGTTTATCATTATGATAAGTGCCCTGCCTTGTGGTATTGGTTTGTTATTTACAATGCCCTGGTTTATTGGTTCTATCTATAGCGCTTTTGCGCAAATTACCCATTGCGACCGTGTTGATGAGCTCAATGAAGACATGTTTGATTTTATGGCGGATAAAAAAGAAGACTAAGGCTGTTGGTATTCAGCCTTAGTCCCTATGATGTATTTTTAAAATGATTTCTTTTACTTTTGTATTTTATCCAGGTATTCCGTTAAAGAAATATTGATGATATGGTTCCAGCCCATTTCAAAATTCTCTTTTTTCAGTTCCTGTACAGTGCTGTCGAAAGGAATGGTGAATTCGTGAACCAATGTTACTTTGGTTGTAGCATCATCCAGTTTTGAAAGGTTCCAGCTGAGGGTTGAAGAGCCTGAATAACCCGGATATTCCCAGGTATGTACCAGTTTTTCACCAGGGATTATTTCAAGCATTTTACCCCGGTGCAGCCATTGCTTGTCTTTAGTATCACCGGCTGTCCATTCAAATACAGCGCCGGGTTCAGGCTTAAAAGCTTCGTCAAAATCAAAATACCATTCTTTCATCATGGTACGGTCGGTAATGGCCTGCCATACCAATGATATTGGGGCGTTGTAGGTTTTTTCTATCTGAAAGGTTTTCATTGTTTTATTTTTGAGTTGAAAAATTAAACATCCAGTTGATTCCGTATTTATCGGTGCAGGTACCAAAATAAGCGCCCCAGAACATATCTTCCAGCGGCATGGTGATACTACCACCCTCACTCAATGCATTGAACAATCTTTTTGTTTCTTCTTTGTTTTCGGGTTCAATATTAATATGCATGTTATTTCCATGCTCCATTTTAAAACCCATGCTTTCAGGCGAATCGGTGGCCATTAAAACATGGCCGGCAAGAATGGTCAGCTCAGCATGAATGATCAGTTTTTTGGTGGCATCATCCAAGGCAGGCATTTCGGCAGGCATTTCAATATCACCAAAGCGCCTTAAACCCACACCGGTGAATTCACCATTAAAAATTGTTTTGTACCAGTTGAATGCTTCTTCGGTCTTACCCGGAAAATTTAAATAAGTAGTTACCCTTGCCATATTGTTTATTTTACTTTGTTTGTATAATGCAATTCTTGTGCTGAGATACAGATCCAGTTTTTCAACATTCTGTTTCAGGCCTTCATCGGCTTTAAATGTTTTAACGGTCTGTATGAATTCTTCTTTGTTCCTGAACAGCATATGCCAGCTCAGCATGGTTTTATCGCCCTGCTCTTCAAACTCGATGGTGGCTGTAAATTTTGGCCCGCTGATATGATCGTACACCAATTTTTTATGTTTCACCACTTCTTTAAAAATACTTTCGTTACGGTAGTCGGTGCCATCGGGGCCATGCATGGTAAGGTTCCATTCGCCATTTTGCTGCACATCCATTACGGAAATGGTATTGGTAAAACCATTTGGGCCCCACCAGTTTTTAATGTGTTCGGGATCGGTCCATACTTCCCATACCAATGCAACCGGAGCATTTAATAACCTGGAGATCCTGATCTCCCTGTCGGCAGTGTTATCAGTTATCATTTTTCTTTTTGAATTTTATCTAAATATTGTTCCAGTGCATCCAGCTTGCCTTCCCAGAACTGTTTGTATTGAGCTATCCATGCATTTACTTCGCTTAACTTCTCAAGCTTGGCAGTGCAATACCTTTCCCGGCCTTCCTGCTTTACTTCGATGAGCCCACATTCGGTGAGGACTTTTATATGTTTGGAAATGGCCGGCCGGCTGATATTGTAATTCTCTGCTACCGCATTCAGTGTTAAAGACTGCAGGGCCAGCAAACCTAAAATGCTGCGCCGGGTAGGATCGGCTATTGCCTGGAAAACATCTCTTCTCATTGTAAAACTATTTAAGTAACCATTCGGTTACAAATATATGTGTAACATTTCGGTTACGCAAATTTATTTAGGGATAAATTGAAGGCTATGTGTATATAGGTTTGCTATTGATTATCATTGCCTGGTACCCAGGTGAGCAGGAATTGAGGCCATATAAACCATACAATAAAAGCATACCAAACCCATATTAAACCACAAAAAATGTGGTATGATGTGGACCTGATGTGGACTTGATGTGGACTTAAAGTAGATCTAAGCCCTGTTAGCCATAAGAATAACCAAAATACACCAGGTAAATTAGAGCGGGCCTCCTGTCGAAAAAGGACCTTTAGAACCATTTTTAAACGCCTTTTTAACCTGCAGTCGTTGGGAATGTCTATTAATTGCCCCGCTTTTCCGCAGAATGCTGTGAATAGGGAACTGGTTTAGTCTAGATTGTTGGGCTAAGCCCGTTTGTGGATGTTGATCTTATCCCCGGCGTGGTTGAAACCAGGTGCCGGCAATCAATTTACCTGTGGTGGTAAAAAAAGAAGATCACTTAAAATTCTCTGCAATGTATTGATCCAGCTTGCCTTCTTCTGTAAGTTTTATAAGCTTGCCCATTTCTTTGTTCTTCTTTATTTGAATATCTTTTTTGTACACGTTCATCATCGATATGAGTCCGGCTTTTACTGCTGCAGGTTTTGTTGCGGTTGATCTGTTTTGTAACCAGTAAGCTGAATAAGCAGCCATATAGTTTATGAGTATTTTATCGTTTTTGTTATAGAGGTTCATGATCTTTTCAGATAATTCAACACTTACAGACGGGCTGCCTATTATCCATTTCATAACAAATGAACTAACTTCTTTTCTTTTGTCTTCATCCCTGTCCAGGTCAATTTCCTCAAGCCATTTGGCCGCAGTTATAATATCGGCCTCATACTTTGCATAATCTTCCTTTACATTTAACTGGTAATTTGCCGGCACATTGAATTTTGTTTGGGCTGAGACGGTTGTGGTAAAAACAAGTATCAGCATTATTATTGATAAAAACCGGGTTATATTTTTCATTTGACTGGTTTAGGAATTGTTATAATGAATTTATAAATGATGATTAAAGAAACAAAAATTTATTTGAAAAAAGAAAATGAGCTACCTACGACGGCAAAAAACTAGCGCAAGTTATCGTTGATGGCCGGAGGCGCAACAACGGCGGGGAGTGGGCTTACGTAATGTCAATGGCGGCGAAATATTACAAAGCCTGGTACAAAAAAAATCCGACCCAAATCAATGGGTAGGAAAATGAGAGAAAGTATTATGTTCTGGTACGCCGTGCCGTTTTTATTGCCCACCCCGGAGTTTTTTTAACTGTTCTACCGCATTATTGTTCTGTGGATTTAACTTCATTGATTGTTCATAATTTTTTATAGCAGCTGCGGTATCGCCAAGTTCTGCGTATATCTCTCCCAGGCTGTCAAATGCATTGGCGCTTGCAGGATATAGCGATACATTTAACTTAAATATTTCCAGTGCATCTGTGATCCTTTTTTGTTTGATGAGTTTATAACCCCAACTGTTTATTTCATTTTCAGCTAAAACAATATCTGCACCTGATCTTTTTATTTTTTTTGCTTCTTCAAAGGCATTTTTATAGCCTGATTGCTCTAACCTGGCTCTTAACAATTTAACTGATGATGACAGCCCGAATCCATTTACTTCTTTCATATCAGGTATGAATAACCCTGCCAGTTCATCAATAAAAGCATCCGGAGAACCCCCTGCTAAATTTGTAAGAACAATGATTGAAAGATCGTCTTCAGGATATACAAATACAGCTGAACGCCCTCCGCCAACAGCCGCCGCCGCCGGGTGTTCTGCCCTTGCCACAACCGGCCAGCCTGCAGCATAACCATTCAATAAACTGTTGAAGCCGGCAATTTTTCCATTGTTTAGTTTTGCAGGAGTCCAAAGTGTTTCTAAACCTGATCTTTTCAGGAACATGTTGTTCTGTAAAGCAATTACCCAGCCTGCCATTTCTTTAGCTGTTGAACTCATACCGGCCGCTGTTTGCAGGTTTGGGGGAAAGGAAAAGAACATATTGATCAGTTTTCCTTTTGAATAACGATACCCGGCGGCGGCATATGGAATAACTTCTTTTGTTGCGCCAAAACCAGATCTTATGGTGCCGGTCATGCCGGCCTTTTGCAATTGTTCTTTTGTAATAAATGCTGTAAACGGCATACCGCTCAGTTTATCGATAACCAGCCCCAGTAATAAATAATTGGTTTGGTTATAACTGAATTTTTCCCCGGGTTTAAAATCCATAGGTAATGCAGTCACTTTCTTCCAGGCCTCTTCTGTACCGGCGGCTATTAAAACAGATTCCTCTTCATCAACTATATCCGGGATCCCGGAAGTGTGCGACAGAAGTTGTAGTATGGTAACATTATTCCAGGCTGGTGGTAAACCGGTAAGATATGCACCCACAGGTGAAGACAGGTTTAGTTTTCCTGCTTCAACCAGTTGCATGATGGCCACCCCGGTAAATGCTTTTGTAATGGAATTTATGGTAAATACGGTACGGTCGCTAACCGGAATTGAATCCTGAACATTCGCATATCCATAGTTCCCGGTCTTAATGATCTTTCCGTTCCTTACAATTGCCAATTGTAAACCCGGGATCTTTCGTTTTTGCATTTGCGTGTTCACAAAAGCATCAATACTATCAACCTGTGCAAAACAGGCATTGGTAAATGCGAGCATCAGCAGTACAGCAAGCCCTTTTCTTAAACGAATGGTCATAATTTTATTTTAAATTGAAACGAACAAAACCCGGTAAACCAGCGGGGATATTTTTTGGATTTGACATGATATGGTTAAAGACCAGGCCGGTTTTGCGTAAGACGTATAACTTTCAAAAAAGTTACTTTATTCTGTGTAAAAGTAATGTTTCTATAAAAGCCCAATAAAGATTTATCGCACAAGAGTGCGACGCCACTACAGCTTAATAGCATTACAAAAGTTTAGTACAAAAAAATCCCATCCCGATATATCGGGATGGGAAATACTATAATTGTTTGACGAATTATTTATTCCTCAATTTATCTTTCATGTAATCAAAACGCTTACCGGTTACATCGGCCATATCAGGTATGTCGGTTAGTTTGTATTGACCGGCATCTAATTTTTTCTTGGTTTCTTCAAATGCCTTCAAGGTTAATTCAATATCCTCATCGGTATGTATGGCTGATGGAATGAGACGGTAAATGATATGCCCCTTGGGTATTACGGGGTACACAACAATAGAAGCAAATATGGCGTAGTTCTCACGCAGGTCCATCACCATGGCGGTGGCTTCTTCTACACCGCCACTCATGTACACGGGTGTAACCACGCTATCTGTCTTGCCAATATCAAATCCTCTTTCTTTTAAACCGTTCTGCAGTTTTAATGCATTGCTCCAGAGTTTATCTTTCAGCTCGGGATGATTGCGCAACAGTTCCAGTCGCTTAAGGTTACCAACCACCAGTGGCATGGGTAAACTTTTTGCAAATATCTGGCTGCGGATATTGTAGCGTATGTAATCAATGATCTGCCTGTCGCCGGCAATAAATGCGCCGATAGAAGCCATTGATTTGGCGAATGTAGAGAAGTAGAGGTCTATCGCATCCTGGCAGTCTTGCTCTTCTCCGGCACCTGCACCTGTTTTGCCCAGTGTTCCAAAACCATGGGCATCATCTACCAGCAGTCGGAAATCGTATTTATCTTTTAATGCGGCTATCTCTTTTAATTTACCCTGGTCGCCCGCCATACCAAATACACCTTCAGTAATAACGAGTATTCCACCGGCGCCCTGTTTTTCTATTAAGGCAGTGGATCGTTGCATTTGCTTTTCGAAATCTTCCAGGTCGTTATGTTTAAAAACGTAACGGTGACCGGGGTGCAAACGCAGGCCGTCAATAATGCAGGCATGACTTTCGGCATCGTACACAATAATATCATGGCGGCTGCAGAGCACATCAATAATACTTACCATTCCCTGGTAGCCGTAATTCAGCAGGGCTGCATCTTCTTTCATTTCAAAAGCTGCCAGTTCGGCTTCCAGCTGTTCGTGCAGATCGCTGTTGCCACTCATCATACGGGCGCCCATGGGCAGGGCAAGGCCGTATTTTGCAGCACCATCGGCATCGGCTTTACGTACTTCCGGGTGGTTTGCAAGGCCCAGGTAGTTGTTCAGGCTCCACACGGTCATTTCCTTACCGCGGAATTTCATGCGGCTGCCGATCTCACCTTCCAGTTTTGGAAATGCAAAATAGCCATGGGCCCTTTCACGATGCTGGCCAATAGGGCCATAATTCTTTATCAGTCTTTCAAAAATATCTGCCATAAATTATGTGATTAAAATTGGGTTCAAGTTTCTCTGCTTAGAGTTATTAAGAGTTATTAGCAGGTGCAAATTTAAGGTTTTGGGCGCAAACATAGGAATTGGGTATAAATCAGTAGTGCATGAGTTTAAAAAGCTGTCAGGTTGAGCTTGTTGAAACCGGGGCTATATCAAGCTAAACCCGTCTTCGACAAGCTCAAACTGACAGTAAAATTGTTGACTAAAATTTCAAACTTATGCATTACCTATAAATCTTATCTTCAAATGATGAAAGTTGCTTTTATTTTATTGATCAACCTGCTGGTTTTACATACTGTTTCTGCCCAAAACGAAGAGAAAGTAAAAAAGTTAAAGTTTTGCGGGTATAAGTATAAAGATACGGCCATGGTGCGCAAACATTTTGAACAGCAACTTGCTTTTTTACAGATCAATGACGGCGATACCATTGCCGATATTGGCAGCAGCAGCGGCGCTTATATTGGCGCCATTAATGTAATTGCTGATTTTAAAAAGGTACATTTTATTTTGGTGGATATTGACAGCAATTGCCTGAACAGCACCAAGGTGAATAATATGATCGCCCATTATGAAGGGTTAAGAGGACAAGCATTTAATAATTCTATTGGCTTTGTCCTGAATACCATTGACAGTTTGTGGTTGCCCGTGAACAGTAAGAAGAAACTGTGGATCTTTAATACATTGCATGAGATACCTGATAAAGCAGGTATGATAAAACAAATGAGTGCCGTGCTGCAAACCGGTGGTGAAATTATCATTGTCGAATTATTAGCAACCGAAAAAAATAAAATACATGGTGGCTGTAAGGACCCATTGATGAGTGATGATGAAATAAAGAAATTAATGGATGCAGCAGGATTTGATTTTAAAAATATGGCCACCAATCCTATACCGGTTAAAAAGATGAGAAATCCTTATTGCTTGTACCGCTTCATAAAGCGATAAACAACTTACATTTGCTTCCTGAAAAATAATTTTATGCTCCGCAGATCATTCTTGCTTTTTACTTTTTATTTATTCGCTACAGCTGCTTTTGCGCAAAGCCCCAAACCAAAACTTGTTGTTGGGTTGGTTGTTGACCAGATGCGTTGGGATTATATGTACCGCTTTAATGCATTATATGGCGATGGTGGTTTTAAGCGATTATTAAAAGAGGGTTTTAGTGCAGAAAATACTTTTATTCCATATGTACCTACTTATACAGCTGTAGGGCATACCTGTGTTTATACAGGAAGTGTACCGGCCATCAGTGGGATTGTGGGCAATAACTGGTTTGATAAAACAACCGGTAAGAATGTTTATTGTACCGACGATTCCACTGTTTTAACTGTGGGTAATACAGGCAGCAGGGCGGGTAAGATGAGCCCTGCCAATATGTGGGTAACAACAGTAGGCGATGAACTGAGGCTGAGCAATAATTTTAAAAGTAAAGTGATCGGGATTGCCTTAAAAGACCGTGGGGCAATTTTGCCTGCAGGCCATAGTGCCAATGCGGCTTACTGGTACGATGCCGGCAAATGGATAACCAGTACCCATTACATGGGTGTATTACCAGCCTGGGTGGAACAATTCAATGGCCAGGACCTTGCCGGAAAATATATGAAGCAGGACTGGAATACTTTATTACCGATGAATAGTTACGACCTGAGTACAGAAGATAACAAGCCTTATGAGAGTACTATAAAAGGAATAAGTACATCAACCTTTCCTCATAGACTTACAGCAATACCTGACAGCATAAAATATGAATCATTCCGCACAACACCTTTTGCCAATACATTCACTTTTGATTTTGCAAAAGCAGCAATAGAAAATGAAAACTTGGGCAATAACACGGTAACCGATTTTCTTGCGGTAAGTATTTCATCAACCGATTATGTTGGCCATGCATTTGGTCCTAATTCTATAGAGTTGGAGGATACTTATCTGCGTCTTGATAAAGACATTGCCGATTTCTTACAATACCTCGATTCAAAACTGGGCAAAGGAAATTATACTGTTTTTTTATCGGCCGATCATGCCGTGCAACATATCCCGGCTTTTTTAGCTGAGCATAAAATACCGGGCGGCAATTTTGAAGATGCGGATATAAGAAGAGAACTGAACACAATGATAGAAAGAGATTTTGGAGTAAGGAATGCAGTGCAGAGTTTACAGAACTACCAGGTTTATCTTAACATCAATGAACTGGAAAGACAAGGAAAAGATGTGGATGCAGTAAAAAAAGCAATTATTAAAGTATTAAAGACAAAACCTTTTATCATCGCTGCATTTGAAACAGAAAAGCTGGCCGCAACTACTTTACCCGAACCTCAAAAAACAATGCTTGCCAATGGGTTTAATCCAAAACGCAGCGGTGATATACAGTTTACCCTTAAAGCAGGTTATTTTGATGGCGGAACAAAAGGAACCACCCATGGCTTATGGAATCCCTATGATGCACATATTCCCTGTGTGTTTTTTGGATGGGGTGTAAAGCGGGGCAAAACAAACCGGGAAACCTATATGACCGATATTGCGCCAACCATTGCTGCTATGCTGCAGATACAAATGCCCAGCGGAAGTGTGGGGAAGGTAATTACAGAGCTTATTAAATAGTTTTTTGTCATTTCGATCCCGATGGCTATCTGGAGAGAAATCTATTTAATCTATCAACAGATTCCTCACTTCGTTCGGAATGACAGAAGGTAAAAACAAAAAAGAACCGGGTGACCGGTTCTTTTTTGTTGGGTTACTAGGATTCGAACCTAGACAAACAGAATCAAAATCTGTTGTGCTACCTTTACACCATAACCCAGCTTGTTGTCCCCAAAATTATTTGGAGTGCAAAAATAGGGATTGGCGGCTTTTTAGCCAAAGGTTTTAAATAAAAAGCCGGAAATAAAGAGGATTTTCGCATATTCCATAGCTTTTTAATTGGTGTAGCAGCTTTTACGGAGCTATTTCGTCACTCCCAAAACTTACCCGGTTCATAAGCTCCAATAGTTTATCCGAATTTTTCTTATTTAGAAATATATACCCTCCTCTGTTTTCAGCATATAAGTATATCCCTTTTTGTTTCTCCATAACATCTAATGAATAATTTTTCCTGTCCCACGACATATCTACATCTTCACCAGCATCCATTTGAGTAATAGCAGTGGTCAGATCTTTTCTAAACTGCTGGCTGATATCGTCGGAGGTTATTGTAATCGTTTTGACACCAGCCGTTGTATTATTATCAGCGTTTTTAAAACTTATAGTCAGGATGTACTTGGTATCTGTATTACCTTGGTCAGTTATTTTCATGTAGGTGAAGTGAAGACCACCAAAATCTTTTTCTAACAGATTTATTTTTTTTGATTGTGCATTAGCTATTCCATATGAAACAGTAATAAGCAATAAAACCCAAAGAAACTTCTTCATAGTTAACTGTTGTAAATGGTTCTAAATTTCTTTGAGGCGGGGTAAGATTTAACCGGGAATACTTTTTTGTAAAGTATTCCCGGTTTTTGTTGGGTTACTAGGTTTCGAACCCAGACAGACAGAATCAGAATCTGTAGTGCTACCGTTACACCATAACCCAGTTTGAGGTGCAAAAATAAATGAAACTGTTAATGGAACAAAATAATATCGAACAAGGAACAAGGAATGATGAACAAGGATCGGAAGTTTACCAACTTCATAATTCGACATTCCTTGTTCCTTGCTCCTTGCTCAGTATTACTTACTCCGCATCCTCTTTTTCTTTCAATCCTTTTATCAGGTCAAGCGCTTCGGCAACTACATCACACATGATAGTAATTAAAGAGCCATTCCTTGCATTGTTGTAAGCATGCATAATGGCTTCTTTTTCATTGTATATAATATCGATCGGAATATCTTTTGTTTTTGTTTCATTGATACCTTCCACCAGCAGGCTTACTATTTCTTCTGCGGTTCTTCCCCGTAAATGTTTATCCTGGCGAATAATGATCTCATCAAAGGATCTGCCTGAAATGCGGCCCAGTTCTTTAATGTCTTCATCTCTCCTGTCGCCGGTGCCGCTGATAATGCCCACTTTTGGTTCGCCATCCAGCTTGCTTATAAAATCGCAGAGCAGTTCAAGCCCGGCGGGATTATGGGCAAAATCAACCAAAAACTGGAAATGCTTGAACTGGAACATATTCAGCCTGCCCGGTGTTTGGGTAGAGGATGGAACGAAAGTTTGCAATGCCAGTTTAATATCTTCAATTTCAATATTGCGCCAGAAATAAGTGCTTAATACAGCAGGCAGGCAGTTCATGATATTGTGTACAGCTTTACCACCATAGGTTACAGGCACTTCACTAACTTTTATCACCCGAATCTTCCAGTTGCCTTTCATGATGGTGATATAGCCATTCTCAAAAACTGCAGCATAGCCGCCTTCTTTGCAATGTTTTTTTATACGCTTATTATTTTCATCCATGCTGAAGAATGCGATATTACATTTCAATCCATCCTTCATGGCATACACCAGGTCATCATCAGCATTTAAAATGGCATAGCCATGGTTGAATACCGTTTCGGGAACAACCTGTTTTACCTTCGCCATTTGTTCCATCGAATCAATGCCTCCCAGGCCGATGTGATCGGCGCTGATATTGGTAACGATCGCTACATCACAATTCTGAAAAGCCAGGCCGTTCTTTAAAATACCGCCACGGGCACATTCCAGCACAGCAAAATCAACTGTAGGATCTTTTAAAACAAAAGTGGAAGAGACCGGACCGGTACAATCACCTTTCATCATCATCTGGTTTTGTATGTACACACCATCGCTGGTGGTGTAGCCAACTTTATAACCTGCTGTTTTTGCAATATGTGCTGTAAGCCTGGTTGTCGTTGTTTTACCATTGGTACCGGTTATGGCAATAATGGGGATCGTACCAGCACTGCCTTTCGGAAAAAGCATATCAACAACCGGTTCGGCCACATTGCGTGGTAAACCTTCAGATGGATCAATATGCATGCGGAAACCCGGTGCAGCATTTACTTCCAGGATGGCACCACCATTTTCTTTTACAGGAGTTCTTAGATCTGTAGCCATGATATCAATGCCGCAAATATCCAGCCCGATGATCTTTGCAATGCGTTCGCACATCATGATGTTGGCAGGATGAACTTCATCGGTAACATCGGTACTGGTACCCCCAGTTGAAAGATTGGCTGTAGGCTTCAGTAAAACCAGTTCGCCTTTTGGCGGAACAGTTTCTAAAGTGTAATTCTTTTCGTCCAGCATTTTTTGGGTGAACTGGTCGATAGTAATTTGCGTTAAAACCTTTTCGTGACCATAACCACGCCGTGGGTCTTTATTCACTTCATCAATTAAATACTGAATGGTATTTTTTCCATCGCCCGTTACTGCAGCCGGCGTACGTAAAGCAGCACAAATAAATTTATAATTGATCACCAGTATCCTGAAATCAAAGCCGGTGATATATTTTTCTACGATCACACTGCGGCCATAAACTTTTGCTGCTTCAAATGCACGTAAAGCCATTTCCCAATCAGTAATATTGGTTGTATTGCCTTTACCATGGTTGCCATCAATGGGTTTTATCACGCAGGGATATCCAATGCGGTCAATGGCATCCTGCAATCCTTCTTCTGTTCTTACCACATCGCCCCTGGGTACCGGGATCTCGGCTGCGCCCAGTAAATTCTTTGTTTCTTCCTTATCGCAGGCAATATCCACAGCAATATTACCGGTGGTGCTTGCAATGGTTGCTCTTATTCTTTTTTGATGCACACCATAACCAAGCTGCACCAGCGAATGCCTGTTCAAACGGATAAAAGGAATGCCCCTTTTTGCAGCTTCATCCACAATACAACCGGTACTGGGCCCAAGCCGGGTATCTTCCCTTATTTCACGCAGGTTCATAATATCATCTGCCAGGTCATATTCAACACCATCAGCCAAAGCCTGCGCCACCCTAACAGCAGCCTTAGCCGCATATACACCTGCATCCTCTTCCATATAACTAATGCATACATAATACTCGCCATCTTTACCGGTGCCACGGGTACGGCCAAAGCCTGTATCCATGCCAGCAAGGGTTTGCATTTCCAAAGCAATATGCTCTATCACATGTCCCATCCAGGTGCCTTCATCCACACGCTCAAAAAAACCACCCACAGTGCCAACACTGCACCGGTGCTCGATCATAGTTGGAAACATGGCTTCAAGCCGCTCCCTGAAACCGGCTATCTTATTAGTGGGGCGCTGCTCCATCTCTTCCAGGTCAAGCTTCATCTGGATCAGCTTGGTGCGGCGTACACTCCAGTAATTAGGGCCTCTCAAAATTTTGATCTCAACAATCTTCATAAATAGAATAGTTTGGTGTTTGGTGTTTTTTGTTTTGGGTTAACGGCATTTGTTTTTCATGGCATCATCGTTGTGAACTTTGTTCTGTTCTTTTTTTCTTTTAATAAAATAAAAAAGAATCTCACTTGTACCTGCATCTCATTTTGGAACTTTTATTGAAGCGTTTTTTCCGCCTATGTAATAAAAATCGCCGAAACTGGAAATTACCAAAATCATCTTGCTTTGCAAAAAACAAAATTTGTACATTGCAAAGCTGCCTGTTTATAGGCAGGCTATAAATTCAAGCAAATGAGTGATCGTCGTTCTTTCCTCCAGAAAATGGGACTATTATCTGCATCAGCCATTACAGCCAATATGCTGCAACCAGCCTGGAGCCGTGATCTGCAGCATGCGATCAATAAAGCAGCATCCATTCCTCCATCTGAGCTGGCAAGTGATGAAGAATTCTGGCATTATGTACAGCAATCTTATACCATTGCTCCAAACTTCATCAACCTGAACAATGGCGGTGTAGCCCCGGCGCCCAAATCAGTGGCCGATGCCATGAAAACGAATTACGATTTATGTGGCGCATTGTTGACCAGGGCAGGGAACCCCTGCGTAAGAACCTGGCAAAGCTTGCCGGCTGCGATGCTGAAGAGATCGCCCTGCACCGCAATGCATCCGAAGCACTGGAAACGGTAATATTTGGTATTGAGTTAAAGGCAGGCGATGAAGTGGTGCTTGCCAAACAGGATTATCCCAACATGATCGGTGCATGGAAACAGCGGGAGCGGAGAGAAGGAATTAAACTGGTTTGGATCGATATTGATCTGCCCAGTGAAGATGAGCACTACATGGTTAAAAAATACACTGATGCTTTTACAGTAAAAACAAAAGTGGTACAAATAACACACATGATAAACTGGATAGGCCAGAAAATGCCGGTGCGTAAAATTGCAGATGAAGCAAAGAAAAAAAATATTGATGTGCTGGTTGATGGTGCACACACGTTTGCCCAGTTTGAATTCCTGATCCCTGACCTTAACTGTGATTATTTTGGCACCAGCCTGCACAAATGGCTGGGAGCGCCCATAGGCACGGGTTTGCTGTATGTGCGTAAAGAAAAAATAAAAAATATCTGGCCATTATTTGGCGCCAGCGAAAAAGAAGATACTGATATCCGCAAATTTGAACATTTAGGCACCCGGCCATTTTTTATTGAAGAAGCCATTGACAAAGCCATTGATTTTTACGACATGATCGGCGCCAGGCGTAAAGAAGAAAGATTGCTTTACCTGAAGAATTACTGGATGAATAAAGTAAAAGATATTCCCAAAGTAAAATTGCATACTTCTTTTAAAAAGGAATTTGGTTGCGCCATTGGACTGGTAAGTGTAGAAGGAAAAACGCCATCAGACCTGGATAGTTTTTTATGGGAAAATTATAAGATACATGCAGTTGGCATTGTTTGGGAAAATATCAGCGGGGTTCGTATCACACCCAATGTGTACACCACCACCAAAAATTTAGACAGGCTGGTAGAAGCAATAACTGCGTTTGCAAAGGGTTGATTTTAAGCGTTATCAACACACGTTAACAACAACTAAAGGTTATTCAAACACGATTTCCCTTATTTTTGCGTTAATCATAAAAATGATGCATGCAATTTGCTAAAGGAAAACTGATTGCGATTGGAGGGGCAGAAGATAAGGGTACTGATTTAGAGAACGGAAAGATCCAACGCAGCAACCTCAATTTTTTTGAACTGGGAATCCTTTCCCGTATTGTAGAAGAAGCTGGCGGGCCCTCATCCCGTATAGAAGTGATCACTACTGCCAGTATGATCCCCTACGAAGTTGGCGACAATTACCTGAATGCTTTTGGTAAAATTGGCTGCACCAATATTGGTGTAATGCATATCCGTAACCGGGCAGATGCCGCCAACCCTGAATTTTTGGAACGTATTTCTATCTGCGATGTGGTCATGTTCAGTGGTGGCAACCAGTTGAGGCTAAGCAGCACTTTTGGTGGCACTGTTTTTTTAGAAAAGTTATTAGACCGTTATCAAACTGAAACCGATTTTGTTGTAGCCGGAACATCAGCAGGAGCCATGGCTATGAGCAATACCATGATCTATGAAGGCAATGCAACCCGTGCACATTTAAAAGGCGAAGTAAAAATAACTACCGGCCTTGGCTTTATGGATGATGTGATCTTTGATTCGCATTTTGAGAAGCGTGGCAGGTTTGCAAGGCTGGCACAGGGCGTTGCAGCAAACCCATCCTGTATTGGTATCGGGTTGGGAGAAGATACCGGGATGATGATCACAAACGGTAACCAAATGGAAGCTATTGGCAGCGGCCTGGTTATGATCATTGACGGGCATGATATCATGCATTCCAATATTGCTGATATACCCGATGGTAATCCTATCAGCATTGAAAATTTAAAAGTGCATTTTTGTGAGCATGGTAATGGTTATCTCTTAAAGGAGCGTACATTTTTAATGGGCGTGACTGAAAATTCTGTTATTAAAAAACAGGTTAACGTAGAATAATTTTATTTTAAGGTCCGAAATCTTTACTCTTTAATTATTGCTCCGCAATAATATTTTGTTTGCCACAAACACTCAAAGACACCAAGTAAAAAATGCGTAGCATTTTTCTTTGTGACTTAGTGCCTTTGTGGCAAAACCTTTTCTCAGCGAAGCTGAGAA
>Ga0193752_1001610_pt1 | contig 18471 bp, 8 predicted proteins | sample H1c1metaG_FD_144924 | JGI IMG/M metagenome (GOLD analysis project Ga0193752, IMG submission 144924) | Soil microbial communities from a riparian zone of the East river system, Colorado, United States - H1c1 | ecosystem: Environmental > Terrestrial > Soil > Riparian zone | place: USA: East River...
AGCAGCCGCTGGGCGGTAAAGCGCAATTCGGCGGACAGCGGTTCGGAGAAATGGAGGTGTGGGCGCTCGAAGCTTATGGCGCGGCGCACATCCTGCAAGAGCTCCTTACCTGTAAGTCGGATGACGTGGCCGGACGCTCGAAGATCTATGAAACGATCGTCAAGGGAGTTTCGAACTTTGAACCGGGCATACCCGAATCGTTCAACGTTTTGGTCCGCGAGCTGCAGTCGCTCTGCCTCGACGTCGAGCTTATCTCGGAAGACGAGATCGACGTGGAAGAAGCGATCGCAGGTGTCGGTGAGGTTATCGGAGGAGACTAAGGATTTGCGATTTCCGATTGCGGATTTTCGATTGGCCGTTTGCTAAAGCGGCCATTCGAAGATCAAAGGTCCAAGGTCTAGGTTCCAAAATGGAGAAAAGATGTTTCGATTAAATAACGAGAACAAAACACAGTTGACCACAAATTACGAGGCGATCCGCATCAGCCTGGCGTCGCCCGAAAAAATACGCTCATGGTCGCACGGTGAGGTCACAAAACCTGAAACGATCAACTACCGCACATTCAAGCCGGAACGCGACGGGCTTTTCTGCGCGCGCATTTTCGGCCCGGTCTCTGACTGGGAATGTCTTTGCGGTAAATATAAGAGAATGAAGCACCGCGGCGTGATCTGCGATAAGTGCGGCGTCGAGGTAACGCAGTCCAAGGTCAGGCGCGAGCGTCTCGGCCATATCGAGCTTGCCAGCCCGTGCTCGCACGTGTGGTTCTTTAAAGGACTGCCGTCGCGTATCGGCCACTTGCTCGATATCACGCTGCGCGATCTCGAAAAGATCTTGTATTTCGAGACCTACATCGTTATTGATGAGGGCGAAGTGCCCGATCTGAAGGAAAAGGACCTGCTTACGGACGAGCGGTACCGCGAGCTGATGCGCGATTACCCGCACCAGTTTGTTGCGAAAATGGGAGCCGAGGCTATCAAGGACCTGCTCAGTAAGATCGACGTAGCGGAACTGGTCGAAGAGCTCCGCAAGAAAATGCGCGAGGAAACTTCGCAGCAGAAAAAGCTCAAGTATTCGAAGCGCCTGAAGGTTTCAAACTCCTTCCTGCGTTCGGGCAACAACCCGGAATGGATGATCCTGGATGTGATTCCGGTAATTCCACCCGAGCTTCGCCCGCTCGTGCCCCTGGATGGCGGCCGGTTCGCGACCTCGGATCTTAACGATCTGTACCGCCGCGTTATCAACCGTAACAACCGTCTGAAGAAGCTCATCGAGCTGCGCGCGCCGGAAGTCATCGTCCGCAACGAAAAGCGGATGCTGCAGGAAGCCGTCGATGCATTGTTCGATAACGGACGCCGCGGACGCGTGCTGCGCGGTGCTAACAATCGCCCGCTCAAATCGCTTTCGGGTACGCTCAAGGGTAAACAGGGACGCTTTCGTCAGAATCTTCTCGGAAAGCGTGTAGATTACTCGGGACGTTCGGTTATCGTGGTCGGTCCGGAGTTGAAGCTCCACCAGTGCGGTTTGCCCAAGAAGATGGCGCTCGAGCTCTTTAAGCCGTTTATTTACAATAAGCTGGAAAAAGATGCTCATGCGGCCACCATCAAACAGGCCCGCGAAATGGTCGAACGCCAAGAGCCGATCGTCTGGGATATTCTCGAGGAAGTTATCCGCGAGCACCCGGTCCTTCTTAACCGCGCTCCAACGCTTCACCGTCTCGGCATCCAGGCTTTCGAGCCGGTGCTAGTGGAAGGTAAGGCTATCAAGATCCACCCGCTCGTTTGTACGGCTTTCAACGCCGACTTCGACGGTGATCAGATGGCGGTACACATTCCGCTGTCGGCAGAAGCGCAGATCGAAGCCTCTGTTCTGATGCTGGCTTCGAACAACCTTCTTTCGCCGGCAAGTGGACAACCGATCACGGTTCCTTCGCAGGATATCGTTTTGGGCTGCTACTACCTGACGCTGGGACGCGACGATCTAAAGGGACAAGGCAAAGCCTTTAACTCGATCGACGACGTTCTGCTCGCGCTCGATGCTGGTGTGATCGAAACGCAGTCGAAGATCAAACTTCGATGGCGCGGCGATCTGATCGACCTGACGCAGGAGCACAATACCCAGGACGTTATGCGCGCCTCGATCCGTGACAAAGTGGACCAGGTTATCGAAACGACGTCGGGCCGCGCTATCTTCAACGAACGTCTGACCCGCGACGGTCTGCCCTACGTTAACGGTGCGCTGAAGAAGAAAGGCCTTCAGTCGCTGGTAAACTTCTGCCACCTGAAACTCGGCCACGAACATACGGTTGCGATGCTGGACGATCTCAAAACCATGGGATTCCTGTACGCAACGAAATCGGGAATTTCGATCGGTATTGACGACATGGTCACGCCGCCGAGCAAGAAGGGAATTATCGAGGACGCCCGCAAGGAAGTCGATAAGCTCCAGAAGCAGTACGAAGATGCGACCATGACGAACATGGAGCGCGAGAACAAGGTGACGGCGATCTGGTCCGAGGTGACCGACCGCGTGGCTAAGGAAATGTTCAAGGCGATGCACACCCGCGAAGCCGACCGTAAAGAGCTCAACCCGATCCTCGTGATGGCCGATTCCGGCGCTCGTGGTTCGGAAGCTCAGATCCGGCAGCTTGCAGGTATGCGCGGACTGATGGCCAAGCCCTCGGGCGAGATCATCGAAACGCCGATCGTGGCCAACTTCCGCGAAGGCCTGAACGTGTTGCAGTACTTCATCTCGACGCACGGCGCCCGTAAGGGGCTTGCCGATACGGCGCTCAAGACGGCCGACTCGGGTTACCTTACCCGCCGCCTTGTCGACGTCGCTCAGGACGTTATCGTTTCTGAACAGGATTGCGGAACGGTCCGCGGTATCTGGGCCGAGGCGATCATCCGAAACGGTGAAGAAGTCGAATCGCTTCGCGATCGTATCGTTGGTTGTACATCGCTCGATGACATCATCGATCCGGTTGACAGCACGGCGATCGTCGAAGCAAACGTCGAGATCAACGAGGAGCTCGCTTCGCAGGTACAGCTCTCCGGTCTGCAGAAGATCAAGATCCGCTCGGCCCTGACGTGCGAATCGCGTCGCGGTATCTGCGTTAAGTGCTACGGCCGCAACCTTGCGACCGGCAACACGGTCGAGATCGGTGAAGCGGTAGGTGTTATCGCCGCGCAGTCGATCGGCGAACCGGGAACGCAGTTGACGATGAGAACCTTCCACGTCGGTGGTACGGCGCGTCTCGAACAGGAGACGAAGCATGCCGCGGCGATGGACGGGACCGTTAAATACCTGGGCGATCTCAAGGCAATTAAGAACCGCAACGGCGAGCTTATCTCGCTCAAGCGTCAATCGGAACTTGCCCTGATCGACGACCGCGGCCGCGAGGTCGCGCGTTACCAGATCGTTTACGGCGCTCAGATCCACGTCAAGGACGGCCAGAAGGTGGTCGAGGACGATATCCTGGCAACTTGGGATCCTTTTACCTTCGCTATTCTTTCCGAAGTTTCAGGTACTATCAAGTACCAGGACCTCAAGGAAGGCAAGACGGTTGAAGAGGAGATCGATAAGGTTTCGGGCCAGAAACGCCTCGTGGTTCGCGATTCGGATGAGAAAAATCAGCCGCGTCTCGAGATCAAGGACGGCAACAAGGTTTTGAAGACCTACCAGATGCCCATCCGCGCCAACCTCCACGTCGAGGACGGCGATGAGGTAAAGGCCGGTGATATCATCGCGAAGATCCCGCGTGAAACCACAAAGACGAAAGATATCGTCGGCGGTCTGCCGCGTGTGGTCGAGCTTTTCGAAGCCCGCCGCCCCGGCGAAACCGCGGTGATGTCCGAGATCAACGGTGTCGTCAAATTCGGTCCTATCTCCAAGGGTAAGCGCAAGCTTATCGTTACGGGAGATGACGGAACCGAGAGGGAATACGATATCCCGCGCGGTACGCACATCAACGTGCAGGAAGAAGACCGCGTGCGTTCGGGCGAACCGCTTATGGACGGACCGCTCAACCCGCACGATATTCTTCGCGTACTCGGTATGGAAGCGCTGCAGGAATACCTGGTCAACGAGATCCAGGAAGTTTACCGCCTGCAGGGTGTGAACATTAACGACAAGCATATCGAAGTTATTGTTCGCCAGATGCTTCGCTGGGTGAAGATCAAGGAAGTAGGCGATACGGACTTCTTGCTCGAAGAGCAGGTCGATCGTTTCCGCTACGAGGACGAGAACCGCAGGGTTCGCGACGAGGACGGCCAGGCGGCCAGCGCCGAACCGCTCCTGCTCGGTATCACGAAAGCCTCGCTTTCGACCGACTCGTTTATCTCGGCGGCTTCCTTCCAGGAAACCACCCGCGTGCTTACCGAAGCGGCCATTTCCGGACGCGTCGATTACCTGCGCGGCCTGAAAGAGAACGTCATCATGGGACGCCTGATCCCGGCCGGTACCGGTATGAAGTACTACCGCAACGTCAAGGTTGCGGAGGACGCTACCGTCAACCGTAAGGAAGAGGACGAATTCGATGAATTTACGGATATCCGCGGCGGGCTCGATATACCCGCGCCGCGAGAGGTTCCGGGAGTCGAAGCCGAGGATTTCGAGGATGATCTGGATGAGATCGGGGATGACGAGAGTCTCGAACTCGAGCCTGAGGAATCATTCGATATCGACAAAGCCTTGGCGATAGAGAATGAAGCGATCGAAGAGGACGACGATTTTTAGATCGTTCGGGTTAATTCAGAAAGAGAGGCTGGGAGTGATCCCGGCCTTTTTTACTTTAAATTTGAGAGCCTCGGGAGAGGAGAAAGGCTAAGTGGAAATAATTTAATATAATTTAATTTGATTTAAGTCTTAACACATCTATACAGTTAGAGCAGTTTCTAACCGATTTTTTACTTAAGTGGCAATAGATCCTTAATGGAAAGGCTGTGGAAATTCCGTTTCAAATTACCGGAGACAAGATGAAAACTACACATAATTTTTGGCCGCTGGTCACAAAGCTCGGCATCGCGGTAGGCGCAATTGTTCTTACACTGGGATTAAGCTGGATCCGCGTTAACGCCCAGCTTGATCCGACATTTGGAACGAACGGGATCTCGGCCTTTGTCGACGGTAATAGTAGAGATTCGATGGGTTTCTTTTCTTTGCCGGACGGCAAGTTCTTGTCTGTTTCAAACCGGTCGGCCTTCGGTTCCGGTCCTTACGATCTCATCCGGCTTAACGCGGACGGCAGCCCGGACACCTCATACGGGATCGGGGGTGTCGTTCAACTTCCCATTCCTCTATCCAACTCCGGCGTACGGGGAATTCATGCCGCCGCGAGGCAGCCGGACGGAAAGATCGTCGTGGCCGGCGCGGATAGTGGTGATGGAATTGTTTCGAGATTCAACCCGGACGGAACCCTGGATACGAGTTTTTCAAACGACGGTGTCGACCGCCTCAACGTTGACGCTAACGGATCCGACACTATCTGGTCGGTTTTGGTCCAGCCCGACGGGAAAATCACAGTCGGCGGCTACGCGTTCATGACATCTCGTACGTTCTTGGTCCGCTATAATTCCGATGGTACGAGGGACAGCACGTTCGGCAGCCAGGGAATTAGTCTGCCGGGATCGAATGTGCCATCAGTTTTGCGGATGCAATCGACGGGGAAATACGTTGCCGTTGTAGGTGCCAGTAACGGCGGTCGTCTAAAAAGATTCAATGCAGATGGGTCTATAGATACCGCCTTTCCCTTAGATAATAATACGGTATACATGAATATTGCCATTCAGCCGGACGATAAAATACTCGGGGCCACCTACGTCGAAAGGAGCGAATCCGTTGGCCGGACGTATTACGATAACGTGATCAAACGCTTTAACGCGGATGGAACGATAGACAGTAGTTTTGGCATTGGCGGTTCGGTAACCTTCAACTGGAACCCGTATACCGACGGAGTCGCCCAGGGGATCACAGTTCTTTCGGATGGACGACTCCTCGTAACCGGTTACGCTGATATCGCGATAAACCGAAGTAAATATATAGGTATCGTGGGCGGCGCTGCGCTGCTCTCGCCCGCGGGTGTGGTAATCGGGAAGTTTCTCATGCCGGGGTTTCCCCAAATGTCCCTGGGGAATCACGTAGTCGTGTTGCCGGACGGAAAATTCGTGTTTGGCGGAGTTGTGACTAGTACTAGCTCTATTGTTCCCTGGAAGTTGCGGTTTGCGCGAGTAACCGGCGTACCGCTTGAAACATATCATTTCAAAGGGAACCCTTTCGATTTTTATTTTTCAATGGACAATATAGCGGAGCCAACTGTCTTTCGCCCGGGAAATTCGCTTTGGTATGGGCCAGGGGGATTTCCCTTCGGTACGGCAAGCGACATTATGGTCCCGGCCGATTACATTAAAAACTTCTCTTATAAAGACGACTTTTCAACGGACCTGGCTTATTTCCGGCCCAGCACCGGCGACTGGTACATTTCTCCAAACAATGGAAATCCCGCCGATACGATCGTTATCCATTGGGGACAAAATGGGGATATACCTGTACCCGCCGATTATGACGGTGACGCCAAGGCGGACGTGGCCATCTTCAGGCCTTCGACTGGTGACTGGTGGATCAGGAACAGTAATGACAACTCGATCACCGCTATTCATTGGGGAATGACCGGCGATAAACCGGTGCACGGCGATTATGACGGGGACGGACGCGACGACATTGCGGTCTTTCGGCCTTCGAACGGCGACTGGTATATCTTAAAAAGTTCGGGGGAAATGCTTTTTCTCCACTTCGGATCGACCGGGGATATACCGGTACAGGAAGATTACGACGGGGACGGCAAGGCGGATATCAGCGTTTGGCGCCCTTCGGACGGAGGATGGTATAGGCTAAATAGCTCTGACGGCAGTTTTTACGGGTTGTACTGGGGACTTTCGACCGATATCCCGGTTCCTGCGGATTACGACGGCGACCTTAGGACGGACATCAGTGTTTGGCGGCCTAGCGAAGCTACGTGGTACATTTTCAGCAGCATTACCAATACGATGGTCGTAAAGTATCTGGGACAAAGCACCGACATTCCGGTAGCTGCGAGACATTGAAGGCGACTTTAACCTTTCACGGATTACCACGTTTTCTAAACAAAAAAGCCCGCGAGAATAAACCCGCGGGCATTGACTTCAATTTATCACAGACCTACCAGATAACGCAGGCGTTTGCACGGACCATTGGCTGGCCCTGCTTGCAGCCGAACGCCTTGGCAAACTGCTCCATGTTCGAAAGCGGCCCGTTTACACGCCAGCGCGGAAGCGAATGGGTATTCGTGCGCACCTGGAATAGTTCCGCCGCGGGGGTGTACTTCGCGCCCCAAACCTGCGCCCAACCGAGGAAAAATCGCTGCTCGGGCGTAAAGTTGTCGATATTTGCCGGTCTTGGCTTTCCTTCCATCGAGTGCATAAACGCTTCATAAGCAACATTAAGCCCGCCGAGATCACCGATATTTTCCCCGAGCGTCAATTTGCCGTTGATAAACACACCCGGCTGAACTTCGTATTCGCCGAATTGTTTCACGACGCACGCGGCGCGCTCGTCGAACTTGGTGCGGTCCTCCGGGGTCCACCACATGTTCAGGTTTCCCTCGGAATCGTATCTGCTGCCTGAATCGTCGAATCCATGCGAGATCTCGTGCCCAATCACGCCGCCGATTCCGCCGTAATTTATCGCATCGTCAGCAAGGAAGCTGAAAAATGGCGGCTGGAGAATGCCGGCCGGGAACGTGATGTCGTTATTTATGCTCGAGTATGAGGCGTTCACCGTGGGCGGTGTGAAATTCCACCTGGTCTTGTCGCGCGGCTTGCCGATGTCGTTCAAGTTACGTCTTACGTTGAATTTGTTGTAAGCAAGAACATTCCCCGCAAACGACGTGCGGTCTATCTTTAACCCTGCGAAACCGCGCGGATTTTGGTTCGAGCCGATCTTGCGTTTGAACGTCGAGAGCTTTTTACGCGCTTCGGCTTTCGTCGTATCGGTCATCCAATCGATCTTATTAAGGCGCGAATTGAACGCTACGAAAAGATTATCGATCATCTCGCTAGCGCGGTCACGTGTCTTTTGCGTGAACATCGTCTTAATGTATTCTTCGCCGATAGCTTCACCTAGCACACCGTCCGTCGCCTGAACGCATCGTTTCCAACGCGGCTGCTGTTCCTTGGTGCCGGTCAGATAGGTGCTGAAGAAGCCGAAATTCTGATCGACGAAAGCTTTTGAAAGCGACGGCGCGGCCGCGTTTGCAACCATAAAACGCAGGTACGTTTTCCAGTTTTCGATCGGCACTTCGGTCATCATCGCGTTCAGCTCCTTGTAAAACTTCGGATGTGCGAGGTTCATTTCCGTTCCGGGAGTAATTCTGCGGGCCTTCATGTAATCTCCCAGCGGGAAGTTCGGAATGTTTTTGAGGGCATCCGCGACCGGCATTTTGTTGTAGCTGACATTCGGATCACGGAGTTCCGTCTGGCTAAGCGACGCCTTTGCCAGCCTGGTTTGGATATCGAGGACCGTTTTTGCATAAGCGGCCGACGATTCGTCGTAGTATTTCAATAGCTTGAATATCTCCGTCGCATACTCGACGAATTTCGCCCGCGTTTCTTTTGTTTTGTCGTCTTCGTCCGTGTAGTAATTACGATTCGGCAGCGATAATCCGCCTTGCCCGGCGCTCACATAAACAACAATGCTCTTCTTAAGGTCCGGCGAACTTCCCAGGTTAAAGATCCCCGGCAGTCCCGCATTGTGAAGCGCGGCAAGCTCCGCACTGAGGCTTTTTACGTCCTTGATCTTGTCGATCATCGCCATGTAAGGCTTCAACGGATCGGCCCCGGCCTTTTCGATCGACGCTTCATCCATACAGGCAAAGTAATAATCGCCGTAGAGCTGGGCGTTCGAACCCGCGGGGTGTTTTCCGGCGGACGCCTTATCCAGGATATCCTTTACGATGTCGCGATTGTTGTCGGATAAAATGGAGAAACTGCCGTAGTTGGATTGAGAGGTCGGTATTTCATTGTTCTTTATCCACGTGCCGTTTGCATACTGGAAAAAATCGGTACAAGCCTCGGCCGAGGAATCCATCCGGCTGGTGTCGAAAGCTTTGCTCTGGGCCAGCGTCGTAGCATAGACGGATGCCACAATGATCAAAGCGGTAATAAAACGAAGACTGGGTTTACGCATGTGTACTCCTTAAAATGTCGGTAGATTTAACGGTTCGGTAACCTTTAATTCTATATTAGCTCAAACGGGATAAATCCAAAAAAATGACAAAATGCGTGAGATATGTGACCAATCGACAACTGTGTGTTACGGCTTTTTAGATCACCGGTATAAAACGCTCGCGGACGCGCTCCGTCAGTTCGCGCGCCAGATCCTTGCGGTTAGGATTCTGCACCGGGAATTCGCCAAAAGTTATAATTGCGGTAAACTCCGGCAGCGTGAACAGCCGCCAGATATGGTGGATAAGCGTAGTGTCGTCCCACCAGCAGACCATCTCGCTCGCGCTGCGCTCGCTTATCGGCGTCCGGTAGCTTATCGAGGCGTAGGTAACCGGCAGGTCCGTGTTCGCGGCAAATTCGAGAAACGACGAGTTGAATGGCAAAACACCGTCTCCCTTTGTGCTCGTACCTTCAGGAAAAACGATTACGCCCTCGCCGTTATCGAGTTTTTCTATGATCTGCGAACCTGCGCGCGGAATGTCGCGCTTGCGTGTGCGGTCTATATAGATCATCCCGATATCGCGGATCATCTTTCCGGCCATGAACCAATGTTCGATCTCGCCCTTCGCGACAAAAATCCCGTCAGCAACTGCCCGCAGCGCCGGGATATCTACATAGCTAAGGTGATTCGCGACCAGGAAGAACGGTGCCTTTGGCGGTTTCCCAATAACGTCGATCTTCATTCCTAATAGCCAGGTAAATCCGACCGCCCACTTTTTGAAGATGATCTGCCGCCAATATTGCTTGTTGGGAATAAAAAACGAGCCGAGGAACCATACGAAATATATCCCGAAGGTCAGCCCAAAAAACAGGAAAAATCGGACGGTTGCTCTGATATATTTCATCGGCGTTCGTGAAAATCGTTCCACTACTGGGACACTATCCAGATCGAGCTCTAACCATTGCATCTAAACACGATATAGAGATAGGGGCGTTGTCCCGTTACGGGACAAAACGGGACACTTGCCAACGCTTATCGCTCCGGTTCTTTGTCGATCTTTTTGAAATTGTATCGCAACAAAACCCGCACAGGCAATGTTTTGCCGTTTTTCTCACCGGGTCGCCAATTCATTTTTCGTATCGCTTCTATCACAGCCTCGTCCAGGCCGTAACCGGCCCAGCGGGCGATCTCGATCCTCAAAATATTGCCGTTTTGGTCTACATCCAGGAGCGCGTCCACCGTGGCCGTAACGCTGTAAAGATAAGCGGTAGTCGTATATTCCGGCTTTATTCGCTTGTAGGGCATCGGAGGCCGGAAATTTTTAGCTTCAGGCAGGTCGGGTGCGGGAATTTCTTCGATCCGCGCTGCTGGGTTTTCCGCCAGTTCCGCGACGCGGACCTGCTTTAACTTTTCCGCCATTTCAGTGGCAAGTAATGGCGCTGATGCCGCGAGCAGCGCTTCGGATTGTTTTGCTTCGGGCGCTTCAAGGCTTTGCATCCGCCAAAATACGAGTCTCCCGGTCCGGCTGCTGACGACAAACACCGCCGCATGAGCTTCGAAATAAGGAGGCTTTTCGAGCGAAAATCGGCGCGAAGTCCCCGTCTTGATAAGGACAAAGTATTGGCAGCCGATAACCTCGCCGATCTGCATCCCTGTTTCCATTGTCATATTGAACGGAGTTTCCGGATTTACCGACCGAAACGCGGAGAAACTGAGTTCGTCATCGAGAAGTGGAAGTTTCTTACCGAGCGATGCCTTCAGGTCGGAAACAAAAGAAGAGCTTTGATCATTATCCGCGGGAGTCAGGACGGCGATCCTTTGGGCGGAGGCGGTCGTGACGACAAGGAATATCGCAAGATACAAACCGAAAACCCGCCGGAATGCCCCAGGGATCCTATTTATGGTAAAGCTGTTCGATCTCATCTTTTAATTCAGCCGGAAAGCAGACGCGGTGTATCTGGTAGCCTTTTTGCAGCCCGCGAACGGCGGGGCTTACCTCGGAGATCTCGCGGATTCGCGCACGCGAAAAACCTTCCTCAACGTAGATCAATTCTTTCGGTTTTGCGTCGTTCCGGGTATAGAAGTAGTATGGTACGTCTCCGGCCTCGTCCTCGATAAAATAATAATCGGTATCGAATCCCGCGCGCCTTACGATCTCCGCGGCCGCCCGGGTAAACTCCCTTCTTTCATCCTCGGGCATGTCCAGATCGAAGGCCTTAAAGAGCGATCGATTCATAAAGCGGTTCGACAGATCGGCCAAAATGCTATCGCTCGAAGACTGCCAGCGCTTGATATGAAAGACCACATCGGTATCATCGAGTTCGAGATGATCCTTCAGATCCGGTTTATCGCCGCGCAGGACCTTTTCGAAGGCGGTGCCTTTTGCGAACCATACAGCCTCTTGATCGGTTTTGAATAGATCTACGGCCCGACGGAGCAGCGATCGCAGCACGGATTCGGCCGAACGCAGGGTCCTGTGAAAATAGACCTGCCGGAACATATAGTACCGGGCCTGAAGGTAGTCCTCCACGGCGTAGGTGCCGTTCGCCGAGACATATAGATGATCGCGCTCCTCGTTGATCTCGACTGATTTTATTATCCATTCAAGGTCGAAGATCCCATATTTTGCGCCGGTCATCAGGGAGTCGCGCAAAAGGTAATCCATTCGGTCTACATCCAGCTGCGACGAGACGAGTTGGGCTAACGCCATCGGTTTGAACGTGCCCCGTATGATGTCGGCAACGTCCTGCGAAAGACGCGGCGAGTATTTTCGGAGGAGCCTGCCGACTGCGGTCTCACTGCTAAGAACGGCCTCTATCGTAAAATCTTCATGATGAAAGCCGAAGATCGGTTCGATCACATGAGAGAAGGGGCCGTGGCCGATATCATGAAGCAGCGCCGCAACCTTTACGGCCGTTTTAGCCGGACCGGGCAGATCGTATGAATTGTCGAGGTTTGCGAGGATGCGGGTAGCGAGATGAAGCGCGCCCAGCGAATGGGTAAAGCGCGAGTGTTCGGCGGCCTGGTAGGCGAAATAGGCGAGGCCTAACTGACGGATCCGCCTCAGCCTCTGAAACTCCGGCGTGTCCACCAGATCGACCAGGAGCTTGCCTTCGGATGTATCGGTCCTAAGGCGAATTATGTTGTGAACCGAATCGCGGTAAATTCTTTCCGGCAAGTCTCTTACCTCGCTCAAAGGGGGTTATCCCAGCCTGGAACCATCATAACCCGTATCACCTATTTTGCGAAGCAATGCCATATTTCCCCATAATTTTGGATTAACTACGAAAATCCGTATCTCCAAGCGCAGAAATGGCCTTTTTTTGGCCATTATAGCGGAGTTTCACCAAGGAATGGTTTTTGCCTAAAAACTCTCGGATATTAAGCAATTTGTTGCTCGTCTCATCTCGAGAATTATTTTTTTAGTTTAGATCTACAATAGAAGGAGTTGTTTATGGACAAATCTAGTTTTTCTAATGCTATGTCTCGCGCGCAGGGTTTGCGCAGCGGCCGTAGTATTTTAATGTTCCTGTCACTTCTGATACTGCTTCTGCCGGCCAGTGTGTTCGGTCAGTCAGTTTCAGCGGTAACCGGTCTTGTATCGGATGCAAACGGCGCCGTGGTGCCGGGAGTAACCGTTACCCTTACCGATACAAAAACCGCAAAAGAGGTGACAACCAAGACCAACGATTCGGGGGTCTACAGTTTTACCAATCAGCTTCCGGGAGAAGCTTACAAGCTCACGTTTTCATTGGCGGGCTTTCAGACTCTCTCGATCACTGATGTTAAATTGGGCGTTAACCTGACAGGTACGCAGAATGCAACGTTGGCTGCCGGTGACGTTTCTGTAAACATCGAAGTTACGGCGTCCAACGACGTAACTTTAAATACGACAGATGCATCCATCGGTAATATCATTGGCCGGCGTCAGCTCAAAGAGCTGCCCATCCAGATCCGTAACTCGCCCGCAGCGCTTATCGGCCTGCAGCCCGGCGTGGTCGGAAACAATGTCGGTGCGACCGGAACGAACCGTATCGGTTCTGTAACCGGAGCCCGTACCGACCAGGGTAATATCACCATTGACGGTATCGACGCTAACGATCAGGCGACCGGACAGGCTTTTGCCACCGTTGGTAACGCCCCGATCGATTCCATCCAGGAATTTCGCGCGGTAACGACGAACCCCAATTCATCTGAAGGCCGTAGCTCGGGTGGCCAGATCCAGTTGGTTACCAACAGCGGTACCAACGATTTTCACGGTAACCTTCGTGAATATAACCGTAATGCCACCTTCGCGGCCAACACCTTCTTTAATAACAGAAGTGGTGTTGCGCGTCCCAACCTGGTGCGTAACCAGTTTGGCGGCAGCCTCGGCGGCAGGATCATTAAGGACCGTTTGTTTTTCTTCTTCGATTACGAAGCACGCCGCGATGCGGTAGGTGTTCCTTCGACCCGTACCGTTCCCCTGGCTCATTTCCGTGCCGGTGGTTTGGGCTACACTAACAACACCGCGGGATGTTCGGTGAGTAGCCGGTTGAATACCCAGCCGGGTTGTATCACGATCCTGACACCTGCGCAGGTTGCTGCGCTGGATCCCCAGGGAGTTGGAGCCAACACGGCCCTTCTTACATTTATTAACGGCCGCTATCCGCTGCCGAACGATCTTACGCTCGGGGATGGCGTAAATACCGGCGGCCTTAGGTTCAACGCGCCGTCTGCTCGCAGGGACGATACCTATACGACGCGTTTAGACGCTAATCTGACGGACAATCAGCGTGTTTTCGGACGCCTTACGATCGCCCGCAGAAATCAGGACGATACCATCAATTCGGTGGCAGCTCAGTATCCGGGTGATCCTCAGACGGCGTTATTAATCCAGAAGGATTATTCGTGGGCTGTCGGGCATAACTGGGTAATAAGCGCGAACCTGAACAACCAGGCTACGGTCGGTGTTTCGCATTCGGGATTGGATTTCCAGTCACCGTTTGCACCGGCTTCACCTAACGAATTTACTTTTGGACCGATCACGGCTCCCTACGCGGGGATCGATACGCAGGATCGTAACGTAGATACGCCGACCATTCGCGACGATGCGACGTGGAATATCGGCGATCACAACATACAGTTCGGTGTTCAGGTTAAACCGATCAAATCGGTTTCGAGCATCAAGAACGATTTTAACTTCGTGTCCATTGGTTTGGGCGGTAATTTGGCCAACCTGAATACATCGCCTACCTTGCGTCCGGCCAATATGCTGGCCAACACGACCGTTCGCGGACGTTACGACTCGGTGTTCCCGTTCCTTCTCGGCCGTATTGCCCAGATCGATACGAACTTCAACTACACGAGAGATTCGCAGCCGCTTCCGCTAGCTACCGGCAAAACTCGTAATTATCGTTACAACGAGTACGAGGGTTATGTCCAGGATAACTGGAAGGTCCGTAGCGATCTGAGCATCTATTTCGGCCTACGCTACCAGCTTTACGAACCCCCGTATGAGGCTGACGGCTTCCAGGCGCACAACACTGTTGACTTCGGTGAACTTTATGCGAAGCGTCTTGCTAATGCCGCCGCCGGCATCAGCGGCCCGACCTCCGAGCCGTTCATGACATATGAACTGATCGGTAAGGGTAACAATAAGCGTGCGATCTATGAGCGCGATACGAATAACTTCGGACCGCGTATCGGTTTCGCATGGAACCCGTCCTTCAAAGATGGCCCGCTGGGCTACATCATGGGCGACCGTAAAACGGTTATCCGTGCAGGTGCTTCGCAGGTATTCGACCGCGTTGGCGGCGGTATCACATTTATCCAGGACCAGATCAGCTACATCTTCGATGGTTCGAGAAGTCGCCCCTTCGGTATCAACAGCACGGCTGCCGGAACTGCAGCTGCTTCGTTGCTTCAGGATCCGCGGTTTACGACTCTTACAACCTTGCCTGTGAACAATGCGCCACCGGTTATCACCCAGCCTTACAGCCCGTTCCTTGTGAATGGCGCGCCGGATTCCGGACAAGCGGGACAGACGAATTACACCGTCGCGCGTAATTTCGAGGTTCCATATGCTTACCAGTGGAGCGTAGGCTTCCAGCGCGACCTTCCGGGAGACTTCCTGATCGATGTTTCATACGTCGGCCGTCTCGGTAAGAAGCTGTTCGCCCAGGCAGATGCTTCGCAGGTGACTAACCACCGTGACAATGGGTCGGGAACATTTTACCTTCCGCAGTTCAACGCTCTGATGAGCCAGATCAATTCGGGTGGTGCTATCACCCCGCTTCCTTGGTTTGAAAACCAGATGAACCCGGCTTCAATGGCAACATATGGTGTTCCCTGCTCAGGCCTCGGTCTCGGCGGTAACTGTACCGAACTGGCCGCTAATTTTATCGGCGACCTGATCGGCATTGGTGATGCTGCCGATACTCTCGAGATCTTCTGGAACAACGGATTGCTCAATGCCAATGTGGGACAAAGCTCGCAGTTTGCGACGAATTCGTACATTACGAACATGGGATCTTCGAACTACCACGGAGCTCTGATCAGTCTTCAGAAGCGGTTCTCCGAAGGTCTGCAGTTCGACCTTAACTATACCTATTCGAAATCGATCGACAACCAGTCGAGCGTAACGAACACGGTTTTCGGTGGACTCATCTGCGATATAAACGATCTCACCGTTTGCCGCGGGCCCTCGGATTTCGACATCCGTCACCTCGTCAACGCGAACTTCATTTATGAGCTTCCGTTCGGTAAGGGCAAGAGGTTTCTCTCGGGTGTAAATAGCTGGGTTAACCAGGCTGTTGGCGGTTGGACAATGAGCGGAATCTATACCTACAGGTCTGGTTTCCCGTTCAGCACGACAACGGGTTCATACCCGGTCAACTATCTCGTGGACAGCCCGGCGGTCCTTACGGGAGCCGGCGGCGCGTCGATCGCACCGCAGATCCGTGACGTGAATGGCATCATCCAGTTCTTCGGCGATCCGGCCGGGGTGTTGGCGCAGATGCGCAACCCGATCGGTGGAGAAACGGGTAACCGGAATGCACTCCGTAGTGGATCTTACTGGGGATTCGATTTGGCCCTTCTCAAGAACTTTACATTGCCTTGGGAAGGACAGAGCATTCAGCTTCGTGCTGAAGCATACAACGTGTTCAACCACAATGTGTTCGGGCTTCCGGTTTCAAACATTGCCGCGGGTAACTTCGGCCAGGTCAGTACTTCGGTTAGCGCTCCGCGCGAAATGCAGTTTGCATTCCGGTATGAATTCTAATACCGGCTGAACATATGGCTTGTAAAAGCCGCTATGGGCTTTCCGAGAGATCGGAAAGCCTTTTTTGTTATTGGTTTTACCTGCTATTCTTCACTGGGGCACGGCTTTCCTTCGCGGACACAATTTGCAATGCCCCGATAACCGATTATTCTCCGGATGGGTGAACTTCCGGAAGGTGCATGTCCTATTGCGGCAACGGCCAACCAGTGTGTTAAAGGGATAAACCTTTGGTAGATACGTCGCGATTTACGTCACGCACGTCCATACTACTTGTACTTCAAGAATTATTAGCGGGAGAGTGATCTGTGCGATTTAAAAGCTTTCATCTTCGGAATGAAATGGGCGATATCGAATCGTATTAGAAAACTGCCCTGATAAACCAAGTTTCCCGGGGGGACGCGGATCAAGGCCTGAAGTCCGTCTGTTGTACTACTGTCTTGGCGCTATGAGGCCGGAGCGATTACACCCCGGCTTGAGGCGGTCCGCCGCCGCCCCGGTTAGCGATCCGTGTCTAGAATAGCGACTGTTTTCAGCAACAGAATGAGATGGGTATCCCACAACGGCTAAAACAAGGACTTACCGGCCATTCTCTCTTCTCGACGAGTTTGAAGATCATCGAAAATGACAAAAGTGAGCGATCCCGCGTTGTCGTTACCGCGCATTCCCAGGGGACGGGCGGCTACATGTGAAAGCAGTGCAGAGTGCGGACAGGGGCGGAAGAGGCAGGCAACTTACGGATACCCGCGTCCAACGACTACGGATAGGACGGAAAGGGTTTATAATTCGTTAAAATAAACTAGTTTTGACGATTCTTCAGATCGGAAATTGCTTTACGGGTTTGATCGACGTCTTTTGCGTCCGGCGCGAGCCGCACGTATTTTTCGAGCTCTTCCGCCGCCATACGATACTCTTTTTTGGCCCAATAGATGCCACCCAGATATCTGTGAACAAGCGGGAAGTCTTTATCGCCCTTCAAGGACCTGGCGGCTTCAAACTCCTTTTGGGCATCCTCGAGGTTACGGCTCTGCATAAAAAGAAGTCCGAGGTAAAGGTGCGGAGTTACTGCCGTTCGATCCAGATCCGAAGCTGCTCTAAGCTCCTTCTCGGCAACCAGCGTATCCTTTTTATGCATAAGGGCTATTCCATAGTTCAATTTTGATTCGAAGTCTTTAGGGTCGATCGCGATAGCTGTGGCCAATATGTTAAACGCTTCTTCAACTTTATTCTTTTTCAAATAGATCTTGCCGATCTCCGTATGGGGAACAACGAATTGTGGATAGGCTGCAATGGCGAGACGAAACGCTTTTATAGCCTCGTCGGTTTTCCCTGAGCGGTTGAGTTCAAGGCCTTTCTGGCAGAGTTCGAGCGCCTGTTTAGGGATATGAGCAAACTTCGCATTGATAACCTCGTTCTTAAGCGGCGAATTCGGCTTGAACTGGAGATATATAGGGACGTTAAAGACCTTAGGGATCGGCGTGATCCTTACCGTTCCCTGTACTTCGGCGTCGATAGTAAAGTACTCTCTAGCGACCAGGTAGTTTTCCCCAGCCTCAACCACGACCGTATAGTTGCCCGGGCTCAACATCTTAAAGGCAAAACCCCCGTTCCTATCAGTATAAATAGAGGCCGTTCGGTGATTTAGACTTTCGAGTTTAATAGAAATACCTGCATCCGGCGTCCTGCCGTTCGGCATATATATGCGGCCCTGGATCGTATGCATGCCGCCGTTGCCGGTAGAATCGATGCCTCCCTGGGAATAGACAGCCCGATAGCCCGAAACCAGTAACAGGAACGAGAACATGATGAGAACTTTACGAAATTGCATAAAGCCTTCTTTCCTATTTGAATGCTATAAGAATAACAGAAAACGCCCGAAAACGTAACAAAAAAGTTTGGGTGTGTTAGAACTCCATGAGAATGTCCTAGTTTGAACTCTTTAGAAATGTCCTGGTTTTGAAAACGCCTAAGATAACCCGTTGGGGGTGATCGATGGCTGAAAGGGGGACAATTCG
>Ga0193752_1001611_pt1 | contig 18469 bp, 9 predicted proteins | sample H1c1metaG_FD_144924 | JGI IMG/M metagenome (GOLD analysis project Ga0193752, IMG submission 144924) | Soil microbial communities from a riparian zone of the East river system, Colorado, United States - H1c1 | ecosystem: Environmental > Terrestrial > Soil > Riparian zone | place: USA: East River...
AACTAACGGCCTATACGGAACGGTTTTGCTGGTGAACCTGATGATGTATATTTTCACTATCATCTATGAATAAAGCCGGCGTCAACCTCATCGGCCAATTCTCCAACCGCCCGATGCATGAGGAAATATGACATTTCCTGGAAAGAAGCCGGATTCTCCTCTTTGCCAGATTGAAATTTCCTGCTCGTCACCAACGTTCAAGTCTCTCAATCCCGCCGGCTTACCGATGCGGCCAGCTTGGGATCGAGCAATTTTTTGTGCAGTGCCTTGAGTCTTTCCAAAGGCATTTTTATCACCTTTCTGTCGTAGGTCATCAAGCCATTACATTCCACTTCCACATCGGTCGTTTGCGTATAAACCGCAGCTGAGAGGCCCTCGTGGATAAGCGCAGGAATATGATCGATCAATTGCGAGTACCTGTTGTAAAGCGAATCGGCATTTTTAAAGCTTTGATATCCCCAGTTGTCCTTACCCTGCCAGGTATGATTTTCAAGGGGCAACCCGAGACCACCGAATTCTCCCAATACCAGGATCCTCTGTTTTCCAAAAAGTGCCGGCGTTGGCATATGGGGCTCGGGATAATTGTGCAGGTCGACAATATGCCCGACAGGCTCAAAGTTTCCGCCACTTGCTGAATTTACAAGGCGCGAAGGATCCATTTTCATGGTCCATTCCGTGATCTGCCTGGTTTTGTACTGCCCCCATGCTTCATTAAATGGAACCCACACGACTATAGAAGGAAAGTTGTGAAGGTCTTTCACGATTTCTCTCCACTCGGTGCGATAGATCGAATCCGATTCGGGAGTTCTGTTTTTATCCGTGGCTTTGCCATAAACGCCGGGTCTGGAATCCCACCTGTTACCGAGGTCGCCGCTGGGCATATCCTGCCAAACAAGCATCCCTACAGAGTCGCAGTAATAATACCAGCGTGCAGGCTCAACCTTAACATGCTTACGGATCATGTTAAAGCCCATCTCCTTTGTTTTCTCAATGTCGAATTTTAGAGCCTCATCGGTTGGGGCAGTGTAGAGGCCGTCGGGCCACCATCCCTGGTCGAGCGGGCCGTACTGAAACGTGAATGCATCATTGAGCAGCATCCTTTGAATGCCGGATGCATCCGGCTTCATCGAAATTTTTCGCATGGCGAAATAGCTCCCCACTTCATCGACGGTTTTCCCGTTTTTGACAATGGTGTATTTAAGTTGATAAAGAAATGGTTTGTCAGGAGACCAGGTTTTTGGATTTTCAATCGGGAGCGTGATTTCCGTGCCGGAAGTTCCTTTTTGTTCCGACAATTTTGTTGACCCGTCCCAGGCACTGACTACAACCTGGTCACTGGATTGGGCGTTGCTAACTTCGACGGTGGTTTTTATCGCTTTTTGACTGAGATCCGGAGTTTGTTTTGTTGACGCGATGTATGTCTTCGGCACAGTTTCGGCCCAAACGGTTTGCCAGATGCCCGTTACTGGCGTGTACCAAATGCCTTCAGGTTTATTGACCTGTTTTCCTCTCGGTTGAGGACCGTCGTCAGAAGGGTCCCACACACGCACAGCAAGCTCCTGTTTTGAACCTTTTTTCAATAAAGCGGTGACGTCAAAAGAAAAAGGATCGTAACCGCCTTTGTGGGAGCCGGCTTCTTTGCCGTTTACGAATACGGTGCACCACCAATCCACCGCCCCGAAATGTAGAAGGGTGTTCTTATTTTTTTTCGAGGAGAGCGCTATTGTTTTTTTATACCAGAGTATGCTGTCCTTTCCCACGGTTTTGCCGACTCCAGACAGCGAAGATTCTACAGCGAAAGGCACCAGGATATTACCCTGCGTATTTGCCGGAATGGATTGTTGGTCCTTAGGCAGGATTGCATATTGCCACAAGCCATTCAAATTCACCCATTCTTTTCTGGTCATTTGCGGCCGGGGATATTCGTTGAGTGGCTTTTCGGGATCAACTTTCGCCGCCCAGTCCGTCTTGATCCGGCTTCCTGCCGGTTTCCAGTCTTGCGCTGACACCGATAATTGGAAAAGAAGGATGATGCATAGCTGGGCTGCTTGTTTCATTTTGTTGTGCATTGTGATTAATAAAACGAGTTTAACAATTAATAAACCGTCCGCATGTTTTGCTGGGGCGGTTTTTAGTTTGCCACAGAAGGAAAGCAACTAAAATGTAAGTTTTACCAGTGGTGAAAACATCCTGTCTTCAACCCCATTGATCTTAAGGCCTACCCTCGCGAATACATAGTTCTGTGTAGGAGTAATGCCGGGTATTGCCACACTTACGGTTATGTTAGACATATCCGTGGTCGAATCGACGGTCAATTCAGTTAGCGCGATATTATTAGCTGGAGAAACAAACTGCCCCTTGTTGATATAAAGCGCTACACTTTCAACATCCTTCGCATTCGCATCAGTCACGATCTTTTCCAGGCCAAATGTGGCAACCGCATTGCCGCCAGATGCAGCGATCTGCGTGTTTCTGATCATGTAAAAAGGCGTCACCTCTATGTCGAGAGTCTGATTACCGTTAAGCGTGATGGAAAGGGAATCCGGCACGCCGGATCCATTAACTTTTGAAAGGAAGGGGCCCTGGTTGGCCGGGATAATCATCCTGTACTCCCCATCAAAAAGCAATGCCGAATATTTTCCTTCCGGTGTGAAGGTAGCGCTGAGTGCGCCTACCTTCCCAAATCCGTTCTGGTACAGCTCAAACGGAACCTGGTCCTTTTCTAACCCGATTGAATCGCCACCATACAGCAATCTGCCCGATAAGGTCGAATTAGGCGCGTCATAATTATCTTTCTTGCAGGACAAGACTCCCACAACGCAGAGTGACAGTCCTAAACAATATTTTGTGAATCTCATGGCTGTAGCTTATATGTAAACACTATTGATTGGGTTGTCTGACGATAAGCGGATTTGCCGCGCGAACGTCTTCTCTGATTAGTGAATAGTAATTACCGAACTGAAAACGATTTGATCCGGTAACCCCCGCGGGCAGGGTTTCTCTGAAAACCCATTTTCCATTACTGGGATCGCCAGGATTATATACTTTATAAGGCCACAGTCCCCAGGGCTGTGTACTTTTCTGTTTTGCCGCTCCGATATTGGAAACGAGGTCGCTGAGCGAAGTTGACGAACCGTCCCAAACAACGTGGGCGATTCTCCATCTCTTCAGGTCGAACAATTTGTGACCCTCAAAGGCAAGTTCCACACGGCGTTCGTGTACAATTCTGTCGAAAGTGATATCGCCTGCGGTAAGAGAAACGGTGAGCCCGGCACGTGCACGCACGAGATTCATGTAGTCTGCGGCATCCCCGGTTTGGCCGAGTTCAAATGCTGCTTCCGCAGCGTTCAACAACAATTCAGCATATCGGTAACGGATAAATGCAATATCACTTCCCCGACCGCGGCGACCGGAACCCACGGTAGGGTCGAGGTATTTCCTGATATAGAAGCCGGATTGAGTTCTGTATTCAAGCCCGCTCACAGGACCGTCGGCGCCGACCACTTGAACAGGGTTTGTAGTGCCGGGCAATGGTTTCAAATTTGCAGCCACGTCGCTCGAGAGTATGCTTCCGTCAGCCAACAGGTAGCCCGCCCAAATATCAACCCTGGATCCTTTGAACAGACCATTGGGCAACAATGCCGTCCCTGCGAGGCGTCCATCACGCCCTGCGAAAATATCCTCCGGATTGTCGTAATAGATCGGGTTTCCTCCCGCGTCCCTGGTTGCCAGTGGCGCATAGGTATTGTCGAGCATTCTATTAAATTCAGCGAAGGATTGAGACGACCGGCATCGGCGCCTTCGTCAGAAAATGAGAAAGGTTGGTCATTTACGGTGAAGTTGTGAACCTTTCCTCCACCGGCTCTGAAATCTTCGATAAATATTGATTCTTTATTGGCTGTGCTTTTATCGAGGAAGATGGCTGCAAAATTGTCGGCTGCATCGGGAAGCACCTCGTAAAGTGCGTAACCTCCCGCTTCCCCATTAATGATTTGTTTTGCGGCAGTAAGTGCTTTGGTGTAATAGTCGCTGGCCATTCCTGCAGGGATGCCCACTTCGCCACCTGCCAACGCCACCTGTGGCGTGGCAGCGCCATACTTTGCGATAGATCCTGCATACAGTGCCGCCCTTGTTTCCATCGCCAGCGCAGCGCCTTTACTGGCTCGGGTCTTTTGATCAGCGTTTGCAGGTAATACGTCTTTGATCGCTTCTGCCTCCGAAATGATAAAATCATATATATCCGACTCCTTGGCCCTGGGCACCTGCGACTCTGAGCCTTTGGTGGGATCGAAAATCAATTCAGCGGTTACTAGAGGAACGCCGCCGAACCGCTTCGCCATTTCAAAATAGAAATTCGCTCTCAGAAAACGAGCCTCAGCCACAAATCTCGATTTGTCAGCTTCATTCAAAGCGGTTGCTTCCCCCGCCCGTTTGATGAAAAGATTTAATTCACGAATATATGTATAACCTCTTGTCCAGTCCAGTTGCCACTCTTCGAAATCCCAACCTGTTCGGGTAACAATAAAAGAGCTACCGTTTTCTGAAGGGAAACTTTCGCTGAAATCAGCCATGGTTCTCCAGCCCGGTTCACCATCAGTGGAATAAGGCCGTTGAAAACCATCAAGACTTGAAAAGTCTTCCTGGCGATTATACAGATCTGCGAGAATTGACAAAACAAGTGCGGGATCAGAAAATGCCACTTCGGTCGGTAAAACCTGTATGGGTGGTGTGTCCAGAAATTCATCGTCTTTTTTGCAGGACGTCAGATACAAACTGGAGAACGCAATCGTTAACAACAATATCTTTTTCATGCTGATATTTTATCCTTGAGTGAGTAGCTGTATTATAAAGTGAGGTTGAAACCCAGGTTAATCACCCTGTTTTGAGGGAACTGAAGTCCGTTGTCATCGATCACCTCTGGATCCAGTGCGTACTCCTTCAGGTTATCAATAGAAAACAGGTTGTAGGCGTTGACATAAATTCTGGCCCTGGGTATACGTATGCGCTGTAACCATGCCGATGGGAAAGAATAGCCAAGCTGTAAAGTTCTTGACCTGATTGCCCAAACATTGTGCAACCAAAACGTTGAATTCTCCCTGTAGTTGCTGTGGTCGTGTTGGATATTGTAACGGTTGGACGGGTACTTGCCTGGCACCCAGGCACTATTCGGGTCAAAAATATCTTCCCGGTGCCATCGGTCTTCAAAAATGGTATTCAGGTTACCGTTGTTCTGGAATGCCCATCGTGTTTCCCAGTTCTGAAACCAGGTGTAGCCGGATCCACCTGAAAAGTCGGCGTTAAAATCAAAATTTTTGAACCGGAATCCAAACGTAAAACCAAAGTTGATGAAGGGCTGATCACCGTAGCCAAAACCAATTGGTCGCATGTCGTATTCAGATATTTTTCCGTCGCCATTAAAATCGCGGTATTTGAAATCGCCGGGCAACAAAGTTCTGTTTCCCTGACCGTCAATGTCAACAGTATAGCTATTTATTTCGTCTGCCGAGGCAAACTGACCATCCACGGTATATCCCCATTCAATTCGGGCAAACCGGTCTTCCTGGGAATTCCGGTACCTGTCCCAACTATTAAAGAAAAGAGGATTGTAGGTAGATATGGACAGTCGGCGTGAGTAAGAGAAGTTACCGCCTACGTTGAAGTTGAAGTCTTTCCCGATAGTACCGTTGTAATTAAGTGAAAATTCACCGCCCTGCTGAGCATCGCTGTTGATGTTTTCGGAGGGCAACGAATAACCTATTTCGATCGGGGGCAAAACGTCATTTTTACTGCCGAGCAAACCGGTGCGTTTACGGTAGAAGTAGTCGATAGAACCAGTCAGTCTTCCGTTCAGCAGTGCAAAGTCGAGCCCTACGTCGCTGATCTTGCTTTTCAGCCAGCTGATATTTCTAATCGGAATGCCTTTGTCTCTTGATACGGTGATCGGATTGACATCGATGCTTGTCGTTCCTCTGTCGATGACGGCAGTACCCATGTTATAGGAGTAGCCTTCAAGATAGGCATAAGGAGGTACGATCGGCGGAGTGTTTGCTAAGAAAGGATCAGTATCGTCGCCTAATTCACCATACGAAGCTCTTAGTTTAAGATCGGTTACGAAGTTGCCGTCGCCAAGCAGGTTTTTCATAAACCGCTCTTCTGTCAATCGCCATCCTGCCGACACACCGGGGAAATATCCTACTCTTTTATCTGGTGCAAACAGATAGGATGCGTCCCGCCTCACTGAGGCTTCAAGAAAATAACGGTTCGCAAATGAATAGTTAATGCGACCGATATAGCCCACCCGGCTTTGTGTTTCATCTTCATCCTGGTACTGATCCATGATCGGGAAATAAATCAGGGGAAGCCTGTTCGAAACTGGTGAAGCATGCAACCAGTTTCTTCTGCGGTTGTTTTTCAATCGTTCGGCAACAACTGTTGCGTTTACGCTGTGTTCGCCAAAATTCTTGTTGTAGGTAACCTGCCCCTGTATTGTAGTGTTTATCTGCTTGATCTGTTCGCGGTCACGCCAGGGATTGGTACTGCCTCCTGTTACTCGGTATTCTTCAGTCGTTGTGTCGGTTGCAGGAAAATAGGTATACGCATTATAGGTATATTCCTGGTTATTGGACAGCTGGTCGGCCACAAAATATGCATAAACACCTCTCACCGATAACCCGGGAACTGCCGGTATCTGCCATTCAGCATGGAAATTAGTTTGCAGCACCCGCCATTCTGATTTAAGCGCTCCCGATATTTTTTCATTCAGGAAAGCATAGTTGGATTCAAGGTGCTCACCAATATTATTCAGGTAATCAGGGTTGTCATTTGCGTATGGCCTTTCACGGGGCGTGTTTCGCATAACGCCCAGGCGCGCAAGAAAATAGTCGTCGCCACCGGGCACCCCCGGATTTTTTCTTGTTTCAACACGACCGTTTACGTCCAGGCCCACCTTTAACCCAGAGGCGAGTTTGGCCGAAACGTTTGATTGAATATTTGTACGGTTGAATTTGTATTCTTTGCCCAGCATTGACGCTTGGGAAAAGTTGGTTGCTGAAACATAATAGTTTACTTTATCCGTTCCGCCGCTGATGTTGACGTTAACTGAATTTTGAGGTGATGGCTTGTTCAGAACAAAATCCCTCCAGTCAAAACTACGGTACTGCTCTCCGGCTGATTCGCCCTGTTTGTACAGATCAAGTTCAGACTGTGTGATACTGGTGCTGCCAAAACGATTGATCTCCGCATCGGCACGATAGAACATATAGTCATAAGAGTTTCTCACCACGTCTGGAAACCGGAACCAGGACTGCAGGCCGGCATAGGCGTCAATGTTAACATTGTTTCTTCCTGAAGTTCCTCTTTTGGTGGTTACCACCACTACCCCATTTGCCGCACGCACCCCATAAATAGCTGCCGATGCGTCTTTGAGAATGGTAATGCTTTCGACGTCGTTGGGAGAAAGATTGTTGAACTGACCCGCATCCTGTTGAATGCCATCAATGACATAAAGCGGATTGCCCATATTACGGATCTGGATGTTGGCGCTCGCGCCCGGCCGTCCGTCTGGCATTCGGAAAGTGACGCCCGGCAATTTGCCTGCAAGTGTGGAACTTACTGTCGATCCGGCGTGCACCCGATCTATATCCTTCGCAGTTACGGTCGAAATAGCGCCGGTAAGCGATTCCTTTCGGCGCGTACCATAACCTATTACGACTACCTCGCCAAGGTCGTTATTCGCTGTTTCGAGTATGACCTCGATCTTCGTTTGGTCTCCGACCCTAACCTGCTTGGGTGAATACCCCACGGACGAGAATATCAGCACAGAATTTTGACCGGCGACCCGTATGGTAAATGCACCCTCTGGGCTCGTGGAAACGGCATTTTTTGTTCCTTTCTCGGCCACCGTTACGTTGGGCATGCCAATGTTGCTGCTATCAACAACCGATCCCGTAATTGCTATCCTTGCCGGAGTCGTCTGAGACATGGCAGAATGAACAAAACAACAGAGAAAAAAAGTTAAAAAAAGACGGGAGGTGTTATGCCAAAAGCGCCCGAAAACATCCTCAATCTCGCAAAGAAATCTTGTAAAGAATCTCATGTGGCAGTTAGTTAGATGTTGAACCAGCTTATTGACCAATTAAGAAAACGAACTGGTCATGCCGATTGCAAGCCGAAGTAAAAGCTTCTGAATGAATACCTTAATTCAATATGTTTCAAAATCTTAACAAAATGTTACATTTTTTGTATCGTTGCTAATGGTGTTGAGGAGAAAAACCGTTTTAACTATAAGCCTGCTGTTGTGTTCGGGATTAGCGATCGCTCAATCTTACTACTTCAGGCACTACCAGGTGGAAAACGGTCTGTCGCATAATACCGTTTTCTGCACTGTGCAGGACAGCAAAGGTTTCCTTTGGTTTGGAACCAAAGACGGGCTCAACCGCTTTGACGGATATCATTTTAAAGTCTTTCACACAAATTCAAATAATGGGCATGACAGGGATCAGATTTCTTCCCTGTTAATAGAGGCTGGCGGACAATTATGGGTGGGCACTTTGAAAGGGCTATTCCTTTACGACAATCAGCAGGAAAAACTGATTCCGCTCATCGACACACTCACTGAGATTCATAATATAACCTCGAATGGGAAAGGCGGACTCTGGTTCATATCGCGAACCACCCTTTACAATTACGATCTCGAGACAAAACAACTTCGCGAATTTTCACCCAGCCGGTACTTCAATGCATCTTCGATCTGCCAAACGGCGGATGGCACCTTATGGGTGGCAACAAATGATGGTTTTCTGAATCGTTACGATGCCATATCCGACAGATTTAGTGCCTTCGACATGTTTAGTAGAATTCCTACCGCTGCCTCCCGCTGGATCGTGAAGATCTACCCCGCCGGTAATAACCAGATTTTTGTTGGCACATCCAGTCAGGGACTAAAGCTTTTCGATGTATCCAGTGGCAGTTATGAAGATGTGTTGACCGACAACCCCGACAAAACTTCAGTGTTCGTGCGCGACATCGCTAAATATTCGGACGACGAATTCTGGATCGGAACAGAATCGGGCATCTTCATCCTGAAAATGAGCACACGCAAAATTGTCAACCTGAAAAAAAAATATCTCGATCCCTATTCCATTTCCGACAATGCAATCTATGCGTTGTACAAAGACATGGAAGGCGGCGTATGGGCAGGGACCTATTTCGGAGGCATCAATTATTATCCCAAGCGACACGCGGCCTTTCAAAAATACTTCCCCGACTACAAGCAAAATTCTATCGTAGGCAATGTAGTCCGTGAAATTTGCGAAGATCAGGACGGAAACCTGTGGCTTGGGACGGAGGACGCGGGTCTTAATAAACTCAATCCAAAGACGGGCGAGATAAGGCATTTCGCACCAACGGGGAAAAAATCAGACATCGCTTATTCCAACATTCACGGCCTTCTACCCATACAGGACGAGCTTTTGGTGGGCACCTTTGAACACGGACTTGATATTATCGATATCCATACGGGCAAGGTAAAAAAACACTACGAAGCAGGTTCCTCCAATCCTGATCTGAAGAGTAATTTTATTGTCACGTTTCTTAAAACAAGTGCGGGCTCGGTGTGGGTGGGTACATCAAATGGTGCTTATATTTTCAATCCTTCCAGCGGGAGATTTACACCCAGTCCTATTCAGTCAGCCGGCCTTTTCGTTTCAGCATTTCTGGAAGACCATGCCGGAGTAATCTGGATGGCGACTCATAATGGCGGCGTGTTTGCATACGATCCGGCAACCAAAAGCATCCGACAATTTACCGCCGGGGGTACCGAAAACAGCATTTCTACAAACACAATAAACGCCTTGTTTGAGGATAGTCGTCATCATTTATGGTTGGCAACGGAGGGCGGAGGTCTTTGTCGCCTCGACGACACTCGAACAAAGTTTATCAACTATTCAACAAAAAACGGACTTCCAAGCAATTTTGTTTTTAAGGTGCTGCAAGACGACCACGGAAGTTTGTGGATCACAACGTCAAAAGGATTGGTGAACATGAATCTTTCGACAAACGCCATGATCCTCTATACCAAAGAAAATGGATTGCTCAATGATCAGTTCAATTACAATTCCGGCTACAAAGATTCGCAGGGCCGGATCTATCTGGGTAGTCTTAAAGGCATGATTTCGTTCGATCCTGCCGAATTTAAGTCAGGAAGCCAGTTTGTTTCGCCTTTGTACATCACAGGTTTACAGGTGAACAACCAGGAATTGGCCATTGGCAATGATAGTTCGGCACTAAAGAAATCAATCGTATTCACCGATAAAATTACCTTACCATACAATCAATCTTCGTTCAGTATCGATTTCGCAGCGCTCGGCTTTACGTCTCCTGAACGCACTCAATATAGTTACATAATGCGGGGACTGGATAGGGAATGGACAAATATCAACACCAATCGAAAAGTATATTTTACCAATCTTTCTCCGGGAGCATATGAATTTAAAATCAAAGCCCGCAACAACATTTTGCTGAGTAATAATGAAAAAAGCCTGCAGATAAGAATACTGCCGCCATTGTGGGCAACCTGGTGGGCTTACCTTGTCTACATCGTTATGGGCTCAGGTTTACTATTCTATCTCGTCCGCAGTTATCATCAGCTTCAGGAGGACAAAAAAGAACGGGAAATATACAAGGCCAAAATAGACTTCTTCACCAACCTCGCTCACGAGATCAGAACCCCACTCACGTTGATCAAGGGGCCGGTCGAAAATCTTTCCGAGGTGGCAGACGAATTCCCTGCCATCAGAGAAGACGTAAAAACCATGGAAAGGAACACCGGAAGACTCATCAACCTTGTCAACCAGATACTCGATTTCCGGCAGACCGAAATGAAAGGGTTTAGTCTTGATTTCGATATGGTCGATATTCAGGCCGTATTGAAAGAAGGCTACCTGACCTTTGAGCCGTTGGCGAAAAAGCGGAAGCTTATCTACACGCTGGAACTTTCCGACCGCGATACAAATACGATGGCCGATGAGGAAGCACTGCGAAAGATTTTCAGTAATGTTATCGGCAATGCGGTAAAATATGCCGATAGCAAAGTCGTCATCAAAATGACACCTCCCGGTGATGAGGCTGTCGCTCTTGAAATGCAGATCATGAGCGATGGCTACCTCATACCCGCAGAGGAAAAAGAAAAAATATTTGAACCTTTCTTCCGGATAAAGGAAACGGTAAAGGCAAAGGGAACGGGTATTGGACTTACCTTGGCGCGCTCGCTGGTTGAATTGCATGGCGGAAATCTTTTTTTGAAAGAACCGGATGGCAGTATGAATATTTTTGTTATACAATTGCCCTATCAGCCAAATAACACAATTACCGGCACCAAAATACTGATACCGGAAAACCATTTGAAATCATTCTAGATGAACCCAAACATTTTGTTAGTAGACGATGATGAGGAAATCCTCGATTTTCTTGAACGAATTCTGAATTCCAGATACACCGTCTTTCGATCTGAAAGTGCGAAGGAGGCCCTGGAAATACTTTCGATTGAAACAATCCAGTTAGTGGTTAGCGATGTCATGATGCCCGAAGTGGATGGATTTGAATTGTGCCGCACCATCAAGTCAAATTTTGAATTTTCTCACATTCCCGTTATCCTGCTCACCGCAAAAAATACGCTTCAGTCCAAAATTCAGGGGTTAGAGCTCGGTGCGGATGCATACATCGAAAAACCGTTCTCAAAAGACCACCTACTGGCGCAAATGGCAAGTCTTATTGCAAACAGAGCTATGATCAGGGAATATTTTGCTTCGTCCCCGCTCGTGCACATCAAAAGCATGGCGCATTCCAAGGCTGACGAAAGATTTCTTGAAACGCTAAATGAAATGATCTGCCAGCATATCGAAGATGGTGACCTGGACGTAGAAAGGCTGGCGGGTATCTTGAATATGAGCCGGATAACGCTATATCGAAAAATAAAAGCAATATCCCATATGAGCCCGATCGATCTCATTGGTATTACGCGATTGAAAATAGCAGCCGGCCTGCTGGCGGAAGGCACCCATAAAATTTATGAAGTTGCCGGTATGGTAGGGTTTAAGTCACAAAGCAATTTTGCGAGAAATTTTCACAGGCAGTTTAATATGTCACCTACGGATTACATCCGTTTGAAACAGGAAGAGCGGCAGAAACTCGTCAGCTGACGAGTTTAAATTAAATATGAAGAGTATCCGCGATTCGTAGAAACTTGCGCCGAATTTTTGATTCTTAATTTTTTACACCTCGGGATTTATTTGAAGTGTTCAGTTTCGCTGACACAAAAGTTCCGATGGTTTTGCCTACGTCCAAACCAATTTTTATTGCCGGCATATAATGAATGCCACCATAAAACCGGCTTATCGCCGCTTCCTCGGCAGCCTGCATGAACGAAGTAAAATGCCGTGGCGGCAACCCGAATTCAATTTCGGTAGAATCAGAAAAAGAGAAATTATCACCGAGTAGCCGCGTCAGCACTACGGCGGCACATGAAGATATAACGCTGTGTCCGCTGGTATATTCAGGGAAAGGAGGTGTTTGCAGTACAGGCATCCAGTTGCCGTCAATGTACTGGTTGATATAGGTCTCGGGGCGAATGACTATGCTTCTGTATTTTTCGTCCCAACAACTGATGAATGCATCGGCGATAGAGATGGCGAGGTAAGAATAGGCTTCAAGCGATTTTTTCGCATCGGCTCCCGCTTTTCTGCACACAAGTCTCGTGATATTGATCCAATGGCCGCCAGGTGAAATTTTTTTTGAAGCGTACATCACATGACCGTTGACATTCATCTTGAACGGATTGCAGTCCCAAAAATTAGCGATCTCCTTTTGCTCGCCCGTAAGGCTTGATCCGGTGTCATAAACGGCTTTCGCATCGTTGTAAAATTGACTTTGTTTTTCGGTGGAAAATGGCGGTGGTGGGGCTGGTTTAAACTGGCTTGCCGAGTCGATAATGAAGGTCCTCATCTTGTTCCAGCTTGGCTCGATGGCCTTCATGTAGGCAGGAGGGGTTGGCTTCCATGAGGAGGCATCTTTTAGAATGGTGTATTTTACAAACGTCCGGGTTTGCTTATACTGATCGTTGGCGGCCCATGCCAAAATGTGATTCGCTATTTTGGAGCCAACCAATATTGAATTGGAAAACACATCGTCTGCAATTCCTGTTTTCCTGAACTCCGACATGAGACTTGTGAAAAAGGTGTCAACCTGTTTTTCTGAAATGACCAATGCCCTGCCCACGGTAAGGATGGCCTGAACGGCGGCTACGGAAGCGTTGTAAGGATTTTGGGGAACCGGGTATGGGCTTAGGCCATGCAGCTGACCCGCGAAACTGCGATAATCTTTGTCATTTGCAACAGCCGCTTCGTATCCTGCAATAGTAATATAGGCATAGGTTCTGGATGCGACTGGCGGTGAATAAATATCGTGCACCATAATATCGGTGATCCTTTTTATGGCGCGGTGGATGAATTCGGCATCTTCCTTGCCGGTCGAATACCCGATAGTTTGCCCGCTTACAAAATGTGGCAAACAGGTAACAAATATTTGCAAAAGGAAGAAGTACTTCATAGCAATCGGCGCTTGGTGCCTTTAAAACCGGTGATCTGCACGGAAACGGCATTTCGGGGAATCATGAATTTTCTCGACGACTGCGAAAGATACGACGAGCCGTAATAAAATTCCACCCTCCTTTTCGTACCGCCCTTGTAAACGATGTCCGCTGCAAAATCATCAGGCTTCAGATCCACCCATTTCGATTCGGTGGCTTTGTTGGACAGCGCGAGCGTAACCAGACTATCCTGATTTTGCGTGGCAATCCAAAGATCGGTATTGTCGTTGGTGTGGATCTTTGCCAACGCCTTTGCATCACCTTTGACCAGAAACCCGCTCTTCGCCAAAGGCAGGGCCTCAAAATCACCGCGACCATCTCCCTTGAGACAAAGTCCGTTAAAGGCATCGTGCCGACCACTGTAAGGCTCCATGCCATAATCGTTGCCAACCATTATCAGATCGAGCCTGTCGTCGCCATCGATGTCTTCCGAAGCCATGGCGAACAGGGGCGCCGTTTGCGCCTCGAGCGGAAGCGGACGCATACTGAATTTGCCGCCGCCTTTGTTTTCGATGTAACAGGACCGAAGATCGTTCGCTACTTTTTTTATCGCCTCTTTCCTGTCAGCAGCGGTCCATAATTTATCCATCGTGGCCAGGCCATAATCTTTGTAAGTGGGATATTTTTTTCTGATCGATACTAGCTGACTGATCAGGTCGTCCTTAGTGTGCATCGGAAACGGCTTTAAAGTGCTGTCTTCCGCCATCAGGTAACAAAACAGCATGGCATCCAGCGATCCATTGTTGTCGAGATCCTTAGCAAATAACGTCATCGGTTGTTTTGCGCTGGCCTTGTAGTTGGAGTTCAGTCCCAGGTTTCCGGCCGCATAGTCGATGTCGCCGTCATTGTCGAAGTCGCCGGAGGTCAGGCTGTTCCACCATCCCGTATGGCTGGACAACCCGGTACTGCTTGTAATATTAGTAAAAGCCATCCCGGAATTCCTCAAAAAGGTCAGCGGCATCCATTCACCGACGATGATCAGGTCAACTCTACCATCTTTGTCAAAATCCGACCATAATGCATCGGTCACCATGCCAATACTTTGAAGACTGGGGTGCCATTTTTTTGTGACATCAATAAACTTTCCACCCTGGTTTTGCAAAAGAAAACTTTTGGGCGTTTTTGGATAGGCCCCGGAAACTACCCTGCCTCCGACAAATAGATCGAGGTCGCCATCGCGATCGAAGTCCGCAGCTTTCACACAGGATCCATTGGTGGTTTCCGATGGAAGCGCATCTGGCGACAAACTGAACTGGCCTTGTCCATCGTTGATAAAGAGCCGGTCCTGCGCCGTGGGATGATCGGGAGGGATTTCATAGCTCCCCGTCACCGTGTATAAATCTTTATCACCGTCATTGTCGGCGTCGAAGAAAAGCACGCCCATTTCCTCCTGCAGCTCATTAGGCGCCCGCGGTATTCTTGTTGAGTCAATCGAAAATTTTCCCTGTTCATCCTGTATGAAAAATTTCCCTGGGTTTCCTGAGCTGCCGCCGAGATAAAAATCTTCGGTCCCGTTGCCGTCGATGTCTCCAACGGCCAGTCCGGGCCCATACTGGCTGAGTTTGTGTGGTAAAGTGCTTTGTATGGTGTAATCGACAAAATCCTGTTCAATGGGTTTAAATCGGATACCACGCTCCTCTTCAGTGTTTTTAAAAATACTCTTTCCGGGTTGTATTTCGGGGAGTGCATTCCCGGCGTTGGCGTAATCGAGAGTCAGGGTTTGATCGCAGTCGATGTTCTTGATGGATTGTACTTTGCCGTCGGGCCATTTGACGGTAAGCGAATCTATTTTGGAGATCCCGCCCAATCCGAAGTGCGCACGCGGGTCGACTGTCGAGAGATAGCCCCTGCATGGCTGGTGTTCGTAATACTGCCTTTTGTCGCCATAAAAAATGTTGACGGTGGCGCCGAATCCGTTGTAATTGGCCGCCGATCCCTTTAGTACAACGGTCAGTGTATAGGCCGGTGACTTTATAGGATTTCGGTAAAGCGTGTTTTCGTAAAGGAATGCACGTTCATTGATATTGTTCACGGCAAAATCGAGGTCACCGTCATTGTCCAGATCCGCATATGCGGCGCCATTAGAGAATGACGACACCGTCAGTCCCCATTTTTCAGACATGTTTTCGAATAAGAGTCCGTTGATATTTTTAAACCCATAATTGGAAATATGCACCACGGGCAGGGTGTTGGCCATGGCGAGAGAAAGGGTGGCTTTGCCGCCGCCCTGGCGGTTGTCGTAGGCGATGTAATCGAGGTCGGTGACGTCCCTCGGGAGACCATTGGTGATGATGAGGTCGCGAAAGCCGTCATTGTCGAAGTCGGCTACCAGCGGGCACCAGCTCCAATCGGTTTGATAAACGCCCGCCATAAACCCGATGTCGCTAAAAATTTTCTGACCGAAGGGATTTTTGCCGCTGCTGATTTCAAGAACATTTCGAACGTATTGATGGTTGTACCCGTACTTGTCGCTGTTGAAATAATTATAATATTCATTGCCGCTGAGCATTCTCTTTTTGCGAAGATTTGTTTCGGGTAACATTTCCAGGGAGATCATGTCGGCGGAACCGTCGTTGTTGACGTCCACAACATCGGTGCCCATGGCGTTCCAGCCAGTATGGCGAAAATATTCGCCGAGCCGGTTGGTAAATGTGCCGTCGTGGTTGTTGATGTACAGCAGGTCGTTAGAAACAAAATCGTTGGCCACAAAAACGTCGGGCCATCCGTCGTCGTTGAAATCGGAGATAGACGCTGCATGGCCCCATCCTTCGATCAGGATGCCGGCTTGTGCAGATACGTTAGTAAAGGTACCGTCGCCGTTGTTGCGATAGAGCCTGTCGGTATTCAGGGCGGAGCCGTCTTTTACTTTTGGCCGGAAACGGATGGGCGTTTTAGGATCGTAGAGGGCATTGGTAACCTGGTACAGGTCGAGGTCTCCATCGCGGTCGTAATCGAAGAAATAGCCCTGGGTACTGTAGCCCGTATCTGCCAATCCATAGGGCTGCGCCAACTCTTTAAAAAGAGGCGTCTTTCCCTTGCCAGCGGCCTGGTTAATGTACAGGAGATTGGTGCGAAGGGCCGGATCTTTTCTGAATGATGCCGACACATAAATATCGAGCCACCCGTCGGCATTGATGTCCACCACTGATACACCGGTGCACCATCTTCCTTCGCCGCCGGTGCCCGACGCGGTTGTTTTATCTTCAAATTGAAGCGCTCCTTTATTCACATAAAGCTTATTCGACACCATGTTGCCGGCCAGGTAGACGTCGGGCAGCCCATCGTTGTTAAAATCTCCAATGCCCACGCCACCGCCATTATAAATATTCGCCTGGTTTAAAATGTTGAGGGTGTCATTTTCTGATAGTTGATTATTGAAAGTAATTCCCGTTTGGGACGCGGGAAGAAGTCTGAACAGGGTCGCGTCTTTTTGAGCCGTTGCCAACACCGGGGTTGTTGCGAGTACGATGGGTAAAATGCCTTTCAGGCCCTTTACAAAGTGAAACATAGCAAACAATTTGATATGGCCTGGCAATAAACGACAAGTTATTTTGTGACAGACCGAAGAGGCTAAGGTAAATGGGAAAAATTAAAACGACATCATCTATTGAGGGTCGTTACCTGAAACCAGCAGTTCAACTGCCGTTACCGAAGCCGCGGCAAATTGGAACGGTTCCTTACCATTGATTGTTCTCTCTTTTGGCCGCAACAAATCGCCCGAAGCGGACAATATTTCATAACTGGGGTCGGCAGCGATTTCAAAGGCTTTGCCAGATGAAATTTTCATATTCCCGATTAAAAAGCTACAAGAAACTGGCCGGGTACGATTGGTATTTACAACATGCAGAAAAATCGTGTTGTCTGTTCGGCTAGCGGTTACATCAAGATCGGGTGAAGTGCCTTTTATCTTTACAAAATGTTTACCGGTATGATGCCGGTATAACTGCATCACTTTTGCCGTTGGCATCAGGAAAGCTTCGCCGGTCGGTACCGGAATCATCAACGCATTCACCTGCCAGCGTGTGCCGCAAAAATCCGCCATGGTTGCGATTTTTAAGATATCGCCATTGCGTTCATGCATGTTCATAATTCTGGCATAGGAGACGCCCGCAGCCCACGACGACAACACTTCACAACGATTTCTTCCGTCGATGCTGTAGTGACATTCGGTTAACGCCAAAGGCAATTTATACCCTGCCATCTCGTCGCGCATTTTGTTTATTTTTTGTTGATGAACACGATAACCATTCATTAAAACATCCCAGGTTGCAGCGGGGTCCTTACGATACTCATTGTTACGAACTGGTGAGTTCGACCGTCCTTCACCCGGATCGAACATGTGGTGAAACGCAATGTAATCCACATCCTGACCGGCTTCTTCCATCATCAGTTTTACCCAGCCGCTGTCACCCCAGCCAATCAGCTTTAGTTCAGGGTCAACATTACGCAGTGTCTTTGCGAATTCCGCGGTTTTCTTTGCTGCTGTCAGGTTATCAAACCCTTTGCCCGGTCGATACGAAGTTTCATTGCCAATCTGCCAATGTTTGATGGTCAATGGTTCCCTGAAGCCGTGGGCGATACGCTCTTTATTAGACGGATTGTTGCAATAGTCCACCCATTCGGCCGCTTCTTTCGCATCACCCTTTCTGTTCTCGCCTCTGCCATTTGTTGCGTAGCGAGGCAGGCCATCGGATTCAAAATTCACACAAACCAACGGTTCGGCATTACCAACGCGCCTGCAGAAGTCAACAAACTCTGCTGTGCCTATCTGGCTTGTTTCCATGCCGCCCCAATCGGTATTGAAAAAGGGAGTGCGCTGGTTACGGG
>Ga0193752_1001612_pt1 | contig 18457 bp, 16 predicted proteins | sample H1c1metaG_FD_144924 | JGI IMG/M metagenome (GOLD analysis project Ga0193752, IMG submission 144924) | Soil microbial communities from a riparian zone of the East river system, Colorado, United States - H1c1 | ecosystem: Environmental > Terrestrial > Soil > Riparian zone | place: USA: East River...
GTTTACGGTCGACGAAGACCGTGTAGCGCAGCATGTGGGCGGAATAGGGGACGGGATGGGCGATGATTTCGTACTTGCCGACCATGAAGCGCTTGCGTTCGATGACTGGGATAGACATGCGACCTTTCCGGAAGGGCGGAATCTCTGGGGAGTCGAGCATTATGCCACAGAAATGACCCTAAACCCCGGAATTTGCTGACTTTACTGCCCTTTCAGGGGGTTACTCCAGTAGTCCGAGCACCGGCAGGACTCCTGGCCGGCTGGGCGACTCCCCGGTCATGACGATGCGGTTCTTGGCGCCGCACTCGGTGCAGCGGCAGAAGTAGCCGCCGTCCCTGGTCTCCTCGAACGCGGCCACGTTGGAGAGGCTGCGGCACTTCTTGCAGATGAACTGTTGTGCTGTAGGCAAGCGGCGAATGCTAGCAGGCAGATATTTCAGCCAGCAGCGGCAAATTTCTCCTTTTCTGTCCGATACCTAAGCGCACCACCCGCGGGCACGCAACCTGCGACGTCTAGGGCTTGACCGTTCGAAAGGAGAAACCATGAAACTAGCCAAAACCCTGGCCCTTGGCGCCGCGACCCTGTGCGCCGCTTCGGGCATCGCTCTGGCGAGCGAAGGTAGTTCCGCATCGACCGGCATCGAGGCCCTGCCTGATCCTTCGCTGGAGCAGAGCGGGGACTTGATTCTGCTCGAACCCATGACGGGCTTCGAAGCCCTTCACGGAGTCGACGAGGACGGGGATGGTCGGGTCGACTATCTCCTCCTCGAGGAATCCGACACCATTGCGCTCATGAACGATGAGAGCAACGAGGTCGAGGTTCCGGGCGGCGGATAAGCAGGAGTCCGCTTCCCTCAAAGCGGGCCCGCGAGGGCCCGTTTTCCATTCAGTCCTCGAACACCTCGTCTGCGATGAAGCCGCCGGACTGGTGGCGCCAGAGCGTCTCGTACAGGCCGCCCAGGCGCAGCAACTCGGCATGCGTGCCGCTCTCGACGATGCGGCCGCGCTCGAGCACCACCAGCCGGTCCATGCGGGCGATGGTGGAGAGGCGGTGCGCGATGGCGATCACCGTCTTGCCCTGCATGAGGTCGAGGAGCTGCTCCTGGATCGCGACCTCGACCTCGCTGTCGAGCGCCGAGGTGGCTTCGTCGAGCACCAGGATCGGCGCATCCTTCAGCACCACCCGGGCCAGCGCAATGCGCTGGCGCTGGCCGCCGGAGAGCTTCACGCCGCGCTCGCCGACGTGCGCGGCATAGCCGAGGTTGCCCCTCCAGTCCTTCAATTCGTTGATGAACGCATCGGCCTGGGCCTTGCGCGCGGCGTCGACGACCTGCTCGTCGCTCGCCGAAGGCCGGCTGTAGCGGATGTTGGCAGCGATCGAGCGGTGCAGGAGCGAGGTGTCCTGCGTCACCATGCCGATCGCCGCGCGCAGGCTCTCCTGCGTCGCGCCGGCGATGTCCTGGCCGTCGATGCGGATGGCGCCCTTTTCCACCTCGTAGAACTTGAGGAGCAGGTTGACCAGCGTGGTCTTGCCGGCGCCCGAGCGGCCGACTATGCCGACGCGCTCGCCGGCCGCTATCCGCAGGGTGAGATTGTCGAGAACCGGCTCGGCTTTCTTCCTGCCGTAGTCGAAGCTCACGCGGTCGAACTCGATCTCGCCGCGCGACACTTCCAGCGGGCGCGCCCCGGGACGGTCGGCGCCGCCGAGCGGCACGGCGATGCTCTGCATGCCTTCCTGCACCGTGCCGACGTTCTCGAATATGCCGCTCGCCTCCCAGCTCACCCAGCTCGCGATGCCGGAAACCTGCCAGGCCAGGGGCAGCGCCATGGCCACCAGGCCGGCGCCGATCGCGCCCTGCGCCCACAGCCAGATGCCGATCGCCGCGGTGGCGACGAACAGCCCGACGCTGAGCGCGTTGAACCAGCAGACGAAGCGCGTCACGAGCTCCATGTGCTCCCGGATGGCGCCCTGGTGCGACTCGATGCTCTCGCGCACGTACGCGTCCTCGTCTGACATGCGCGCGAAGAGCTTCACCGTGAGGATGTTCGTGTAGCTGTCGACCACGCGGGCCATGACCAGCGAGCGCGCCTCGGAGCTCGCCATCGACAGGTCGCGCAGCCGCGGCACGAAGTGGCGCAGGAACAGCACGTAGCCGGCCAGCCACAGCACGAGCGGGGCGGCAAGGCGCCAGTCGGAGGCGAGCAGCAGCACGAAGGCGGTGACGCCGTAGACGGTGATGTACCAGACGGCGCGGATGGTCGCCATCACGCTCTCGCGCAGCGCGTTGGCGGTCTGCATCACGCGGTTGGCGATGCGCCCGGCGAAATCGTTCTGGAAGAACGGCCAGCTCTGCCGCACCACGTGCCAGTGGCTCTGCCAGCGGACCAGGCTGGTCGCCCCGGGCAGGAGCACGCTGTGGCGCACCGCCATGTCCAGCCACAGCACGATCGGGCGCGCCACCAGCAGCACGACCAGCATGCCGGCGAGCAGCGGCCAGCGCGCCGCAAGCGCCGCCTTGCGGTCGGCGGCCTCCATCATCGACACAAGCTGGCCGAGGAATACCGGCACCAGCGTGTCGAGCAGCGCGGCGGTGCCGCTCGCGGCGAACATGGCCGCGTACCAGCCCTTCGTCTGCTTGACGAAGTGCCAGTAGAAGGCGAGCAGGCCGGGCGGCGGCACGTCCGCGGCAGGGCTCGCGGTCGCGCGTATCAGATGGGGTTTCACGAACCTTGTCTTTCCACTTCCAAAGCGGCGCCACGATAACATGAGGAACATGTCCGAGCCGCGCCGCTTCAAGCTCAACGTTCCCGAATCCGCTCTGGTTGACCTGCACGAGCGCCTTGCGCGCACGCGCTTCCCCGACGAGCCGCCGATTGCGCCCTGGACGACGGGCGCCAGCGTCAGCTATTTGAAAGAATTACTCGAACACTGGCGCACCAAATTCTCCTGGCGCGAGCAGGAAGCGAAGCTCAACACCTTCAAGCAATACAAGGTGCCGATCCGCGGCATCGACCTGCACTTCATCCACGAGCCGGGCAGGGGACCCAACCCGATGCCGCTGCTCCTCAGCCACGGCTGGCCCGGCTCGGTGTGGGAATTCCACCGCCTGATCCCGCTCCTCACCGAGCACTTCACCGTCGTCGCGCCCTCGCTTCCCGGCTACACCCTCAGCTTCCAGTCCGGCCAGGCGCGCTTCGGCGTCGAGGAAATCGCCGACACCTTCGCCGAGCTGATGACCAGCGTCCTGGGCTACAAGCAGTTCGGCGCGCAGGGCGGCGACTGGGGCGCCTTCATCACTTCGCTTCTCGCCTTGAAGTATCCCGAGCGGCTCACCGGCATCCACCTGAACCTCCTGCCGCTGCGCCGCGATCCCAACATGATCCAGAACCCCACGCCCGAGGAAGCCAGATACCTCGCGCAGCTCACCGAATTCCTGAAAGAAGAAACCGGCTACCAGTGGATCCAGGGCACCAAGCCCCAGACCCTCGCCTTCGGCCTCACCGACTCCCCCTCCGGCCTCGCCGCCTGGCTCGTCGAGAAATTCCGGAGCTGGACCGACAACGACGGCACCATCGAAAGCGTCATCAGCCGCGACGACATGCTGACCAACATCGCGCTCTACTGGTTCACCGGCGCCATCGGCTCGTCCTTCTGGCCCTACTACGCCCGCATGCACCGCCCCTGGCCGATCCCGGACGGAAAGACAATTGATGTTCCGATGAGCTATGCCGAATTTCCTAAGGAGATCCTAAGTCCTCCACGGTCACTGGCCCAGCGGACGTATACGAACATCAAGAGGTGGAGCAATATAGAAAAGGGTGGCCATTTCGCTGCCCTCGAACAGCCGGAAGTGCTTGCACAAGAAATTCGAAAGTCCTTTGATTTCGGAGGTGACAAGGTTTGGGAGGCTAATAACTCTAGTCGCAGTTAGTTATTGGGGGGGGCATGTCGGACAAAACTCAAATTGCGCAGGCTTTACGCAAGCTTTTTGCGCAACGCTCACGGCCTATTGTGGTTGGTCTTACAGGACGAACGGGTAGTGGCTGCAGCGCGGCAACCAGTATCTTTCTGAAGAGTTTCGAATCGCTGGGATTGCGCGATGCACATGTCCCCCTACCTGATCATGAGGAGCGGAAGTTTCGAATTCTTCGAGAGTGGGCCCGAATACATTGGAAGCCGTTTACCAAAGTGACCATTAGCGAAGTAATCACCGCTCTCTTGGCCCGAGAGGATCTTGAAAGGATACGAGCATTCCTGACAACGCATGCGATGCCCGGAGATGCAATCCCGATAGTCATTCGTGAACTGACTTCGCTAAAGGAGGCGCAGTCGCCATTTACGTCGGGAGGCCTTTTCAAGGTCAACTACGCAAACGACGTGCAGGTAAGGCAGGCGTACCGCGTGTTCTTTTCTGAACTACGGCTTCGCTCCGAAGCTATTCGCACCGCGCTAAGCAGCAAGAGCCGCTCAGACTATACAAGTGTCTACCAGGCGCTAGGGGACAACATACGGCGTTCCGGTTGGGCGCTTGATAGCGCGGTCGATAATGAGATGTTGTTTGTCTTGCCGGAAACTGTAGGTTTATTGATCGAGTTGGCCCGAGCGCATAACAGATTGTCGGGGGATGCGGATTGCTTTGTGATAGACGCAATTAGGCACCCATTCGAGGCGAGGTACTTTCGCGAGACGTATTCGGGCTTCTACTTAATGGCAGTGAGTACCGATGAGGCTGATCGGCGTCGACGCCTTGCTAGTCTGAATTTCCGAAAGGAAGAAATCGATCGCCTCGACAAGAAAGAGTACCCCGCCGAAAACAACCCGTTGAGTGGGTACGATGCATTTGTGTCTCAAGATATCCAGACATGCCTGGAAGAGGCGGACATCTATATCCGGAATGGTGATTCGACCCTCAAAGGTATCTATCACGAACTGACTGAGCAATTGGTGAAATACGTCAGCCTCATGCAACATCCAGGACTGGTGACCCCGACACGGATGGAGCGCTGCATGCAAACTGCCTTTACTGCGAAGGTCAATTCGGGGTGCATATCGCGCCAAGTGGGCGCGGCGGTTACTGATACAAACTTTTCTATTAGAGGGATCGGCTGGAATGAATCCCCGAAGGGGCAGGTGCCCTGCCTACTTAGAAACGTGCACCACCTAATGACAGGCCTTGATGGCCGTGCCTATAGCAAGTATGAAAAGGAGGATAAGGAATTTAAGGAGCACATGATTGAACAAGTCATTGTTAAGGTGAAATCCACATCGTTCGAAGGCAGGAACTTGTCATTCTGCTTCCGCACGCACTACAACGACATGAAAGGTACCAAGAACCAAGTGCATACCCGGGCGCTCCACGCAGAGGAGAACGCCTTTTTGCAGGTGGCAAAGTATGGTGGGCAGGCGCTTGAGGGAGGCTACTTGTTTACGACCGCTGGCCCTTGTGAGCTGTGTGCCAAGAAGGCGTATCAGCTTGGTATCAAGAAAATCTTCTACGTTGATCCATATCCAGGCATTTCTATCGACCATGTCTTGGACAGTGGAAGTCACAAGCCAGAGCTGGAGCTCTTCTCGGGGGCGATTGGAAAGGCGTATCACCAAATGTACGAACCCTTCCTTCCCCACAAGGACGAGTTGGCAGCACTGGTTCAGCCAAGTTGATCGAAGTTGACGGACATATTTGCCTGACGAAACCATGAGGGATCGATGAGCATCGTTACGCAGCTGGAAATCGACCAACGGATCTACGACCTTTACGACGAGTACTGCCACGGCGGAATCGATCGGCGCGAGTTCTTGAAGCGATCAGCGGCATTGGTGGTCGGCGGGCTGGCGATGGCGCAGGCACTTCTGCCGCGCTACGCGCAAGCCCAGACGATCTCTTTCACGGATCAGCGCATCAAAGCGAGCTACGTGACCTATCCGTCGCCCGCCGGAAACTCTGGGACGATGAAGGGCTATCTCGTGCAGCCGGCCGGCAACGGACCGTTTCCCACCGTTCTGGTGATTCATGAAAACCGCGGACTGAATCCGTACATCGAGGATGTAGCGCGGCGCGCGGCAGTCGAGGGCTTCCTCGCACTGGCGCCGGATGGGTTGTTCCCGGCGGGCGGATATCCGGGGAACGACGACGACGGGCGCACGCTGCAGGCGGGGCTCGACCAGGCGAAGCTGCGCACGGACATGTTGAACAGCGCGCTGTACCTCAAGGGGCACAAGCTCTCCAGCGGAAAGATCGGCGTGACGGGATTCTGCTGGGGCGGCGGGACGACGAACTGGCTGGCGACGCAGCTCGGGCCGCAGATGCAGGCGGGCGTGCCGTACTACGGCGCGGCGGCGGAGACGGCGGGGGTGGCGAAGATCAAGTCGCCGCTATTGATCCAGTACGCCGAGAGCGATGAGCGGATCAACGCGATGTGGCCCACGTACGAGGGCGCGTTGAAGGCGGCCGGCGTGCCGCACGAGGCGCACTTCTATCCCGGCACGCAGCACGGTTTCCACAACAACTCGACGCCGCGCTACAACGAGGCGGCGGCGAAGCTGTCGTGGGAGCGCACGGTGGCATTCTTCAAGAAGAACCTGGCCTAACTACTTCAGGCGGCGCCAGACGAGCTCGCTCGGCTGGCCGCCGACCGTGGGGGCGGCGACGACATAGGTCAGGGTGTCGCCGGAGACTGTCAGCGCGCGCTTCTGCATGGTGCCGTCCCAGTTGGGGAAGGTGCTGGTCTCGATGTGGAAGGTGATGGTCTTGCCGCCGTCGTCGATGGTGTACTTGCCGAAGTGCGCGATCGTGCCTGAAGTCACCATCTTGTTTTCTTCCGCCGTCGCGTTGTCGCGCGCGCCCGAGGCGATCTTGTCGAGCTTGGCGCGGGCGATGAGGATCGAGTAGCGGCCGTCGGCGCCCAGGGTGAGCTGGCCGCGCGGGTTGTCGCCGAAGTTGCGCACGGTGACGATGGAGTAGGTGCCGGCGACTGATTGCGTGGTTTGCGCGGCGGCCTGGCTTGTTACGACGACCAGCGCGGCCGCGGCAAGCGTGAATCTACGGTTCATGCGCCCCTCCCGAGGTGGAAGGGGGGAATCCTAGCGCAGCAGCCTGCCGTTGGCGCCGATCACGGTCAGGTCGACGCTGCCCCAGCCGTTGCGGCTCTTGGGCGAGTAGTCGACGGAGATGCCGCCGAGGTCGTACTGGCCCATGCTGTTGAGCGCCTTGATGACCTTCTCGCGCGTCGGATTGTTGCCGGCGCGCTTGATCGCCTCGACGGTGATCTTGCCGGCGATGAAGCCCTCGAGCGTGGTGAAGGAGAGCGGCTCGTTGGGCGCGTACTGTTTCATCAGCTTCTGGTACTGGCTCACCAGGGGCAGCGTGGCCGAATAGGGGAACGGCACGGCCTGGGTGATGACGATGCCGCGCGCCTTGTCGCCGGCGGCCTTGTACACCTCCGCCGAAGGCAGGATCGACATGCCGTAGAGCTGCGCGTCCTGCGCGCTGGAATTCTTGATCGCGCCCACGGTCATCGGCGCCGCGCGCCCGCCCATCAGAAGCAGGATCGCGTCGGGATCGGCGTTGGCGACCGCGCTGCCGCCTGCGTTCACCGAAGCTTCGACCTTGTCGGCCACCGCGGTCTCCACCATGATCTCGGCGACGATGTTCAGCTTTTCCTTCGCCGCGAGCTCTTTGGCGAGCTTCAGCATCGACGGCCCGAAGGTGGCGCTCTGGTAGACGATGACGAGGCGTTTCTTCTGCTGGAATGCCGCCTCCTTGATCATCGCCGCGACCTCGTCGGGGTAGCCGGAGCGGAACGGGTAGAAGCCCTCGGCGCTGACGATGCTCTTGTCGCCCTGGAAGGGCGCGATCAGCGCGATGCGGGAGTCCCCGACCACCCCCGACTTCGCGAGCTCGGTGATGCCCGCAGTGTTCTGGTAGGCGATGAGGGCGATGACGCTTTTGTCGGCGACGAATTCCTTCGTCTGCTCGATCATCCTGCCCTGCGCGAGCTGGTCGTCCTTGTTGACCAGCCTGACCTTGCGGCCGTTGACGCCGCCCTGCGCGTTGGTATGCTCGAAGTAGACGTTGATGCCGGCGTACAGGCCCTTCGCGTTCATCGCCGTCACCGGGCTGGTCTGCGACGACACCTGGCCGACGACGAGGTCCTGGCTGAAGGCCAGCGACATGGCGAGGATCGCCAGGATCACAAATCCCACGACCTGCAGAACCAGCTCTTTTCTGGAAAACATTTTTCTTCCCCCGAAGATGCCGGAATCTTGGGGGCGCGCGTTCTATCGCGCAGTGCCGGAAATCACGTGCCCGCTGTAATTTCGCAGGTTGGAACTAGCTCTTTTTCGGTGCAGGGTGGATGTTGTCCACCCAGTGCACTTCTTCCGGTTTTTCGACCACCGGGATGTCCAGGTTGACCACCACCGGCTCCTGTCCGCTGCGGCACAGGACGCAGGACAGGGGCTCGGTATCGCTGGCGTTGATCTCCTGGTGCGGCACGAAGGGCGGGACGTAGATGAAGTCGCCGGGGCCGGCCTCGGCGACGAACTGGAGCGCATCGCCCCAGCGCATCCGCGCCTTGCCGCTCACTACATATATGACGCTCTCGACCGGGCCGTGATGGTGGGCGCCGGTCTTGGCCTTGGGGTGGATGACGACGGTGCCGGCCCAGAGCTTCTCCGCGCCGGTGCGCGCGTGGGTGATCGCGGCGGCGCGGTTCATTCCCGGGGTCTGCGCGGTGTTGATGTCCAGCTCGTTCGAGTGAACGACGCGGACACCGTCGAACTTCCACTTCGGCTTGTCGTGGCTGTGGCTCACTGCCGGCGCAGGTGGATGAAGCGCAGCTGGCTGGCCGGCAGGTCGGGCACCACCACGGTCATCTCGTCCTTGCCGAGCGGGATGACGGTGAAGTCCGCCGGGCCCTTGAAGCCCGCGGCGAGCGGAGTCGAGATGCCCGCCTCGGTGCGGTGCGAGAGGGACGCGGTATCCCAGTTGGTATAGAGCAGGGAGCCGTCGGCCATTTCGTAAAGGCCGTCGATACGCCCGAACGGTTCCGAGAGCGCCTTGATCTGGCCGCTCACACCGAGCAGGTACAGGCCTTTCGGCTTGTCGGCGGCGAGAAAGCCGCCGATGTAGAGCATCCCGGTCTTCGAAGGGTAGATGCCGTTCGGGTTGAGGCCCCTGCCGGCGACCACCTCGATGACCTCGGGATCCTTCTTGGCGTTGAGGAAGTCGGCGGGCTCGACCTTCACCAGCTTGTCGTTGCGGTTGTCGCTGATGTAGAGCGCGTTGCCCATCACCGCCGGGTCGTTGGCGAAGCCGACGCCGGGCAGGGCGAGCTTGCGGCCCTTCCTGGTCTTCAGGTCGAAGACCCACACTACGTCGATGTCGGTTACCCACAGGCGATCGCCCTGGATCCAGATGCCTTTGGGCTTGTTCATCGCTTCGCCGCCCTTGGCCGGCACCCATCTTTCCTCGATCACCTTGCCGTTCAGGCCGACCTTGCTGATGTAGCCCTGGCCGTCCTTCTCCGCCGGCGCGAGCTTCTCGCCGCCGAAGTTGCCGACATACAGGACTTTTCCTTTCGGATCGTAGGCGGCCGACTCCGGGAACTTGAAGCCGCCGACCGACTGGTCGGACGAGACGCGCCAGCCTTGCGCGGATACGGGCGCGGCGAAAGCGGACAAGCAGGAAAATGCGGCGATAACTGCTACGAACTTTCTCATGGTTCTCCCCCTCCAAGGATTTCGTGGACTGTCAGGCATTGTAAAACGGGTCGCCGTGCCTCGACAGCGCGCCCGATAATGCACGACGGGGGTGCAAAGGATGGGTCAGTCGCGGTTCGGGCGGGCGACGCGGGTGCTGGTAGTCGACGACAACGCGGACGCGCGCCTGATGCTCAAGTTGCTGCTGGAGACCGAAGGCTACGTGGTGGAGACCGCTGCGAACGGCCGCGAGGCCCTGCGGATCCAGCGCGAGCGCCCCATGCAGATCCTGGTCACTGACCTGTTCATGCCCGAGGTCGACGGCCTCGAGACGGTGCAGCGCTTCCGCGCCGACTATCCTGCGATGCCGATCATCGTGATCTCGGGCGGCGGCAGCAAGCTGCCGGCAAAGGCCGACCACCTGGCCGTGGCACGCGAGCTGGGGGTGCACACCATGCGCAAGCCCTTCCCGCCGCAGGACCTGCTCGACGCGCTGCGCAGGGTCTGAAAGGCCTCAGTCCCTCAAGTATCCCCAGGCGTGGAGGCGGTCGCTGTCCTCCTCGAACCAGCGGTCGCCGATGTCCTCGCGGTAGTACATGTGCGGAATCATCACGTTCTTTACCCGGTTGTACGCCATGCGCTGCGCCTGCTTCATGGTCGGCCCGGTGCCGCAGACGATCAGCACCACGCCGGAAGTGCCGGTCACCAGCCACTCGCCGTCGGCGGTGCGCACGTCCTCGATGTGGATGCCCTCGCGGTTCGGCGTCTTGAACAGGATCACCGCATCCTTCGAGGTCGACTCGAAGGTCTCCAGGTCGCGGTAGGGGAACGGCGGCACGACGATGCGCACGCCGATCTGGAAGCCGCTCTTTGCGCGCACGCGCGACAGCGAGCCGTCGGCCAGGCCGCGCAGCAGCTCGCCCATCGGCGTGAGCAGGCCCTCCTGCTGGATGCTGACGCACGGATAGCCGAAGCGCGCGGTGAACTCCAGCGGGTAGACGCCGTTGTTGTTGACGATGCAGTTGACGTCGATGTAGCCGGTGTAGCGCTCCTCGGCCAGCTTCGCCTCCATCTTCTTCAGCGTGGCGCTGAAGATGCGGTTCGGCTCGCTCCAGAACATCGAGGTGCCCATCTCGCCGGTGGGCGGGCCGATGTCGCCCGGGAACAGCTTCTTGTGCTCGAAGTTGACGCAGATCGGCAGCACGAACTCGCGGCCGTTGAAGAACGCGCCGACGGCGACCTCGACGCCGACCACGCGCCGCTGCAGCTGGAACTCCTTGATCTTGTCCGACCAGGCGCGCTTGTAGTCGCCCAACACCTGGATCACGTCCTTGCCGTCGTCCTCCTCGCCGACGAACAGCAGCCGCTTGTTGTTCTGCGCCTCGCCGCTGGGTTTGATCACGTAGCGGTTGGGGTTCGCCGCGACGTAGGCGACGGCGTCGTCGAATGAGGTGAAGTTCACCTGCGGGATGATGGGGACGCCGGCAGCCTTGAGCTCCTGCTGGCCGAAGCCCCGGTCGTCCTCCAGGCGGTCGGTATAGGGTGAGCCGCCGACCACCAGCTTGCCTTGCTTGCGCAGCGCTTCGGCCATCGCGCCCATGCCGAGCACGTCGTCGAACACCACCACGTCGGCCCAGTCCGCTTCCTTCTTCCAGTCCCTGCTCTTCGGCACGAAGCCGTCGGCGATCCCCTGTTCCTCGGGATCCTCGATGTAGAGGCGCGCCTCGTGGCCTTCCTTCAGCACCTGCCATGCGATGTCGGCGATCAGGCCGGTGTAGGAGACGAAGAGGTATTTGCCTGGCATGCGCCCGCCAGTATGCTAGGCCCGGATGGCAGATATATTTCTGAACGGGCGGCGCGCGGACTGGATCGCCCGCGACAGCGCGTCGGCATCGGCGGGCTTGGTGAGGTGGCGGTCGAATCCGGCGGCGCTCGCGCGGCGCTCGTCCTCGGCACCGCCGTAGCCGGTGAGCGCGATGAGGAACAGATCGCGGTGCTCGGCGCGGGCCAGCTCGGCGAGGCGGTAGCCGTCCATCCCCGGCAGACCGATGTCGAGGATCGCGACGGAGGGCGCGTGGCGCCGCAGCAGATCGAGCGCCGCCGGGCCGTCGGCCGCCTCGAGCACGCGGTGGCCCTGCAGCTCGAGCGCGACGCGCAGGCTATGCCGCGCATCGGCGTTGTCTTCCACGATCAGGATCTCGCGCGGCTGGCCGACGCGCGCCTCGGCCAGCGCCGGCTGCGCTGCCGCCGGCGCGGCGATGGCGGGGATGCGCACTGTGAGCGTGGCGCCCTTGCCGCGCCCGGCGCTTTGCGCCTGTGCCCAGCCGCCGTGCAGCTCGGCGAGGCGCTGCACGAGCGTGAGCCCGATGCCGAGGCCGCCCCGCGAGCGATCAACGGTCGCGTCGGCCTGGTAGAAGAGCTCGAACACCCGCGTCAGGCTGGGCGCTTCGATGCCGTGGCCGTCGTCGATGACCTGGATCACCGCGTCGGCGTTTTCCTGCGCGATGCGCAGGTGGATTCGCCCGCCGGGTTGGGTATAAGCGGCGGCGTTGACGAGAAGGTTGGTGAGGATCTGCTCGATGCGCGTCTGGTCACCGCTGATCCAGACCGGCCCGGCGTCGAGCTCGAAGCGGCGCTGTGTGAGGCGGCCGGCGGTCTCGAGCGTCGTCGCGACGTGGCGCGCGCTGGCCGAAAGCTCGAGCGGTTCGCGCTCGAGGAGGATCTTGCCGGTCATGACACGGCCGACGTCGAGCAGGTCGTCGATCAGGCGCTTCAGGTGCTGGCTCTGCCGGTCGATGACGCCGCTGGCGAAGTCGAGCTGCTCGCGGGTATGGCGCTCGCTTTTCACGATCGCCACCGCGTTGGTGATCGCGGCGAGCGGGTTGCGCAGCTCGTGGCCGAGCATGGCGAGGAACTCGTCCTTCGCCCGGCTCGCCGCCTCGGCGGCGGCGCGCGCCTCGCGCTCGATCTCTAGCGAGGCGTCGCGCTGGTGCATGGCGTCCTGCAGCGCCTCGCTCGCCTTGCCGAGCGCGGCGAAAGCGTGGTCCATCTCGCTGACACGCGAGGCGGCGAGCGCGGAGAGCGGCCGGCCGAGGGCAAGGTCCTCGGCGCGCGACTCGAGCGACACCAGCGCGCCTGCGATGCGGCGGCCCTTGCGCCAGGCGAAGGCAATGCCCGCCGCGACCGCGGCCGCCCACATCAGGCCGAAGACGCTGAGGTGGGTCCAGAAGGCGTTGTCGACCGGCGCGGAAGGCGTGGCGAACGCCACCCACCAGCCGTGGCGGCTGGGTGTCCAGGAGGTATAGACCGGCATGGCGTTCAGGCTGCTGTACCGGCCGATGCCTTCGGGGCGGCGCTTCATGTCCTCGATCAGCGGCGGGGAAGGGTCACCGCCGCGCCGCTGGTCACCTTCGGTGCCGCGGGCGACGAACTTCCAGTTGCGATCGAAGATCCCGGCGATCCCGCCTGCGCCCTGGCTGGTCAGCAGCTCGTCGAACCAGCGCAGGTTCAGGCTCGCGATCATCACGTGCGTCGCCTTGCCGTCGCGCACGACGGGCACACCTATCGCGGCCCCTTTCGTGCCGTTCGTCGGGCTGGTAAAGACGTCGGAAACGAGCGCGCGATGCTCCCGCAGCACCGGCTGCCACAGGTCGAACAGCTTCATCGCCGGCAGCGGGGTGCCGAACGGGGCGTCGGCGCGAAACACGGCGGAGCCGTCAGCCCGGAACACGACGATCGTGCTCCAGTCCGGGTTGGCGGCGAGCGCCGCCTGCGCCTGGCTGTACATCAGCGCATCGCTCGCCTGGCCCGACGCCCACAGGCGCGCGAAGATGGTCATGCGCTGCACCGTGCTCTCGAGCGCGTTGTCGACCGCCGCGGCCAGGAAGCGCACCGACTCGATCTGCGAGCGCTCGCGCTCGCGTTCCTGCGCCTGCCAGTGGAGGTAGAACAGGCCGGCTGCGACGAGGCCGACCGGAATGATCGTCACCAGCAGAATCTGGAACAGATGCCAGCGAATGCTTCGCGGCTCTGCGGTTCTTGTTCTCTTGTTGTCCATCCCCGGACGCAGTCTAGGGGTTGGCCGCGCGGCGGCCTATAGGGAAATCTCCTACCGGACTGTCGTCATTTGTCTACAAGGCAGGACTCGAGCAGCTCGAGCGCGCGGTGCGCGAAGGCCCACATGTTGGCCTCACGCCCGGCGCCGCCCGTCTCGAGCGCGAACACCGCGCTCACCGGTCCCGCCACCGCGATGCAGGCGTGGCCGGGCGCATCGCCGTAGCGGTTGCCCGAAGGCCCGGCGGCGCCGGTCTCGGCGAGCCCCCAGGTGGCGCTGAGATTCTGCCGCACGCGCGCCGCGAGCAGCTTGGCGAAGGGCTCGCTCGCCGAGCGCATGCCGGCCATGTCCTGCGGCGTGATGCCGAGCAGCGCGGCGCGGCCGGCGCCGGTGTAGATCACGCACCCGCCGAGGTAGTAGGCCGAGGCGCCGGGCACGGCGACCAGCGCCGCGTTGATCAGGCCGCCGGCGGAGGATTCGGCAACCGCGATTGTTTCCTTCCGCGCCTTGAGAAGGCCGCCTACGGCGCCTCCCAGCGTCATCAGTGTGTTCATGCTTCCAGTCTATCCAGAGCGGCGCCGAGGAGCTCGGCGAAGATCACCGCTACGCCTTGTGCGCCGATTTCATCTATTCGACTATATACCGGCGAACGAAAAGCTAAGATGCCCGCATGAAACCTCATGTGCTCATCGCGGGCGCGGGAATCGGCGGGCTGACCGCCGCGCTCGCGCTGCTCGATCGCGGCTTTCGCGTCTCGGTGTTCGAGCGCGTCGGCGAGCTGAAGGAGATCGGCGCCGGCTTCCACTGCACGCCGAACGGCTCGCGCGTGCTCTACGGCCTGGGCCTCGGCGGCGCCATCGACAAGGTCGCGGTGCGTCTTGCCGACCGCGACATCCGGCTGTGGAACACCGGCCGCGTCTGGAAGCTCGCCGGCCACGGCTCGGACTCCGAGAAGCGCTACGGCGCGCCGTACCTCTGCTTCCACCGCGGCGACCTGCACTCGATCCTGGTCGAGGCGGTGCGCAGGAAGCAGCCCGATGCGATCCGGGTGGGGGCGAAGGTCACCGGATTCACGCAGGATTCAAACGGGGTGAATCTGCAGGTTGAAGGTTTCCCGGAAATAAAAGGCGATGCACTGATCGGTGCCGACGGGGTGCATTCCGTCGTGAGAAAAACCTTGTTCGGGCAGGACAACGCGCGCTTCACGGGCGAGATCGCCTGGCGCGGCCTGATCCCGATCAGCCACCTGCCCGAGCGCATGCAGGGGATGGTGACCTCGAACTGGATCGGCCCGCACGGCAGCGTCTCGGTCTACCCGGTGCGCGCCGGCGAGCTGATCAACTTCGTCGGCCTGGTGGAGCGCGACGACTGGCGCGTCGAGTCGTGGATCGAGCAGGGCGAGACCGACGAGTGCCTGCGCGATTTTCGCGGCTGGCACGAGGACATCCACCTCATGATCCGCAAGATCGAGCAGCCGTTCAAATGGGCGCTGTTCCGCCGCGAGCCGATGCCGCAATGGTCCAAGGGCCGCGCCACGCTGCTGGGCGACGCGTGCCATGCGATGGTGCCGTACCTGGGGCAGGGCGCGAACAGCGCGATCGAGGATGCCTGCGTGCTCGCGCGCTGCCTCGACGACGACAAGGATGTGGCTGGCGCGCTGGTGCGCTACGAGGCGGCGCGCCGGCCGCGCGCCACCGAGCTGGTCATCCAGTCCGCGCAACAGTCCAAGCGCATCCACGACCCGGTGCTCGCCGATCCGGCGAAGGCGCTGCAATACGTGGAGACCAACTGGGCGCCCGAGAAGGTCAAGGGGCGCTACGACTGGATCTTCGACTACGACGCGGCGCGCGTCGCGATCTAGTTCTCGAGCTTGATGTTGGCGACCTTGGCGACGCGCGCCCAGGCCTCGGTGCGCGCGGCGACGAAGGCGCGCAGCTCCTCGGGCGTGCCTGTCGGCAGGGACACGCCTTGCTCCTCGAGCCTGCCGCGGATCTCGGGCTCGGCGAACACCTTGCGCGCCTCGCGGTTGATCCAGTCGATGATGGCGCGCGGCGTGCCGGCGGGCGCGTAGAGCCCGAACCAGGCGCCGCCCTCGACGCCGGGCACGCCGGCCTCGGCCATGGTCGGCACCTCCGGCAGCACGCGCACCCGCTCGGCGGTGGCGACGCCGAGCGCGCGCACCTTGCCGGCCTTGACGTTGGCGAGGGCCAGCGGCACCACGTCGAACATGAGCGACACCTGGCCGCCCAGCAGATCCTGCACCGCCGGCCCGGCGCCCTTGTAGGGCACGTGCAGCATCTGCACGCCGGCGATCTGCTTGAACTGCTCGGCCGAGATGTGCCCCGAGCTGCCGACGCCCTGCGAGGCATAGCTCAGCAGGTCGGGCTTCGCCCTGGCGAGCGCGATCAGCTCCTTCACCGAGTTCGCCGGCACCGACGGGTGCACGACGAGGATGTTGGGCACCGTGCCCAGGAGAACGATCGGCTCGAAGTCCTTGTTCACGTCAAAGGGAAGCTTCGCGCCCAGCGCCGGCAGCACCGAGAACACGCCGGTGAAGCCGAGGAACAGCGTGTGGCCGTCGGGCGGCGACTTCATCACGTACTCCGCGCCGATCACGCCGCCGGCGCCGAGCTTGGGCTCGACCAGCCACGGCTGGCCGCTCGCCAGGTGCAGCTTGGCGGCGAGCGTGCGCGGCAGCAGCTCCACCAGGCCGCCCTGCGCCGAGGTGATGATCCGCACGGGCTTGGAGGGGAATTGCTGCGCGTTCGCCGTCCCGACCAACAGAAATAGCAGCAGCCACTTCATCCCAGAAACCCCAGCAGTTCCCGATGAAACATCCCGGTGTGCTCGTACATCGGCTTGTGGCCGCACTTCTCGAAGGTGACCAGGCGCGCGCGCGGCATGCGCTTCACGCCGGCCACCGCGCTCGCGTAGACCGCGCCCGGGTCCTCGCGGCCCCACATCACCAGCGTATCGACGTCCAGCTTCTCCAGGCGCTGCAGTACGCGGTGGGGGCGGCCGGCCTCGAGGTCGAGCAGGCCGTCGAGGCCCTGTTCCCACGCCTTGCGCATGCCCGGGCGCGCGTAGGCCGTGACCATCACGTGCAGCATTTCCTCGGGAATGGTCTTCGGGTCGTAGACCTGCTTCACCACGCCGGCGCGCACATTCTCGAGCGTGGCGTTGTCGAATACCGGGCCGAAGTTCTTGCGCACGTTCTTCAAGGTGGCTGCGAGATCTGTATCTTCGTTAAACACCGAGCCGCTGCCCTGGAGGACGAGCTTGTTCACGCGCTGCGGCTGGTCGAAATAGAGCAGCGCGCCGATCAGGCCGCCGTAGGAAGTGCCGACCGGGCAGAACTTGTCGAAGCCGAGCTCGTCGGCGAGCGCGCGCAGGTGCGCGACCGCGCGCGGCTGCGGCGGTTTGCCGCCGGTGTCGACGAGGTCGGTGTAGCCCGAGCTGATCATGTCGACGGCAACCGCGTAGTAGCGCTCGCCGAGCGCGTCGATGTTGCGCACCCAGACGTCGGCGGTGCCGCCGTAGCCGTGCAGCAGGAGAAGGGGGTAGGCGCCGGGCTTGCCGCCGATGATGCAGCGGGTTCGCACGCCGCCGGCGTCGATGAAGCGCACCTGCATCTCAGCCGCCCACCGGTTCCAGCCGGCTTTCGAGCTTCGCCAGCTCGGCCGGGGCGAGCGCACCGTCCTTCACGATCTGCTCGCCGCCGATCCACATCGACTGCATGGTGACCACCGCGTCGGGGTGGTTCTCGCCGCCGCCGGGCTCCCACCACGGGATGCCCAGGCCGACCGCGTTGTTGCCCGGGGCGCGGATGCTCTCGATGAACGAGCCGCCGTGGAAGCGCGCAGCGGGATGGAAGCCGTGCGAGAAATGGATGATCGAGCCGTACTTGCCGCCGCCGGCGCGCTTGAGCGCCCGGTCCATGACTTTCAGCTCGGTGCCGCCGCCCGATACCTCCTGGATGCGGCCGTCGACCGTCATCCTGATCTGCGAGCGCAGCAGCGTGAAGTATTCATGGAAGGCGGCGTCCACCACCACCGTGCCGCGCACCGACTCGATCTCGGGATAGATCACCGCCGAGCCCGGCGGCGTGTAGGTGCCGGGCTTGTCGATGCGGCGGATCTTGCGCGTCGCCGGGCGGCCGATCTTGAAGCTCACGTCGGTCCCGGCAGCGTTGGTGACGCGGCATTCCTTGCCGGTGGAGCGGTTCACCACGGCATCGACCGCTTCCTGCAGGTCGAAGAGCTTGTCGAAGTCCACGCCGGCGAACAGGCGCGCGATGCCGCCGCCGTCCAGGTCGTGGAACATCAGGCAGCGGGCGCGCTTGAGCGCCATCGCGTCGGCGTGCACCTTGGAGCCGGCGAGGTAGGGGAAGGTGATGTCGAGCCAGACGTCGCAGCTCTTGACCGCGGCGGCGAGCGGCTCGGCGACGTAGGGGTCGGCGAGCGCGCCCTGGAACGGAAGCTGCGGGATGGTCAGCACCGCGGCGCGCGCCTTTGCCAGCTTCGCCGCCTCGAGCAGCGCCTGCACCGCGAGCGGGTCGGACGCGGTATCCGCGGTGATCACCAGCTGCTCGCGCGGCTTCACGCCGAGGAACTCGCGCACGATGAAGCTCGCCGCGACCGCCAGCCTGGTTTGGTCGGCACCGCTCATGGATTGGATGATAAGTCCGCGCGCGCGGGCCAAAGG
>Ga0193752_1001613_pt1 | contig 18444 bp, 15 predicted proteins | sample H1c1metaG_FD_144924 | JGI IMG/M metagenome (GOLD analysis project Ga0193752, IMG submission 144924) | Soil microbial communities from a riparian zone of the East river system, Colorado, United States - H1c1 | ecosystem: Environmental > Terrestrial > Soil > Riparian zone | place: USA: East River...
CATGCGGATAATCGGCAAGCACGATGTCCATCAAATCCGAAACGTTTTCGCCATGGGCTGCGGAGATCGGCAGCGGGTCGCCCAGCCCAAGCTCATGAAACTCGGCGGTCACCGCAGCCTGCGCCATACCCTCAGTTTTGTTGACCACCAGCCAGATGCGCCGGCCGGTCTTGCGCAGTTCGGACGCGATAGCGATGTCTTGTGGCGCCACACCATTTCGACCATCCACCAGGAGGAGCACAGTGTCGGCTTCATCCACCGCTTGCCGCGTCTGGCGCGCCATTTCGCGGTAAACGCCTTCAGCGTCGGTTGGCTCAAGCCCGCCGGTATCCACCACCAGATAGGGTTTCAGACCCACGCGGCCTTCGCCATAATGACGGTCGCGCGTGAGGCCGGGCAAATCCGCCACAATGGCATCGCGGGTGCGGGTCAGTCGATTAAACAACGTCGATTTGCCGACATTGGGACGGCCGACGATAACGATAGTCGGTTTCAATGGAGCAATCGATACATCAAACGTGCTGCGGTGCTGCGGCGTGTCATCACTCGACGGCAATCGCAAACACACCGCCGTTACGCGTCTGCACCAGAAAGCTCGACAAATCCAGCGCGACCGGCGCTGCGGCAATCGCACTGCCGTCGGTGGCGATACGCCCGACAAACGACCCATCGTCGCGCGACAGGAGATGCACAAAACCCTGATAGTCGCCGACGGCGACAAAGCGTCCCAGCGCCAGCGGCCGCGTAATGCCGCGTCCAAACAATTTGTCCTGCTTCCACAAGCTGCCACCAGTGGTTTTGTCGAGCGCGCTCACGGCGCTTTTGTCGTCGGTAACATAAATATTGCGCGTATCCGCACCCAGCCCGCTGAAGCTCGAAATATCGCGCGCCCAGATCGAAGCGCCGCGCGTCGCATCAAAGCACGCTGCGCGTCCCTGATAAGCCACGGCACAGGCACGGTTTTCATCTACCACAGGCGGGCTGGTTATATCGGCCACACGCTCCAGTTCCGTGGTACCTTTGGGCAAAGCTACCACGCTGTCCCACAACACACTGCCGTTAGCCGAGGACAAGGCAATCAGCCGCCCACCTGGAAATCCTGCGTAGACCGTTCCGCGGTTGACCACTACACCCGCATAACTGCGTACCGACAGCGCCGGCGCGGAACGCTGATACACCCACAGCCGTTTACCGCTCGCCACATCGTAGGCGTGAATTGCGCCGTCGCCCACACGCGCAATCACCCGCTCACCATCAATCACCGGCGGCGCAAGTGTCTCGCCCGGCGCTTGTGTCTTCCACAGCGCCTTGCCGGCGCGGCTAAACGCCAAAATTTCGCCGCGCGGCGTGCCGACCGCAATTACCGTTGCGCTCGCCGCGACTCCGCTGGCGATGGCCTGGCCTGCAGCAAAGCGCCCGATGCTGGTGCCGTTTGCTGCATTGAAGCCCGCGACTTCTCCGTTGGCGCCCGCCACCCAAACCGTATTGCCGTTCACTGCGGGAAACAACACCGTTTTACCGGCGGCGCCTACGGCACCCTGCCAAGCCACACGTATTTTGACTTGCGAGGTGATCGGCGTAAGTGCGGCAGGCTTGGCCGAAGGCGCTGGCGCACCAAACCAACTATCGTAGGCGCTTTTGATCGTGTTGCATCCGCCTAAAGCACCCAGTGTAGCCAGCATCAAAAAACCGGCAATCGCAATCCGCATCATTTCTGCGGCTCGCCCAGCGCATCCAGCTTGACTTGTATCAACTGCCGGTACGAACTGCGCGGGTCACTTTTCTCCAGCGCGGCCTGATACGCGGCACGTGCTTCGGCGCGCTTGTTTTGCGTAGCGAGAATGTCGCCCTTGAGATCGGCATACAGGCCGTCAAACGCAGCAACATGTTTTGCGTCCAGCAGCTTCAGTGCTTCGTCATGATTTTTTTCATCGAGCAACACACCGGCCAGCCGTAGCCGTGCAATATCGCGCGTCTCCTCGTCCTTGGCCTTATCGACCACCCATTGCAGGCGTTGCTTCGCATTCGCAAGATCATTGCCAGCCATAAACGATTTCGCAGCGCGTAATGCGGCCATGCTGGCGTAAGGCGTACCCGCATGACTATCGGCTAGCATCGCTGCAATGTCCTGCACTTTTTTGGCTTCGTTCGATTTTTCAGCGGTATCAAGCTGGCCGTAAAGCATGGCCGCTGACGATGATTGCTGATCACGGTAATAACGCCACCCCTGCATGCCTGCCACGCCGACCACCACCGCCAGCACTGCGGTCGTCACCAGATTGCCGTACTTGCGCCACCAATCCTTGATGACTGCAATCTGTTCCTGTTCTTCTAAATCATAAGCCATTGATTACATTCCATTTTTTATGACTTCAATGGCGTTTTGCAAAGCCACCGTTTGTTGTTCTGCACCCTGCCGCAACGGCTTTACCGTCAGCATGCCCGCCTGCGCCTCGTTGTCTCCGATGATAACCGCGAATCGGGCACCGCTGGCGTCGGCCTTTTTCATCTGCGCCTTGAATCCGCCGCCGCCGCAGTGGAGCACTACATTGAGTCCGGCATCGCGCAGTTGTTCCGCGATCGCTGGCGCAACTTTATCTGCCGTAGCGCCTTGATGTACCAGCCAAACATCGGGCTCCAATTTCGGCAATGCAACAACTTTTTCTTCGAGCAATAACAACAAGCGCTCCACGCCGATGCCAAAGCCGCAGCCCGGCGTCGCCTTGCCGCCCAGTTGTTCAAACAAGCCATCGTAGCGTCCGCCCGAACACACTGCGCTTTGCGCGCCCAGCGCGCCGCTCACCCACTCAAATACCGTGAGATTGTAGTAGTCAAGGCCGCGCACCAACCGTGGATTGATCACATATTGGATGTTGGCTGTCTTAAGCCCGGCGAGCACCGCATCAAAGTTTGCGCGCGAAGCCTCGCCCAGATGATCCAATAACGTCGGCGCCGTTTCGATCACAGCCTGCATTGCCGGATTTTTTGAATCCAGTATGCGCAGCGGATTGGTTAGCAATCTGCGCTGCGCATCGTCATCCAGCGCCGCGCGATGCTGCTCGAAATACGCGATCAGTTTGCCGCGAAACGCACGGCGTTCATCGTTGCTGCCGATAGTATTGATTTGCAATTCAATATTGTCTAGTCCAAGCCGTTGCCACAAGCGGCGCGCCAGCGCCAGCATTTCAATGTCGATATCCGGTCCAGGGAAGCCCAACGCTTCCACCCCAAACGTATGGTACTGACGATAGCGCCCCTTCTGGGGACGCTCATGACGAAACAACGGCCCGCTGTACCACAACCGCTGCGCGCCGTGGTACAGGAGATTGTGTTGCAAGGCGGCGCGCACGGTGGGCGCGGTACCTTCAGGACGCAGCGACAATTTGTCGCCGTTCATCGAATCCTCGAAGGAATACATTTCCTTTTCGACGATATCAGTGACTTCACCCACGCCGCGCACGAACAAGCTGGTGTATTCGACGATCGGCGTGCGGATATTGCGATAGCCGTACTGCCGGAACACATCGCGCACCGTGTCTTCAAGGTAATGCCACAGGTAAGCCTCATCCGGCAGCACATCGTTCATGCCGCGGATAGCACGGATTTGATCACTCATGGCTTAGTTGGCAAATATGCAGCCGGGTATTTGTCGCGGACGTATTTTTCGACGATACCCTGAAATTCTTCGGCGATATGATCGCCTTTTAGCGTGACCGTCTTCGCACCGTCCACAAACACCGGCGCCACCGGATTCTCGCCGGACCCCGGAAGGCTGATGCCGATATTGGCATGTTTACTCTCGCCGGGACCGTTGACAACACAACCCATCACCGCCACATGCATGGTTTCAACGCCGGGATGCTTGTCACGCCATTCGGGCATTTGCGCACGCAAGTAGCTTTGAATGCGCTCGGCGAGTTCCTGAAAGAAAGTGCTGGTGGTACGCCCGCAGCCGGGACACGCAATGACCATGGGCGTAAACGACCGCAATCCCATGGTTTGTAAAATTTCCTGAGCAACGATGACTTCCCGCGTTCTGTCACCGCCGGGTTCGGGCGTGAGCGACACGCGAATGGTGTCGCCAATACCTTCCTGCAGCAACACGCCCATGGCCGCTGTCGATGCCACGATGCCTTTGGAGCCCATGCCGGCTTCGGTCAGCCCCAGATGCAAGGCGTAATCGCACTGGGCCGCGAGATCACGATACACCGCGATCAAATCCTGCACGCCGCTCACCTTGCACGAGAGCACGACTTTGTCGTGCGCCAAACCCATTTTTTCCGCCAACGCCGCGCTTTCGATGGCAGAGGCGACCAGCGCACGCCGCGTAACCACGGCCGCATCGTCGGGCTCAGCTTGTTTCGCGTTGTCATCCATCATGCGCGCGATTAGTTCAGGATCGAGGCTGCCCCAGTTCACGCCGATGCGTACCGGTTTGTCGTAACGGCAAGCGAAATCGATCATGGTCGCGAATTGCTCGTCTCGCTTGGAGCCACGTCCTACATTGCCGGGATTGATGCGCAGCTTGGCCAGTGCTTCGGCACAGGCCGGATGCTGTGTGAGCAAACGATGGCCGTTAAAATGAAAGTCGCCCACCAAAGGCACCCGAATATCCATCGCGTCAAGCTGTTCACGGACATGCGGCACAGCAGCGGCGGCTTCGGCGGTATTGACCGTAACGCGAACAATTTCGGAGCCCGCACGCGCGAGCGCCGCCACCTGCGTTACGGTAGCTGCTATATCCGCGGTATCCGTGTTGGTCATCGATTGCACCACAATGGGTGCATTGCCGCCGATGGCAACGGAGCCGACGTGCACAACGCGGCGGGCGCGGCGCGGTAAAGGACCGTAACTGGGAAGACAATTCATACTTGAGCAGGTAACGCTGTCGGACTCGACGCGGGTATTTTCAGTTATTCAAGCCGCAGCCGAGCCACATCCTCGGTCACATACGAAGCAAGGTTTACGCGGCTGCCGTTGTAACTCAACTCTACGCCGGATGCGCTGCCGATGACGACGCTGAAAGGCGGATCGCCGCGCACAATTCTTTCGCTGCCCGGCGCATTGACTCTTGAAAAGACGATTTTGCCATCGCCGTCACGCACCTCCACCCAGGATTCACCGTTAAACAGAAAGTACAATCCCTTTTCGTTGCCGCCACTGGCGGGATCAACGCTTTTTTTCAATGCCAGATTCTCGGACGGCGCAGGCAATGGTGGCGTTTCGTCCGCAGCGACCGGCGTAACCATTGCACCGCTATTGTCGACCGACGCAGCGGATGGCAGTACCAGAACCGGCGCCGTGCTGGCAACGTGGAACGGGGCTGGCGGCGTGTTCAGCACAAATTCATAGTAAGTCAAACCCAATAATACAAACATAACACCCGCCAATAGCATTGGCATTCTGCGGTAGCGATTGGGCTCAAGAGGCACACCCGGCGTGCGATGCATCAGACGTTCGTCCGCCTTTTCCATTACTGCCGCTGCGGGCAAAAATGGCGCAAGGTCCACCTTCAGCAAACGTGCGTAAGTGCGGATGAAACCACGCACAAACACCGCCGAAGGCAAATGACTGTGGTCGTCCGCCTCGATCGCCCGGACTTGGGCAACCGAAAGCTTTAGTGCATGCGCGATATCTTCCACGGACGCCCCACACGCAACACGTGCCGCCGCCAGCACAGCACCCGGCAAAGGCATCGCACCATGGATTTGGATGGGCGGCGTCTCAAAATCGTAGCTTTTGTTTTCCATAGTTTTCATTCAAACCGCCCCGCCGCGAGCAGTTCGGCTTCTTTTGAGTTGGGAAAATTCGTTCGCAACTGGTGCGCCAGGCTGTCCAGCGAATTACTATCGCCCAAGCGGCGCTCATTGCGCAGCGTCAACCACAGAATTTCAGGACTGCCCGATGCCACCGGCTGCAAGCGTGCGAGAAACGGCTGCGCATCGTTGTAGCGTGCTGCCGCATACGATATATCGGCGAGTTGATACAACGCCTGAATCTGATTCGGCTGGAATTTGAGCGCGTTGCGGAAGAAATTATCAGCACCTGCGAGGTCGCCGCGGCGCCGCGCGCACATACCGGCGTTGACGTAGGAGCGGTCGGGATAACGATAAAGCGGATCGCTCACCGCCAGCAGGAAATGTTTGACACCCTCGGCCTCGCGCTTGCGCTCGCACAAAAACGTGCCGTAGTTGTTGTTGGCATCCGAGTCGCGCGAATTGATACGCAAGGCCTGGCGAAAACTCTCTTCGGCCATGCGATCATCCTGCATCTCAATGTAGATAAGCCCGGCAACGTTGAACGCGGGACCATAGGTCGGATCTGAGCGCTGCGCGATGCCGACTTCCTCGAGCGCCACACCCAAATTACGAATCTCCAGGTAATTGACCGCGAGGTCGGTATGAATGCGAGCGCGTCCACGCGCGTTGTCATCGGTGTCCGAAGTGGTCGACCCGGCATGCTGGATTTCCGGGGCATTAGTCTGAGTGACACACCCAGTCACGAAAAAAAACATAATAAAAACAAATAGATAGCTATAAATCACGATGCTACCTCTATTTCGGAATGCCCATAAGCGCCCGCTGCGGCGAGACGCTGGCTGCGCCGTTCCGTGCGGCGCGTTTTGTCGGCCACCTGCCCCGCCAGTTGCCCGCACGCTGCGGCAATGTCGTCGCCGCGCGTCTTGCGCGTGGTTGCTACCAATCCAGCACGCAACAACACATCACGAAACCGCGCCACGGCATCCGTCTTCGAGCGCGTATAGCCGGATCCGGGAAACGGATTGAACGGTATCAGATTGATCTTGCAAGGCACCGGCTTGACGGTCTCCACCAGTTCGCGTGCTTGCGCCACGCTGTCATTCACGCCATCCAGCAACACATATTCAAAAGTCACGAAATCGCGCGGCGCTTTTTCGATATAACGCACACAAGCCGCCAGCAGTTCGCCGATTGGATATTTCCTGTTGATCGGTACCAGTTCATTGCGCAAGGTATCGTTGGGTGCGTGCAGCGACACGGCCAACGCCACGGGGCACGCCTCACGCAACCGGTCCATCGCGGGCACTAATCCCGAGGTCGACAGCGTCACGCGGCGGCGCGACAGTCCGTAGGCATCATCGTCGAGCATCAACTGCATTGCCGCCACTACGTTATCAAAATTCGCCAGCGGCTCGCCCATACCCATCATCACTACGTTGCTGACGACGCGCTGGCCGCCTTGGTTACTGCGGTAGCCGCCCAGGCATTTGTTGGCCCACCACAACTGGCCGATGATTTCAGCGACGCCTAAGTTACGGTTAAAGCCCTGACGCCCCGTCGCACAAAACGAACATTCGAGCGCGCACCCGGCCTGCGATGATATGCACAAGGTGCCACGGCGGGCCTCCGGAATAAATACGGTTTCAATGGCATTGCCGGTGCCCACATCGATCAGCCATTTGCGCGTGCCGTCCGCCGCAACGGTATCGCGCACAATGGTTGGACCGGTGATCGAGGCGTCCACTGCAAGGCGTTCGCGCAGCGCCTTGGAAATATCCGTCATGACGTCGAAGTTGTCGGCGCCGGTCTGATGAATCCAATGCAGCAACTGCTTGGCGCGAAAGGGCTTTTCACCCAAGTTCGCACAGTACGAGGTGAGTTCTGGCCGTCCTGATCCTAGCAAGTTGACCGACATATCACCCATATAGACGCATTAGCGTGGACAAATATCCAGCGTGGCGAAAAAATATGAAATTTCTACTGTGGCATTCTCTGCCGAATCCGAGCCATGCGCTGCGTTGGCATCGATGCTATCGGCGAAATCGGCGCGGATGGTTCCTATAGCCGCTTTTTTGGGATCAGTGGCGCCCATTAAATCGCGGTTTTTCTGGATCGCGTTATCACCTTCGAGCACTTGTATGACCACCGGCCCAGAAGTCATAAAATCAACCAAGTCCTTGAAAAAAGGACGATTTTTATGAACAACATAAAACCCTTCGGCATCCGCACGCGACAACTGCGCCATGCGCGCGGCGATAATCTTCAGCCCTGCCTGCTCAAAACGCGTGTAGATCTGACCAATCACATTCTTTGCTACCGCGTCTGGTTTAATGATCGATAACGTCTGTTCTACCGCCATGATTTCCTGCCCTTCGCAACCAAATTTGAATAGCCTTTAAGTTTACCATCATAAGCTATTGAAATAAAGACACTTCACGGCAGGTTGCAGCGCAACATCATCGCCACGAAAATCGGTGCCAACGACCTTACACCAGCTATAGCGGACTGACGATGCCATGCGAAGCAGACACGCAACGCCCTTCAGAGTCGGTCAGGCATGCCACCACCGTGAACGTTTGCGCAGCAGAATAGGGGCCGACGAATCCATCCGGGTCCGTTGCGCGTATGCGGATGAAATACGTGCCCGGTGCAGGCCGTGGCACCTCGAATATCGGCTTGTCCAGTGTACGGGAGAGTATCGACTTGGCAAACTTGATGTCGCTCGCCAACTGAAACTCGAACGTCTGGCCCGGCTCACCCCCCCAACGGAATTGAATACTGCTATCGCCGATGAGCGGCGGCTCGGGCTGAGCCGGCGGCGGCAGCAGCGCAAAACTGGCCGCGTCACCATAGGGGCCGCGATCGCCGTCCTTGCGCAGACTCGCCACGCGCCAGAAATAATCTCCCGCCGCGAGCTTAACTGCCTCGCTCTGTGCACCTATGATCGCCTTATTCTCGAACACCAGAGACTTGAACGTTGCGTCCTTCGCGATCTGCAAATGGTAAACTGCCGCCTCCGTATTCTGAGCCCATTTGAATTCCACTTCCGTCGCGCGCACTTTGCCCTTGGGCGGCGGCGCGGTAATCAACGGCGGTTCCGGACGAGCCTTCAAAGTGAACGCATGCGTGGCGTCACGGCCTTCCAACCCACGCGAATCTACGGCGCGCACGCGCAGGAAATAGCTGCCATCGTCGATGTTGGTCAAGCGCAACTCCGGCGACGCCGAGACAAGCTCCGCAACCACGGCGCTAAATGCTTCGTCGCGTGCCACCTGTGCGCGATATCTGCTAGCACCGGCCACTATCGATAGCGGAAAACGCAGAATCGTGCGTTCCTGCAGCTTCGCCAATTCCGCTACGTTCGGCGCGACCAGCAGGGCAATGGGATCAGAAACCGATTTATTGGCATCTACCACGCTGCCAAAACCTGCGCCCAAACGTTTCTCACTGGTGGCGCCATCGGCGGCCACCGCTACCGCGCCGTCGAGCACCTCACCACGCGTTTCGCGACTTTGCGGATCCATGGTCACGCGAAACTCCGTCCCGCGTACCGCGAGATTCGCCAGCGGCGTTTTCACGTCATGCCGCGTCTGTTTTTTTTCTTCAGGGCGGAATTTTTGTACCAGCGATTCCACGCGCCCTGCAATAACTTTCATCGCAGATTCAAGTAGGCCCACTTCGGGGTAGGTGCGCATGCGTTCCACCTGAACCTCGGTAGCAGACTGCACGCGCACCGTTGATCCGTCCGGCAATTTGAGCGTGGCATAGCCATCCTTACCCGTCACCACCGTGGCACCTTCTGCCAAGGCTGCGCCCAAGACCAGCACCGACGACCTGGCGCCCGCCCCAGTCGCGGCTTTCACATCCCCTTGCACGTGCGTGACCGTGGCGGCGGTCGACGTCGATTTCAACAGCGCAAATGGAATGCGCAACTCGGCGTCGGGCAGAATATAGTTGGCGTTGGGTAAACGATTGTGACGCGCCACCTTGGGCCAATCGTCAGGCGAGTTCAGCAATCGCGCACTCAGCCCGATCAGGGTGTCGCCCTTTATCACCCGGTAAACATAATCGTGGTCAGCGCTGGCAGGCTCGACTTGAAACACCAAGGCCACCACAATCGCCGCGGCGTTTTGGCTCCATATAATGGTTTTACGCCCGGCATTCACAATAAGTTTACCCGTTAAGAATGACGGCATAACACGGGCCGTGACATAATATTTCGGTGGTGGCCGATGAATCCACGTCTGCAAACTGCAAACGATGATCAGAACTAACGCGCAGCAAGCAGGAAAATATCACGAAGGCACTGATTTTACATATATTTTACGACCAGCCGGGCCATGTAGTCGTCAAATTCGCGGTTTACTCCCTCGACCGCCGTTGCATTGCCGGCGCGTGCGGCCTCCACGATACGCTCTCCCAGGACGCTCAAATAGTCGAACCCATAACTTGCGCCAGCCCCCGCCATACCGTGGCCGGCCCGTCGCATAGCCGCAAAATCACCCGCCGCTAGCGCCGCATTCAGGGTTGCTAGGTCAGTCTTACGCTGCGCCAGAAAAACCGGTACCAGATCCTCCAGATCCCGGTCTAACGTAATCACGATGGGTTCAACGGCCACTTGCCCTGCCTTCAGCGGTAGGCGCCAGCGCCGTCGAAAGGGGCACCAGCAGGCTGGATCGAGTCAGCGGTTTGTCGATCAACCCATTGCAGCCCGCCGCCAGCGCGCGCAGCCGCTGTTCTTCGCTTTTGTGCGCGGTGAGCGCCAGCACAGGCGCGCTGAAGCCGCACATGCGTAAAGTGCGCGTAGCTTCCGCACCGGCCACGACGGGCATGTCCATGTCCATCAGCACCACATCGGGCCGCTTGGCGAGCGCAATTTCAATCGCCTGCTCGCCGTTTTCGGCCTGAAGCACAGTAAGTCCAAGCTGCTCGAGATGGCGCACCACCAGCGCGCGCGTATCGGGCATGTCTTCGGCCACCAACACCGTGCCTTGCAACACATGATGTACCGACTCCGCCGTCCGTCGCGTCGCGCGGCGTTCGGCGCCATAAGGCGCGACGCTTGCAGCAGCGATGGTTACCGTGAATACAGTACCTTGCCCCACCGTGCTGCGCACCGTGATATCGCCGTCCATCAAGCGCGCGAGGTTACGACTGATAGTGAGCCCGAGGCCAGTACCGCCGTGCCGGGCAGCAACGCCCGCGTCTGCTTGCTGAAAAGCGGTGAACAACCGCTTCACCGCCTCTTCCGGCATACCGGGACCGGTATCGATCACAGAAATCGTCAATGCGCCGTCTTGCCATGTCGCCAGCACATTGATTTCACCTTTCTCAGTGAACTTGATCGCGTTGCTCAACAGATTGAGTATGATCTGGCGCAGCCGGAATACGTCGATGTCCAAAAACGCCGGCACACCGGTTTCGTCGGCACGCAATTTAACCGGCTTGCCGACCAGCAACGGCTCCATAGTGGCGACGGCATCCATGATCACCGGGTGCAGCTTGTCCGGATGCCGTTGAATCGTCAGTTGTCCCGCATTAATCTTGGCCTGATCGAGCAGATTGTTAACCAGCGACAGCATGTGCTGGCAATTACGGTCGACGATCTCGCTGTTTTTCATACGCTGATCGCGTCCAAGATCACTGCCGTGCCAATTGATGTTGTTGAACCCCATAATCGCTGTCAGCGGCGTGCGCAACTCATGCGTAATGTGCGACAGGAACTGGCTCTTTAGTGCATCCGCTTGAGTCGCGGCCCGCTTTTCCATCTCCAGCCGCTGATTGCGGCGAAATAACTGCACCTGTTGGTACAGCAGGCCGATCAAGTGTGTCAGTACACCCGCGCAAATCGCGAACAACAAGCCTATGGCCTGCCCGCTGCCGATGGCCGTCGCCGCAAAACCGCCAACAAAAATGATAATCAACGGAAACACCAGCCATTGCACCGCCATGTTCGGCTGCCAGCGCGGATGCCCCAGCGACACGGCCAACAGCAACGCACCGCCCATCGACAAGAGTTCCCATGTCCATGCGCGCGGCTTGAGCACATGCCCACCCGCCAGCAACGCCGCAATCATCGCCTGAACCTTGATCCCGGGCTGCCTTCCCATGGGCGTTTGTTTATAGTCCCCTAGCGCGGCGCTCGAACTGCCGATGACCACACGCTTGCCATGCAATGACGCACCGAGCGACTCCAGACCCGCTACGCCGGAAGCCGCCAGCGCGATTTGATAAAACGGCACGGTGCGCAAGCCGCTGAGGTTCTTGGGATAACGCAACAGCACTTCGCCTTGCGCGGAAACCGGCCAGCTATTGCCATTGACGTCCAATCGTCCAGCGGTAACGTTCACAATCGGTGGCGTTCCCGCATGCCATAGCGCCAGCCCCAAACCCGGTGCCAGCCGCCCATACGCCGAATACACCAGCGGTATGCGCCGCAACACGCCATCGCTGTCGGTATCGGCACTGACCACGCCGACGTGCGCCCGCGCCGTGAGTTGCGCGCGCGGCAAGGTCAAGTCAGTGAGCGGATAAACGCCTGCTTGCGGCGCGGCGCCCCAAGACTCCTTTTGCAATTGCTTGTGATAAGCGGCATCGCGCTCAAAGGTGAATGGTAAAGCCGCTGCCGCCAGTATCACCCGCTCGTCAAGCGTTGCGGCAAAAGCCGCATCGCCTTTGCGCGGCTCCGCAAAAAGAATATCGAATGCAATAGCGCGCACGCCGACCTGCTTCAGCCATTGCGTCACGAGTGCATACACTTCGCGGTCGTACGGCCACGCACCCAGCTTGGGCTGCAACTGGGTGATCGAATCCTCGTCGATGTCGATCACCACGACATTGTCGAAATCGACTTTCGGCGCGACAAACCGGCTGTGTGTGTCATGCAGGTTGTAATCGAGTTGACGGAAAACATCGCTGTACTCGAATACCGCTGTGATCAATAACGCAGTCAGCGCAAACAGCAACGCACGCTGCCAATAAGACCAGCTTTCAATGCGCGATATCATGGCGTTGCAGCACGCGCCTTTGCAGCCGCACCCGTCCGCTCAACCCAGTACGGCGTAACGCCCGGCACGCCCGCGTGGGCGCGGAATGCGCAATCGATGCCCACACCCGCCACCCACACCAGCCGTTCGCCCGACCACAGAAACGGCAAGCGGTCGCGCTGCCACGGCGGCACGCCCTGCATCTGAAACAGATCCTTGATGGCACGGCGCGGACGCGCCGCGTCGGGTTGCAGCTTTTCACCGCCGCGGCGCGTGCGCAGCGTGACGGGTTTGGCCAGCAGTTTTTCAAGATCAATGCCTGCACCGCGCCGCCGCCGCATTTCCAGCACGCCGCGCAATTCAGGAATAACCATGCGGTGTTCCTCGCGCCACGGCTGCATGAAACTCGAATCTCGCGGCAGCTGCATCGGCGCCACCTGCAATAGCCCCCGGTGCCGGCGCAAGGCTTGATCACCCAGGTCGATGCACACACGCGCATCGACTTTGGCGGAAAGCGCCTGGCGCAGCGCCTCGTCCAGTCGCCGCGCATCCGGCATGCGCGCGCCCTGCGAAGCAAGAAAGTAACGCAGCAAATTGCGCGCGCGCGCTTCCGGCAAATCCTTCAATGCGGCAACCGCCAGCGCGCTTGTCGTCAAAGCGCCTGCTCCGTCGAGCAGGGCCAGAGTATCCAGCAACTGCGCCGCCTCCGCCAACTGGCCGGCGGCGCGGGAAAGTGTTACCCGATACGCCGGCACGCGCGCTTCGAGGCGTGGCATGATTTCCTGTCGCAGATAATTGCGCAGGTAGTAGATATCGTTGTTACTGTCGTCTTCCACCCAAGGTAAATCGTGTGCCGCCGCATAACCTTCAATGTCGCGGCGCGTCACCTCCAGCAACGGTCGCAGCAGCCGCAATGCGGGGCGTACGGCATCCTCGCGTGCCACGGGCATGGCGGCAAGGCCTTTCACGCCCGCGCCACGCAGCAGTTGCAGTAACACGGTTTCTGCCTGGTCGTCTTGATGTTGCGCCAGCACCACGTGCTCCGCCGGCTGCTTGCGATAGGCAGCGTAACGCGCCATACGCGCAGCCGCTTCGATACTGTCGCCACGCGGCACATTCACCTTGACCACGCGCAGCGGCACGCCTCGTTCGCGGCACAATTGTCTGCAAAAGCGCGCCCACTGCGAGGCATTCGGACTCAATTGATGATTCACGTGTATCGCGGAAACACGCCACTGATGACGTGGCGCGATCGCGAATAGCAGATGCAGCAGCACGACCGAGTCAACACCACCGCTCAGGCCCAGGCACAAGCGCGCACCGCGCGTTACCTGGCTTGCCAGTACCTGCTCCGCCTGGCGCACCCAACCATCCGACGCCGCGCCTGACTTGCGCACAGATTTCGACATGGAAGGTTTGGCATCCAAAAGCACCTTGCGCCCTATTTACTTTCGATTTCCTTGAACTTGCCGTAGCCCACCAGCTTTTCGAAGCGGGCCGCCAGCAGCTCGTCCATGGACTTATCGCGCAACTGGCGCCAACTATCGGCCAACGCTTTTTTCATGAGTGGCATCATCGCATCAGGATCGCGATGTGCGCCACCCAGAGGCTCTGCAACGATCTTGTCGATGAGCCCCAGCGCCTTCAGGCGCGTTGCGGTGATGCCCAGCGTCTCGGCAGCCTCCGATGCTTTATCCGCGCTCTTCCAAAGAATCGCCGCGCAACCCTCCGGTGAAATCACCGAGTACGTCGAATACTGCAGCATCAACGTCACATCGCCCACCGCGATCGCCAGCGCGCCGCCCGATCCGCCTTCGCCGATCACGCTGCAAAGTATCGGCGTCTTCAACTCGGACATCGCATACAGATTGCGGCCGATGGCTTCGGACTGCCCGCGCTCCTCCGCCTCCACGCCCGGATAAGCACCCGGGGTGTCGATAAATGTGAACACCGGCATGCCGAATTTCTCGGCCAGCTTCATCAAACGCAACGCCTTGCGATACCCCTCCGGCTTGGGCATGCCGAAATTGCGCATCGTGCGCTCCTTGGTGTCGCGCCCTTTCTGGTGGCCGATCACCACTACATTCTGATCGTTAAACCGCGCCATACCGCCGACGATTGCCGCATCATCACCAAACATACGATCGCCGTGTAATTCCTCGAATCCGGTGAAAAGACCGTTGATGTAATCCAGCGTGTACGGCCGCTGCGGGTGCCGCGCCACCTGCGAGATTTGCCACGCCGTCAGCTTGGCATAAATATCCTTGGTCAGTCCCTGGCTTTTCTTGGTGAGCTTGCCGATTTCGTCGGAAATATCCACCGCGGAATCATCCTGCACGAAGCGCAGTTCTTCGATGCGCGATTCGAGTTCTTCGACGGGCTTCTCGAATTCAAGAAAAGTCTGTTTCATGGGGCGGGATGATACAGCAACCCTTGGCGCGCTGCCGTCGAACTAATACCAGGCCACATCCGAACCGCGCGGATCATTGGCTGCCTGCGCTTCGCCGGTTTTTTTGGATTTGAACACCGCCTGCATATTGCCCCACTTGCGGCTGGACGGTTGTATCGCATGCCCCTTGCCTTGCAGCACGGCGCGCCACTCGGCGCTGAAACCTTCGGGCTCGACTTCGATACGGTCGGGCCAGAATTGATGGTGGTAGCGCGGCATCGCCACGATACGTTTTAAATCCACATCCGGCGTGCGCAAATGTTCCAGCACGCTCAGCAACACCATGCTGACAATGCGCGAACCGCCCGGCGCGCCGAGTATCAGCACGCCACGATCATCTTCCACAAATGTCGGCGTCATGCTCGACAGCGGACGCTTGCCCGGCGCAATCGCGTTGGCTTCGCTGCCGCGCAGACGATAACTGTTGGGCAGATCGGCACGCAGCGTGAAATCGTCCATTTCATTATTCAGCAACACGCCCGTGCCTTTGGCAACGAGACCTGAACCGAAAATCCAGTTCACCGTGAGTGTCGCGCCCACGCGATTGCCCGCGCTGTCTATAACCGAAAAATGCGTGGTGTTGTAGCTCTCGGCTTTTTCAGCGAGCGGTGTGCCGAGCGTGTCGCTGGGTGTAGCCATCTTCGGCGATATTGACGTAACTATTTGTTTTATATATGTTTTTTCTATGAGCTTTGCAGCAGGCACTTTCACATGATCAGAGTCACCTAACTGCACGCGATCCCGAAACACGCGCCGCAGCACTTCCACAATCGTATGCGCGGATTCCGCATCCGCCACACCCGCGAGTTTAAGATGTTCCAGCATGCCGAAGGCCTGCGTTAGTGCAATGCCACCCGCCGATGGTAATGCCGCAGTAGTAATGATCGCGCCACGATACATCATGCGCATCGGCTCGCGCTCGACGACGCGATAACGTTCAAGATCCGACAACTGCCACGCACCGCCTGCCGCATTCACGCTGTCCACCAGCGCCCGCGCCACCGGCCCCGCATAAAAACCGGGCACGCCTTCGCCCGCCAGCCGCGTAAGTGTCTGCGCGAGTTCCGGCTGTTTCAGTGCATAGCCTTGCGTCAAGGCCTGGCCATCAGCGAGAAAAATCCGCGATGCCTCTGGCAGTTTGCGCAAAAACGCCTCGCGCGTTTTTGCGACACGCACATAGCGGCCATCCACCGCAAAGCCATCGCGCGCCAGCCGTATCGCGGGCGCCAAGGTATCCGCCAGCGGCAGCGTGCCGTAACGCTGTGTCAGATGCACCAGCCCCGCCGGCGTGCCGGGTATCCCCGACGCCGTGCCGCCCTGCATAGTCGCGCCACGCACCGGATTGCCGGTTGCGTCGAGATAATGTTCGCGCTTCACCCCGGCCGGCGCCGTCTCACGCGCGTCTATCATCACCTGCTTGTTATCCGACGCGCGATGCAACAGAAAAAATCCGCCGCCGCCCAGCCCCGACGAATACGGCTCCACTACCGCCAGTGCGGCAGCCACCGCCACCGCCGCATCGAATGCATTGCCGCCGCGTTTCAGTACTTCGTATCCGGCTTCGCTTGCCAGCGGATGAGCGGAAGCGATGGCTGCAGTCTGCTGCGCGTACGCAAATTGCGCGAACAGCAGCCATAGGGAGAAAATATGTAAGTATTTGTTTTTAAACATTTTATTATAAACCGCGTGCAAGCGTCATCATTCAGGGTCGCTGCTGTAAATGCTTGTGGAAAAACGCTTCCGCCTGCCGCAACGTATCCGCCATCGCCGCTTTGTTGGGCGCGTGGCTTTGCTTGGTCTTGCCGGGATCGTCGTAGGAATGGAAATCAATCGCTGCGCCGCGTTGTTTCAATTGCGCAGCCAGCGTGGCGCACACCTTGGGCGAGACTTCATCATCGTCGGATGCCACCAGCAGCAGCGGCGCATACGGCTGATAATCGGCCTGATCGCGCTGCACGGTACAACCGGGGTATTGCGCGATGGCCGCGCGAAAATCGCTGCCGGGTGACGGCTTGGCCAGCCGCACGCGATCGGTCGCGTCGGGCGCCACGCGTGGCGCATTCAATCCCAACGCCGCCAGCAGCGTCATCCCGCCATTCGACCATCCGTGCAGGCCGATACGATCCGCGATCACCTCTTTGCGGCCGCGCAAGTAATCGAGCGCACCGTAAGCGTCGAGCGGCCGGATTTTCTGCTCGTTAACCGACGCGGGGCGTGAACTATACGAATGCTTGGGAAAGCCCTGCGCATAACCACGCGGTGAGAAACTGTCGACATGCAGCGCAAGGTAACCTCGCTCGGCCCAGAAATTTCCCCACATGCGGTGACGCATGGTGAGGTTTTCAGCGGACACTACACCGGGTTTGTTCGAAGAATATGAGCCTGCGCGCCCGTGCAGCATCACTATTGCCGCGTGCGGCCCCGGCTGTGCGGGTTTAAACAGATAGCCTGTGAGTTCTGTTTTGCCATCGCGGCAATAGTGATTAACGGTTTCAGGCGCAGCAGCGAATGCGCTGTTTGCAACGAGCAGCAGCCCAGCGACTAAAATATGTAAGTATTTGTTTTTATTAACTATTTTAATTCGCTGCACGGCGCACCTCGCCACCGTTGATCATCATCACTTCGCCACTGATCCAACGCGCGTTGGGCCCGCACAGGAAGCGTACGAGTTCCCCGACTTCTTCGGGCTTGCCGGCGCGCCCCAGCGGATTGTCTTTCATGCGTTTCTCAAAGCGACCATCGCTGCGCAACAGGTCCACGCGCGCGGTGTCGATGATGCCCGGCGCAACCACATTGCAAGTAATGTTGTGCGGCCCCAATTCGCAGGCCAGCGAAGAATTCAGCGCATGCAGGCCCGCTTTGGATGCCGCATAAGCTGAAAACGTCGCCGGTGCTTTCACCGCTGCACCGGACGAAATATTCACGATGGCGCCGCCGCTGCCCTGCTTGATCATCTCGCGCCCTGCGTACTTGCAGCACAGCATGGTGCCGTTGAGATTGACATCAATGATCTTGCGCCACACGGCGGCATCGAGATCAACCACCGGTATGCGATCCGAGCCGCGCGAAAACGCGGCGTTGTTAACCAGAATATCGAGACGGCCCATCACCCGCAGCGTTTCCGCAATCATGTGCTGCACTTCGGTTTCATTGGAAATGTCGGCATTCATCGCGTGGGCGCGTACGCCCAGCGCCCGCAACTCTTCGACCACGTCGTCGATGCCGCGCCAACCCGTGCGCTCGTCGGCGG
>Ga0193752_1001614_pt1 | contig 18442 bp, 17 predicted proteins | sample H1c1metaG_FD_144924 | JGI IMG/M metagenome (GOLD analysis project Ga0193752, IMG submission 144924) | Soil microbial communities from a riparian zone of the East river system, Colorado, United States - H1c1 | ecosystem: Environmental > Terrestrial > Soil > Riparian zone | place: USA: East River...
GCATCTATATCGCATGGGGCAAGCCGGATTCGGTCGAAACGCACCCGACGGGCGGTTCATACGATAGGCCTTCATACGAGGGCGGCGGTTCTACAACGACATATCCTTTCGAGGTATGGTTCTATCGGCACCTTGATAACGTAGGCGACGGGCTCGAGATCGAGTTTGTCGATCCGACCGGGACCGGTGAATACCGCCTCGCAAGAAATGCGCAGGAAAAAGATGCGATGGCAAATGTACCGGGTGCGGGCCTGACCACTTTGGAGGCGCTCGGAATGGGTGATAAGGCAGACCGCATCCACGGCCTTGGCCAGAACAATTATGGGCGCGAACAGGATTCGCCGTTCCGCAGGCTCGAGATACAGACGGCCCTTCATCGTCCGCCGGCGGTAAAATTCAGTGACCTGCAGGCTTCGCTTACGGATTCGCCCGTGATCGATAACAACCCGCTCGATTTCGACGTTCGCGTTGACTTTTTCCGCCAGGCTGAAGATCGCGTGATCACAACCTTTACCGTCCAGACCAACAACAAGGAACTGACGTTTGACGAAAGCGGTGGCATGAAAACGGCGAAAATGAACATTTTCGGCCGTATAACCGCCGTATCCGGAAAGCGTTCCGGTATTTTCGAAGATTCCGTAACGACTAACGCCACGACCGAGGAACTTGCCGAGGCACGTGACAGGAAATCGGCCTATCAAAAAGCGATCGCGCTCACTCCGGGAACTTATAAATATGACATCGTGGTCCGCGATGTGACCTCGGGCAACCGCGGGATTCAGAGCATGGGATTCACCGTGCCGCGCTATGACGAGAAAAAGCTCTCGACCTCGACCCTTATTCTTGCCACAAAGCTGCGCACGACGACGGAACGCGATATCGGTTCGATGTTCGTTATCGGCGGCGCGAAGGTCATTCCGAATCTTGCCGGAACCTACCAGCAGGGCCAGGACGTAGGTATTTACCTGCAGGTTTACAATGCCGGTGTCGATCAGACTACGCTTCGCCCGGATGTGGATGTGGATTATATCCTCACCCGCGGCGGCAAGGAAGTGATGCGGCAAAGAGAAGATTGGACTGGGCTGAGCGATTCCGGGCAGCGGTTGACGCTGGCGAGACTGCTGCCGACCGATCAATTGACCGCCGGTGATTATGAGATCAAGGTCTCGATCAAGGACCGCGTTGGCACGACCTCGGTAGAACAGGCAGGTAAATTCACGATCACCAAGTAGTTTTTTAAGAACTCGAATCGACGGCGTCTTACCATAGGCGCCGTTTTTTTATTTATGAGTGTTATCGAAACAGAAAGGCTGCTGCTGAAGCCGTACGAGAAGAAGGACCGCGAAGATTTTATCAGGCTGCTTTCGGATGAGAATGTAATGCAGTATGTCGGTCAGGGGGTAATGAGCGTCGAGGCCGCCGCATCTCTTTGGGAAAAGTTGATGGACCTCTATGCCCGCGGCGAGGACACGATCTGGGCGGTTTTTGCGCGTGACGACGAGCGCTATATGGGCAACGCGAGCATCCGCCCGATGGTCGAGCGGCGCGAAAACTGGGAGATCGGGTATTACCTGCGCGAACCGGAATGGGACAAAGGTTTCGGAACTGAACTGGCCAAAAGATTGGTAGAATACGGATTTGAGACGATGGGTTTGCCCGCCGTCTATGCGACGGTCGATTATGAGAACCTGGCGTCAAGAAGAATTTTGGAAAAGGCCGGGATGAGCTTCCATGAAGAGCTGGCGGATGAACAGGGGCCGTTTTGTTTGTATAGAACTGTAGCGCCGGCGACCCGCCGGCTGTCCTGAGGGCGAGATGCTAGCTGTACTATTTTCGCTTAGCTTCGATAATCGGTGAATTCTTTTTCTCGCTGGTCGTGAAGATCGAGTTGCCGTCGGCGCCGTAGGCGATGGCCTCGCCCTGTTCCCGGTCGCCGAGCTCGATCACGGATGCCTTCTCAGTCCAGATCTCGTCAAAGTCCTTCGCCCCATCGGGCAGTGTCAGCTCATAGGCGCCGATATAATCGCAGGCCACGGCCCGCTTCCCGTCCGGTGAAATATCACCGCCCGTGAGAAACCCGTTCGGTATCGCCGGAACGCTGATGTCCGTGATTTTCTTAGCCTGCTGGAGTGGTCCGCCGAACGAAGGTTCTATTCTATAAACAGCCGCGGGGCCGCTGATACGTTTTGTAACTACATATATAACGCCTGTTTGCGGGTGGACCATCAGCGTTTCGGCGTCGTGACGGAAATCGGGGTAGCTGAATTTCAGCACCTCCGCCGTGGCGGTCGCAAGCGGGTCCTTCCTGCTCGATGAATTCGGCTCGATTTGCGGCTCGGCTATGCGGTAGACGGTAAACTCGCTGCGCGTGCGGGAATTGTTGCCGATGTCGCCGATATAAAGAAAGCACCGCCCGGACTCGTCCTTGACGCCGGACATATCTTCCCAATCCGTAAGCTTTGCCCCTGTCACGGCCCATGTTCCCAATGATTCGCCTTTAGAATTCACGGCGTAAACTAGCGGATCGCTGCCCGAATCGTTGTGTGTCCACAGCACGTCCTGCTGGCAGCGCGAGACGGCGAGCCCGCTGCTCTCGTTGATGTCTTTGGATTTGATCCGGCCGGTGATCTTCGGCTCGCCGTAAGCCGATATGGGTCTGCCGTTTGCGGTCGTATTGCGGTCGTTCGGCGTGACCGGGGAGCAGCCCGTCAAAATCAGGCAGCAGAACGCTAAACATATGACAAATGAGGAAAATTTCGTTATAGTCATATCCAACATAGACTGAAAGAAGTATAACGCACGCATGTGCATGGCGGTTCAAACTTTTCCGGAAATTAATCGTAAGTAGTACAAGGATGATCGTTGGAACTGAATGGCTAATAGAGGCCTCAGGCTGCAGCGCTCGCGCTTTGCGCGACGAAGCGGTCCTGCGTGCGATCTTTGCGCGGGTGATCGATGACCTCGGGCTTAAGACCATCGACGAAGGCATCTGGCATACGTTTCCGGGCGAAGGCGGGGTTACGGGCCTCGTCGCCCTGACCGAATCGCACCTGGCCTGCCACACCTATCCTGAGTACGAGGCCGCGACCTTCAACCTGTACTGCTGCCGCACCCGGCCCGAGTGGGACTGGGAGAGCCATCTGAAGGAGATGCTCGAAGCGGAATCGGTAAACGTTCGGAAGATCGAGCGAGGAACATTAAAATCAATTACTGCCGGAGGTGACGCGTGAGCGTTTTACAGGCAAGTTGCCCGTCATGCGCGGGCCCGATCGAATTCAAGGCGGGCTCGACCATCGTCATCATTTGTCCGTTCTGCCGTTCGGCGGTGGCCCGGACCGACCGCGCTCTCGAAGACCTCGGCAAGGTGGCCGAGATCGCCCAATCCGAATCCCCGCTCAAGCTGGGTCTGAAGGGGATGTACAAGGACCAGCGCTTTGAGCTTACCGGCCGCGCGCAGCTTCGGCACATGCTCGGCGGAAGCTGGGACGAATGGTACGCCACATTCTCGAACGGTTGGGTCGGATGGCTCGCCGAAGCGCAGGGTAAATTTTACCTGACCTTCTATCAACCGCTGCCCGCCGGGGTAACGCTTCCTTCCTTCGAGGGCCTTCAGCTCGGACAGCCTCTTCACGAAATACCGGTAACCCCGCCGCTGATGGTCGCTGAAAAGGGCGTTGCCACATCGGTCGCGGCCGAGGGCGAGATCCCGTACAAGTTGACCCCAGGCGAGCAGAGCAACTACGCCGATCTTGCCGGTAAAGGCAACGCGTTTGGAACGATAGATTACAGCATGGACCCGCCGTGGGTCTTTGTAGGAAACCAGGTAACGCTGGACGAGATCGGTCTCGGACATGCAAAATCCGTCAAACGCGAAGCGCCGCGCGTCGGCGCCGCCGGCATGGGATGCCCGAATTGCGGCGGCCCGCTCGAGCTAAACGCGCCCGATAAGGCAGAGCGTGTTGCGTGCCCGTTCTGTAATTCGCTGCTCGATGTAAACCAGGGCAATCTGACCTACTTGCATGCGCTTACACCGGCCCCGCAGGAACAGCAGTTCGTGCTGCAGGTCGGTGCGGTCGGGACCTTTAAGGACGACGTTCAGTTCAAGATAATCGGCGCCGTGATCCGCAGCGTCACTTTCGACGGCGTTAAATATTACTGGCACGAATACCTGCTCTATAATCCGATGATCGGGTTCCGCTGGCTTGTGCATTCCGACAACCATTGGAATTTTGTCGAACCGGTAAACCCGGCCGAGGTCGAACAGGTCGAGGTGCTCGGAATGGTGCGTTCGGCCAAATACAACGGCCAGACGTTCAAGATATTCCAGGATGCTGAGGCGACCGTCGAATTCGTAAAGGGTGAATTCTACTGGCGCGTCGAGCAGGGCGAAAAGGTCCGCGCGGTCGATTTTATCGCTGCGCCGATGATGCTCTCGAAGGAGAGCACCCAGAACGAGATAAACTGGTCGGCGGGCGTTTATATGACTAACGCCGAGGTCGAGAAGGCTTTTGCCGTGCAAGACCTGCCGAAGCCGTGGTCAGTTGCGCCAAACCAGCCTTTTACGGGCCGCTTTTATTACACGTGGGGTGCACTGCCCGTGCTGCTGCTATTTGTGCTTGCGGTCGTTTTGATCCCGTTTTCGGGCATTACGAAAAACGTGTTCTCGCAGCAGATAACCCTGCCGCCATCGACCGGCGAGAATGTACCGCAGACAGTCTTCAGCCAACCGTTCGAGATCAAGAGCAATAAGAATATCCGTATTTCGGCCGTCACCCCGAATTTGAACAACAACTGGGTGAGCCTGGACGTCGATCTGATCAACGAGCAGAATGCCGAGATCGAATCGATACCGATCGCGGTCGAATATTACACCGGCTCTGACAGCGACGGCGCCTGGAGCGAGGGCGGCACAGAATCGGACGCGACGGTATCCAGCTTACCGGCTGGTAAATACACCCTGCGGGTTGAGGGAACATGGGGGGCGTGGCAGGCTTCGCAGCCGGTTTCGCTAAAGGTAGAGCAGGGCGTAAACCGCGGGGTGAATTTTATCTGCGCGTTCATAATTCTGCTGATCGTCCCGATCTTCGGCCTTATCAGGAAGATGACGTTCGAGTCCGGCCGCTGGCGCGACAGTATGTTCACTTCGACGGGAGCGAACAGTACGGGCGGCGGAAGCGACGAATAGTCCCGGCTCACAAAGGAAAAGATATGTTTAAGAAACTTTATATGGCGTTTGGGGTAGGAGTTCTCGTTCTTTATGCTTCGGGTGCGTGGTTTGGCTGGGAGCTGGCAAACGGGGGGAGCCGATCGCGGCTGGGAATGCCTTTTATCTATACAGGATTTCGTGGAGGAAAATAATGCTGAATCTTTTATCTAAACCTGCTTCGTTTTTAATGATCGTCGAGATGGATAAGCTTTTGCCCGTGCTGGCCACGACGCTTATTTTTGTCTTTATCGGGCTCGTCGTTTTCGGCATCGCCTACTGGATCGTCGTCAAAATGGCCCCGTTTTCGGTCCACAAGGAGATCGAGGAAGATCAGAACGTAGCGCTCGGCATAATTATCGGTGCGATAATAATCGGTATCGCCCTGATCATTTCGGCCGCGATACAAGGCAATTAGCCCAAACAGAAGAATTTAACAGGGATTAAGGGGATGGAGGGGATATTCCAGTTTTTAGATTTTTGGATGTTGGATTTTGAATTCATCCCTGTTCATCCCTCTTATCCCTGTAGAAAATTCTGTTTGAAATGAAACGCACTCCTCTTTTATTCCTCAACGTCGTCGTTATAGCCACCTGCGGCCTGATCTATGAGCTGCTCGCAGGCACGCTTTCGAGCTATGTGCTGGGCGATTCCATAACCCAATTTTCGCTGATCATCGGCATCTATCTTTTCGCGATGGGCGTGGGCTCGTGGGCTTCGCGCTTTATCGATAAGAACGTTGCGGAAAAGTTTGTCGATATCGAGCTGGCGGTGGCCGTGCTCGGCGGTTTTTCTGCCCCGCTGCTTTTTCTCACCTTCGCATACGTATCTTATTTCACCATCGTCCTTTACACGATGGTTTTCCTGATCGGCGTTCTCGTCGGGCTCGAGATACCGCTGCTCATGCGCATACTAAAGGACGAGCTCGATTTCAAAGACCTCGTCTCAAAAGTGCTTGCGCTCGATTACGTAGGCGCGTTGGTGGCGTCCCTGCTTTTCCCGATCTTTCTCGTACCCAAGCTGGGGCTTAACCGAACATCTCTGCTCTTCGGAATGCTCAATGCCGCGGTGGGCATTTGGGCTACCTGGCTGCTCGCACCCCTGATAAAAAGAAACGTAAATGTCTTTCGAGTGAAGGGAGTCATCATTATCGTCCTGCTGCTGATCGCGTTCATCAAAGCCGATCGCTTGACGACGCTTGCCGAGGACGGGCTGTTTGTCGATAACATTATTTATACAAAAAGCTCGACCTACCAGCGCATTGTGGTGACGCGCGGCAAGACCGGCTATTCGCTGTTTTTGAACGGCAACCTCCAATTCAACTCGTTTGACGAATACCGCTATCATGAGGCGCTCGTCCACCCGGCGTTTGCGGCTTTTGGGGGCGAGGCAAAGCGTGTGCTTGTGCTCGGCGGCGGCGACGGCCTGGCCCTGCGCGAGATTCTGAAATACCCGTCGGTCGAATCGGTCCAACTTGTCGATCTCGACCCCGAGATGACGCGAGTTTCGGATGCGGTGCCCGCTTTAGGAGAGCTGAATAACCATTCTTTCAAAGATCCGCGCGTGAAGATAACGAACGCCGATGCTTTTGTTTGGCTCGATTCCGCGCCCGCAGAGCCGTACGACGTCGCGATAGTCGATTTCCCTGACCCGAACAATTTCGCGCTCGGAAAACTTTACTCGACCCGCTTTTACGGCCTGCTAAAAAGAGCGCTCAAGCCGGACGCGGCAATCGTGGTTCAGACGACCTCGCCGCTTATCGCTCGCCGTTCGTACTGGTGCATTATCCGCACGCTCGAATCCGCCGGCTTTAGCGTCAAGCCATATCAAACGACGGTGCCGAGCTTCGGCATCTGGGGCTTTGCGCTCGCCAAGATGCAGCCCTTCGACGCGCCCCAAAAACCGCCCGCTGGTGTCAGCCTCAAGTTCCTGAACGAGGTGTCATTTGCCTCAATGTTCGAGTTTCCATCCGACACCTCGCTACCCGACGGCGAGATCGAGATCAACCGGTTGGATAACCAGGCCCTGGTGAGGTATTACGAAACGGAGTGGCGGAAATTTGAGAACTGAAGCGGGGAAATTTTACAGGGATGAAGGGGATAGGCAGGGATAAAACAGTAAAGCAATGTTACATGAAGAACTGAGTGGGAAAATTCTGGAAGGGTGCTTCGAGGTTAGTAAAGAGCTTGGAGCAGGGTTTCTTGAATCTGTCTATGAGAAAGCATTGTTTGTTGCGCTCACCCAGAAGGGTTTAAATGTTGAGTTACAGGTGCCGTTAAAGGTGCGCTTTCGTGACGTGATCGTAGGCGATTTCTATGCCGATCTCCTGGTCGAAAAGAAGATGCTCGTCGAGCTCAAGGCGGTAAATGCACTAACCAACGAACACTACGCTCAAATAATAAACTATTTAAAAGCCACCGGAATTGAGGTTGGTCTTATCGTTAATTTCGGACACTCAAAACTGGAGTATCGGCGGTTTAAGAATAAATTCCTTGAGAAATCACTCCTGGAGAATTTATTCGATGAATAAATCCCTGTCTATCCCCTCCATCCCTGTTAAATTTTTCTTATGAAGTTAACGCGCAGGGAAATCTTGGCTTCCTTCCTCGGCGCGCCGTTTGCTCTTGCGGCGTGTCGCACGAGTGTGCCTAAATTTCCCGAGGGCGAGATAGTGGGCCAAAGCGCTAACCTCGGTCATATCTTACGTGAAAATCGCAGTTTCGAAGTACCTGCGGGTAATTGGCAAAATGTGAAGGTTGCGATCGTGGGTGCAGGGGTCGCGGGTCTCACGGCAGCGTGGGAGCTGCAGCGAAAAGGTTTAGAAGACTTCGTTGTTCTCGAGCTCGAAAAAGAGACTGGAGGAACGGCCCGGTCGAATAAAGGTGAGCCCGTCGGTTATCCATGGGGCGCGCACTACCTGCCGGTACCGTTCAAGGAAAATACCGAGTTGATCTCGCTACTCGACGAGATGCAGCTTGTAGAGGGGCGCGGAGCCGATGGCGAGCTTATCGTAAACGAGCAGTACCTTTGCCGCGACCCCGAGGAGCGTGTTTTCTACAAGGGCCGGTGGTACGACGGGCTGTATCTTCACATCGGCGAAACAGATGATGACAAGGCGCAATTTGCGGCGTTTCAGAAGGAGATCGACAGCTGGGTAAACTGGCGCGACGCCGCGGGCAAGCGGGCCTTTGGGGTGCCGCTTGCCACGTCTTCAAACGACCCGCAGGTTACCGCACTCGATAAAATATCCTTTGCCGAGTGGCTCGCGTCAAAAGGGTTCACGTCGGAGAGGCTGCTCTGGTTTTGCGATTACGCTACGCGCGATGATTACGGGCTGAAGGCGGATCAGGCCTCGGCGTGGGTGGGGTTGTTTTATTTCTGCTCGCGTGTGCGAAAGTCGGGTGTTGAATCGCAGCCGTTTATCACCTTCCCGGAGGGGAACGGGAGATATATCGAACATTTTCTCGGAAAGGTGGGCGGCCGGGTTAAGAAGTCGCACGCAGTCGTTTCGGTCATCCCGGCGGAGAAGGGCGTCGATGTAATTTGTCTCGATGGTGGTGAGACGCGGGGCTTTCATTGCGAGCAGGCGGTTTTTGCCTCTCCGATGTTTACTGCGCCGTATATTATCCGGGGATTTCGCGAGAATCCGCCTTTTGCCGCCCACGAATTCCAGCACAATGCATGGTTTGTCGCTAATCTTTTCCTGAATGACCGCCCGAAACCCCGCTTTACCAAGGACTTCCCGCTTGCATGGGACAACGTACTTTACGAGAGCCCGTCGCTCGGCTACGTTACGGCCACTCATCAAAAGGGTATCGATTACGGCCCGACGATCCTCACGTATTACTACCCGATGTGCCACGAGGAAAATGGGCGGACAAAGCTCTTTAACTACGAGTGGCGTGACTTGGCGGACGTTTGCCTGACGGACATGGCGCGCGCGCATCCTGACATCTACGAGCTGACGACCCGGATCGACATCATGCGCTGGGGCCACGCGATGATCTCGCCCCGGCCCGGTTTTATCTGGGGCGGCGAGCGAGAGAAAGCGATGCTGCCGTGGAAAAACATCCATTTCGCGCATACGGACCTGAGCGGCGTGGCGCTGTTCGAGGAGGCTTTTTATCACGGCTTGCGGGTGGCTCGAGAGATCGTACAGGAATAAGTAAATTTACAGGGATGGAGGGGATGGACAGGGATAGACCCGCCTCGCGGCAAATATCTATGTATGTGTCCCTCCGAATTTCTTATCCCCTTAATCCCCTCCATCCCTGTTAAAATATTGCTTTATTAGATGTCCGCCGAAGTTTCAAATTCCCGTTGGCTATTCTCCCGCAATATCGACCTGTCCGTTTTTCTCGGCAGCGCGGTGGTATCGCTGTTGCTCCTAGCTTTGGGTTGGCGGCTCGGGTTGCTTAATGAAGAATCGCCGGACTGGACGTGGATCACCGCAGTTCTTCTTATCGACGTAGCGCATGTTTGGTCGACCACTTTCCGCGTGTATTTCGATTTCGACGAGGTAAAGCGCCGGTTCTGGCTCTACCTGCTCGTGCCGGTTGCGGGTTACGCGGTCGGCGTCGCGCTCTACTCGGAGGGGGAGCTTGTCTTCTGGAAAGCGCTGGCGATCGTCGCTGTCTTTCATTTCGTTCGGCAGCAATACGGCTGGGTCGCGCTGTACCGGCGAAAGCTGAAGGAGACGGATAAGATCACATGGTGGATCGACGCTGTCGCTGTTTATCTTGCAACGGTTTACCCGCTCGCTTTTTGGATGACGCGCCTGCCGCGCAACTTCGAATGGTTTGTAAAGGACGACTTCTTTGCGCTTCCCGTTCTGGTCGAGCAAGTGCTGTTTCCTATCTATGTCGCCGCGCTCGCGCTCTATTTCGGAAAATCCGCCTATCAGTATTTCACGACCGGCTTTCTAAATATCGGTAAGGATATCGTTGTCGCCACGACCGCGATCTGCTGGTACATGGGCATCGTCTTTTTCAACTCGGACTACGCCTTTACCGTCACGAACGTGATCATCCACGGCGTGCCGTATTTTGCTTTGATCTATGTTTATGCCCGCGCCCGCCGCGAGAGCACCGGACCGGTTTACCGAACCCTCGCGCATAATTGGCTGATATTTTTGGCGACATTATGGGCGCTCGCCTATGTCGAGGAGCTCTTCTGGCACCGCGGCGTTTGGCATGAAAAGAGCTGGTTATTCGGCGCTGACTGGGATTGGGCGCGACTGAAAGTCTTCCTCGTTCCGCTGCTCGCCGTGCCGCAGATCACCCATTATGTGCTCGACGGTTTTCTCTGGCGGCGTAAAAATAATGAAAGCTTGCGGCTGCTGGGTTAGAATTAGATAGATGAAGATATTAGCCACGAATCAACACGAATTAACAAGAATAAGGGAGACGCGTTTCGTGCCGTTTCGTGTGGTTTCGTGGTTAGTTCTTTTTTTCCTTATTGTCTTAGGTATTTCATGTTCCAAATCATCGACCGGCGGTATCGATATCCTCGGCCCGGCGGATGAAACCCTGGACGCCTCAAAGATCATCGAGCAGGCAAACGCCGACCTTACAAAGATCAAACTGCTTTACAAACAAAACGAGGGCAAGCGCGAAGAGCTGAAAAAGGCGATGGAGGCAGACGACCAGGCCACGGTTAAAAAGATCGCCGATGACGTCGTCTATGCGATAAACGACGGCGCGGCTTTTGGCCAGGGCGCAGTGGAAAAGATCCGCCAGGCGCAGGAGATGAACGTTAACGCAGACTACAAGGAGTACCTTCGGCTAAAGGAAGAAGCGCTGATCAAACAGCTTGAAGCCTTTGAAAATTACCGCCAGGCTGCCCGGATGCTCCGCGACAATTACGACCCGAAAAACAAGACGCTCCGCGAAAAGGTAAAGCTCGAATTCAAAACCCGCAGCGAAAATTACCAGCATATAATGGAGACCGCCCGCGATTACAGCACCCGCGCAAACGAGCTTGCCAAGGAAGTTATAAACCGCAAACAATAAAAAAGGCGGACCGTTATGGCAGTCCGCCCAAAGATCTACAATCTTTTCAGGAGTGAATTTACAGAACGCGCGTCGGCATCAATACATGCGCGGGAAGGGGAGCCATAGGGGCGTAAGCCGGTGCCGAAGGTGCTGCCGGAGGGGCGAGTGGCGTAACATACCTCAATTCTTCGAGTGCCTTGGTCGCCGCAAGCGGCGCTATAGCACGGTAAACGCCGTGTTCTACACCGTCAAATACTTCCCCGACCTTTCTTTCCTCGGGCGTAACGGTGAAGGTCTGGCGGTTGCGATCGCGAACGACGGTCAAGATTATGCTTCCTTCTTTCTTGTCGTGCAGCACGGTAAATAGGCTGTGATCGGCCGAGATCTCCTTGCCATCCACGTCAACGATCACGTCGCCCGCCTTAAGGCCGGCCTTGGCTGCCGGAGAATCTTCCTTGACGCTGGTGATCAGCATCCCTTTGCCGTCAGCCACGCCGAAGTAATCGCCAAGTTGCTTTGAAAGCGACATCAGGCTGGCGCCGATGTAACGTCCCGAACCGGCCCACGCAAATCCGCCTACCGAAAGATCGCCCATCTTGAAATCCATCTTGGGCATTTTTGCGATCTTCGGCATGGCCGGCACTTCAAACTTTCCGAATTGGCCAGCCTGAGCGGCCCATATACCGTTGTCGAACTTCAGGCCCGGGCGCTTGCCGACCGTTACGGTCACATTGCGCTCATCACCGCCGCGCACGATTTTAAGCTCGGCCTGGTGGTCCGGCGCTACCTCGGACAAGAGGCGGACAAGTTTGCGCTCGCTGGTCACATCTTCCCCGTTAAATTTGATAATAACGTCGCCGTTTTGCAGCCCGGCCGTTTTAGCGGGCGAGTCGTCCAAAACTTTTTCGATAGCGACGCCGCGGACCTCGCGCAGGCCGTATTTAGCCATGTTGTCCTTATTTACTTCATCGATCTGCACGCCGATATAGCTGCCGTTTCCGAATGTATAAATAAGGCTCTGGCCTTCACCTTTTGCGGCGGGCGCCGTTGTTGTCACCTTACCCTGCTGGCCGTATGCGGCAATCCCGGCAAGTGTAATAAGCAGTATAAAAATAAATGATTTACGAAACATAGAACCTCCAAAGTCGTTCGCTTTTAGCGTAGAAATTTAGCAGAAATTGCTTTCCTTGATAGTAAAGACGGCGGGTATAAGAGAACGGTTACAGGTAAAAGTCGTGAGTAGCGAGTTGTGAGGAGGGGTTTCCGATTACCCCCGTTTCAACTTTTGCAGATTCTCGGCTGCCGCTTGCAGCGTTTCGTCCTTTTTGCAGAAACAGAATCTTATCATCTGGTTTCCCAGGTCGTTCGAGTAAAACGACGATCCCGGAACGCCCGTCACGCCGACCTCGCGTATCAGGTGGCGCGTAAACTCCACATCGCTGGCGAAGCCGAAATCCGAGATATCGCACATCACATAATAAGCGCCTTCGGGGTAACTGCATTTGAAGCCGGCGTCCTGCAGCACGGGGATTATCATGTCGCGCTTGTGCTGGTAAACGGCGTGAAGCTCGTCGTAATAGCTTTGCGGCAGGCCCATGGCGTATGCCCCGGCGTGCTGGAGCGGGTTTGCCGAGCCCACTGTAAGAAAATCGTGCACCTTGCGAATGGCAGAGGTGATATCCGGAGGAGCTATACAGTAGCCCACGCGCCAGCCGGTTACGGAATAGGTCTTTGACAGGGAATTGACGACGACCGTGCGCTCGCGCATGCCGGGGATCGAGGCCATCGTAATGTGCTCCAGCGGCACACCGTCACGCTCGTACAAGATATGCTCGTAGATCTCGTCCGTAAAGCACAGCGCATCGAACTCCTGGCACAGGCCCGCGATAAATTCGAGCTCCTCGCGCGAGAAGACCTTGCCCGTCGGGTTGTTGGGGTTGCAGATGATTATAGCCTTTGTTTTCTCGTTAAAAGCGGCGCGAAGCTCGTCTCGGTCGAAGTGAAACTCGCCATCGCGATTATAAAGGGGAACGTGCCTCGGCGTCGCGTCGGAGAGTATCGCGTCCGGTGCATAGTTCTCGTAAAAGGGCTCGAAAACGACGACCTCTTCACCCTCATCCACCGTCGCCATCATCGCGGCGATCATCCCCTCGGTCGAGCCGCAGGTGACGGTCAACTCGGTTTCGGGGTCGATGTCTAGGCCGAGGAACGACTTTGTTTTAACGGCGATCGCATCGCGAAAGCTCTTCACGCCCCAGGTTATCGCGTACTGGTTATGATCGGCGGCGATCGCATCCTGCGCTGCCTGCTTGATATCCTCGGGCGCGGCAAAATCCGGGAATCCCTGGCCGAGATTCACCGCGCCATACTTCATCGCGTCACGCGTCATCTCGCGGATAACGGATTCGGTAAAGCTGCCGGCCTTGCGGGAGATACGGTTCTTCGAGATTCGGGGTTGGGTCATTCGCTTATTTTAGCAGATAGCTTTGGTGCGTAAAATGGCGATTTGCTTGTGTGTTTTTAGAATAAACATTTGTTTTATGCAAATTTTGCATACTTGTATGACCCGTGCCGGTTATGAAAAATGAAAAGCCATTATAACTATTGAGTTTAGCATCTAATTGAGCGGCTGCTTTTATGCAATAGTGTTTAGAGCTAGTTTTCATTTTGGTAAATAAGGTCCTAATTATGCTGTAAAAGTTTCCGATTTTCGTGTAGAAGGTTCCGATTTTCGTGTCCATAGATACCATTATGATAATATGCAGGTTTTATGCGATCCCATGCGTGCGGACCCGCCTAACGGTCGTGGAACACACAGCACACTCGGCCATGATAAACAGAAAACGGACCGCGAAACCAGTATTATTTTTATAATATCGAGGGGGTTTTAAAAAGATGACACAACAGAGTACGCACAGGTGTCCCTCATTCGCCGGCAAATGCGGGAGCCCTAGCCGAGATCTAGGGAGCCATACTTCATCGCCTCACGCGTCATCTCGCGCATAACGGATTCGGTAAAACTACCAGCCTTGCGGGAGATGCGATTTTGGAAAGATGGGGTTGGGGCATATGTTAAAGAATCAATATTTGATCAATTTTAACATATTTAAATTACGAGACGATTCAGTAGAGAGTTTTTGAATCGCCTCGCCATAAGCCAGCATCATTGAAAACCGTGTTAAGGTTCCAGTTCTATAGACGGGAAGTCCATTACTGTTACGCCCGCCACTTTGTTAATGTTACCAAAAATCGTGTTTACGTATTTATTATCTTCTTCTCCACCCAAGACTCCCAATTTCGGAAAATCAGTTTCGTCGATTGAGCATATAAGTGTTTCGTCACAACTTAACCGCCCGACTTTAACCGCGAATACATAGAAAGTATCGCCCTCAATCTCAATTCCCGTAGCTGAGGTTTTCTTCCATGAAAATTTAGGTTCCGCTCCTTCGAACAGCGGTTTGATTTCTCCTATCTTTGCAGAGGCGGCGATATCGTGCCCCGCGTCTGCTACAAGGCTAAATTTATTTGCTGAAAGAGTTTGGTACACAATGAATACTTTCTTGCCTCCTCGTATCTTTGCTGCCATCTCTTTATTAAATTCAACACCTTCTCTTCTTTTCATGAAACGATTGATGTCGGGAACCTTAAGACGTCGCGTTTTTGCGTCTGCTCCCTGTATTTTCACATTCGCAGTCAATGAGATTTTATTTGAGATTTTAACAGGAAGAAAACTGTCTAGAAAATTGAGGGCGATATCGGCTGACATTGATTTTTCATCAGTCATCGAGGGAAATTTTTCGTTCCCTGGAAAAATCGGATAACTTCCTTCGGGATTTTTCACCTCAACATAGTCGAACATGTTGTCTGAATAGATGGCCCTACCGTTATCAACTGTGATGATACCACCAGGTTGAATATAATCATTCGGTCTCCGAAGTCTATTAACTCCTTGTTTCGCCATGAGTTCGTCCGCCCTTTTGCTTGGGTCGGGACAGCCAACGGTTAAAAATGCCATCAAGAAAATAACTATTGCAAACGCCTTGAGTCGATTCATGTCCTGGTCTCCTTTTGATTGTTATTTCAACAGATTTTGATCGTTAGATTGAATCAATTTTTCCTTAATCTTCGTTTGGTCTGTAAGCGTAAGAAGGTCTATATAAGCCTTAAATGTTTCGGCCTTGTCGATCGTGAATCTACTACTAGGGTCGTCTAGGAGTGTCAAAAATGTAGCGAATTGAATTTCCGAAGTCGTATATCTCCTATCCCGAAGTTGCACGAACGATGCTTCTTTGACGAGAGCGGCAGTTTCACCCACGTTATTAATGCCCCGCGTATAAGTTGTGATCGAATCATTCCGTTTTCCGGCAAACCTTTGCGCAAGAGCCAAAGCGAGATAAACTTCTTCCTTGTCGTTCCCCTCCTCCTTTCCTTCGAAGTCTTTTAGCAAATAGATCGCGTCGTCGAATCGTCCCTCAATAATTGCCGTCAATCCATTTAAAAACTGCCCGCTCCCGTTGTTAAGGAGCGGCGCAATTGCTTTGACTTCTGCCGAGGAAGGGCGACCTTTCGAGGGACCTGACTTTGCAATCAGTTCAGATTTTTCTCTCAAATTAATCTCCTCATAAAGAGCCGCGATGACTGGATGTGCTTTTAATAGCTGGCGAGGTAAAGTATTCCAATCGCGAACTTTTTTTTCATCGAAGGCAAGAAAAATCCCTGGACTGTTATTGAGAAACCTCGGTTTCATTTCAATATTGATAAGCCCTTCGATTTTTGCGTTTGCAAGCTGGATCGTTAGATAACCCTCAAACTCGGAATACTCTAAGATTCCGTCAGGATAGATGTCTGCTTTCTCCCAGTCATCCGAAAGCGCGCGAACAACGAAGTGACTGAATGCACTCGCTGAACCATCTGTCAGAATTGTCGATTCCTGAGATTTGTCACTGGACGTAACAATAATCGTATTCTTGAGGGATTTCAATGGAAGGTCTATTTGCGTTGATTCGCCGCTAAAGCAGGAATCAACGATCAATACAAGTGCTCCCTCAAATCCTCTTCGCACTTCGGTGATTAAATGGCTCATTGACATACCATAGCCACTTCCCCAGAACTTCCCATAAAGTTGTAGCCAAAGATCACTATCCGCAGGAAATGCGTGACCGGTATAATAAACAACAACTATCGCGTCACTTGAAGCGCCAATATTCTGCAAAACATGAGTAAGATTATCCCGAGTGACCTCCTCGCCTGAAGTCACGGAAAGGACTTTGTAACCGAATCGCTCGAACCTTTCCGCGACTACCTGACCATCCACTTTAGAGAAGAGCAAGTTTGCCGCCGGATTCGCCACTTTTGTGGCTGTTACGACTATCAGGTATTTTCTTTTCGCCTTCCAATAGACATCTGCAATATCTGGTTCCGCTCCGTCATTGTTTAAATAACTTGAGCCATTTATTTGATTCCCATCCGGGTTAGACAGAATGCTTATAGAGAATATGTGGACGGATAAAAAAACCACAAGCACCCAGCCCGGATAAAGTAAAATACTAGGATTATTAACAATACGCATATAAAAAGGATGCACAAGACCGGATTCTTGAACACCGTCAGTGTAGGCTTACGGTATGTCAAAAATGTCAAATATTTCATTTTGCTGAAGAGCAAAAAACCGTGAGAATCTTGAGAATTGCGTGGGATTCGGTTCGGTTTCATGCCGAAAAATTAAGTGTCTGGGTTTTGGGAGCATGGAAGCCCTTTAACCACCTAAAATACTTCGGACCTGCTTGTTGGAATAGATGGAACTATACGCTCTTTTCTAAATAATGCAAGAACTATTTACAAACAGGCTTGTTACTAGATAGATATGCCGATTTTAGGCAAAACGTTACAAGATGAAATAAATAAATCCCCAAATTCCCGTAATTGCCTTTTCCGCTCCGGATATGGTAAAACTACGCTTCTCTTCCCGGATGAAAATAATATTGACCGACCCTAGATCGATGGAGAAAACCAGTAAGATGCATAAGAAAAGTTTGCTCGTTTTGATGATGATGTGCGCGATGGCCCTCACGACGATGGCGCAAAGGGATGCCGTAAAAATTCCCGACGAATTGAAGGAGTTTCTGCTGCACAACACGAAGCCGATCGAGTTGAAATCGGCGGATCTGAATATGGACGGCAAGATGGACTACGTTATGGTGCTGACCAGCACGAACGTCGAGGCCGGGAAGGAGCACAACGACGAAAGCAGGCGCATTACGCTAATTATTATTCGCAAGGAGACAGGCGAGTTGAGCATTTTTGCCAGGAATGAGAATGTCGCCTTTTGCGCGTCGTGCGGCGGGATGATGGGCGATCCTTTTGAGGGGGTTGAAGTAAAACCCGGCAGCTTCACGTTTATCAACTCGGGCGGCAGCCGCGAGCGATGGTCTTATTCATACCAGTTCAATTACTCAAAGAAAGACAAAGCCTGGCAGCTTGTAAAGGTAACCGAATCGGAGGTTGATACGCTCAAACCGAGGAGAGGCAAAACGACCATCCTCACCCCGCCGAAGCACTATGGCAAGATAGATTTCGTGGATTTCGATCCGGATGATTTTAAGGGAAAAGGTAAGAAATAGTTTTGGTTAGAGTGAACTTATTATGGGCGGAAAGGTTGTAAAAACCCCGCCCATTTTTTCACGTTCCAAAGAAAAATAACACTCCAGATGCAAGAGGATTTTCGAATGCTATGCGTTCGTGCACGCAAGGGTGCGTTCCGGCCGGTACGTTCCGGATCAAACATAACCTTCCGGGTGATTGAGGTGCCATGCCCAGGCGCTCTCGATTATCGACTCGAGCGACGAGTGCCGCGGATTCCAGCCCAAGGTCTGACGCGCTTTTGCTGAATCCCCTACAAGCTGCGACGGGTCGCCCGCGCGCCTCGGCGCGACCACCGCCTCTATCTCCCTGCCCGTAACGCGGCGCGCGGTATCGATCACTTCCTTTACCGAGTAACCGCTTCCGTTGCCGAGGTTTATAAACTCCGAAGCTTTCTCGGCGCGCAGATGGTCGAGGGCGAGTAGGTGCGCCTGTGCGAGGTCCGATACGTGGATGTAGTCGCGAACGGCTGTTCCGTCGGGCGTCGGGTAATCGTCGCCGAAGATCGATATGTGCGGTATTTTGCCGAGTGCGGCAAACAGGACGAGGGGGATCAGATGCGTCTCGGGGTCGTGGTCCTCGCCGCAGGCGCCGCACTCGGCAAAAT
>Ga0193752_1001615_pt1 | contig 18442 bp, 17 predicted proteins | sample H1c1metaG_FD_144924 | JGI IMG/M metagenome (GOLD analysis project Ga0193752, IMG submission 144924) | Soil microbial communities from a riparian zone of the East river system, Colorado, United States - H1c1 | ecosystem: Environmental > Terrestrial > Soil > Riparian zone | place: USA: East River...
TGTTGCAGATAGCCGTTGAAGACAGCCGATGCTGACAGCCGTTGCAGACAGCCGATGACAAATCATTGTAATTCGGATGGTCGTTATTCAAGGAGCGAATATTTAGGGCCTGACTATTCCGGGAGGGACTATTTGGTGAGTAACAGCAATATTATTTAAGCGATATTATTTAAGGGTGATAGTGATATTAAGTTATGGGCGACAATATTAGTTATGGGCGACAATATTAAAAAAACCGACTCTGGCATAGAAATTAAGCCGGTTTACCGGGCGGAGAACATCAAAGGCTTGCAGGAAAGTGATCCCGGTGAATTTCCGTTCACCCGGGGTGTACAGGCCGATATGTATCGCGGAAGGCTTTGGACAATGCGCCAGTATGCCGGATTCAGCACGGCAGAAGAAAGTAATAAACGATATCATTATTTATTATCACAGGGTGTGATGGGATTGAGTGTTGCTTTTGATCTGCCTACACAAATTGGTTATGATAGCGACCATCCACTGGCTGAAGGTGAAGTGGGTAAGGTTGGTGTTGCCATTGATACGCTAGAAGATATACAGACACTCTTCCATGGAATTAAGCTTGATGAAGTTTCGACTTCCATGACAATTAACGCAACCGGCTTTATCCTGCTGGCTTTCTATATTGCACTGGCAAAAAAACAGGGAGCGGACCTTAAAAAGATCACCGGTACTATTCAAAACGATATCCTGAAAGAATATGCTGCGCGTGGAACTTATATATATCCGCCCAAGCCATCCATGCGGATCATTACGGATATTTTTGAGTACTGCGGACAGGAAACGCCGAAATTCAACACGATTTCAATTTCGGGCTATCATATCCGTGAGGCAGGCAGTACGGCTGTTCAGGAGATCGCTTTTACATTAAGCAACGGCAAAGCCTATGTGAAGGCTGCTATTGACAAGGGGTTGGATATAAATGTTTTTGGCAGAAGGCTGTCGTTTTTCTTTAATGCCCATAATAATCTTTTTGAAGAAGCAGCAAAGTTTCGTGCTGCCCGCAGAATGTGGGCCAACATTATGAAGGAGCTTGGTGCCACTGATCCCAGAGCGATGATGCTTCGGTTTCATACGCAAACAGGTGGCAGTACCTTGACAGCCCGGCAACCACAGAATAATATCTCCCGCGTCACGTTACAATCGCTCGCAGCTGTGTTGGGAGGAACCCAATCCTTACATACCAATGGTTTTGATGAAGCCCTTAGTCTGCCGACCGAAGAAGCCGCCAGGATTGCCCTTCGGACCCAACAGATTATTGCCCATGAAAGCGGTGTGCCCGATACAACTGATCCGTTAGCCGGTTCCTATTATGTGGAGTCGCTCACGAATGAAATAGAAACAAAAGCACTGGAACTTATTGGTGCGATTGATACAATGGGAGGCAGTGTGAGTGCAATTGAGAACGGGTTCATACAGGAAGAGATCGCAAAAAGCGCTTATGAATACCAGCGATCAATTGAAACAGGAGAAAAGATTATTGTTGAGTGATGAGCCTATCCCGGGCTTCAAAATCGACGATAGTATCAGACAAGTTCAGACAGACAAAATTGCTGCCTTCAAAAACAACCGCGATCCCGCTAAATGTGATAACCTTCTGCAGCAATTAAATGATTGTGCTTCCGGTGACGACAATATCATGCCGGTTGTAATTGATGCTGTAGAACACAAATGCACGCTTGGTGAAATTGCAGATACACTCCGCGAGGTCTGGGGTGAATACAAATAGAAATCAGCTTTCCTATATTTGAAGTTTAATGATTAATCAGCGTTTCAATATGTTAATAACTGATATCACCAGAACCGACTCCGATCTTGAACAGATATTAACCCTCCAGGAACAAAATCTTAAACAACATCTTACCGAAGCTGAAAAGTTGAAGGAAGGATTTCTCACAATGCAGTTCACAACAGGCATGCTTAAGCGGCTTCATGATCTGGCCCCTGGTGTAATTGTACGTGATGGTGACAAAGTGATAGCATATGCAATTATATTATTGCAGGAAGGACGAAAATTCTATCCCGATCTTGAAACGATGTTTGTGAACCTTGAAACTCTTTCCTGGCATGGAAAACCACTTCAGCACTATAACTATTACGTTATGGGACAAATCTGTATCGATAAAAATTACAGGGGCCGGAATGTTTTTCAAATGTTATATGACAAGCATTGCGAAATTAATAAAGATGTATTTGATTTTATCGTAACGGAAATCTCTACCAGCAATCTGAGATCGATAAGAGCACACGAAAAAACCGGCTTCCGGAAGATACATACCTATAGGGATTATTTAGATGAGTGGAATGTAGTGCTTTGGGACTGGAAATGAAATGGAATTTGCCAAAATTTCCTTAGCTTGTTTAAAACAAGGTTTTAGAATCATTGTACTTTTAAGGTCTTAAAACAAATCAATGAACTAACTCATCCATCAAACTCATATAACCAATAAAACTTACCAATTTAACTAACTAATATAACTAACCGGCCTAACTCACTAACTAATCTAAGTCACTAACTAATCCAACTTACTAACTGACCAACAAACTAATTAATCAATGAATCTACTGGCTAAACTGTCTGTTGCCCTGGTTTTTGTATCAGGCTCTTTGTCCGGACAAACTTCGTTAACCGCAATGGCCGATCAAAAAGCCAAAGCTATTCTTCCAAAACTTATTGAATGGCGCCGCTATCTCCACCAGCATCCTGAGCTTTCAAACCGGGAAGTAAAAACCGGAGAATATATAGCTGCGCATCTTAAAAAACTTGGGCTTGAAGTGCAGACAGGTGTGGCAAAAACAGGAGTAGTGGCTATTCTGAAAGGCGGGAAACCCGGTCCCGTTGTGGCATTGCGGGCGGACATGGATGCTTTGCCAGTGCAGGAACGGGTCAATGTTCCTTACAAATCAACAGTAACTGCCGACTATCTTGGACAACCGGTATCGGTTATGCATGCCTGTGGCCACGATACACATGTTGCCATGTTAATGGCCACTGCAGAGGTTCTCACTGAAATGAAAAAAGATGTTCCAGGTACGGTTAAATTTATATTTCAACCGGCTGAAGAAGGCCCTCCTGGTGATGAAAAAGGTGGTGCACCTTTAATGATTCAGGAAGGTGTAATGGATAATCCGAAAGTGGATGCGATCTTCGGCATTCATATCAATTCATCACTGGAAGTTGGAAAACTGCGGTATAAAAGCGGGTCGTTCATGGCTTCATCGGATTGGTTTCATATAAAAATTATGGGAAAACAAACACATGGATCTACGCCATGGACCGGAGTTGATCCGATCGTTGCCGGCACACAGATCATTAATGCCCTGCAAACAATCGTAAGTCGTCAGTCGGATCTCACAAAAGCGCCCGTGGTTATCACTGTCGGAAAGTTTCATAGCGGCCTTCGCAGCAATATCATTCCTGAAGAAGCTATTCTTGACGGAACAATCAGGACGCTTGACAGTAAAATGCAGAAAGATGTTCATGAGCGAATCAAAAAAACTGTTCAGAAAATTGCGGAATCTTCAGGAGCTACAGCTGAAGTAACCATAGATACGAAAACACTTGTTACATATAATACACCGGAACTCGTGGATATGATGCTGCCTTCGCTCGAAGCTGCAGCAGGTAAAGGCAACCTGATCGCTGGCCTTTGGACAACCGGGGCGGAGGATTTCTCTTTTTTTGGAGAAAAGGCTCCTTCATTTTTTTTCAATCTGGGCGGTATGCCAAAAGGAATGGATCCTGACAAAGCTGCACCGCACCACACTCCAGACTTTTTGATCGACGATAGCCAACTGGATGTCGGAGTAAAAGCGTTTTGTCATTTGGTTTTCGACTATGCTAAACTGAAATCCGGAAAAACCGGTTCCAGTAAAAAAGCATTTTAAACCCTATACAAAGCGTTACGGCCTAACCAAAGCATTTAACCCTAAACCAGGGCATTTAAAAACTTAACCCAAAGGGTTTAAATCCATAAAACAGAGTCAAATCTGAAAAGGATTTAACCTTTCTTCGCTTCTTTGGCCCAGGTGTCCTTCAATGTAACGGTTCTGTTGAAAATCATTTTTTCTTCTGAGCTTTCTTTGTCAAGGCAAAAATATCCTTTTCTGATAAACTGATAACGTTCATCAAACTTTGCTTTCATCAGATCGGGCTCAGCGTAAGCATTCTTAATTATTTGCAATGAATCCGGATTGATATATTCTTTGAAGTCTCTTTCTTCATTGGAAGGATCTTCAGCATTAAATAAGCGATCATACATCCGGACCTCGCAATTTATCGCATGCCTGGTACTTACCCAATGTAGTGTTCCCTGTACTTTAAGTCCTGAGGTATCAGATCCGCTTCTGCTTTCCGGTATATAACTGCAATGTATGGCCGAAATATTACCGGCATCATCTTTTATCACTTTATCACACTTTATAATATAAGCGCTTTTTAGCCGGACCATTTTTCCGGGAGCAAGGCGAAAATATTTTTTAGGAGGCTCTTCCATAAAGTCCTCCCTTTCAATATAGAGTTCGTTACTGAAGGGCAGATTGCGCGTGCCTGCAGTAGTGTCTTCAGGGTTGTCTTCACTTGCCAGCATTTCGGTTTCACCAGCCGGATAATTCGTTATAATTACTTTGACGGGATCAAAAACAACCATTCTTCTTAAAGCGATCCGGTTCAGATGCTCACGGATACAAAATTCCAGCAGTGAAAAATCGATCATGTTATCTCTTCTGGCAACACCGATCTTTTCGGCAAAGAATCTGATACTTTCCGGCGTAAAACCCCGGCGGCGCAACCCGCTGATAGTGGGCATCCGTGGATCATCCCAGCCCTGCACATGACCATCGTTCACCAATTGCAGAAGTTTTCGCTTACTCATGACCGTATAAGTCATGTTTAAACGTGCAAATTCATATTGATGCGAAGGAAATATTTCGAGTTTTTCAATCAACCAGTCGTACAGCGGCCGGTGAGGCACAAATTCCAAAGTACAAATGGAATGGGTAATCTTCTCAATAGAGTCGCTTTGCCCATGGGCGAAATCATACATCGGATAAATGCACCATTTATCACCTGTACGGTGATGATGTGCATGTTTAATACGATACAATAACGGATCCCGCAAATGCATGTTAGGGGAAGCCATATCTATCTTAGCTCTTAAAACTTTTGCACCGTCGGGATATTTACCTGCCCGCATGTCTGCAAATAAAGCCAGATTCTCTTCTATGTTCCGGCTGCGGAAGGGACTGTCCTTCCCCGGTTCGGTTGGAGTTCCTTTTAGTCTGGCAATTTCTTCCGGATTTAAATCATCAACATATGCCAATCCTTTTTTTATAAGCTTAATGGCAAATTCATATAATTGGTCAAAATAATCTGAAGCATACAGCTCTGCCGCCCATTCAAAACCCAGCCATCGGATATCATTTTTGATACTGTCAACATATTCAGTTTCTTCCGTAATGGGATTGGTATCATCAAAACGAAGGTTGGTTTTACCACCAAACTGCTTAGAAAGACCAAAATTCAGGCATATGGACTTTGAATGGCCAATATGAAGGTATCCGTTGGGTTCCGGAGGAAACCTGGTGACAATAGATTTGTATTTCCCTTCTGCGAGGTCCTTTTCAATTATTTCTTCCAAAAAGTTAAGTGACTTTTCTTCTTCTTTGATACTCTCAGCCATAATCTTCAGTCTGTTATATCTGCAAATTTACAAGATTATTGTCAATTGACTTTCAACCGCAGCCATACGGAGTTTCTTTAATCAATTACTTCACAACTGTGGCTTTGAATTCAATTTTCAATGTTTCAAGCGGCCTGGCCTGAACAATAGAGCGTGCCTTCTGCCTGTTTTACTTCAACGGCTTGCACATAACTGCGTTTATCCTGCCATTGCCATGGATTAATTACTTGTTTTTCCATTTGTTTGCTTTTTTTGTTCATGCCACTGCCGGCATAAGAGTTATAAAAAAATTGTACTCTGCAAATGTGAGACCGATACACAGGTAGTCTTGCAGCGAAAGACAGAACACATTGGTGTCTTCAAGGCATTGCAATGACATTGTCGCTTTAGTTCGGGTGTGATAGGCCAGAAAATCACTTTCCCACCAGGCTTCCATCGCAAAAGAACCACATGCTGCATTTCCAAATCGTCGTTATATACCAACATCAAAAGCCCGAAGACTACAAAATAAGAATACTTTACGCTTTTACCTTTCTGAATAAGAAATTCGGGTTTTTGATAACTTTTAATAGTGAAATGAGAGAATACGAATGCAAACTCATCATCAGTCAGCGGCACTATTTTTTCTATATGTTCCCTGAATTTTTCCTCCATTTATCAAAAGATATAGGTCCGGGTTCAAAGTTGACGGTATCATTTTTTATAGCAGTCTAATGCTATTATTTATTCCCCGAAATACTGAAAATATTGCTGAACATCTGGAAATATTTCCGGAAATATTGTCGGTATGTTACTATTATTATTGCCGGTATTATTGACAATTTATTGACAGTAAAATTGCCAAAAATATTGCAGACTAAATATATTGACGGTTATATATTGAGGGTTAGATATTGAGGGTTAGATGTAGATCCGTACATGGAATGGGGGAAAAAAGAGAGCTGTACTCCTACAGCTCTCAAACCAATAACAATTCCTATGAATAAAAACTTAATACTGTGAAATTATATTACAGATGCCCTAACTCAAAACCTATTCGACGATTGACAACAATTTGGCGATGAATGATCGGTCCGGAGATATTCCTGATCATCCTTTTTATTGATGACAATTTTTCGATCACAGCTTTTTCGATCACAGCTTTTTCGATCACCATTTTCTCGATCTTGTTATGATCATAACTTAAAAAAAAGAGCCATACTTGCGTACAGCTCTAAACCACTAAAAACTTAATAACGAAAAATCAGGGTAACGATCTGTATCAAAGATATATACCAATCCGGCATCAAAAGAATTCATTCGATGAATAAGGCTGAAATGGCGGTGAATGGATCAGATAAGCCGGTAAACCACCGTTTTACGATTGGGCATGACCGCCAGTGGCGACTATGGTGAGGATCACTCTATTGGACTTCTTTTATTGGACTTCTTTTAAAGGTTCTCAAATAAATGCTTTCGTTAAATAATCACTATCTTAAACGGATGCGCTGGTTCAATCAGATGGCTTATCTCTAATGGGAAGGCGCTATCTTTATTGTTTTAGAAAATATGCATTGCAAAACAAAATGGAAATACACTGGAACTGAAAATTTACAGAAAAATGCAAATTAAATGGTTTTGTATATTCTCTGTATGGTTGCTTTTTTTTGAGCTTGCCTATTCACAACAATCAGTCCATGTAATCAGTGGTAAGATTACTGATTCATTACTACATCCTATCGCAGCTGCATCTGTATCATTAACGCATTATAAAGACCTCAAAATTTTAGCGACGGTGTTATCAGACAGTAGTGGGGAGTTCTCCTTCACCAGTCTGCCTGATGGCGAATATCAGCTGATAATAACATCAATAGCATTTCGCAAATATGTCAGCGACTCGATCAGCCTAAACGCAAGTCAGCAAAAAGTCTGGAGGTATGTTCTGCTGGAAATAGGTGCTGCCACCTATCTGGATAACGTTACTGTTGTTAAGCGCAAACCCCTTATGGAATTTAACGCAGGTACTGTAACTATGAATGTGGAGGCACTTCCAACCAATGCCGGTTCTAACGTCCTTGAATTACTCGAAAAAATGCCGGGTGTAACAATCGACAGGAATAACCAGATAAGTCTCAAAGGAAAACAGGATGTATTGGTAACCGTTGACGGCAGGCAAACCTATATGACAGGTGAAAGTCTTTCCGGTCTGCTGCGGAGTATGAATGCTAACCAGGTTAGTCAGCTCGAAATAATTAACAATCCGGATGCCAAATATGATGCCGCTGGTACCGCCGGTATAATTAACATAATAACAAAAAGAATTAAGAAATCAGGATTCAACGGCGATCTCAATGCCGGTTACGGCCAGGGATACTTTTGGAAAACCTTTAATAGTCTGAACTTAAACTACAGAACCAGCAAATTCAACTGGTTTCTGAATTACAGCCTGAATGCTGACCGGACTTTTTTTGACAATTCAAATAAGCAGGAAATATCGAACCCAGGACAGGGAACAATAGCAAATTACCTTGAACAGTATTCACGTTATAAGAATATATCAAATGCAAACAACATTAAGGCCGGCATTGATTATTTCTTATCCGATAAAACCACGGTGGGACTGACCGTTTCAGGCGTAATATCAAGACCAACCAGTGACTATGTCACAAATGCAGATTTGAAAAATAGCCAAAATGAGATTGACTCGATATTATTAACAACCAATAGCACCCGAATCAGGTGGAATAATAAAATTGTAACATTTAGCCTGGTACATCATCTGGATTCTCTCAGTCAGGTATCTACAGATTTCAGTTACGTTAACTATCAATCCAAAACACATCAGGAAGTACTGAATAATGCAGCGGGTGCTAACGGTGTAGTCGTTGAAACAGATCAATTGCAAATCGGGATTCCTGTTAGTATCAATGTTTTCGCTGGTAAAGCTGACTATGGGTTACAAATCCATAAGACACTAAAGTTTGAGGCAGGAATTAAATCAAGCTATATAAAAAATAATAGCTTGTCAGAATATTCATCACCAGATTCCTACGACAATTATCAGATTGACTATAGTTTGTCTAATAAATTTACATATTCAGAAAATATAAATGCCGCGTACGGCAAATTGAATTTCACAAGTGGGAAATGGCAGATTCAGGGAGGATTGCGGTTTGAAAATACAAATGGAAAAGGTGAACGCTCGGGTAATTCGGTGATCAAAGACTCTTCCTTTACCAGGAATTACAACGATTTTTTTCCATCAGTTTTATTAAATTACAAGCTGTCCGATAACAGCAGTTTTAACTTTTCCGCCGGCCGGCGAATTGATCGCCCATCTTATCAAAGCCTGGATCCGTTTATAAATTATGTCAGTAAATATGTATTCGATAAAGGGAATCCATTTTTAAGACCTCAGCGAAGCTATAATCTGGATCTGAGTTATAGTTATAAAACTGTGTTGTTTGCCACTTTCAATTACAGTAAAACAAGTGATTTTATTTTTCCGGTATTTTCAACGATAGATCGTATAACAGTAGCGACACCTGGTAATTATGGATATTTACAATCGATGGGCGTAAATGTTTCTACACAATTCGACTTTGCAACATGGTGGTCCGTAAATTATTCTGTATATATCGGCCGTAACAGCCAATCTGGTGTCGTGAATAATAAGACCGAAAGTTCAAGCAAACTCAACGGAAATCTTAACGCCACAAATTCTTTCAGAATAACTGCCGGTTGGGGGATAGAGCTTTCGGGATTTTATAACTCCAGTAATCAATTTGGGCAGTTTGTGATCGGGTCTTATAGCAGTATGTCTGCCGGTTTTTCAAAAAGTTTATTTAAAAATAAGCTGAGTTGCAAAGTCAATATCCGTGATATTTTTTATACCAATAATTTCAATGCTGATATCGCTATTGACGGCGGAACCGGATTTCAGCGTGTGAGTCAAACTTTCCGTAGAAAAACCGACTCCCGGGTCATAAATATTTCATTTAGTTATCGTTTTGGGAAATCTGATGCCCAACCAGCGGGGAATAAATCCCGCAGCAGTGCAGAAGAAGAACAACGGCTTTCACACTAGCACATTGAAGCGACCTGTAATCAAACCAGCAACGTTTGATGTGTTTAGGAAATGACGGAAGAATGTAATATTTTGCTACTTTGACAGCAACTATCTTTTTCTCATACCAGATTCCGGTTTCCAAAAAGCAGGCTGCCAATCCGGATCATAGTACTCCCCTCCTCTATTGCAATTTTGTAATCGGCGCTCATCCCCATACTCAATGTATCAAATGACGAAGATCGAACAATGCTTTTACGACAATTATCAAATGCGTGTTTGAGAAACCTGAACTCTTTCCTCACAAGATCCTGATCTTCCGTAAAGGTTGCCATACCCATCAAACCGGCAATTGTTGTGTTTTTAACCTGGTTAATAAGTTCCAGTTTCGGCAGGTCATTTATAATACCCTGAAGTTCTTCATAACTCAATCCGAATTTCGTTTCTTCTTCGGCAATATGAAGCTGTAACAGACATTTTATATTCCTTTCCTGTTTTACGGCCTGTCGGTCGATCTCTTCCAGTAACTGGTAGCTCTCAACACCATGGATCATGTAGACGAAAGGGGCTATATACTTGACCTTATTGCGCTGCAGATGGCCGATAAAGTGCCAGCGGATATCCTGAGGAAGCAGCAGTTGCTTTTGTATCAGTTCCTGCACATAATTTTCTCCAAAATCACGATGACCGATGTCGTATAGATCCTGAATATCGCTTACAGGTTTGTTTTTAGAAACAGCCACAAGCGTTATATCTTTTGCAGAAGAAATCTGCATTAATTGTTTGTATGCCTCAATATTTATCGCCATATTAAACTGAGATTTTGGTCCATGCAATTGACTGCAATTTTTTTACCATAAACCCGAATGTCACGGCAGTGGTCAAAGCCACTGCAGACATCAGCCACGGTTTGTCTATTACAAGAAAGTGCACAAGTACCAGTATACCAATAACAATCGCCTGAATTAAAAGGTTGAGAAATTTACCCGATTGTTGCTTAACATTCGGCTGGCGGGAAAATGGCAGATAGTGTTGAGAAAACAATCCAATCGCAATCAGGCTAACCAGGCTGTTACATAGCCCCATAATGAAGTCGTCGATAACATGCGGTCCCCAGACAAAAACAGAAATAACAAAAAATAATAAGTACACAGGGAAAAAGAATTTCACAATCATGGCTTTCATAGTTCCGGCAAGCATATGGCCGGGCCTATCTAATGGCATACTGTGATAAATCCAGGAAGCCTGAAAGTTATCGTTGAATGTAACTATGGAAAAACTTGAAGCAATGGTGAACAGCGGGATATAAATAAGCATCAGGAATTTATTCGATTCGGGCAACGAGTTGACAGTTTCACTAAAGTTTCTTCCACCGTTAAAAACGAGTAGGTATATGAATATTGGGATATATCCCAGGGCAGGATAAAATTGCAATCTGAATGCTTTGTCTCTTCCGGTGATCTTCCAGGTTACTTCAAAAGCACCGCGCTCAACAGGTGATGAGCAAAACATTTTTGACAAAGCTTCGGAGATGCCCTTATGTTGTCTGGCAGTAACGGATTGTTTTTGTTGAACCTGACTGTCGGTATTCAACGCTTCCAGGCGTTTTGAAAAGCCAGGAGCCAGGTAACGGTTCATCACCCAAAACAGTACCAGGGGACCGGCTATAGCCAATGCTAACATTGCAATATGAATCTTATCAAAATTTAAAGTATAAATGGATTCCATTGCCGTTGCCATCCAAACCGGCGGCAAAAGAAAAGAATACCATTTTGGGGTAAAACTGACCGTCATATCTGCGAAGTCAAGTAACCTGGGAATGATCTGGTACGCAAATGCGAAAAACAAGGTCATTCCAATCTGGAAATAACTAACAATATCTTTTATCCGCTGTTCATTACTGAATCTGAGTATGGTGAGATATAAAATATAAGTAAAAAATACCGCGAGCAGTACTGTTAACTGCGAAGTAATAATAAGCATTACTCCGGCAATAGGGCCATAGGTTATGAACCCGGCAATAATTGGTATTCCACTTATAGCTATGCTGAACTGGAGCAGATATATCATCACATGAATCAGCCTTGCCATAAAAAGGGTCTTACTGTTTACTGGCCTGGGCAGTATGATCTGATTGTCTGCGGTATCAAGCAATACGGAAGAAAAATCTGTAACCAATGTCATGGCCATCATGAATATGATGAATGAATGAAAAAGGATCATACTTGGCATTAATGGCATCTGGACTATTGTAACAGCCATGAACAGCCCAAATAAGCCGTACATAATTAAAATGAAAGTAAGGTGATTTTTATTTTCCTTTTGTTGTCCTTGCTTCCAGGACATATAAACCCGTCGGGTATCCATAAGTAGCTTCAATTCTACGATAGCATACATCAGGTCAGTGTCCACTCCCTGTTTCCGGAAAACCGGATTAAACCATCTGACCAGCTTTAATAACCATTTACCCATTCGATAAATTTTTCATGATGTCAACAAATTCGCCCGCGGTGGAGAGATGTTCGTGGTCGCCTGTTAGCGCTGTAAAAATATTTTCAAGTGAACCTTTGGCACCGGCTTCTTTTAACTCTTCAAACGTACCATCGGCTATAACAGCTCCTTTATTGATTATGATGATGCGGTCGCTTATTTTTTCGACCACGTCCATGATATGGGATGAATAAAATATTGTTTTACCAGCCTGCTTCAGTTGTGAAAGAATTTCTTTAACAAGTATTACGGCGTTAGCATCAAGTCCGCTTAAAGGTTCATCCAGGAAGATGATATCCGGGTTGTGAATCAGTCCTGATATCAGGAGCACTTTCTGCTTCATCCCTTTACTAAAGCCATTCATACGCATGTCGCGTTTATCTGCGAGCTCAAAAATCCTTAGCAGGTCGATGGCCTTTTTCCGGGTAACGGCTTCGTCAAGCTGATAAAGCTTCCCTACAAATGAAAGATACTCCATAGGAGTCAGGACTTCATAGAGTGCAGCTTGTTCGGGAATATATCCGATCTGCCTTTTGATGGCCAATGCTTCCTTGCGGACATCGTGGCCAAGAACAGTGACCTCACCTTCAAAATCGCCAATGATGCCTGTTAGAATCTTTATTGTAGTACTTTTTCCGGCGCCATTGGGACCTATGTAGCCTACGATTTCACCTTTTTCGAATGAAAGGTCAATTCCCTGGAGCACATAAGTTCCACTATATTGTTTTTTTAATTGTTGCAATTGTATGATGCTCATAAAAAACTATTTTGGTCCGGATCTAAGAAAGTATTGATCGGTGTCGCCCTGGTCATTTGGATTTATTTTCCATTACTGGTTATCAGTACAGATTATTTAAGAATTGAACGACTGATCACAATACGCTGCACTTCGCTTGTGCCTTCATAGATCTGTGTAATCTTTGCATCGCGCATCAGCCTTTCGACATGATATTCCTTTACATACCCATATCCCCCATGAACCTGTACGGCTTCGGTAGTTACCCACATAGCTGTTTCAGATGCATATACTTTTGCCATTGAGCTGCTAAGCGTGTAATCCATACCGTTATCTTTCTCCCATGCCGCCCGCATACATAAGAGGCGCGCTGCTTCGATCCTTGTGGCCATATCGGCCAGTTTAAACTGAATAATCTGGTGATGCATAATTTCTTTGCCAAATGCCTTCCGCTCTTTGGAGTATTTAACGGAGAGCTCATAGGCGCCACCAGCTATACCCAAAGCTTGCGCAGCGATGCCAATCCTGCCGCCAGCCAGTGTTTTCATCGCAAACGAAAACCCAAATCCATCTTCGCCGATCCGGTTCTCCTTTGGAACTTTTACATCATTAAACAAGATGCTGTGTGTATCACTTCCCCGGATGCCCAGCTTATTTTCCTTTGCACCTACCGCAACACCCGGCCATGTTTTTTCAACTATAAACGCATTGATGCCTCGGCTGCCTTTTGAAACATCTGTTTGCGCCATAACAAGGTACACAGATGCCGAATTTCCGTTGGTGATCCAGTTCTTTACTCCGTTCAACAGATAGTGATCTCCTTTATCTTCGGCTATAGTACGCTGTGAGGTTGCGTCACTACCTGCCTCGGGTTCACTAAGTAAAAATGCACCGATATAGAGAACGTTATCTTTGGTACCCTGTGCAAGTGGGGTAAGATATTTTTTCTTCTGTTCTTCATTGCCAAATTTCTCAAGGCCCCAGCAAACCAGGGAATTATTAACGCTCATGGAAACACTTACACTGGCATCGATCTTACTTACTTCCTCTATTGCCAGTACATAACTTATCGTATCCATACCCGAGCCACCATATTCCGGACTAACCATCATTCCCATAAAGCCAAGTCCGGCTAGCTTCATCACCTGTTCTTCAGGGAATTTCTGCAATTCGTCTCTTTCGATTACTCCTGACAGACATTCGTTCACTGCAAAATCATGTGCCGCTTTACGGATCATTTTATGTTCTTCGGACAGTTCAAAATGCATAAAAGTGTTTTTTAACCAGAATTGTCAAAAATAACAGAATTTTATCATGTAGAGTGGATCTCCTGATCGCTCACTCAACAATATAGCAGGACTGATTATATGTAAAACCAAACCTCTTTGAAGATCAACGGATCAGGAGATCCGTTGCACAAGACATTATGAGTACGCAGCAAAATTCAATGATACAGGTATCTTCGGAAATAGGGCGCTTACGCAGATTACTCATCCATAGCCCGGACAGCGGTCTTGGTAAGGTTGTTCCTTCAAAAGCACAGGATTGGCTTTTTGAAGATATTGTACACCTGGACACTATCAGGCGGGAAGAATATGATTATTACACAAAGATCCTGCTATACTTCCTTGATCCCGGGAAAATAAAGGGAAGGCTCAAAGTAATAGACGCAATTGAAAATAAAAGGAATTTTTACAAGCCTGATCATGATAGTTTTTATGGGTCCGAACAGGTTATAGAACTCCAGTGGCTGCTGGCTCAGATTCTGGAGGACCGTGAAATCAGGTTGAAGCTGGTTGCATCTGTCTGTGCGATCGAAAGCTGCTCTTATGAAGTTGAACAACAGCTCGCCTCCTTTGCACCAAAACAATTGTCAAAAATTTTCATATGCGGATCAATCAGTGATGAAAATATGTTGTTCGCACCTATTCCTAATTTCATCTTTACAAGAGACATTGGTATAGTTATCAACAAATATGTGCTCTTAAATAAACCAGCTAAACAGGCTAGAATAAGGGAAGCCCTGTTGATGAAATACATATTTTTCAATCATCCTTTTTTTAAGGAATATCGCCAAAACATCATCGAGTTGCCTGATACCTTTAATTACTTTCTGCTTCCGGGAAGCGATAGTGAAGATAAAAAAGTTACGCTTGAAGGTGGGGACGTTATGGTAATCACAAAGGATCATCTTCTGGTCGGCATCAGTGAACGAACCACGATGGAAGCTGCCCATCAGGCGATAAAAATGTTGTTTGAAAAAAACGTGGTTAAGAAAATCAGCATTATCAGAATCCCAAAAAAAAGGGATTACATGCACATCGATACGGTGTTCACACAGGTCAAGAAAAATGTTTGGGTGATGCTGGGAAATTTTTCCAAGAAGACCATGAAAAATGAGAACTCGGATTCCGTTCAGCGTCTCCTGCTTGGAAATAAAAAAGATAAAGATGACAAAATCAGGATTATTCAGTTTCGCAAAAAAGACATTGACGATCCAAAATATTTTGATAGCCTCGAGGATCTTCTGAAAGATATCAGTGAAAATGATATGGGCTGCACCGAAAAAGTTAAGTTCATTTATTCAGGCAACAATGAGTTTCCTTTTGATGCCCGTGAACAATGGACGGATTCATGTAACCTGCTTGCGCTCCGCGAAGGCGTGGTACTGGGTTACGACAGAAATGACAAAACAGTAGAAGCATTCCGGGAAAATGGATTTCAAATTGTAGATATACACGACCTGATATTGGACCTCGAAAGTGGTAAGGTTGATGTCGATGCCTTGCGTGATACACTGATATTAATGCCATCAGCGGAGTTATCACGTGCGAGAGGGGGATTTCATTGTATGAGCATGCCTTTATTAAGGGACGATTTGTGACGGGAGTTGAATCCTGTTACTAGTCTGTTAAAATCGTACCCTATTTATTCATTCATATTGAACTTCCTGAACGAAAAAAAAATGCAAACAACTTCCAGGATCCTGATGATCCGGCCCATAAATTTCACTTTTAATGCCGAAACGGCGGTTAACAACAAATTCCAGGTTGCAGGTAATGGAGAAGCAGTCCAACAACCGGCTTTGCTGGAATTTGAGAACTTCGTGACGCTTCTTGAAAAGGAAGGGGTTCATGTTACGCTCGTCAACGATACACCTGATCCTCATACGCCCGATTCAATTTTTCCAAACAACTGGATTTCATTTCATGATGATGGTACTGTTTGCCTTTATCCTATGTATGCGGTCAACAGGAGACTGGAAAGAAAACCAGCAGTACTTGAAAAAATTGCCGAAACATTTGAGATAACCAATAAAATTGATTTAACGGGATATGAAAATCATGATGTTTTCCTGGAAGGTACCGGGAGTATGGTTCTTGACCGCGAACATAAAATCGCATATGCATGCCTGTCACCCAGAACAGATATGAAAGTGCTTGAAAGATTTTGTTCGATGATGAAGTACCGCCCTGTTGTATTTCACGCCTCAGACTCCCAGGGAAATGCCATCTATCATACCAATGTAATGATGTGCGTCGGTGAAAATTTCGTTGTGCTGGCTGCGGATGCTGTTACTGATGAACGTGAAAAAAGCCATATTCTGCAGGTGATCAGGCAGTCTGGAAAAGAAGTTGTGCCAATCAGCGTACAGCAAATGAATGAATTTGCCGGCAATATGCTGTTGTTAAATAATGATAAGGGTGAAAAGCTGGTGGTCATGTCTTCAAGAGCTTATGCTTCTTTAACACCGGCACAGTTATCAGTTTTAAGTGCATCCGGAAAAATCATACACTCTCCTTTAAACATTATCGAAACAAATGGCGGGGGCAGTGCCAGGTGTATGATGGCTGAAATTCATCTGCCCTTAAAAAGCTGAACGTAAAAGCTGAATGTAAAAACTGCTCTTGAAAAGCCGAACAATTATTTATTCATAAGTAACAGGGCTTCTTCGAACGATATCGGCTTAAAACCTAATTCTTTCTGTGCTTTTGAAATATTAAACCCGGTTTTCAAAGGGCGCCTGGCCGGTTGGCTAAAGCTTGAAGCGTCTACTTTCGTCATCAGCGATGCATCAAGTTTAAAAAATGCAGCACTTTTTATTGCCATATCATAAGGGGTAAGCATGTCTTTCCCGGAAATATGAAACGTCCCTTCCGCATTTTTTTTAACGATCAGCATGATCCCATCAACAAGATCACCCACATAGGTTGGGGTTCTAATTTGGTCAGACACCACTTTTATTGGCTTGCCTGCCGAAAGACTGTCCCTGACCCAACTTATAATATTTGTACGCGTGCCCGTCAATACATTGCCGTAGACCAGGCAGGTCCTTACGATTGCCCAGGGCATATCGCAGGTTTCGACAATGCTTTCAGCCTGCATTTTTGTAAATCCATACCAGTTTACCGGCCCCATATCATCTTCCTCAGAATAATTGCCCCGTTCTCCGTCAAACACAAAGTCGGTTGATATATAAATAAGCTTCCTGGCAAATTGTTCGGCATTCACAATTACATGAGAGGTTCCCTGTACATTAATCCGTTCGCAAATCTCCTGGTTGAGTTCACAATCATCAACCTGGGTCATGGCAGCGGCATGAATAATGATATCCGGCTGTTCTTCACTAAATATTTTGTGGACCGATAATTCTGTGGCAATATCGACGTCGTAATATGTGTAGGCTGTTTCTTTAAAAGGAAGCCGCGCAGGCCCACGAGCGATTGCCACAACGGTATACTTTTCTTCAATCAGCTTCCCGACAAGATGTTGCCCTAAAAGTCCGTTTGCTCCTGTAATCAGTATTTTCATAAATATGGCGATTCAAATTCAATAAGCTGGTTCAAATTCAAATTTGAATCCTTTTTTTTACCCGTTTTTGTTTCTGAAAAAGTCAACAGATTATTCCGCTATACGCTGCAGTTTGCGAACTGTTACCTTTCCTTTCTCTTTTGATATCAGTTTATTACACAACATTACTAAATTTTCAACCTTGTTGGCTATCGCTTGTGTATCAAAACAAAACCTTATTTTTGATGCTTGTTCAGATGTAAAATGAATAAATATCAAAGATTTCAACCTCATATTGAAGATTATTTAAATAATTAACTAACTGAGAGCAATTCATGGCAAAAAAGGTTACTAAAATCGGAGTGCTGACCTCCGGCGGCGATGCTCCAGGGATGAATGCCGCCATAAGGGCGGTAGTGCGAACGGGAATTTATTATGGAATGGAAGTGTTTGGGATTATGCGTGGCTACAGTGGAATGATCGATAACGATATTGTGCCGATGCATTCCCGCAGTGTAGCAAATATTATTCAGCGTGGCGGCACAGTATTGAAAACGGCGAGATGTAAGGAGTTTTTTCAGCCTGAAGGGAGACAAAAAGCATATAATAACTTAAAACAACTGGGAATCGATGGTTTAGTCATAATCGGCGGAGATGGATAATTTAAAGGTGCGGATA
>Ga0193752_1001616_pt1 | contig 18427 bp, 20 predicted proteins | sample H1c1metaG_FD_144924 | JGI IMG/M metagenome (GOLD analysis project Ga0193752, IMG submission 144924) | Soil microbial communities from a riparian zone of the East river system, Colorado, United States - H1c1 | ecosystem: Environmental > Terrestrial > Soil > Riparian zone | place: USA: East River...
CTAAGCATTCCATTCTCATTTTCTTTAGAAGTGCATTCAGCATCCAAGATCGACAGGATGCCGAATGCAATTTTTTTATGAACGCACAGGCTGATCATCATTTGTCCCGTTCGTCCCGTTCGTCCCGCTGTCCCGCGTGTCCCGAAGTGTCCCACGAGCAGTCTGGGACAGCTAAGTTATTGAAAATACAGGACACATCTCAGACTGTCCCACTGTCCCAGCGGTTTACTACCACTTTATGTGTAACCTATTTTCAGGACGAAACAGCTAATGCTCTGTGTTTTCTGTGTCCTCTGTGGTTGGATTTAAAGACAGAACCACGGAATTCACAGAACTCACAGAACAAAGCCACAGATAGATCTGTCTCAATTTGTCTCATTTCATCCCACTTTTTATGAAAATGGGATGGCCTAAGTATTGTGTAAGTTAAGCTTATCGTCAAAAAGCATCCCATTTGTGTGAATGTACATAAGTAGGACGATTTATGACTCTAAGTCGTTGATTTTACAATACTTTAACCTGTTTTAAGCTGTTCCATTACTTGTGATACCCGGTATTGCGGCTCTTGCTGTGATCGAGATGAACTGTTGCCACGTTGAGCCCCTACTGACGTGCGGGCTACTGATACGTGCACCCGCACATTTTCACGTTCTGTGAATTCTGTGTATTCCGTGGATGGTTTTAAGGCAAACCACTGAGCGCACAGAAAGCACGGAAGGAACACGGAACAAGATCGCCGTTTTCAATTGTTCATTTTCAATTGTCCATTGGAAGCACACTCCATTAGTTGTCAAAGATCTGGCGTATAATCGCCGACCTTTCGATTTTAGAATGTGTTGCGTGAATAGTCAATAGTTTTATTGATGCGACAAGGCCAGACCAGACCAGACCAGGAAGTACATAAGTATTGTCCTCGTTTGTGTTGACGATAATCTGAAGGTCCGATATTTTTTCTTACTTTTCCTGTTTCGTGCATTTTGTGGAAAAAGACTTTTACCACGAAACACACGAAACACACGAAAGAAATCAAACTACAGAAATCATGGAAACACACAGAAAAACACGGAAAGAAAAATGGTGCGAATGCAGATCATTAATTACTACACCAATAACAAATGAGGCCGCCATTCGGACAGCCTCTTTTTCATTTTCATTTGTTCGAAGATCAAAGTCCCGAGTTCATGCTGACTTTGCGTCCTAGATGTTTGGCAAGGAAATCGTTGTTCTTGTCGGTCGGGGTTCCGTTGTAATCGGGTCCGCCTTTGAGAAATCCGTTTTGATCGTCGTGCATTTTGTCGTCCATATTCGACTTTATGTGCGCGGCCTCGTGATAACAGGCTCCGGCGAGTTCTTTGGGGCTGCCTTCGTACATACGGTCGAAATATACTTCGCAGATCTTTAGATTAAGATCGGTAAGCCCGAGAATGTTTCCATTAGCAAAAGCCTGACTTACGTCGCCGCCTTTCTCGGAGATCACGCTTTTGCCGACCCTAGAAACCACGTAGACGACAACATCTGTATCAAGTAATACCGGTGTTGTTTTGTCATCCACCAAAACAGCGTCGGCGCTGGCGAATGCCTTGTTTCTCTCGATCAATGCCGGCAGATAGCCTTGCAGCAATAAGATCGCCTTCTTGGCTGATTCCGCTGAACCGCCTTTGTTTTTAACATACAGGGTGAAATTTGTGGCCACTTAGTTTTGATCCTCCGTTGGAAATGCCGATGGGCGTATGCATTCCTTTTATGAGAGACGCCGCACGGAAGTTTATTTGCGTCACAAGGCAGTTGTCAATTGCTTGTTAACGGCACGTTTCCAATAAAGTTGGCGGAAGCTGGCGAACCGGGATCAGCCTTTTGCTTCTAGTGCAGGATTTTGCTTAATAGCGCGGCCCATATCGGCATTTCGCCGTTTTTTAATACTGAGCTATTGTTTTTCGAGAGCAGCGACGAATATTAGTTCCGTAATGTTATCCACGACATTAATGAACCGTGTCGGCTCATCGAAGCGGTATCTTTTGCTGATTATGGAAATGATATAGCTGCTTCCGGCCTCGACGTCATCGAACCGGAATCTGCCGAATGTGCCCGTTACAATGCTGCGGGACGAGCCGTTAGGAGATGTAATTGTCACGACGACCGACCGAATTCCGAGGCCATTGGCTGTGGTCACTTTTCCTGACACTGAAACCATTGCCGCCGTCGGGTTTAATTGTTGAAAGGCCCAGAATCCGCCTCGTAAAGAGAATTGTCCGCCTGTGCTATTGGTTCCCGCGATGTTTTGGCCGATCGTTCCATCGACCGAAAAACTGCCGCCGCTTGAGTTCGATCCGCCGCCTGACGCGATCACGTTGTGAGAAAGATCATACGGCCCGCCGGTTTGCGAAAATGCGGCAAAACTAAACAAAGCGATCATTGTGGATAAATATAAAATCTTCATTTTTACTCCTTGCAGACCGCAGACTGCGGATCTGTTCATTAATTTGCGGACTATCCAGTTCTTCTGATTGTTTGTGCCGGTTTTGTTCAATGTTTTATATCAATTACCAGACGAGCCGGATCAGTTAGTTCCATCACGCGAAATTGTTTTTTAACATTTATCCCAATGTGAAAATCGCGGGTACCTTCGAACCAATCGCCCTCTTTTACCTGCAATACGGACGGCAAATTCAGTTTCCCGCTGCTGTATTCGTCAAGCACGCATGGCGGATCGTCAACCTTATACATTCCATACAGACCGACCTGAATTACGGCAGACCCGGCGATCTTTAATTTTTCATCACCCGCCTCGGTCGAATACGTTTTTCCCTGAAGATAGTGAATGATGTAGTAATCGCCCTCAGAGCTGAATTGAAAAACAACGCGGTCAAAACCTTTATTCTTTGCGATCTTTATTTGGCAGAGTCCTCCCGTTCCTGCATACCCACCAACGCGACTGAATTCACCCGTCGTCCATTCGCCAAATTTACCGTAGTCGTTCATTTGCGGGAATAGACTAGTAGTCGATATCAAACAGACTGTAATAACAGGCAACATTACTTTCACGAAAAAAGTTTTCATTTAGCCTCCATTAGAGCGTTACTTAAAACTTACAAACTTCGGCACCGGCATTTTGTGCGCAGACGAGTTTTTTCAGTGCCTCGATCTGGGTTTGCTGTTCTTTGATGGCGTTCACGAGGACGGTTGTGATCTGTGCGTATTTGACGCCCTCGATCTGACCGTCCTTGTTATGCGTAACAAACAGCGGTTCGATCTCGTTTACTTCTTCGGCGACAAAGCCAACATCGCTGATGCCGTCTGCCTTCCAATCGAAAGTAACCGGGCGAAGACGCTGAACAAGATCCAAGCCGCCAAAGAAAGATCGCACGTTGTTCTTGTAGCGCAGACTTGAAGAACAATTAGAAATATCTCCCGCGCCGTTTCTGCAAATTGCCGTTGAGCCGCTGCCGTAACTGAGTAGGCTTACACTTCCGGCCCGCAGATCGCCGTCGATATGAACCGAGTTTGAGCCGGTGCCGATAATAACTGCGTTGGACAGGATTGAACCGACTCCGTTACCGATGACGATCGTGTTTGAAGCGTTAGAGCCGATGTTCGAATTTATGCCGATGATGACATTATCGCTGCCGGTCGTGCTGCTGGAACCCGCACCATTGCCGATAAAAGTGTTGTTGTTGCCCGAACTGCCTGCATTTCCCGCCCCGATACCGATGAAAGTGTTGCCGCTTCCCGAACTGGCTCCGGTGCTGCCTACAAAAAGATTGTTTACTCCATTAGTACTTAATACGCGGTTGCCGTTGATGTTGTATTGTGTGGCGGCGTTGAAAATGTTTGCCGTGCCGTTGCCGCCGATGTTGAAGTTTGTCGCGGTTTGTTGTGTTGTCCGGTTTTGAATGTAATCTGCGTCGCCCGACGGGACGTTGAACGTGCCGTTGACCGCGAGATTTCCATAGATCAAAACCGAATCACTGCCGTTGCTTCTGCCAAGAGCGATAGTGTTGCTTGTCGTAACGCTCGAAAACGAGCCGATAGCAGTCGCGTGGTTTAGGGCTGAGCCGACGTTTGCCAGAAAGCCGATCGCGGTATTGTTACTTCCACCCGCATTATCAAAACCGGCCGCTGTTCCGTAAAAAGTGTTGTTGCTGCCCGTTGTGTTCGTTTGTCCCGATCCGGTTCCAAAAAAGGCGTTGCTGCCGCCGCCAAGAGTTGAAAGACCGGCATTGTGGCCGAAAAATGAATTGCTTGTACCCGTACTAAGGTTTCCGGCATTGTTGCCGAAGAACGAATTGAAACGGCCTGTTTGGTTCGCCTGTCCGGCGCCGTTGCCGAAAAAGGAATTGCCGTCGCCTGAAGTGTTGCTGAATCCGGAACGATACCCGAAAAACGAACTGCTGTCCGCCGTGTTATTAAACCCCGAGTCTTTGCCAAAAAAAGCGTTGTTGCTGCCTGCAACATTAAATCTTCCCGAATCGAGTCCGAAAAACGAATTGTTCAAGCCCGAGGTCGTGTCGAAACCTGAGCTCCGGCCGAAGAATGAATTGCCGTTTCCGTTAGTGTTGCGTCCCGAGTCCGAGCCAAAAAACGAGTTGTTGATGCCGGATGTGTTGACAGTTCCCGACAAATTTCCGACAAATGTATTGCCGAATCCGGTCGTGTTTATTCCCGCGTTAATTCCGGCGAAGACATTCTGAGTGCCACCGCCGACAGCGATGAATGCACGGTTGCCGCCGATATTATATTGCGTCGCCGCGTTCAGAATATTTGCGGTGCCAGTTCCGCTGATATTGAAATTTGAACCCGACTGTTGCGTCGCCGTATTTTGCACGTAGTTTGGACTGCCAGCCAAAGGCGTCCGCGCGTCGGTCATCCGCGCGTCTGTGGTGACAACAAATTGATCTGCCGTTATCCCGCCAAGCCTGTCCGAATCGGCGGCAAGATCGGCGTGAGTCGCGTTTAGAGCGGTTCCTGATTGTAGGCTACGAATCGAATACGGTGCGGATGAAATTGGCTGTCGCGGATTTAGAAGCGTATAGGTTGGCCCGCCGGCGTTCCGGACGCTAATAGCCAGAAAACGGTCAGTGCCGTTAAACTGTGCGCCAAAATTTAGTCTGACGATAAAGATCCCGTTATTGACCAGTACTGACGCGGCACTTTGGGTTCCAAGTAAATTTCCACCTGAAACTGCGTCATAGAACTCGAACTGAAAATCGTAAGTTCCATTCGCGGGAAGCGATCCGTCGTTCAACTTGCCTTGATAGGTGAACTCTGTCGTCTGCGCTGAAATGCTAATTGAGAAAAGTAAAATGATCGTAATCAATACTGTTTTCATAAATTCTCCTGAAATCGCTGCCATTTTCGACGAGATTATCGTCTCCGCCGATAGTGTTTTTTATCAAACAAAAGGCACGGATCGCACTATTCGACATAGTTGCAGTACGCCTGTTTGGCCTGTGTGATGCAGATACAGCTTAATGTTTGGGGGCCAATGCCTGCGGTTTCGCATTCGCGGGACTGCCATTCAGTTCTGTCGCTTAATGGTCCCGGAACGCCTTTACAAAAATTCGGAATTTTGCGGGCAGTCCGGAGACAGCCCTCGACAAAAGCGCTATCGTTCACGTTGAAGATCTCGGTCATCGGTTTCCCTCGCGTCCTTCGGTATCCGTCGGTCATACAGCCGTTCTGATCGACCGTATTGCCAAATTCCGCTCCGTCCCTTTCAACTTTTATAAAGTCGGCCTCGGACGGCCCGACGTTAGCAAGGACGAAGATCAATATCGCGCAGCCGATCACCGCAAACACAAGAAGCGAGCCGCAGCCGAGGAGTATTTTTACTGGAGTATTCATTCTTTATTTTCGGTTCTGACCAATAAAATAATCACCATCTTTTGGTTTTTAATCCGGCATTTTGCCTAACGGGATTGCCCATGATATTTCGAAAATAGGCGATATCTTTTTCTGAAGGGCTGCCATAATAGGACGGACTGGCGGCGAAAAAGCCTGTTTGCTTGTCGTGCATTTCCTGGCCTTTTTGCGTTTTAACGTGTGCGGCCTCATGCATTGCGGCACCGGCGATGACCTCAGGCAGGACTTTCCCGCCGAAGTTGGCCCGGTCGTAATAAACCTCGCAGATATTTGAAACGGTCGCAGTTAAACCGATCAGGTTCGGGTCGTTTATTGCCATTGTAATGTCACCGCCGTTCGCGGCGATCACGCTGTACTCGAGATTAGGCACAATATAGACAACCACGTCAGCCCCGGTTAACGTCGGCACCCAATTGTCAGGGCACCAATACGCATCAATACTGCTAAAATTGCCCTTCCCGGCTTCCTTTATATATCTTCCTAAAAAACCGCAGACCTTGCTCCACCAACTGCGATCTGGTTCCAGCGGTCCTCTGTGGTGGGCGATTATATCGTTTAAATAAAAATTAAAATCAGCCATATATTGTTTCCTTTTTTTTATTTACAAACTTCGGCCTTTGAATCTGCGTTACAGTTTCCGTTGGTTCTTAGAACGTCCGAATGTCTCCTATATAGCTAAGCGGCAAAAACTGGCCGCCGCCGATGTATTGCAGTTCGATCGCCGAGCCTTGCTGCCCGACCACGAAACCGAGTGTGCCGGACGCTGTTGTCGTTGCATACGTATAGATCAGACCACCGTCGAAATTAAACCCCACTAGAGCAACCAGTCTGTTGCCATCGGCCGAGGAAGCGACGGAAACCCACTGTCTTGTCAATTCACGCTCCGTCCATAAAATCCCTGAATCGGTTGAGGTATAGATCTTGCCGCCGTTTGCCGCCGCGACCAACTTGCTTCCGTCGGCTGAGGACGCGACCGATATCCAAACTCTGATCTCCTCACATTCCGTCCAGTTCTGACCCGAATCGGTGGATGTATAGATATGTTCGTTACTTGCCGCCGCAACCAGCTTGGTCCCATCGGCAGATGAAGCAACTGAGTTCCAATCGTGATTAAAAAAGGGATTAGACGTCGTCCAGGTGACACCTGAATCACTTGAAGTGTGTATCGCTCCGCCGTTAACCGCTGCGACCAACTTATTGCCGTCGGACGAGGAGGCGACCGAACGCCAATCCGTGTCGAAGTAACGCTGCGTCCATGTAACTCCCGAATTATTTGAGGTATAGATAAAGCCGCTCGGTCTTACCGTAGCGACCAGCTTACTTCCATCATCCGACGAAGCAACTGACGTCCAGTTTCTGTTGGTTTCACGGGGCGTCCAGGTTATGCCCGAATTAGTTGATGTGTAGATCTGGCCGTTGGTTACCGTAGCCACCAGCTTGCTTCCGTCGGCTGACGAAGCGACTGAACTCCAAATTCGGTTGCTTTCACGCGGGATCCAAATCACTCCATAATTTGTTGAGGTATATATCCGGCCGCCGGCACCCTGGCCGCTTTCCACGGCCACGAGCTTGCTTCCGTCGGCTGACGAAGCGACCGACCGCCAATTTCTGATGCTGTCTCGCGGCGTCCAAGCCCCGCGTGTGGCCATCTGCTGCCCGAGGATAGTTTGCCCGGCGTTCTGCGCGATCTTCCATCCGCCCGCACCGACCCCGCTTATCCGGATCGTATCTCCGATATTTGGATTTGCGGGCAGTGTGATCGTCACCTGAGCGCCGCTATTTGCTGCATAACCATGATTGGCCAGTGCCTGTCGTGATAGAAGGCTCACTTCCTCCCATTTAAATGTCCCGGGTACATTTGTAAGCCCGGCGCCGTTTCCGCTCAGGATGCCGCCGACGGTTCCGTTGCCGCTGATGTTGAAATTCGAAGAGCTTTGAAGACTCGAGCCATTTTGAATGAAATTCGGGCTGCCGGGCGTTGGATCGCGTGAGTTGCTCAGCCTGGCGTCGCCGGTCAGGACGTATTCCGCAGCGTGTATGCCTCCGAGCCGGTTACTGTCTAAGCCGAGATCGGCCGTCAGCGAATTGAGTGCGGTCTGGGCATTAAGGCTTTTGATTGCGTAAGGAGCGGACGTGATCTGCTGTCGCGGATTCAGAAGTGTATAGCTTGGCCCGCCGCCGGCATTCCGGACGCTGATCGCCAGAAAGCGGTCGGTACCGTTGAACTGATCGCCAAAATTTAACCTGACGGTAAAGAAGCCGTTGCTCACCATTACTGCCGCAACAGTCTGGGTTCCAAATAAATTTCCACCCAGAGCGGCGTCATACAGCTCAAACTGAAAATCATAACTACCATTCGCGGCAAGCGATCCGTCACTCAATCTACCTTGAAAAGTGTATTCAGTCGTTTGGGCATTGGCCGTAAATACCGCCAAAAATAAGATAGTAAAAATCGTATGTATTCTCATAAAATTTCCTCTTAAAAGAACGTGTTACCGACTGCGTCGAAACAGTATTTGTGCAAACAAGGTCAGGATCAGACTCAATGCCGGGAGAACGGCCGCAGGGCAGCATGCCAGTATTTCAACCCATGAAATATCAGTTTGTTTACGCGTCTTTTTGTCTATGCATATCACTTCCTCGCGCCGTCCCCACGAATCGCGCTTGATGACGCCGTTCTTGCAAAACTGTTGCTCCACCGCTAGTTTGCTGAACGGAAAAATAAAGAACATTGAGAGCAACATAGCTCCGCCGACGATGGCCATCAGGACGGCATTCATCAAAAACGTGCCGACTGATCTTTGTCCGCTCTTTGAATTGTTTCTCATGTTTATTCGGTCTACATTCCACCGCTTGCGGGAACAATTTGCGGCTGTCCGACCGTATCCCATCCGGGCGGCGGCACATTCAGAGGGTTTTCAAGCGGTATCAATCCCGGCAGTAGGACGAACGCTTCCGGGTTTTGTTTTTTTACGCTCGCATTGAGGACCGCCAGCGTGTAGTAGGTCTTGCTGATCGAACCCATGAAGCTGCTTTTATCCCGTATCCGATCCACGCGGTTATCTACCATGATCTCGCCGGGATGTCCTTTGCCGTAATCTCTCTGGAAGCTCAGGATCCAGTTCATCGTCGCCGGCCCGCAGTAACCTGTGACTGCGATATCGCCCGATGGCCTGGTCAATCCGCTGGTCACGGCCCTGTCATAAAAAGCCATCAACATATATTGAATGAGCTTTACGTCGTCTCGAGCGTTTGGACAATTTGCTCCGACGGCATGGATTACGTTGTAAAAGACTGAAAGCTCTTTGCCCGGTGCTGTATCTATGAAACCCATTTTTTTCTCCTATTGTTTTCGTCCAGTTGAAAATACAAATGAAATGATCGAATTGATCACGCTTTTCGGTTTTGTTATTAATTTCAGGTCGGCATTTGCGTCTCCGCAGTTCAAGGCAAATGATTCAGTTTGCTTCTTTAAATAGAGACTTTCGATCTCTTCCGCTATGGCATCTCCGGAAGGGCATCGCCTGCTGACAAAAGTGCTTTCCCAAGATTCGATCGTTATTTTTCTTCTTATCATTTTGTGACCAAAATATTTGTGACCGGATTGTGACCAAAATGGTTCCGAATTTGTCCTGGTTCACGTATAATTTCGCGACGGTCTGCGATATGCGGTGATAATGGCGGAGTACCGTGCAAAAAGTCTCTAAATTCGCGTCAAAATGTTACTTAGAGTTTCAAATTTCGATGGAAGGCGTTGAAAACAGGCCACTTGTGTTCGGTGAGTTCGAGGTCGATCCGACCCGGCGGGTCCTCAGTAAGGGCGGTGAACCTGTCGCGCTTAATCGAAAAGCTGTCGATCTTTTACTGGCGCTGATCGAAAGACCGGGCGAAGTAGTAACCAAGGACGAACTGCTTGATAAGGTTTGGGCAAACCAATTTGTCGAGGAAAAGAATCTTTCGGTTCACATCGCCGCTCTGCGAAAGGTGTTCGGCGAGACCAAGAATGAGAACCGGTTTATCGCTACCGTGGCAGGGACCGGATATACATTTGTTGCACCGCTCGAACATTCGCCACGAAATGAATTTGTCATCGAAACGGAGACATTCAATCGGATAAGTTTTGAAGAAGAGATCATCGAAGAAAAAACTTTTGAACCGGCGAAGAGGAAGAAAAGTTATCGACGGTTGTTTTACTTTGCCATTCCAGTCGCGATCGTCCTTCTTGGATTTGCTTTTTTGCAATTTCGGCGGCAGGGCTATGGATTTCCAGACAATGTAAAACTTGTCCCCAGCAAATTGACGACGAGCGGTAAGATCGATTCGGCCACGATCTCACCGGACGGCAATTTTTTTGTTTATTCCCTGAACGAAGGAACAAGTATAAGTTTGTGGGTCGGCCAGACAAACGCGAATGCTCCAACACAAATAAGGCCTGCTGAGGCGGGCATGAGATACAACAGCATTACATTCACTCCTGACGGAGCGTATTTTTATTATGTGAAGGAAGACATAAAAAAATCGAAAAGAGAGCTTTATAGATCTTTGCTCTTTGGCGGCGTTCCTGAAAAAATTCGCGACAGCGCGGCAAGAGTAGCTTTTTCGCCGGACTGCAAACAAATTTCGTATATAAAGAACGAAAACAATAGATCGTCCCTGTTTGTCTCCGATCTAAATTCGACCGAAGAAAAGTTATTATTTGAAAACCCCATTTCGCTGCCTCTGGAACGCCGAAGCATGGCCTGGTCGCCCGACGGTTCTATGATCGCTGTATCTGCTCCTCAAGGCGAGGGAAAAAACTATGAGCTTTTTACCGTAACGGTGGCCGACGGCGCGAAGAAAAGGATCACAGGGCGTGATTGGAACGCAGTTCGTTCGGTGAAATGGTTTCACGATATGGGCTCGCTTGTCGTTGTGGCAGACGAAAGAACGTCGGAGGGAACCACGTGGCAGATCTACGAAGTCGCTTATCCAAATGGCAGTGTAAGGCCGCTAACAGGCGATCTGAACTCCTATGGAGAATCGATAAGTATGTCTGCCGACGGAACTAAAATGCTGACCATTCAGGGAATGTTAGTGGCAAATGTCTGGACGGCTCCAGTCGATGATCTGAGCGCCGCCAAACAGATCACATTTGGCTCTATCGGCGAGTTGAGCGGCTGGTGGGGGCTTGACGTTTTGCCGGACGGGAGGATCATTTATTCGCGGCTGGTCGATAATGAGCGTTTGATCTGGATAATGGACCCGGACGGAACAAATCAGAAGCAGCTCGTTCCGGCTGGCGGGGAAAACTTTTATCCCTCGGTAACCTCAGACGGGCGGTCTTTTGTTTTTCAATCGTCAAAAAGCAGTAAACCCCAAGTCTGGCTGTCAGATACCGCGGGCGGCAAAATGAAACAATTGACATTCTCCGAAACTGGAGAACAGCCAAACGTATCGTCTGACGGGCGTTTTGTTGTCTATGTTTCCAAGTTGGAAAGCACCGGCGAATTGTGGCGCATAAATATCGACGGGAGTGAGCCGGTAAAACTTGCCGAAAAAACCAGATGGCCGCGAATTTCGCCGGACAGCAGTATGATCGCTTACGGCGATTATGCAGGCAGCGGACACAAATTGACGGTAATTTCCATTGACGGCGAGCCGCTAAAGTCATTCGAGGTTCCGGGATCCGCCAATTTTCGTATAGGGCTGCAATGGACAATTGACGGGAAGTTTATTACCTATCGCGATTGGATAGGAGGGGTTTGGCGGCAAGATCTAACTGGGGGATCGCCGGAAAAATTGCCAGGACTGCCTGACGAAAAGATCTATGGCTACGATTGGCAGCCCGACGGCAAATCCCTGGTCTACACCCGCGGCGAAGCAATTCGCGACGCAGTTCTGTTTTCCCCAGGAAAAAATAATTAGGTATTAGATGGTTATGCTGAAATTTTGGCGAATGAGACAGATCGGTATTGTCGTCGTTATCCTTGTTCTCGGATTTGCGGCAGATGCTCAAAGTTCAGCGCTGAAGGTTTACGAAACCGAAAAGGCATTCGAAAAGCTGGTCGCCGAGAAAGGGCTTAATGCCGGATTCGTTGAATTTCTGTCGCCGTTGGGTGTGATGTTTTTTCCGGAGGCTGCGAACGGGCGTGAGACCTGGCGGGCAAGGTTTGCATCGCCGGCCGCGTTGACATGGAATCCGATCTGGATCGACGTTGCATCGAACGGGGCGATCGCGTACAGCATCGGGAACTCGGTCTTTCGTCCAAAAGGAAAAGACGATCCGAACGCATTTTTCGGGCATTATATTTCCGTTTGGTCGCGGCAGCAGGACGAAAGTTACAAGGCTGCGTTGGATACGGGAATAAATCACGAAAAGCCTGCTACGACACCGACGGAATGGAAATCGCCCTCTGACATCGGGGTAGATAAGAATGAGGGAAAACTCTCTGCCGCAGATTCGTCGACCGGATTCTACGAAATGGTGGATAAGATCGGCTCGATAAAAGCATACAAAACGTATCTCGCTGACGATGCCATTCTGATGCGCGAAGACAAGCAGCCGTTCTTCGGAAGGAAAGCCGCGCTTGGTTTTCTGGAAGATCAAAAGCCGCGTGTGAAATTTGCAAAGCGAAAAGCGTTTATCGAAGCGGCTGACATGGCCTACGTTTACAATATTTATTCGCTGGTCGATAAAACGGGTGCCGAGACGGAACGCGGCAATTTCGTTCAGGTTTGGAAGCTTAGAAAAGGGAAGTGGCTGATCGTTGCTGACGTGTGGGTTACCATTCCAAAGAAAACGAGCTAAAATCTCATCAGATGCAAACAAGCCAAAAACATCTGATCTCAAACGCCGAAAAAGTAACCGAACTGCTGCTGCTGGAGGCAAATGCGATCGAGCATGCCGCATCGCGCCTTGATCCTGAAAGCGTCGAAAAAGCGCTCGATCTGATCGCGAACTGCGAAGGCAAAGTGATCGTCATCGGCGTAGGAAAATCCGGCGTGATCGCGCAGAAGATCGCACAGACATTTACCAGCACGGGAACGGTCGGCCTCGGCGTCGTTATGCCGAGTGACGTTATTATCGCGCTAAGCAACTCCGGCGAGACTGATGAGATCCTGGCGATCTTGCCGACACTGAAACAGCGAAGTGTTTCGATCATCGCGATAGTTGGAAATCTCGATTCAACGCTGTCACGGCAGTCGGATGTTGTGCTCGATGCGTCGGTCGATAAAGAAGCGTGCCCGCTGAACCTCGCGCCGACGACATCCACGACCGTTGCTTTGGCGATCGGCGATGCGATCGCGATGACGTTAATGGAATCGCGTGGACTGACGGCGGAAGATTTTGCGGCGAATCATCCCGCCGGCCGGTTGGGAAAACGCCTTACATTACGTGTCGAAAGCCTAATGCACGAAAGCCCGAATGTTCACGAAGACGCGAACTGGCTGGACGTAGTAAAAGCGATCTCCAAGTATGCGCTCGGTGCGGTAAATGTAGTTGACAACTCCGGGAAACTGATCGGAATCGTAACCGACGGCGACCTGCGACGAACGATAGAAAAGACCGATCCGGCAATGTTTACCGGCTTGACTGCCGCTCAGATGATGACACGTGACCCGATCACCGCATTACCCGATATGCTCGCTTACGACGCGCTTCAGTTAATGGAAAACCGGCCGTCGCAAATATCAGTGCTGCCGGTTATTATTTGGACGGGAAATTGTGTTGGACTGCTTCGTTTGCATGATGTTGTGAGGAGCGGATTGTGAGGAGTATTTTTGAGCATCAAAGTCTCACTTTGAAGGACGGGGTTGAGCGCCTTGAGAACGCGGGCCTTAATTACATGCTCACGGGGTCAGTGGCAATGATTCGGTTTGCCATGATGCGAATGACGAACGACATCGATATTGTTGTCGAACTAGCGCAAAAAGATCGTGAGAAAATTATACGAGCTTTTGCGGATAACTATTATGTGCCCGAAGAAAAGATTGCCGGTGCGATCGAGCGACGATCAATGTTCAATGTCATTAGCCAATCGACATTTGTGAAGATAGATCTGGTCATTCGAAAAGACGACCCGTTTCAAATACATGCGTTTAGCCGGCGTGAAAAGACTAAGATTTGGGACGTTGATCTGTGGGCAATTCAGAAAGACGATCTAATTCTATCCAAATTGAATTGGGCTAAAGATTCACGCTCGGAACTACAGATGCGTGATGTTTCGGGGATAATGATGCACGGCTTCGACAGTGAATACGTCCGTGGTTGGGCATCGAAACTTGGAGTCTCCGATCTTTACGATGAATGCATCAAACTATCGGGAAATGATGATGTTGAAAGACACAACTCCTGAAATGGAGCTATTGCATAACAAACTTTGGATGAGCCGTACGGTCGACGAACGTGCGGAATTCATGTTTGGTATGTTTGCGTTGGCCAGACGTACTATCATCGAATCTTTACCATCAGGGCTTTCCGATCGCGAATTCAAGAAACAACTATATTTCCGCACCTATGGCGAACATTTGCCGGACGATTTTTTCAAGGACGAGGAATCATGAGATTTATGCGCATTCCTATTGCTTTGTTTGTTCTTCTCAGCATTGCCACGTTTGTGTCCGCACAGAAAACCGAGGTTACGATAAGTCTCAGTGAGCAGTTCTTTGATGCCGCGCTCGATGCGGTGTTTCAGCACGGCGGGCCGTTGGAATTTTCGATAGCAATGGAAAATGGAAAACGGAAAGTGGAAAACGAAGAAATGAAGTCAGAGTTTTCCGTTATCAATTTTCCGTTGTCTGATGAACCGCGTTTAAGTGCAGAATGCTCCGAGACGATCAAACTTCTTCGGGAAACGAATGGGGTAAGAACAAGCGTTCGGTTTCGCGATGGCAAGATACTTGCGCCGCTGGCGTTTTCTGGAAATTACAATCCGCCGTTCATTGGATGCGTGCCGTTTAGCGGTTGGGCGGAAAGCACGATCGATCTGGAATTCGATCAGGCGAGCCAGCGGCTAATCGCAAAGGCTCGCGTATTGAATGTTTCGTTGAACGGTACGGGCGGTGTCGGCGGAAGCGTGATCGCGAAGTTGGTACAAAGTTCGATAGACAAAAAGATCAATCCTATCGAGCTTTTCCGTTTGGACAAATTGTCGTTTCCGCTTCCGTTGAAAGGTGCTGAAGGTTTGCAGATGAAGGCTGTCGGCATTCGCCACGTTCTTCAGAATGGAGCGATCAATATCATAGTCAGCTATGAGTTCGTGAAATAGCAGACTGAGGCGTGTTTCCAAATCGTTCGCTTCTCAGACCATTTCGTCCAGATCAACTAAACCAGTCTATATAATCTTCAATTATTACAACACTTAACTGTGTGGTACGTGGTTTGCTGTGTAAGTGGACAGAGCCTTTCTCTCCGGGTGAGGAGAGACAGGTCAGGAAAGGGGGGAAACCATGAATCACATAAATATTAAAGGTATTGGCCTGGCATTTGGTATCGCAGCCGTCAGTCTATTTGGACTGACCGTCGATGCCAGTGCCCAGCGAAATAAAGGCCGCGAACAAGGACAGCAGAATCGTGGTCAGGAACAAAAGCAGGAGCGTTCGGCTCAGCCGCAAAAGCGAGAAACACCGCCGCAACGGCAGCAGCCGTCGGTAATGCCGCGCCAGCAGCAACCTGTGCAAAGACAGCAGCCTGTTCAACGGCAACAGCCGGTGCAGCGCCAACAACCGACGCAGCGTCAGCCCACGGGACGTTCCGGCCAGACGCAGAATCAAACTCGCCAGAACGAACAACGCCAGAACCGTGAAGCACAGGCAAATCGCAATCAGAATGAACAGCGTGCCCGCCAGGAAACTCAGCAGCGTGAGGCAGTTCAACGAAAGGCCGTTGTCGAACGCCAGCAGCGAGATCAACGAAATTCTCAGACGCCGCAACGCGGAATAGAGAATTTGAAACGCGGCAGCCGTTCGCAGCAGAACGTTGAAAGACGGCGCGGTGATACGCCTCAGCGTGGCATCGACGGAATGAATCGACGTCCGGACAATAACAACCGGGGCAATAATAATAGCGGACAGCGTTGGGACCGCAACCAGCAGCGGCAGATCCAGCAGCAGCGGTTAAGTCAGTACAACAACCGCTGGAATAACAACTGGCAGAATGTACAGCAGCAGCGTCAGCGACAGTTGGAGCAGCAGCGAAGAGGCCGTTATTTACAGTATCAGCAGCGTTATTGGAATAGGATCCGTCAGGACCAGATAAGGCTGCAGCAGGCGCAGTACTACGATAATATCAATAACAACTACCGTTACAATCGCGGCGGCAGTTGGTATTACACCAGTAATTACGGTACTCAGCAGATCCAGAACGCTATCCAGTACGGATATGAAGAAGGTTACCGTTCGGGACAGGCTGATAAGAATGACGGTTGGGGTAATGACTATAACGACTCTTACGGTTATCAGGACGCCAGCTATGGTTACGATTCATATTACGTAGGCCTTGAAGACTACAACTACTACTTTAGGGAAGGTTTTAGAAGGGGCTACGAAGACGGTTACAACGACCGGTACGAGTATGGACGTTACAACAATGGCAAGTACGAGATACTCGGAGCAGTCTTGCAGACTATCTTTAGTTTTGTAGGCGACTAATCGGCGTGATCAGATAAAACTTCGGCCTCACCGGTAATTATCCGGTGAGGCCTTTTTCTTTTCAACGTGCAAGAAACCCTTTTATTTACTATTCTTTATAGGTGCAAAGACCGCTAGTAGCCATCATCGGCCGGCCTAACGTCGGAAAATCCACGCTGTTCAACCGGCTCACGGGGTCGCGCAAGTCGATCGTCGGTGATGAGCCGGGCATTACGCGCGACCGCATTTACGGCGAAGTCGAATGGAAGTCGCGGACGTTCGAACTTGTCGATACGGGTGGCATCGTGCCTGACGACGAAGCTATCATTCCGGCAAATATCTTTAAGCAGGCTTCGTTCGCCATTAATAGCTCTCAGGCGATCATTTGGGTCGTGGACGCTCGTGCGGGTGTGACGCCGCTTGACGAAGAGATCTCTGTTTTTCTGCGAAACATCGGAAAGCCTGTGTTTATTGCCGCAAACAAGGCCGAAACACGAAAGGTCGAGGAAGAAGCGGCTGAGTTTTATAAATTCGGGTTCGAGCTGTCGCCGCTTTCGGCCGAGCATGGAACGTCGGTCGGCGATCTGCTCGACAATGTTTTCGAGGCGCTCGAGTTTGACGATGAGGTCGAGGAAGCGAAGGCGGACGAGATAAGGCTCGCCATAGTCGGCAGGCCAAATGTAGGGAAATCTTCGATATTGAACAAATTGCTTGGCGAAGAGCGCGTGATCGTTTCGCCGATCGCGGGAACGACGCGGGATGCGATTGACACCCATCTTACGGTCGATGATCAGAAATATGTCCTCGTCGATACGGCCGGAATTCGTCGCAAAGGAAAGACGGTCGAGATGGCCGAGAAGATGTCGGTCGTGATGGCGAGAAAGGCGCTCGAACGAGCGGATGTTGCGATTCTGGTGATCGACGCGGAAGAAGGCGTAACCGCTCTTGATGCGAATATCGGCGGATACGCGGTCGATTCCGGATGTTCCATTATAATCGTCGTTAATAAATGGGACGCGGTCGAAGAAAAAGGAACGAACACGATCTACGAATTCGAGCGTGAGCTTCGGCGGCATATGAAGTTTTTGGATTGGGCCCCGATGATAACGATATCGGCTTTAACGGGCCAGCGTGTAACAAAAATTTTGCCGGTTGTCGCCCAGGCAAATGCCGCCAGAAACCTGCGTGTCCCAACCTCGCAGCTTAATAAGTTTTTTGAAGAAAGCATTCTACAGCCGAAAGGCGGAACCGCTCCGGCGCCAATAAAAGGCGGCGTTTCGCGAAAGAAAGTTCAATATCTGACGCAGGGCGGCTTGCGTCCGCCGCTTTTTGTTTTGTTCACCTCTGGTGGAAATAAGGCTGGACTACACTTTTCTTATCTGAGATATATTGAGAACAGACTGCGTGACGCATTCGGCTTTTTCGCGACGCCACTGCGATTAAAGGAAAAGCATAAAGTGAAAAAGCCGTCACGTTAATAAATTCTAATAACAGCGGCTTGGGTTATTTTTTGGTTTCATCTTTCGTGTGTAGTCTTTAAGAATTTTATCCACGAATTACACGAAATAGATCAAAAAGAAAATTAAAATACGGCGAACGTAATAATGGAAGTTGTATTGCTTATAATCAGACTTGTGCTGTTTGGCGTGTTTGCTCTTGCAGGCATTGGCAAACTGCTCGATCTGGAAGGCTCTGAAAAGGCTGTCCGGGCGTTCGGCATGGGCGATCCTTTTGCCAGGACATTTGCGGTTGCGATCCCGCTCGCCGAGATGATCTTTGCGTTTTGTTTTCTTTTTGTCGGAATGTCGTGGGTCGGATCGATCGGCGGGCTGATATTGCTGACCAGCTTTATCGGCGGAATGATCTGGCAGATACGGCAGGGAAATGCGCCTGACTGTCATTGCTTTGGGCAGATGCACAGCGAACCGGTCGGGATGAAAAGCCTGATCCGCAATTTTGT
>Ga0193752_1001617_pt1 | contig 18422 bp, 15 predicted proteins | sample H1c1metaG_FD_144924 | JGI IMG/M metagenome (GOLD analysis project Ga0193752, IMG submission 144924) | Soil microbial communities from a riparian zone of the East river system, Colorado, United States - H1c1 | ecosystem: Environmental > Terrestrial > Soil > Riparian zone | place: USA: East River...
GAATCAGTAATCCATTATTTGCAGGAATACCTTCAATAATTACTGCTGCCAGCTGATCTTTAAACTGGGCAAAAGCCTGTGTTAAAGCTTCAGTATCATTTAAAGGAATGACAATTGTTTCTTCAGCAAAAGATTTAGGTACGCCCAGAGATGAAGTCTCGCCAAAGGTAACCAGACCTGAACCTGCTTTTACCAATAGTGAGTCACTATGGCCATGATAACAACCTTCAAATTTCAGGATCTTATCTCTTTTGGTATAACCACGAGCCAGACGAATAGCAGACATTACCGCTTCCGTACCAGAACTCGTAAAACGAATCTTCTCTACGTGTTTATTGTTTTTGATAATCAGTTCTGCCAATTCATTTTCCAAAGCAGTCGGAGCACCGAAACTCATACCATTCTGCATGGTTTCAATGACCTTTTCTCTTACTTTAGTTGGATTGTGACCTAAAATTAAAGGTCCCCAGCTACCGCAAAAATCAATGAATTGATTTCCATCAGCATCCCAGACAAAACATCCATCACCTTTTTGAATGAATAGTGGCGTTCCGTAAACAGATTTAAACGCTCTTACCGGTGAATTTACTCCACCAGGGAAATAAGTTTTTGCCTTTTCATACAACTCTTTGGATTTCTCTCTTGAAATATCTGGTTTACTTCCAGTATTTACAGGCATATCTCCTTCGTTGCCGGAAAACATCTTTTTTAACGATTCTAACATATTACATCCAATTCTTTTCTACGATATCTCTTATATGGTAAGTGGTAATTATACTTGCTCCCGCACGTGCAAAAGCATACATAGTTTCCATTACTATCTTTTGTTCATCAATCCAGCCATTTTGCGCAGCTGCTTTGACCATTGCATATTCTCCTGATACATTATAGCAGGCAATAGGCAAATCAGTATTTTGTTTCAGGTTATGAATGACATCCATGTAAGCCAATGCTGGTTTCACCATTAACACATCCGCTCCTTCACTCTGATCAAGCAATGCTTCACGTAAAGCCTCCTCAGGGTTCCTGAAATCCATTTGATAGGCTTTCCTGTCACCTTTACTTGGTGCACAGTCAGCAGCTTCTCTGAATGGCCCGTAATAAGCTGAGGCAAATTTAGTCGCATGCGACATGATTGCTGCATTTACATAACCATGCTGATCCAGTAAATTTCTCATTGCACCGATACGGCCATCCATCATATCAGAAGGGGCTAACATATCAGCTCCAGCCTGTACATGTGTCAATGCCATTTTAGCAATAACCTCTACCGTTTCATCATTTTGCACATAATCATCCTTCAGAATACCACAATGTCCGTGTGTTGTATAGGAACAAACGCAAACATCAGTGACTATATATAAATCGTCACCAAAGTTTTTCTTTAATTCACGTACAGCAGCAGGAACCAGCGAATGATCATGGTATGCAGAACGTGCATCATCAGATTTCTCATCCCCCACACCAAAAAGCATGATTTTATTTACCCCCAGTTTCATTCCTTTTTCAACATCTCTGATTAACATGTCAGTTGAAAAATGATTTACTCCTGGCATGGAATCAATACCATGTTTCACTCCGTTTCCCGGAACAATAAAATATGGATAAACAAACATGTCTTTCGACAGCTTTGTTTCGGCCATCATCTCTCTGACAATTGGGTTCTTTCTTAATCTACGTGGACGGTGCAACATAATCAACCTCTCTTTTTTTATTTAATATCTATTCCGAATACCGCTTCTGCAAGGCCAATTTCATCAGGTGAATAAGGAAGTACGTAATCAACCCCCATTTCATCAAATTTCTTTCCTGTTGAATTTCCTATAGCGATTACCTTTTGTCCCGGATCCAGTAAGTTATCAGCAAAATAAGCTTCCACATTGGACGGGCTGGTAAATATTAATACATCAGCATAAGTATGGTCTATATTCTCATCAATAACTGTCTCATAAATAGGCAGATCAATAATTTTGGTGTCTTCATTTAAAGATTTCTGAATACTTAACAATGAATCCTGCGCACGCGGAAATAAAACAGTCTGATTTCTAACCAAAACTGCAAAATCTTCACCCACTTCAGTGATATCACCACTTTCACCTACATAATCAGCTTTATGACCATGTTTTCTAAGTGCGTCTTCAGATCCTCTGCCGACAACACCAAATTTCGTATGTTTAGGTAAAACAGGTTTCAGTTTAAAGAAATATTCTACTCCGTTACGACTACTGAAAAAGATCCAGTTGATATATTTAAGATAAAAAGGGTCCAGTACATTCACGATGGGGAAAGTACGGATCAATGATCTTCCTTCTATTTCTATATGGTTAGTTTCGAGTGCTCTTCTAAAGTAATTGTGCTCTCCGATTTCTCTGGAAATAAATACTCTTGCAGGTAATTCTCTGTCCTTATCAAATTTAGAGACAATCTTTTCAGCCAATCCTTCCAGGTTATCTACTCTAAAGAATAAACGATTTGGGAAGTCATCAGCAGTTAACGCTTTTGAAGTCCATACCTCATATTGCCCATTTTCCTTTTTGCAATAACAACCTAAAGGCATGTGACAACCACCTTCAAAAAGGTTCAGGACTTTACGTTCTATACCAATCTCTTCCGCAGTATCAGCATTATGGATTCTTTGCAGGAGATCAAATAATTCCTGATCATTTTCTCTGATCTGAATCGCTAATACCCCTTGTGCAGGTGCAGGAATTAATTCAGTAGTGTCTATAACTTCCATATGAAACTCAGACAGATCAAGATTCAAGCGGTTTACACCAGCTTTTGCCAGTAAAATAGCATCATAGTTCTCATCTCTCAATTTTTGAATACGGGTATTTACATTACCACGCAGGTCTTCAATATTAAGATCTGTTCTTAAAGCAAGCAGTTGTGCTTTACGTCTGTTTGATGAAGTACCAACCTGTGCACCCGTTTTCAAAGAAAGTTTTTGCGTAAGATCTACGCAGTCTTTTAAAATCAGTAATAATTCAGAAGGATCTTCACGTTCAGAAACTGCAGCGATCGTTAATCCCGCAGGATGATTAGTTGGTAAATCTTTATGGGAATGTACAGCAATGTCAATGCTGCCACTTAATAACTCTTCTTCAAGCTCTTTGGTAAAAAAACCTTTTCCTTCAAGTTTGTCCAGCCTCAGGTTTAGTATTTTATCTCCCTGGGTTTTAATGATCTTCAGTTCTGCTTCAACACCAATTTCCGCAAGTTTGTCCTTTGTAAAATTGGCTTGCCATAATGCAAGATCACTGCCTCTTGTTCCGATAATAAGTTTCTTCATTGTTTTGTAGGTATCACGTATTTAGATTCGTGCAAATTTAACCTAAAAGAGTTATAGTCTTAAAATAATAAACAAATAATGTATTTGTACTGACTAATCTACCTGAAAGGCTAGCTGTTGTTGACCAGAATTTCCTTTGCCATGATCATCGGTACGCTAATATATTTCTTTTCCATGTAATCCATCACCCTTTCAAGAACCTGTCTTGAGTTTTCGTCGAGCGTATTGATCTCATCTGCAAAAACAACATCCAGTGCTTTACTTTTAATTGCTTTAATTTTTTGAGGGACTTCACTCATGGCAATTTCTATTTTGCGTTGACGAAGTACAATATCAAACTCTTTAATATTCTGATCGATGATTTGCTCTGCGTTAACCAGTTCATCATAACGTTCCTGAATATTTTTACGGGCAATCTCTTTTAAAGATTCGACCTCAATATAGTTTATAGGATAGTTTTTGATGACAGCAGGTGCAGTGTCGTTTGGAATTGCAAGATCTACAATAACTTTTTTACCTGTTTCGCCGTTAAGCAGTTTCTGGTAAATTTTTTCTGTGATGATTGGTTCAGTAGCACCGGTACAGGTAATGATGACATCAAATCCCCGATCGAAATTTTCCAGTGCTGTCAATGGATAAGCCGTACCATTTAAGTCTTTTGCAAGAGATTCTGCATTTTCCACCGTTCTGTTGAAGATAGAAAAATTAGAATATTTATGCTTTTTAAGGTATTGTGCTAAATTCTTGTTAGTCTCGCCAGCACCTATGATCAGGATTCTTGAGCTGGCAGTTATAGTGAGGTCCCTTAATTTGCGGTAAGCTAAAGACACTACCGAAACCGGGTTTTTAGAGATATTCGTATGGGTATAAACTTCCTTTGCTGTTTTAACGACCCGGTTCATAATCATCCGCATATAATCGGCTGTAAGGCCAGAAACGCGGCATGCTTCATAAGCCCGGCGTACCTGGGCAAGGATTTCTTTCTCTCCAACCACCAAACTTTCCAATGAGCAGGAAGTACGTAATAAATGATTGAAAGCTTCTACCTGTTCATAAACAGAAACGTTTTCAAGAAACCTCTCCATGTAGGCTTCCGGTAGTCCCATGTCAAGCACAGTCAGGAAACGAAGGATAAATTCACGGTCTAATTCGTGTGCAGTGGTAAAAACAAACTCAACGCGATTACATGTACCAATATAAAAAATTTCTTTTACATCCAGTTCATCTTGGATATTCTTCAGTCTGTCATCCAGTGTCTGCTCACAGATAACTAATTTCCCTAAAGACTTTAAATCAATTTGTTTATGAGTGAAAGCAAGTATCTTTAAATATTCCAATTTGGGTTTGTGTTGTTTTATTAGTGGTAACAAAAGTAACAAGACCGCCCTTAGTGTCTGTCATTATGCTGTAATTAAGAGCAATTTAGAACGATTTTAAATTAAACAAAAACTAGAAAAACAAGCGTTCATTATCTTTGTTAATACAGGTAACCAGCTATAAAAGAATTTTATGATTAAAAAAGAGCAGTTTATTTTATCAGGTTCCAAAGATAAAACCATTTCCGGCGACCTCACTTATGACGATAAACATACGAATCAACCCTGCATTTTGTTCGTTCATGGTTTCAAAGGATTTAAAGATTGGGGTGCACACAACCTCGTTGCTACCTTTTTTGCTACAAATGGATACCGTTATTTTAAATTTAATTTAAGCCATAATGGTGTTACTATGCAACGGCCTGATGACGTGACCGATTCAGAAGCTTTTGCAGCAAACACAGTAAGCATGGAATTAAAGGACGTGGATACTGCGATCAATTATATCGCCCACACCTACCCCTTAAGCCCTATATACCTCATTGGCCATAGTCGTGGAGGTGCATTAGTTATTCTTAAAGGCGCAGCCGATGAGCGGATTCACAAAATTATTACCTGGTCTGCAATTTCAGACTTCAGTTCATTATGGAAAAAAGAACAGGAAGAAGAATGGTTGACTTCAGGCAGGATTTTCGTAGAAAATGCCAGAACCAAAGAGAAAATGCCATTAAACAGCACCCTTTTGGAAGATTTCAATGCAAATAAAGACGAATTTGATATTCTTCATGCAGCAGCAAGGATTAAAATTCCATGGCTGATTCTGCATGGCGATGACGATGTCAATGTAAAATTTAGTGTTGCACAGCAGTTGGCTCAGTTACAAAAAATCAAAGGAGCTAACCATGTTTACGGCGCAAACCATCCCTATACAGAAAAAGATTTACCTGCTCAACTAATAGAAGTATGCGAAAAAAGTCTTGCTTTCATAAAAAGCCCCAACCTATAATTTAAATAGGTTAGGGCTTTAAGAGATTTAAGACTTATCAATATTATTTTACTTCTGTCCAGTTGCCATCCTCTTTGATCAGTTCAATCAAATCATCCAGTGCAAAGGCAGAACTCACATTCTTTTTAACCACTTCTTTACCCCGATACAAAGTAATTTTATCCGGGCCCGTACCTACATAGCCATAATCGGCATCAGCCATTTCACCAGGCCCATTTACAATACAGCCCATAATACCAATCTTAATCCCTTTCAAATGATCCGTTCTTGAGCGGATAAGCTGCGTTGTTTCCTGCAAATCAAAAAGTGTTCTGCCACAGCTTGGACAAGAAATATATTCTGTCTTGGAAATTCTGGTTCTAGTCGCCTGTAAAATCCCAAAACTTGTAGAATTCATTATAGGAAGACCAACAGTCATTGGCGCATCAATCCATACCCCGTCACCAAAGCCATCCGTAAATAAAGCCCCTAAATCTGTAGCAGCATATAATTGCAGGTCATCCGCACTGATTGCTGCATAAGACCTCTTAATAATCACAGGAATTTGATTTTCACTTTGAAGCAGAGCGACAAAAAAGTCCCTTTGTTCCATCATCCCTTGCTCAGAAGAAGTTTCCAGTACCAACACAACTGTTTCATCTAATAAAGACAACAGAATTTTGCTATAACATTTAGCGTTTACACTAACCAAATTAAGAATAGGATCCTTCTGACTGGTCGTTGCATAATCCTCCAATCGAATTAATGGATGACAATTGTTTTTATCCTTTAGTCCTGCCCAGGTTCTATAATTATAAATCTGGCGCAAATTGCCCGGAAAAGAGAAAGAAGGCAATGCGTCACCCAGATAAACCAAATCACAAGCCTGATCAGCCATATTATACTTATCCAAACCAGCACTATATTTATAACCTACCTCAGTTAAGAAATAAGGATCTTTTAAATTCTTCGAAGATACATCCAGCATAACAACCGGGTGATGATGCCCTCCGATATGCTGCACAGGCTGGGTTATCCTGCGGCTATAGCCATAAGGATTATAAGGCAAATCCCGGATTTCAATCCGTTCATTTATCACTAAAGGAAGTTCTCTCTTTACATAACGGTCAGCAAGAGCTTTCGCTACCGGAGCTTCAAACTCAGGATCCTCCGTTAAAGAAACCCTGATTGTATCCCCTAACCCATCCTCCAGTAAAGTACCAATACCAACCGCAGACTTAATTCTTCCATCCTCACCATCACCAGCTTCAGTAACCCCAAGATGAAGCGGATAGTTCATCCCTTCCTTCACCATAGTTTCGACTAGCAAACGATAAGCCTGAACCATAACCTGTGTATTGCTCGCCTTCATGGAAATCACCAGATTATAATAATTCAGATCTTCACAGATCCTCATAAATTCCATAGCCGATTCTACCATCCCCCTTGGAGTATCCCCGTACTGGCTCATAATCCTATCCGATAAAGAACCATGATTAGTACCTATACGCATAGCAGTACCATACTCCTTACATATTTTCACCAGTGGTGAAAACTTCTTATAGATACGATCCAGTTCAGCCTGGTAAGCCTGTTGTGTATATTCTATATTCTCAAAACGCTTTTTATCCGCATAATTCCCCGGATTAACCCGTACCTTTTCGACAGCTTCCGCAGCATTGGGTGTAAAATGTATATCAGCCACTAAAGGCACATTATACCCCCTAAACCGTAACTCCTTTTTGATATTAGCAAGATTCTCAGCCTCCTTCATGCTCGGTGCAGTAATCCTTACATACTCACATCCCGACTCCACCATTCTGATCGTCTGTTCAACCGTTCCGATTGTATCCATCGTGTCAGTAGTCGTCATCGACTGTATCCTGATAGGATTTAGTCCACCCATAGGAATATCCCCTATAGAAACCTCACGTGTTAAGAACCTGGAATATTGATTTAAATGATTACAATAACCTCCGGCTAACTCTTTTTGTGCTGATACGTTTTCCATACTGGTACAAAGATAAAGATTATGTTTTGTATGTGAATTCAGATAGTCGTCAAATTAATCCTTAAGTATTGCAAATAAGGACGTGCCGGGTTGTGGTCGGGTTGTCGTCTATGTTGGGAAGGGGTTGGTAAGGCCAATGGCCTTACCAACCCCTTCCCAACATAAACCACTTACGCATGTGTCCTATCTCTCTTCATATCTTAACTTAAGCGTCGCCAACAAGCAATCCTTAAAGCGTCGTCAACAAGCTATCTATCTAAGCTCCAACCAGCAAACCAAACAACCATGATCTTGTCAGCATATACATTAGCCATCAAACCGGTCAGATGTAGAAAAATAAAAAAGGTATGCTGTATTTCTGGCATCATTCCCTCTTCAGGGAATGTCGGCCAGAAATACAGCATACCTTTTTTATTTTATATTAGGCGGTCCTTGATGACTAATGTCCCCGCTGCAACATCATGCAGACACTGTTGTTTCTTGTTCAAAAAGCTATACAAATACCCCGTGAAAACCGGGGCCACCGACAAAACCTTCGCTATATTCCTCAAAAAAGAAGTCTTAAACCCCACTCTGTTCCCGCCCATATCCGTCACTTTTATCGCCAAAAACCGTTTACCAATTGTCCCTTGCTTTTCAGAAGCCTCAGCAAAAACACCATAAATAAACTTAAATACAGGAATCACCGGCAGAAAAACCAATGCAGTTCCAACCCTTCCCATCTGATCCTCTATAAAAGCAAAGCTAATCAGTATCAGTAGTGTATATATCAAAAACAAGATGAAGTAATCAATCATAGAAGCCAGTAAGCGCTGATCAAACGACGCAAAATACTGAGGTGCCGTCTTTTCGTAACTGAAACCAAAAAGCGCACGGAGTTCAGGGAACTCGTGCGCTTCTTTATAATCGTCCATTCCGGGTTTCCTGATAAAGGTTCCCGCTACGATATTCATAGTCTTTAAATGTTCAAAATCGTATGGCCCTTCCGGCTTTCCATTGACGACTACCTTATAGCTAATCTCTTTTTCAGGTTCCAATAGTTATTAATATCTGTTTACCTCAAAATTACTCAATCCTCCATCCAAACTGATAAAAATCTTTTTAGTGGATGTCTTATAATTTGAAGTTTCATAATTACCATTATCTATTTTGATAAAGCCAGGGAAATCTTTGGCAGAAAGACCAGTTTTAGTTTTAATTCTACAGCCAGATGATTCAGGAATGGCAATTTCTACAGAAGCAACGCCAGTTTTCACAACCACATCCGTAATTGGCAGCAAAGTTCCTACTTTAAGATCTACAGAAGCAGCACCACCATCAAACCTGAAACTTCTCATTTTATAATCAGATAAATCCAATTTCACCTCTCCGGCACCCATATTCATATTGATCGTCCATTCTGGTTTTTTATTAAGTGCCAGATCTACATCATTTCCACCATTCCCCAGAGACCAGTTTCCCCCTTTTTTATCTTTCATTTTAAAAGTGATAATATTCACAGAGTCTGAGCTCTCTTTTTGAAGGATAAAATCCCCGTATTTACGCTCTACATCGGCAGTAATCAACTGATCAGTTTCTCCTTCTAAATTGAATGATGTACCACCTCCAGAAATATTAAGAACAGTCTTTTTTGCAAGATCAGCAGCAACAAATGGCTCTGCAAACTTCAGTTTCTCAGTATCTCCCTCCTCAGCACTATCTAAGTCAAGATCAAGATCCTTCGAAAAACGTTCGCCTATCCAGTTTTTATTAAGTGGCGGCTGCTGTCCTCTGTAGAACATAAAACCAAGCATCAGTACCAGTACACCCAGAGAAATCATATTTCCGGTTTCCGATTTATTCCTATTAAACAGGATGTTCACCCCTGCAATAATCAGGAATACAGGCCAGAAGCTCCATACATTTCTCCAGTAAAAATTAATTATATCAAAATTTTCTAATAAAAGGACCGTCCCTACAAACAGTAGTACCACGCCCCACATCACTCTATTCAGTTTCATAAATTCTTTATTTAGGGGTTTATAATTGATTCTCAGCTGCAGTATCTGATGGCTTTGCAGGCTCTTCCGAAACTGGCTTTTGTGCTGCGGTATTTATATCTTCTGGCTGCTGATTTTTCCAGTCTTCCCATTTATCTTTACGTTTAGCTTTCAGAATGAAACTTAAACCAATCGCAACAAATATCAGGGGCCATAATTTACCTAATCTAAACCAATAAGGTATAATATTAAACTCATTCATCAGGAAGTATAATCCTATTACTAAAAGGAATAATCCTCCAACTGTACGGCCAGTATCATTATTTTTAGGTAAAGATTTAAAATCTACAGGATTTTGCCAGTCATTTGCCGGATTACTTTTCACATCCAGGTTTTCTGGTGTAGCAGTAGTATTTTGCTGTCCAAATGGTGGCGGTGTATTAAACCCCTGGAAATCATTTTGCTTCTTGAAGTAGTCATTAAATTTTGAAAACCTCGCAGCCGGATCATTATTTACCGGAACTACAATCCACATCACGAGGTAAACAAGGATTCCCGTTCCTACTAAAAATATAGTGGATAATACGAATAACAATCTAATGATAGTCACATCCACCTGCATATATTCTGCTAACCCTGATGAAACGCCGGCAATTATCTTGTCATGTTCGTTTCTTAATAATCTGTTTTCCATAAATCACTCTCCTATATTATTAACAATTAAATCTCAATACACCATTAAGACTGAGCAAGGTCCATTAAGTTACAAAAGACAGTAAAGCATTTTTTTTGCAGAAATAAATTTAGCTAAAAAGTGCCTAAACAGCTTATTAAACGCCCTGTCTTTGCTTCTACCTAATTTACCAGGCCAATCTTAAGCAACTGCAAAAAACCGCATTATTCATCAAATAGCAGAATATTTTTAAGAAATAAACAAAGCCACAACATTTTTTGTTGTTTCTTTGTATTATTATAGTATTAATACATTAGCTAATTTCTTACTGAATGAACTTCACCAATTTTGGTAGATACCTGTTACTGTTGAGAGCAGTTTTCAGAAAACCCGAAAAATTTAAAATATATCTTAAAGCCATTTTTCAACAGATGGATTTTGTCGGTGTCGGCTCACTTGGGTTAATTGCCATCATTTCTACCTTTATTGGGGCGGTTATGACTTTACAAATCGCCTTTCAGCTGGTAAGTGACTTTATTCCTAAAACAATTATTGGTTCGGTAACACGGGATTCAAGTATTTTGGAACTCAGTCCAACTATTACTGCGATTGTACTTGCCGGTAAAATTGGCTCAGCAATCTCTTCAGAGATTGGAACAATGAGGGTTAGTGAACAAATTGATGCACTTGAAATCATGGGAATCAATTCACCTGGTTACCTGATTCTGCCTAAACTGATTGCAGGGATTACAATGGTTCCAGTTCTGGTTATTTTCGCTATGGTATTAAGTATTACCGGTGGTTATTTAGGTGGTACGTTATCCGGCGCAGTAACTCCTTCTGAATATATCCAGGGAATCACTACTGATTTTAATCCATATACAATTACTGTAGCCTTAGTTAAAGCATTTGTATTTGGCTTCATTATCACTACAGTTCCAGCTTATGAAGGCTTTTATGTAAAGGGGGGGGCATTAGAAGTAGCTCAGGCAAGTACAAGGGCAGTTGTAGTAAGCTGTATTAGTATCCTGGCTTGTGATTACATTGTAACCCAATTATTACTATGATCGAAATCAAAGACATTGAAAAATCTTTTGGGTCCAATATTGTCCTGAAAGGTATATCTGGAATATTCAAAGAGGGTTTAACTAATTTAATCATTGGCGGTTCCGGTTCCGGAAAAACTACCCTCTTGAAATGCATGATAGGTTTGCACACACCCGAAAAAGGAAGTGTGCAATATGATGAAAGAGAATTTATTGACATGAACTTTGAACAGCGTATCGAGATCCGTAAAGAGATCGGGATGCTTTTTCAGGGCTCTGCACTTTTTGACTCTATGACTGTCGAAGAGAATATTATGTTCCCACTGAATATGTTTACTGATCATTCCTTCAAAGAGAAACTGGAACGTGTCAATTTTTGTCTGGAACGGGTTAACCTTCCAGGTAAAAACAAACTCTTTCCGGCAGAACTTTCAGGCGGAATGAAGAAACGTGTAGGAATTGCCCGTGCAATTGCCATGAACCCTAAATATCTTTTTGTCGATGAACCCAATTCAGGGCTTGATCCAAAAACGTCCATCGTTATTGATGAGCTGATTAAAGAAATTACCGAAGAATACAATACCACTACGATTGTAGTTACCCATGATATGAACTCAGTAATGGGGATTGGTGATTATATTCTTTTCTTACATGAAGGAAAAAAATTCTGGGAAGGCTCTAATAAAGAAATCGCCCATACAGATATAGAAGAACTTAATGATTTTGTTTTTGCCAGCCGTTTTATGAAAGCTGCCAAGAAAAACTTTTAATAATAATTTGTACAAAAATATTTTATGATAAGCCTACTAACGCCCACGCACTGGAAAGATTATGAGTTGATTGATTGTGGAGATTTTGAAAAACTAGAGCGCTTTGGCAATCTTATCCTTTGCAGACCTGAACCTCAGGCTGTATGGAAAAAAACTCTTCCTGAACAAGAATGGAAAAAATTAACACATATCAGGTTCAAAGGACGTTCTGCGACTTCCGGAGAATGGGTAAAATCTGCTGGAAATTTGCCGGACCGCTGGAATGTGGAATACAAAAACGATGATGTAAAGATCAATCTTCGCCTGGGATTAACCTCATTCAAACACGTTGGTGTTTTTCCTGAGCAGGCAGTAAACTGGGATTATATCTCTTCTTCAATCAAGAAATTCAAAAATCCAAAACCAAAAGTACTTAACCTTTTTGCTTACACAGGTGCAGCATCTCTGATTGCACAGGCATCAGGTGCAGATACGACCCATGTGGATTCCATTAAACAAGTAGTAAACTGGGCGAACGAGAACCAGGAGCTGTCTCAGTTAAAAGATGTAAGATGGGTTGTGGAAGATGCTTTGAAGTTTGTACAGCGTGAATTAAAACGCGGTAAAAAATATAATGGTATCATTTTAGATCCTCCTGCATTCGGACATGGTCCAAATGGCGAGAAATGGAAACTGGAAGATCATATTCAGGAAATGATGCAGGATGTAGTGCAATTACTGGATGAAGAAGAACACTTCCTGATCCTGAATACTTATTCATTAGGTTTCTCTTCTGTAATTGTAGAAAATCTGATTAAAACCTCTTTTCCTCAGGTAAAAAATCTTGAAACCGGCGAGTTATATCTTCAAGCCACCTCAGGGATAAAATTACCCCTGGGTGTATTTGGAAAATTTAACACTTTCTCTTCTTAAGGAGAGAAAGTATTATTAAAGTGATGGGTTCGTTACTGCCTGTACCAGCCTATATTCAATTGCAGGCCTACCGTTAGCCCCTCCGTCATTATTACTAGAGCTTTTGAACCTGAGTTTATAAACATTTCCTTCGCCATCTCTAACCAGGTAAAAGAGATTTCTATTAAATGTTGATACTTGTACTTTGTTTCCATCTTTGTCGATTCCTTCAGAAATTGTCCTCCATTTTGTACCAATAGCATCACGTTTACCGGAATACACAATATCCTGATCTTTCAGATTTGCATCGGTGAAATTCTCATAAGTTCTTGCCTGAGTAATCGTCAATTGCGCAGCCGTAACACCTCCTAAGAAATTAATGAGTACAAAATTACTTGTTGAATCTGGTTTACCATTTGCATCCTGGTAAGTAGTCCATGTCCATTCTATATCCCATAATGATTTTGCGGGCTCTGCAATTACAGACCTGGCACTGAAACTTAAATAATTAAAATTAAAAGAAATATTTTTACTTACAAAAACCGGACTAAAAGCCTTAGCGTTAAGAAGTCCATATTTAACGATATATCCATTTGTTCCCTTATAAACTTGAAATTTATACCAGGGAAATTGGAGTAGTGATTTATCTGGCTCAGTACCAGGAGGTATAGTGGTAGGTGGAATTCGATTTCTTGTAGTACCTGCCATACCTGAGCTAACAATGTACACTTTACTATTTTGCTCGTTTTCGCCTACTTCCACATGCGTTAATTTACTTAGATAATCAGCAGCACTATCAGGGGCTACCGGATCTATCCTTTTTACGCTTTCAGGCGATTTAAAATTCAAGGTTCCACCAAGTGATGCTACTATAGCAGAAGAATCGGAAGCATTCACAGCAGCAATATCAGTTTTACCTGGCACTTCAACAACCATTGCGCCCATAGAATGATTTATAATAACTTTAAAATCTGGCCCCGGATAAAGTCCAAGATTCCAGCTATCACGCCTTGCTGTAGAAACCACCCCTCTGCTAAAGTCTACAAAAACACTGTTAGCCGCGTAATACCCTTCTTCATTCCCAGCTATACCAGGCAGTTGTATAGTCTGACCATCAAACGGCTGTGGGTACTTGTAATCGACATTATCCTTTTTACAACTTGCAAAAGCAAAAACTGCGCAGCAGCATATAATGATTACTCTATATTTATTCATGTTAAATTTCTAATTCTTTAAAACGCTAAGAAATGTAAAGATAATACTCCTGACCTTGAATTTTATACAAATTCAAAACCGGCAGTACAGATTATCTGATTAACTGTGACCTAATTCTTATTAATTTGATAATTCTTATACACATAGGAGATTTTGTCAGTCGAATGTGTAGTTTTGCAGGCTTACGAAAAGTCATATTTAAACCCTTATAGAACCTATGAAAATACCACAACTCGCGGGAACACTATTAATTGCATTTACGGCTGTCACCCTATTTGCCAATTGCACCTCAGGTATTAATACAACAAAATCAGCATTAAATGCGTCAGGGGATTCTTCGGGAGTTGCTGTTACAGATACTACACGTAAACCTATTGACACTGCAAAATACAACACCTTAATGCTGAAACTAGCCCATGGTGATACTACGGGAAAATGGCCTGTTAAACCTCAGCCTTATCCATTACCAGGTGCTATTCTACCATATAAAAGGATTATTGCTTATTACGGGAATATATATTCAAAAAGAATGGGTGTATTAGGTGAATACGCACCTAAAGAAATGTTGTCCAGACTTGATGCAGAAGTTAAGAAATGGGAAAAAGCAGATCCATCTACACCTGTGCAACCTGCCTTACACTATATTGCTGTTGTAGCACAGGGCGATGGTGGTAAAGATGGAAAATACAGATTCAGAATGCCCGATAAACAAATTGATTCAGTACTCGCTATTTCAAGGATGCGTAAAAATATGATTGTGTTCCTTGATATTCAGGTATCATTAAGTAATATCAGAACTGAATTACCTTTACTGGAAAAATATCTGAAAATGCCTAATGTTCATTTAGGTGTAGATCCTGAATTCTCAATGAAAGATGGTGTAAAACCGGGAAAAAAAATTGGAACTTATGATGCTGCTGATATCAATTATTGTTCTCAGTACCTTGCTGACCTTGTAAAAAAATACAATTTGCCTCCAAAAGTTTTCACTGTTCACCGTTTTACAAAAAAAATGGTAACGAATTACAAAAACATCAAATTACGCCCTGAAGTTCAAATGGTAATGCACATGGACGGATGGGGTGAACCAGAACTTAAAAAAGGAACTTACCGTCACTTTATTTTCAGTGAGCCTGTAGAATTCACAGGTTTCAAATTGTTCTATAAAAATGATATCAAAAAAGCACCAAACAGAATGATAACACCAGAAGAATTATTAAAACTTGTGCCAATACCTGTTTACATACAGTATCAATAGATTTGATAATCTCCATCTAAAAAACCGCCTTGTTAATCCAATAACAAGGCGGTTTTTATTTATATGCTAAAAAAGGTTTCTAAAACGGTTACGCTGTAAAATTATAGTCCACCCCTTATTCAAGCTGACGATTATATTTTCATTGTTAATTAAAAATTAATAAGTTTGGTCTATGCAAGATTTTTCATTATACTTTGAATTGGGTTGGCAACATATATTAAACTGGAAAGGATATGACCATATCCTTTTTGTCATAGTTTTATGTGGAGCCTATACTCTGACAGACTGGAAGAGAGTACTATTGCTGGTTACAGCTTTCACCATTGGCCACAGTATTACTCTTGCATTAAGTGTATTAAAAATCATTACTGTCAAAACCGATTTAATTGAATTTCTGATTCCGGTAACGATACTTGTTACAGCCGCCTCAAATATTCTGTCAGGGAAATCATCCAGACCTAAGGGAGTACAGCTAAAATATATACTTGCACTGTTCTTTGGGTTAATTCATGGAATGGGCTTTTCCAATTACCTGAATAGTCTGCTGGGTAAAAGCACTAATATTGTAGCAGAATTATTTGCTTTCAATATCGGGCTTGAATTTGGTCAGATACTTATTGTAACTGGCATATTGCTGATTTCCTTCGTTCTGATCAATATTTTCAAGGTCAAGAAGTGGAACTGGAATTTCTTCCTTTCTTCAGCAATATTTGGAATATCATTTATAATGGCAGCAGAGAGATGGCCCGACTTATTCCGTTAGAATAAGCCAAGCTGTCCTTTATCATCTATTTCAACATCATCAGGATTAGTAATCTCTAATCTTACATTTTTATTAATTGTATCTTCTTTGGTTACTTTACTTTTAGCCTCACCTGTTTTCTTTGGCTTCGCTGCTGGTTTTGCAACTGTTGTTTCAGTTTCTACAGGAACAACAGGTGTTTCTACCTTTTCATCAACTTCAGGTAATTCCGGGTCCGCTTTCTTAACACGCTTTACCGGGCTATGCACTACTTTATCTGCATCTTCAACAGGTTTAACTACTTTAGGCTCCACAGGCAAACTGGGCGGTGTCACTATTTCATTTCTAACCCATTCTTTTTTAGGAGCAGGAATTTTTATCTCTTTTTCAATTTTGGAAGCATCGTCTTCAGTCTCGACAATATCCTCAGCTATTGCTTTTTCGGTTATGCTTTCCTCATCAACGATCACAGCTTCTTCTATTTCACTATCCTCTTCCTTATCCTCCTGAATACTCTCTATTACAGTCTCTGTTTCCTGATTATCTTCGGTAGTCTCATCTGCAGAAATGGTTTCTTCTTTAGTTTCTTCCTCCAGCACAGGCTCATTCTCATCAGCATCGCTGATTTTGATATGTTTTACATCATGCTGACTCAAACGGTTACCATTAGCTTTGATACCTTTTAAATCTATGAAATCAGCCAGAACAATCTCTAACGTCTCAGGTATCTGTGTTTTACCTTTCAATACATCAACTGTTAACGTCGCCTCAGGATTACTGGTTAGATACAGGAATCTGGAGCCCGTTTCTTCACTAATCAGACTTTGTTTCTTACCTATCGCAATAGGCTCAAAAACAAATCGCTTAATAAAGTAATTCTTGGCTTTCCCTTCATATTGTACTACAGCAAAGGCTTTCTCCGGATCAAATTTCTGGATTAGTAAAAGATCAGCATCAAAATGATTGCTCAATTCGAAAGAGCTCAACTCATACCAGCCTTCTTTATGAACCTGAAGGATTTTATCATCCCCATCAAATTCACCAAGATACTTACCTCTGCCATCTACATTCAGTCTTCTCAATAAATCATCATACCAGATTTTAAGCCCTGATAAAGTAGAAACACCCTTACTTTTCAGTAATACTTTCTTAATAGGATATTTAGAAACAATGTTTCCCTGAGAAGCACGTCCTTTGATTGCTATATCTGCGAAATCAATATCAAACTGTAATTTTTTCAGCTTGGCATGAGGTTTAAGCAGCATGGTAACAATTTCAGCCTCACCATTAGGGTTAGGTGTGAAATACAACATCTTCGATCCTTTACTGCCTTTTGTTAAGTCATACTCCTTATCGCGGGTAACTCCCATCACAGCAAAACGCTTGATATAAGAAGTACCACTGGCCCCATCTTTATAGATTAAGTTATAGATGGTACGGTCATCATTCTTTTTAAATACCTGTGCGTAAACAATCCCTTTTCCAACAAATGTTTTATCTGCAACTTTAGTGATGATACATTTACCATCTTCTCTGAAAACAATAATCTCGTCCAGATCAGAACAGTCGGCAATAAATTCATCCTTTTTAAGTCCCGTTCCGATAAAACCATCCTCACGGTTCATATATAACTTAACATTGGCCAGCGCAACTTTAGAAGCCTCTACCCTATCGAACAGACGGATTTCTGTTTTACGTTCTCTGCCTTTGCCGTATTTATCTTTTAATCTCTGATACCATGCGATTGCATATTCAGTCAGGTGACGAAGGTGATTTTTCACTACCTTAATCTCGTCAGCCAATGCTTTCATCTGATCATCCGCTTTTTTAACATCGAAGCGGGTAATGCTACTCATTGGTTTATCAATCAGCTTTTTAAAATCTTCAGGTAAGATCTCTCTGTATAATTGTTCCTGAAAAGGGGCAAATAATATATTCAGAACTTCTACTACTGCATCAAAATTACTTGCATTCTCATACTCAGCATGCTTGTACATTCCTTCCTGGATGAAAATCTTTAATAAAGAACTGAAGAAAATCTTTTCCTGAAGCTCATGCAGCTTTATTTCCAACTCCTGTTTTAACAGGTTTTTGGTATTCTTAGTATTTTCTAAAAGAATAGTATTTACACTCAGGAACTGAGGTTTATCATCTTTAATGATACAGGTATTCGGAGAGATAGAAACCTCACAAGAAGTAAATGCATATAAAGCATCAATAGTCACATCAGCCGAACTGCCAGGA
>Ga0193752_1001618_pt1 | contig 18419 bp, 12 predicted proteins | sample H1c1metaG_FD_144924 | JGI IMG/M metagenome (GOLD analysis project Ga0193752, IMG submission 144924) | Soil microbial communities from a riparian zone of the East river system, Colorado, United States - H1c1 | ecosystem: Environmental > Terrestrial > Soil > Riparian zone | place: USA: East River...
AAAAAGTTGGCAGGCACCATACCGTGGCCAGCGACCGCGTCCACCGTCGCCATGGCTAGTCCGGCACCGTTTGCAATAGTCGCGATAGTTCCCTGTGGATTTAGGATAACAAAGTTGGTATCAGCTGGTTTTTCTTCAAAATTCCAGTCTGGATGACGAAATCTTGCTGCGTCATCAAGTTCCATCTTGCAATCGCCACAAACAAGTACACCATCAGTTGTGTAGACGAGAGGGTTAATCTCTAGAAGTACGGCATCATTTTTAACAAATACGGCATAGAGACTAGCGAGGAATGGCTTCACGAGCGTCATGTCGTACGCAAGGTAGCCAGCTAGTTTAACACTACACTCATCGAGGGTGGTTTCATCAATGGGTATATTCAAAAAATCTTTTGTATCATTACCTTCTACCTCAACGCCACCATTTCTGTGTGCAACCAGGCGAACATCGGACGTACTGCGATCAACAAGTAACGAAACGTAGTGCTCGGCAGTGATGGATAGTTTCTCTTCGGCTAAAAGAACATTCGGCGTATAACCTTTGACACTAAGCGCTAAAAGGTTGCTGATGGCGTCGCTAAGCGCATCGGGAGTCTCGATAATGACCACACCACCTAATTTGCCACGCCCGCCAACAGGAACTTGAGATTTTAGGACCGTGGGAACTTCTACTGTATGTGCGGCGGATCGTATTATTGTAGATTCTGGCGTGGGGATATTACCCTCGCGCAAAATATTCTTTGCTTCGTATTCGAGCAGTCTCATAATTATTTTCCTGTAAATAGTTTACGTACTCTACGCAGGCCGGTTTGGTCGGGCGGAAGATCATGCCAGAGAATTGACTCGATATATTTTACAGGTACTTTTCTATTTTTTTGAACATCTCGACGTTTTCTGAGCCCACTTAATCCGTACCACATACTTTGCACTAATCCTTTTGTTGCTGGAATAAGGTTACCGTGCAATATAGCTTTGAAATACATAAGCCAATAAGCGGTATAGAAACGAATTCCAATAGGCAGAAGTAGCAGTCGAGGTACATTCTTTATGTAGACCAATGGGAGATTTTTAAATGCTTGATAAATAGTAAAACCTGCTATTTTGCTACTCGTTCCGCCCTTTTGATGGTAAGCGATTGCACTTGGCTGATAGAATACTTTCCATCCGGAAAGTTGTGCACGAAAACTGATGTCAACATCCTCATAATAAGCAAAAAAATCTTCGTCAAACAGACCGATGTCATGCAGCATAGATAATCGGTAGAGACTTGCTCCGCCAGTTGCACCAAAGACATATTCGGCTTTTGGCGCAGATTCTTTTAGGTCATTGCGATTGCGTGGAAAAGCAAGTCCCCATTTTGAGTACTGCTCCCCTGTGCTATCAATGTGTTTACCGTCCGCGCTAAGAAGAAGGCCTGTTACGATTCCAATCTGCCTATCCTTAAACCCCTCGATGAGGTGCTGAAGCCAGGTGTTGTCTGCCTGGGCATCATTATTAAACAAGGCAACCCCGTCAAAATTCTGAGAGGTAGCCCACTCGATGCCAGTGTTGACACCTCCCGCGAAACCTTTATTGTATGGGTTGCGGAGGACAACTAATTTTTTCGGGTAGTCTCTCTCCATTTTTTCCAGTGTGGCTTTTGACCCGTCTTTTGACCCGTTATCTACAATAACAATGACGAAATTTTTCGCAGTTTGCCGCAGAAGTGACCGGAAACAAAGCACGGTATCGTCAATACCGTTCCAATTCAATACAATAACCGCAACTCTATTCATATCCTATGCTTTATCATATAATGAATTACAGTCATATGAAAATCTCAAACATAATTAGCCGAAAAAATAGAATACTACTCAGGGAACTTGTTGTAACAGAATTCAAACTTCGGTATCAAGATTCGGTACTTGGGTTTATGTGGTCACTGCTGAAGCCTCTTTTGATGTTTGCTATCCTCTATTTTGTATTTGGGCAGTTGTTGCGAATTGGTTCAGACATAGAACACTATGCAGTCTATCTACTCCTGGGGATTGTGCTTTGGAACTTCTTCGTAGAGGCAACAAGCCAAGGTCTTTCTGCGATTGTTGCCAGGGGAGACCTCATTCGTAAGATTAACTTTCCGAAGTATATCATTGTTGTGTCGGGAACGATCTCCGCGCTTATTAATTTAGGCATAAATCTTATTGTCATTGGTATCTTTATGGCGATAAACAAAGTTGATCTTCTCCCGACAGCTCCTCTTGTGATTCTTCCCATTATTCTTTTGTATGTTCTCTCGCTTGCTATTGCTTTCTATCTATCGGCTGCAAATGTAAAGTACAGGGATGTCGGGCACATATGGGATATTCTTATTCAAGCCGCATTTTATGCAACACCAATTCTTTATCCGATATCAATGGTTATTGAACGAAGCGCAATAGCTGGACATCTCTTGATGCTAAGCCCCGTAGCGCAAGCTATTCAAGACGCACGGTACTTTCTTATTACGCATCAGACCGTAACAAGTTCACAGCTGTTTGATCGTTGGTATATTACTATAATTCCCTATGCTATAACAGGTATAATTATCGTTGCTGCATCACTGTATTTCAAAAAAAGCTCTAAGTATTTTGCGGAGAATGTCTAATGTCTAAAACCAATAATGATACAGGACAGATGGCTTTGAAGGTAGAACATTTATACAAAAGTTTTATTCTTCCGCATGAGCGACATAGTGGGATTAAACAAAATCTTGTTAATATTCTTAAAAAGAAAAAAGGTTATGAGCATCAAAGAGTTCTCAAGAGTTTATCTTTTGAGATTAACAAGGGTGATTTCTTTGGCATCGTAGGGCGCAATGGGAGTGGCAAGAGTACACTTCTCAAGCTTCTTGCAGGAATCTACGCACCTGATTCGGGGAATATTGAAGTGAGCGGTACACTTGTACCATTTATTGAATTAGGGGTTGGTTTTAATCCAGAGTTGACAGGGCGCGAGAACATTTTCCTTAACGGTGCCTTACTCGGATTTAGCCGTAAAGAGATGAATGAGAAGTATCAGAGTATCGTTAAGTTTTCTGAACTCGAACGGTTTATGGACCAGAAGTTAAAGAACTATTCATCCGGCATGCAAGTCCGTTTGGCATTTTCAATAGCTATAAGAGCGCGTGGCGACATCCTCCTACTAGATGAAGTACTCGCCGTGGGGGATGCTGCATTTCAACAAAAGTGCTTTGACTATTTCGAGCAGCTTAAGAAAGATAAAAAAACAGTTATCCTTGTAACGCACGACATGTCAGCGGTTAAAAGATTCTGCAATAAAGCTATTCTATTGGAAGATGGAGAGATTAAGCGAAGTGGCACCCCCGAAGATGTTGCTGACCAGTATCTATTAGACAATGTCGATACATCAGGTAGCTCAGACCAAGCCGAACAGAATAAAAAATTAGAACCTTCCGTGAAAGACCTCAAATTTTCGATGGAGAATGCTAAAAGGCTCAAGAATACTGACTGTCTTGATTTCACGATTAGCTATCAGCTAAACGATAGCTTTAAGCCGATTTTGGGGTATGCAATCTCAAAGAGTGGCATATCGGTTGTTGAAATGAATTCAATGAATTCAAAATTGCCCAGCAGTGCTCAAACTCGGCACGATGTTTCGCACAAATTAAAATTAGATTCTCTAAATCCAGGGGCATATAAGATTGACATCGCCATTTTTAATGGTGACATGAGCCTACAGGGCCATGTGCTATCTGCAGCTCAGTTTGTCGTTGAGGGTAACGACAGAACAAGAGGCGGTTTTGTCTATGCTGACGGTACATGGACTTTAGGGTAAAGAGATAGCGTTCAGGGTACGCTATACTATATAATCTACAAGTATAGAAAAGATGAAGCGGAAAATGGCATAATGAATTCATATAAATTTTTTTCTTGGAGAACTAGCTAGCGATATGAGTATGAAAGAAAAACTATATAAATGTATAATTTGTGGTCAAAAGACTACATTCCTATCAATCGAAAGCGGATTGGGCCAAACTCTGAGAGAGGCGAGATTTCCCTATGAATTAAGCGACTTCGAAACTCTCAGCTACAAAACTTACAATTGTTCAAACTGTGGATCTTCTGACCGCGACAGGCTCTATAAAATATATTTTGAAAAAAAATTACATAGTGATGTTGGCGAAAAAATTAAGCTACTTGATTTTGCCCCCGCTGAACTACTAGAGAGGTACTTACGAGCAAGAAAGGACATTTCCTATAGGTCTGCTGACCTTCTGATTGAAGGTGTTGATGACAAAGTTGATATAACAGACATGAATATATATAAAGATAATACTTTTGATTTTTTCATATGCTCGCATATTATCGAGCATGTAAGTAGCGACACTAAGGCGCTTAGTGAGCTATTCAGGGTGGTGAAACGGGGCGGAAAGGGCATTCTTATGACACCCATTATTGATAAGAACGGAGTTCAAGACGAGGACCCTTCAGTTACTGATATCCCAGAACGTTGGCGTCGCTTTGCCCAGGATGACCACATTCGTCTATACGAAAAGAAGGTATTTATCAAGCGAGTGCAAAATGCTGGTTTCAGGATTAAGATCTATGGATTTTGGAATCTAGGGCTGTTTGACTTTATTGAAAATGGCATAGATCTTAAATCGCGGCTATATATCGTTGAGAAAGCATAAAAATGAGTGAAAGAATAGGAATCCTTGGTATGGGCGGGCAAGCCGACGAAGCTGAGTCCTATCTAGTCAATTCTGAAGTCGATTTCTTTGCCCTCTCAGAAAAATATATACAAGAAGATAAGCCTCAGCAGATTAATATCGTCAATCCTAGTGAATATCAAAAAACACTTTCCGTAGTAGCAGCTATCGGATCTCCAGCAGTGCGAAAATCTATGGTGCAACAATGGCCCGGCGAGAGATACTTTACTATTAGAGCCAGTATGTCGTACATTGATAAGTCGGCAAAAATAGGCGACGGGTCTATCATCGCGCCTTATGCTGTAATTACGACTAATGTTGAAATTGGCCAACACTGCATAGTGAATATTACTGCAAGTATTAGCCATAACAGCACATTAGGTAATTATGTGACGGTGAGTCCCGGAGCTCGTATCGCGGGTAATGTCAAACTTGGAGACGGGGTTTTTGTAGGAATCGGAGCGGTTATCAGTAACGGACTCAAAATTGCTTCCGGATCTGTAATTGGTGCTGGTGCTGTTGTCGTTAAGGATGTACTGGAAGAAAATAGCGTCTTGGTAGGAATTCCAGCCAAGGTTATTAAACATAGTGACGGGTGGCTATATGAAGTATGATATTCCTTTTATAAAGCCAGTCTTTCCGTCAATAGACGAAATAAGTGAGGATTACCAAAAGATAGTAGATTCAAACCGATACTCTAATTTTGGTCCATATGAAGGTAGTTTATCGCTAAAAACCGCCCAATATATAGGTAAGGATATCTATGCGACTACTGTGGCAAACTGTACCTTAGGAATTGATATTGCCGTTTTAGCACTTTTCAATACCTCTAGAAAAAAAGTCATAACCCAATCCTTTACATTTGCAGCTGGTCCGGAAGTGCTTATACGAAATGGGTTTGAGCCACTCTTTGTAGATATTCAAAAAGATACGTGGCAAATGGATATTCGCCTGGCCGAAGCGGCAATACTTGAAAATAAAGAGGATATAGCTGGTATCTTGCTTTGCAACACTTTTGGTGTCGGAAATCCTGATATTGAAGAGTGGGAACATCTCTCAGGCAAGTATGATTTGCCGCTTGTTATAGATACTGCAGCAGGATTTGGATCAAAATACAGTGACGATGAACTAGTGGGGGGAAGAGGCGATTGTGAAATATTTTCTTTGCATGCTACCAAGCCTTTCGCAGTTGGTGAGGGCGGCCTTATAGTAAGTAAAAACCAGAAATTGATTCAAAAATTGCGATCACTGCAAAATTTTGGTTTTGAAAGTGATCGCGTTGTGCACTCAGTAGGCACTAACGCTAAGATGCAGGAGTTCAGTTGTGCCATTGGTATACGACAGCTCGATAAGCTATCCGAACGTATAGCGGTACGACAGGATAAACTATTGGCATACAAGACCAACCTTGAGTCTTATGGTTTTACATTCCAAGTCAATGATGAGCTTTCTGCGATTGCTTTCGTTTCCGTTTTAGCTCCAGAAACTATTGACGCCTCTCGGGCTCAAGAGCACCTTCAAAGAGCAGGTATTGAGGCGAGAAGGTATTATACTCCTGCCGTTCATCTTCACGATGCAATTATGGTACATGCAAGTATTTTTAACGATTTAGAAGTGACAAACGATATTAGCCGTCGGATCATTTCTCTACCATTGCTTTATGATATGACGAATAACGATATTGTAATGATTTGTGATACATTAAAAGAGTCACAATAGACACATACTTATGAGAAAACAGATAATTAAAGCATTACTTGGTTATAACGCCGATGATTTACGCGATATTAGCGCAAGGGTCATTGAGATTCAGAGTACACTCGATCAATTAAAAAAGGACGAAGACGAGAGTAGTTATACGAGAAAGAAACTTTCACGACTCATTGATCTAGGTGACGCGTCTTTTAATATTCTCAAAGCACAAAGAGATAACATAAGCGTCTCGCGAAATCATCTATGGGGGGTGCGAAAATCAGACACGTACAAAAACACATTTAAAAATAAGACACCGCTTGTTAGTGTTCGTATCGCAACCTATAATAACGCGGAAAAACTTATCAATATTGCATTAAAATCTGTATTAAGACAAACGTATAAAAACATAGAGGTAATCGTTGTTGGCGATAATTGTACTGATGATACAGCTGAAAGAATAGCTAGGCTCAATGATGATCGCATTACGTTCCTGAACCTTCCCTATAGGAGTATCTACCCTGAAGACATTCATAATAGATGGCTTGTTGCAGGTTCACCGGGTATGAACCTTGGAGCGTATCTCGCGAAAGGTGAATGGATAGCACCACTCGACGATGACGACGAATTTTCAGAAGATCATATTGAGAAACTTTTAAAAATAGCTCTTAAGGATAAAGCGGAATTTGCCTACGGTGCTATTCTTCAAAAAAATACCGAAACTCATGAAACAAGAACACTCTATTCGAATCCACCACAATTTGGTGATTTTTCTTTTCAGGGCGTTATATATATGAAAGAGTTGTCATTTTTTGAATACGATCAACAGAGCTGGGTTGTTGGCGAACCAGGAGATTGGAATCTTTGTAGACGCATGCTACTGAGCGGGGTGAAGATTGCAAGCACTCAGGATGTAGTTACGACCGTTTACACGACGCCATATCAGTTCAAAAAAGAAAAATAGGCTGTTGCTAGTCTCTTAATATACGCTCGAGGCTCTTCGTAGCAATATCTGATGAAAAGTGAGCCCCCAATGATTGTTTGGCATTTTTCTGCAAACTGCCCCACAAGAGTTTATCATCGTAGAGCCTAATAATATTTTCCGCAAAGTCCTCGGCCGTATTTGCCTCTAGGCAAGATTCCTCGTGTGTAAGGTGCATGCCCTCAGAGCCTATTTTCGTAGTCACAACGGGGATGCCATATTCAATCGCTTGTCCAACTTTACCCTTCACCCCAGCGCCATAGCGTAAGGGAGCGATGAATATGCGTGAGTGAGTAAGGATATCAGCAAGTTCCGAATCACTAACAAAGCCCTGAACGACGATATTTTTCCCCGTCAGCTCTTTTTTAAGATCATCTGGCATATTGGCACCGACGATTATAAGATTAGCAGCCTCCAACTTCTTCACAACTTTTGGAAAGATATCTTTTACGAACCACTTGATAGCGTCACGATTCGGAAGATGGGCATAGTTACCGACAAAAACAATATCCTGGCGCTTATCAAAGCCAATCTCGTATGCGCTATCCTTAATACTATGAATATTAGAAACAACCGAGAGAGTCTCAGAAACACCCTCTGCCTTTAGAAGTTCTACTTCACGATTGCTGACAACCAGCGTAACATCAACGCGTTGCATGAGACCTTTTTCAAGGATCTCGTACCACTTAGACTGTTCGTTAAGCTGCTCAGCATTTGCTGTTTCAATCTCAGCTTGACGTGCTAGGCGCACATAGTGAAGATCAACAGTATCGTAGACAAGTTTTGCGTCTGTGTAGAGCGTTTTACAGATGTTGATGTAGCGGGCGCAGATTTCTGGTCGAGACATAATAACAAGGTCATATGCGTGACCGTAGAGCCTTGAAAACTGCATGAAATCGATATTTCCGTAGACAACTTCCACACCTATTTGTTGGAGGTTTTCAGTGTATGGCGATATATTCTTTAAGTCATTCGGCCAAAAGGTCACTTTATAACCGAGAGACTGAAGACTCTTGATGATAGCAATCATACGGACAGAACCAGAATCTCTATCAGGAGTTGGTAGCGTCTCTTCGATAATAAGAGCTAATTTGTCGCCAGAACGATCACGACCGAGGTAGTAATCTTGTTCGGCTACGTGGGATGATTCAAGTACCTTTTTCCAACGTTTTAAAAACTTCTCTTTGTTGATTGCTTGAAACTTCTTAAAGCCAGAGTTTGTGTTAGTACCAGCCGTTCCACCTTCGATATGATAAATCACTGATTTCGGTTGATAGACAGCACGAAGACCTTCTTTGCGCACCTTAAAGCTAAGGTCGGTATCTTCATAATAGGCGGGTTGGTATAGCTTGTCGAAACCACCAAACTTCTCCATTAGGGTGCGCTTGATAATGATACTTGCACCAGAACAATAATCTACATCTCGAACGTAGTTATATTGATATGAGTCAGCATCATCAAACTTTCCGTAGTTTAAGCCGCTTGCATCTTTAAATATAATGCCACCTGCCTCCTGAAGAACACCGTTAGGATAGATGATCTTGGAGCCAGCGATTCCGATAGAAGGGTCATTCACAATAGTGTTATAAAGCGAGGAAAGCCAGCCTTCGGTGATCTCGGCATCATTATTGAGAAAGATTACATATTCACCTTTTGCTTTGGCGAATCCGCTATTGCACCCTCCAACAAATCCCAGGTTTTCCTTGTTGTGGACATATACGATGTTATCAATACTTTTTAAGACAGGGGTATCATCAGACGACCCATTATCTACAAGGACAACTTCAAAACTAGGACCGTCAGTACCTATCCTTTCAGTAATAGATTTGAGACATGCAGCGCTAAACTCAGCCTTATTGAATGCTGGGATGACAATACTAACATCGGGATTTTTTACTTTTGGAAAGGAGACACCCTGAATCATCTTTTGGATGTTTGGGGCGGTCTCTTGGCTTGGCGCAATGACAGACGTAGGCTTGTTACGCATGGATATGGCCCTAGCCCTAGCCTTTGCTTTTCGTGCCTTATCCCTCAGGCTTACGAGGTGTTTTTTTAGTTTCGGGTGGCTCTTAATCTTGTTGTCAACTTTTCGTGCTAGAGAAACAATGACAGTGTCTGTAACATGAAGTTTATCACTAGATCCAGGGTCGCCAACTGTAAGAAGGCCAAGACGCTCTTTTGCTTCAAAAAACTCACTGTTCTTTATGGATCTATTCATGTTTTTCATTTTTTCAAAATTCCTTCTTTCTTAAGGGCTCGTAGGTGATGTTTTGGCAGATTACCCTTTACCCATGTACTGACTTCGTTGCTTGCCCGAGCCCTATAATACATCATATCATTCGAAGGCTTATTAAGGTTTTGATACCAGGGAGCGTGGTGCATGGCATGGATGCCTCCGACGCGTAAGCTAGGAGAGAGACACCACTCGGTTTTTTCGCGGTAAAGTGCAAATGTCGTGTCGACGTCAGCTGCGTATATATCATGATCAACGAGAAGGGACTTATCCCAATAGCGAGATTCCCACTCGAGGACATGCTGTTTCATGGAATAATAATCTGGGATATCATCAATTTTTAGCGCAACGCCAACTTTTTTGTACTGAGGAAATTTCCGAAGAACTTTATAGAGATAGGCAATTGTATCCTTTGGGTTTTCGGCGGTAGGAGTAATATCGGGATCAGAGACTATGTACGGCTTGTCTTTTGCGAAGAAACGGACCGCAAAACTTTCCCACGGTGAGCGATGCATGCCATTTCGACCAAGCGGAATTACCTGGTATTTAGTTCTGGCGAATAGCTCTATTAATTCTGGATACGTTGAATCATTATCAACAAAAATAATGTTCCTATAACCAATACCATCAAGCCACCTCAGTAATTCGGCCAATGGTTTATATAGATCGCGTGTATTCAGAAAGATGGGGGTTTCAAGCATAGCCTGGTTTGATGGTACTACGTCTAATGGAAGATTCTCGACGACAATAGGCTGCTCATTTATGGATGAGCCGTCAAGTCTATTTCTTATTATCTTTTTCACTTTATTCAAAACTCGAGAAAGATGCAGCTTTCGAATACTCTTTTTTATCCTCCATTTAAGAGGATTGTTGAGTATGGAATAAGTTGAATCTGGAGTACGAACTGTCGTAGTGAGCCGCTCACTTGTGGATTCGAGTCTCGCTATCGGTTTGCACTCCATGACAACCCAGTTGATAAATTGACCCAAGCTATCTTCATTGATCGAGTAGATGGACTTATTCATAAACAAAAAGTCTACGAGGTCACTTTTTCGAATTGCAAACAGCTCAGATGAACGTCCGTTGGCTATGTTTATATCGCTCCCGCTGAAAGCTTGTACGACAACCGCTGCTTCATCACGAACGACTGCTTCATATATAGATACGAGTTGGCTAGAAAGTATAGAGCCCGAGAGGATGGAGGATATTTTGTCAATAGTTGTTGCTATAAAGGTACTGTTGTTCGAAGTCATAAAGCCAAAATCAACAGCTGAGACTTCGGAGAGTTTTTTATCAACGATATTTTTAACAGTGATAAGTTCTGAATGAGCAGGTAAGTCAAAAGGTTTATCTGTGACAATGATAATTTCTGCTGGTCGCGAGTCAAGTGCGAGGAGTTGTTGGAGTATATCTGTCAGTCTTGTCTGTGCAATCTCACCCGTCGCATCAATAACGAGCGATATATCAAGAGGTTGTTTTGTGTAAAGATAGCGGCTGTAGTTAAAGGTAGGGTTTATCGCGAGTGTTTCACGTCGTGATTGGATTGTTCCTAGGAGATGGGCCATATTCCAAAGAGTTGAGCGTACTCGAGCTTTATGGATACCCTCAGCTTTTGAACGATCTTTTAAGTAAATCCAGAGAGAGCGACGAAAATTTCTAGAGTAAGTTTCTAGGAAATCCTTTCTAGACTCTTTGCTAAAATTTTTGTACGCGAACAAAAATTGATTTTTAAGCATAAGGTAGTAATACATAAAACGCTTGTCTTTTGTAGAGGCGCCATCTTTGTGTAGGATGATAACGGAGGGGTCATAGACAACCCTTAAGCCTGCGCGCTGATAGCGGGCAAAGAGGTCAGTTTCTTCGTAGTACGCAAAAAAGCGCTCGTCGAAATAACCATAGGTGTCGATTACTGAACGTTTAATCATAACGGCTGCCCCGGATACCGTGACGGTGTCGCCTAGTCCATCATCTCGGTCATAGGTTTTTACGTCCGCTGTTACGGGATCAATATATTGGAATGAATAAAATCCGAGTGAAGTATTTCCGTCCTCCAACAACGAGTATGACTTTCCTCCAACAACAGCGATTTTTTCATCGCTTTTAAAAACTTTTAGCGCATTACTAACGGCATCTTTATCAATCAGCGCATCATTATTTAGAAGGAAAATATATTCTCCCGTACAGTAGGGAAGTGCTGAGACTTCGCCGCCTGCGAACCCGCGATTGACTTCGTTTTTAATAACCTTTAGTGGAAATTGCGACTTTAAATCACTTTTTACAATTGGCTTCATGGACCCATTATCTATAACGATAATCTCAACATTTTTGTAGATTAAATGATTAACAGATTCAACACATTTAACTGTATCTTCGTTGCCGTTCCAATTTAAAATGACAATTGAAACTAGAGGTTCTTTATCTCGCATAGTACTTGTTTTAGCCATAAATTACTCCTGTAATTATACCACAGAGAAATATTGCTAATACATCGGATTTCCTGTCTTAAAGTTTTCTGCAGTGTATGCAGACACAGAGATGACCTTATCGTATGTACCATCAAGGCTTGTAAACATGCCGGGGGACAACGCATGTTTCTCGCCTGAATCCAGATAATATATTGTCGGTGTATTATCAATGCGAATAAATCTGCTAGCATTTCTGGTTGGGTTAATGGTTGCAAGTGTTGAGTTCGGTACTAATGTGACAGGCCTTTCTTGTGAGGCATAGTGAGTACGCATGTCTACGGGTATCCAGTAGCGAAGCCCGTTACTGATAAGCCACCATGCGCTATCCGGCGTTTGAATAATATAAGATAGGTTAGAGCCGCTCTGGTATGCGACAAGCGTGTTTGCTGTTACCTGTCGTACATTTCCCCACTGAAATGCGTATGAGTCAAATATATAGCCCGTTGCGACAGCATGGGATTTGCTATCACTTCCAAACAGATAAACCGTCGGAGTGTTATCTACTCGAAAGAGGGTTCCCTCAAGGAGCAAAGACCTATAAGGGTTGGTGAGAAGAATTGCAGCTGTATTAAGGGAGACGGATATGACATTTGAAAAACTATAACCAAGTTTATTAAAGTCACTACCCGTTTGTATGTGAATCATTTGACCTGTGTCAATTTTATAGACACGCTCACTATCGTTAACCTGAATAAGTAGAGCGCCATTTGTCGAAAAGTTAGTAAATTTTTCAAGGTAGGTGGTATCGACCAGTGTAAAGTCACCAGCTGTCCTGCCAAGATTCACTAACTGAGTTCCGTTAAGATGAATTTTTTTTGTTCCATCAGTTATGTAGAGATCACCTTGAGAATTCTTTACAAGAAGCGAAATGGCGGTATTATTGGAATCATTGGGGATGAGGCTTAGGACGGCTGAGCTTTCCCTGAAGGGGAATACACCAATGCTTTTCGCAGCACCTGACTCTATTAAACGCTTAGTCCCACTTGTTGTTATGACATATGCACTCTCTGCGTCTGTTGCTCGCACAACGGTGCCGGGCTCAAGGATGGGAGCACCCTTAGGGAGACTGCCAAAAAGATAGTTTGTCACTTCCATCGCAGGCTTGCTGCTGTATCCACCTGATTGATATACTCCTGGACCACCTATGTATCGTTTCTTTCCCTGCTCAACCGCATAAAGATCAAAGGAGCCTCGATTGTAGATGACTGAACTCATAGCACTACCCGTAGGGAGTAATTGATCAAACTCGGCCGACAGATTACCGGGCGTTGGCTGACCGTAAGAATTCCAAGTCTCATAGTCGAAGTAATGTTTCTGTCCGCCGTCAATCCCATAAAGAGAAGCACCATTGTTAATTCTAACTACATTAGGCAGGTCGCCAGCGTATGTCATGTTCTGCAAAGCGACTCGACTTGTATTGTAAAAGCTTTTGATTCGACTTCCGAAACCGACTGCCGTAAGCTGATCGCCACTTACAATGTAGTAGTATGTATTATTTGCACCACGGACATACATCTTTCCGTCTTCATAAGTTCGAATAATTGATCCAGTGGATGCTCCGAACCAGTCATTGTACACACGCCAGAAATTTCTATTTCCATAGGCGCTACAGCCATCACCAGTGCCATACATATTATTTAGGGCTGCTTGGTTTGGCTGATAGGGGGTGTATGTGTAAAGTGCGGCAGTTGCCTTATTTTGTATGTACACGTCACCGCCGCCGCAGCCACTCGGGGCAACATTCCAAAGGATATGATTATTTTGATATGGTTTTTTGTATGACCACCAAGATTGATCCATTCCATCAAGATACCATCGAAGAAGGGCGGCAGCTTCATCAATCTGAAGGGAAAAACCTGACCAATTTGGGTCACAGTTAGCACTTCCGCCAGGACCGCTGTCGGGACAATGTGCACCCATGGCATAATTATATTGTTTTTTGAATGGCCAAGTGTCTGTCGTAAGGGGCCCTGCAGATTCGGTGCCTAATTTTACAAGGAGCACTGCAGGACTGATATTGTATTTTTGGGCTGCATCCCATATTATATTAGCCGCGCTTTTTGCGCCTGCTGGAACAGCGGCACCACCGTAGTTACTGGCGGGTACAGCTGGGCCCGGTGAGGTCTTGGGTACTTCATAGTAATCTTTCAGGCAGGTAAAAGGCGCAGGGTTGCCCTGGGATGCACCATATTGTGCGCGGGTACCACCACCAAATTCTGAAGGTTGCGTTCCCCAAGTGTCGCAATTGGTGACTTTAGAGCTAAGGAAATCCTGGATTTGACTTATCGAGAGGCGGCTTGTATCAGTGAAGACTGTGTCATCAATAATGTTTCCGTCCACCCAGTCTGCTGCAGTGACGGCGTTTATATTTTGCGTAGTCGCAAAGGTATTTAAAAGTATACTTCCAATAGTAAGACACAGAAAGGCGAGCGGAAGAAAGCGGCGGCGAATTCTATTTTGCCTCATATGAAGTCTTTGTGTTATATGTATTAGTGTTGACGGCAACAGATAGAGTAACTTCCCAATTCCCTGTCCCCAGAGCTAATTTATCGACGCTGCTTATTGAGAATCCGGCACATGAAGAATAGACTTCTTGATAAATGACAGGAGCAGTTTTAGAGATATTCTTATCCCCGTTTGTTATTGTGAGTGTACAGTTTCCGCTAGCGATCGAACCCAGATTCGTGAGAATAGTAACAGTTCCGTCTGTTTCAGGACGTACGACAAGAGAGAGAGGGTTGCTGTTAGGAGTTGAGTCTGACGATGGGTTCGAGTCACCACTGTCCTTAGAAGTTCCATCTTGATTAGTATTTTCTATGAATTCTTGTTTTGATTTACCCTCCGACTCCTTTTGTTTTTTCGTATTTTCGGAAGATATAGTATTGTTATCATGCTGGAAATAAAAATACGTGCCCGTCGCAATTGCAACAATTGTCACTATCCCAGTGATTACTAGGATAGTGGGCTTTTTAGAATTGGTTTTGTTTATTTTCATTATGATCAAAATTTCCTAGGAACTTACTGCATATATTTAACCATAAATAGTACGATATAGACAAGGACATAATTTTGTTGTATTTATTATTAAATGTCTTTACTTCGCAGCCTTGTTTGCTCTTCGCACGAGGTATAAGATTCCAACACTAGCAAACGTGATAGATATACCAGAAATCATAAAACCAGCTAAAGTAGCTGCTGGTCTATACTCCAGCGTAATAGTGTGTTTTCCATTAGGTATGTCAAGGGCAGAGAAATCATAATATGCAGAGCGGATATCAATAGTCTCTTTTTTGTCCAGTGTTCCTTTCCAATCTTTATTGTATGTTTGCGCTACGAAAAGAAGCCCACCATTTGGCGAATCTGTCTCGATAGTTAGAGTATTCGGAGTTTGTTTATATTTTACAGTTGAGATTTGATCGGCTACTGTAAAATTACCATCGATCAGTACTTCATGGTAGGTGACATCACCAGTTTTTATCGTTTCCAACTGTCTTTCTTTTGACTCATTTCGAATATTCTTGGCAAAATATACCTTTGTCGCAAGTTGATTTGATTCATAGACACCGCCTACTTTCTCGTCGTATCCTTCGGCTGGTTTTTTATTGAGAATGTAGCGAACACCAAGATTTTTGAACAGAGTAGATTTGTTAGCGTTATTAAGAATAAGGGCGTTATTACGATATGTTGACAGAGTTCGATTAGGTTGATTGATAGCTTGAATTCTATTTAAAATTGAGCTGGAGTACAACGAATCGTAGCCATTGATAAGGGATACATTATAAAACGGTGCTTCAAATAGGTTTGCGAAATCAATAACTACTGGTTTGCTATTGTCTTGAGCCACGACGTAGTTCATCTGTTGGTTTTTTATGACTGTGACCTCACGAGGTACTATGGGCTGAGAGGCGCGATACAGGGCCCATCCGTGTGTGAGTGTCAGGAGGATAAACATGCTGCTAAAGCAAATCTTTGCGACAGAGCTATTTTTATGCAAAATGTAGAATAAGAATGACAAGATAATCGTTATATAGTATACGGAATAATAAGCTGAATCCAGCATACTAACCCGACTTAGCATGAGTTGAGGTATCGACATGGAGACGACAATGAATAGTGGTATAGCTAGTCGGATCCACTGAGATAAGGTTATATATTTCTTCTTAATTCTTCCGAAAAAAATATTTCTTAGCCAGTCAAATCCGTAAGCGGCAAGAACTGCCATACCCAAAAGTGCAATTGGCAGGAAGTAGTCTGTTGCGAGTGATCGGAAAGTGGGTGAAATGCTATTGAGGAGCGTTTGAGGGAAGTCATTCCATTGCCACATAGCTCCCAATATAAACAGTAGAAAATAGAACAGCATCCCATTTAATCTTCGGCGTGTACTGATTTTGGCAATCACTATGCCTACTGAAATAATAAAAAGGATGCCTGGAATCTGCCCGATAGATAACTCTCTTCGGTTTGTTACGCCGAGATCTCTAGGTCCCGAAGAAAGATCATAAGTAGAAGGTATTTTGGCTAGCTCGGTCAGTCGGCTAGTCCATGGCCTAGGTTCTGTGATCAATGTTTCTTGTGCTCTATGGCTTTGCGGGGTTTGAACAGCCATAGGAATAATTTGTGCTGCACCCATCATTATTGCAATGAGAACACCCCCACCTATGTAAATTGCCTTTTTAAAGCTAAGCTTGGAGAATATAAGATCGTAACATACGGCAAGAAAAAGAATAATATATGGAAGAATTGCTATCTGGATGTGGCCAGTATATATGGCAAATGCTAAGACAACAGCAATTAGAAACACATATAGGTTGAGAGGCTTTGCTTGTTGTTTCCATTTGTCATAAAAATATAAAACTAAAGGTATTATTCCCATTGGAATGGAGACAATGCCATAAATTGACCAGAAAATTGAAAACGGTGCAAGACTGAACGCCAGCGATCCAATGATACTTGCACTAATAGAAAGTCTGAGTTGTCTGAGGAGTAAATACATGCAAGCGCTCATGAAGAATATGCCGAATAAAACGATGATGTTTTGGAACGTATAGATGTCAACGAAAAACAAAAGAAAATTAAATGGCGACAATACTGTATTAATGGGGTTTGCTAGGAAAATATCTCCTGCAAATGATCTATTATTCCAGAGTGGAATCTCATGATGATTCACCAGTGCATCTTTGGTATATTCCCTAAAAGGGAGCATTTGTTGGGTTATATCCGATGGAATTGGTGCGACAACGCTCGTTCCTGAGGCGGAAACATCCCATCCTGAAACAATATTAATCGGAGCGATAATACTATCAGTTGCTAAAATATACACAAAAAATGGGAGAATTGTCGCAAAGCCAACTAGCGCTGCTTGACTATAGGTATGTCTCAGAAAAAAAGATAATCTTTTTGATAAATTTGCCATCGTGCGTTTAATATACCATCCGGGTTACCATGCATTGTCAGCTTGGACAACAGGGTATTTACTTAGATTAATTTTCGCCTTTAGTTTCAATGCTTTAGATTCGACAAAATGCCATGATAGAAATGCTATGATAACACTAAGAGCCATGCTGAGCAGGAACATTTTTAGGGCACTTTGTGTTTGAGTTATTGCTGCAATCATCTGTTGAATCGGAAACGAGTAGATGTAAATCCCATATGAAAAATCGCCGAATTTTCCGACTCCGCTTAAGAGGCCACTTTGACCTAGGGCGAATAGTGAGTAGGCAAGGAATAGAGATGCGGCTAATGGCAGAGCGGTTGGGATAAGAACGGCTAGAACTAGGAAAGCTGCCAGTGACAAGAGGCCCCACTTAATCTTAAGCTTAATACGGTGCTCTTCTTTATGCATAACGATACCCGAGAAGAACATAAGTGCAAAAATAAGTAACTGACTAATATCAAGGTAGAACACCATGACCGAAAGGTACTGACGACCAACAATAGTCATGAGGAGTACGGCAAAGAAAAGAATGAGCCACATACCGATCGGCGACACCCTTTTGTAAAGTTTAAATGCTCCGATAAGTGCAACTGCAATATACATAGTGAATTCATACGCGAGCGTCCATATCGATCCATTAACCGCGTTCGGGTAAGGATTAGTTGCAAAGACACCTCCTGGTAGGCTAAATACCGGGTTATAGAGCAATACATTATTCAGGTAGCTGAGCGTACCCTGATGAACAAGGAATTGAAAAAATGGTAAGGCGGTAAAAAAAAGACCGCTAACTAGAATGGTAACGATGACAGCTACAATTAGCCCGGGAAAGATGCGTAAAATACGTTTTGCAAAAAAGATGTTAAACCTGGGATACTGATCCCATGATTTTGCTATTAAATAACCGCTAAGAATGAAAAAAATCCAGAC
>Ga0193752_1001619_pt1 | contig 18418 bp, 18 predicted proteins | sample H1c1metaG_FD_144924 | JGI IMG/M metagenome (GOLD analysis project Ga0193752, IMG submission 144924) | Soil microbial communities from a riparian zone of the East river system, Colorado, United States - H1c1 | ecosystem: Environmental > Terrestrial > Soil > Riparian zone | place: USA: East River...
GTCATCGTGCACGGTCACGATGACGCAGAACCGGACCATGAACGTGGTCTTCGGCCGGCTCCTCTAACGAAGCGCGCTCTCGCGAGCGCATAGCGTGGTAGCGCGCGGTCCGTTCACTTGCGGATCGTGCGCTTCGCGCGTCGAGGTAGACCATGCATCGCAGCAGCGTTATCGCGGCACTGAGCTTGCTGGCATGCTCCGCGCCGCTCCCGACGGAAAAAATGAGCGTACAGGTGTTGCCGGTCGTATACGGTCGAGACGACCGCTGTGAAATGTACGAGATCGACGATCCAGCGATCCGTCGCGCCGCGAGCGCTGTGGCTGCGATCATCCCGCGCGACCATTTTACGGTACTGGCAGATGGCACCGTGCGCTTTAGCCGGTTGACCGCCGCTGGCAGCTTCAACCTTTGCGCCGACGAGCGATTCTCTGAACAGCCCGCGCTGGCGAGTTGCACTGCGGCGCTGATCGACGATGACTTGGTCGTTACCGCCGGCCACTGTTTTGCGCATGCCTTCGACTGCGAAAATTTCGTGTTTGCGTTCGACTACGCGTATCGCGCGCCTGGTGACCTGGCGTGGGGCGAGAGCCCGGAGCTCTTCGAGTGCGCACGCACGCTCGTGCAGCAGACGGTCGTGAGCAGCGACGAGCCGCAGGCGCTCGACTTTGCGGTAGTTCAGCTCACGAGGCCGGTGGTGGGCCGCATGCCGCTGGCGTTGCGCCCGACGGCCCTCATGAACGGCGAGCGGATCAATGTAGTCAGCGCGACGCTCGGCGTGCCGCTCAAGATCGATCGCGGCGGCCAAGTGCTCGACGCGCGCTCGGACCGCAGCGATTTCTTCGTCGTGGACTCCGACACGTTCCACGGTTCGAGCGGTGCGCCAGTGCTCGATGACGATGGCGCCCTGCTCGGCATCTTCGTGCGCGGCCACGAAGACTTCGGCTATGACGCACAGCGCGCCTGCAGCGTCGTGAGCGTGCGATCCACTGAAGCCGACGACGCCGGCTCTGACTCGACCGATGCCGAGGAAGCTACGCATATCGCCCGCGCGATCGATGCGATGTGCGCCGCGGGGCATCCGAGCGCGCGGCTGTGCGGCACGAGCCATGAAGTCACCGAGCGCGATGCCGGCACCTTCGGATCAGATGCAGGTCCGCATGAGCCTGAGCCTTCCTACGATGGCTTGCCGCCCGGGAAAGCGCGCGAGTCGGGCTGCGCGATAAGCGCGCCGGCGCGTACGCAACTGTCGATCGCCGAGCTGCTCGGATTCGGCTCGCTCGTGATGCTCGCGTGGCTCCGTCGCCGCGGTCGCGCTAGAGCGAACAGATCGCTAGCTCCGTTCGAACAAGCTTCGCAGGCTGTAAGCGGTCTGCGCGAACGCGGGTGCTTGCGGCTCGACTGGTGCGTCGCGCAGCAGCGCTTCGGCGGCGAGTTGGCCGGAACGGACGGCGCCTTCCATGCACACGCCCCACGGTTGACGCGTCCAGTCACCGGCGAGCACGAGGTTGGGTAGCCCAACGTGCTGGGGCGCGCGGTTCGGCCAGCTGCCGGGGCGGCACGCGACCACGCCTTCGCGCACGTGAACGAAGCGGCGCAGCACGCGGTTGTTGCGGATCTGGCCCGGGTACATGCGCTCGAGGTCGGCCAGGACTTCGTCGACGATCGCATGCTGCTCGGGACTATCGGGCATGAAGCGTTCGCCGCGATACGTAAAGCTCGGCAGGTGGGTCTCGACGTTCTCGATCAGCGCGTCGATCAAATGAAGGCCGCGCTGCCGGCTCGGCTCGCGCGTCGGTCTCACGACATCGAACAGCGTGCCCGATGCGAGGATGTAGTGCTCATCGGCGTTCTCGATCGGTCGCTCGAGCCACAAGCGCAGGGTGAGCGGGTGCACGTTGCGCAGCGCTTGCATGCGTGCGAACGCGTCGTGTTCCATCAGCACGGCGTCATGTTGCGCGAGCTCGAGCAGGCGCTCCCACGGTAGCGTGCATACGACCGCGTCGAACGACGCAGGGTCGGGTGGTGCATCTGGTCGAAAGCCGGGCACCAGCAAGTGGCGCACGCCGGTGCGATCGTGCGCGGTCCCGAGCGTGAGCTCGACGCGTCCGTCTGCACCGAGCTGCAGCGCTTGCAGCTCGACGCCGAAGCGGAAGTCGGCGCCGCGCGCGCGCAGCGACGCCGTGATCGGCTCGCACATCGCTTGCGTACCGCCGCCGGCGAGGCAGCGGATGCGCGGGTCGGGCAAGATGCTCGACATCCAGCGCAATAGCTCGAGCGCGCTGAGCTCTCGAAGCGACAGCGATGTGAGCGAGAACATGCACGACGCCAGCACGTGCGCGACCGCCGCGCGCGGCACGCCATAGCGATCGAGCAGGGCGCCTGCGCTCTCTTGGTCGGTGCGCACCGGCGTCCGCAGCAGCGCGGGCAGGTCGCGAATCAGCTTGGTGAACGCGAACAGTGCGCTCGCGCGCGGCCCGCGCACGTCGGCGGGCAAGCGCAGCGCGTTGATCAACCAGAAGAGTGGGCCCCCGTCGATCTGAAAGTGCCCGCGTGATTCATTCCACAGGCACACGCCGTCGCTGGTGAACGGTGGCTTGTCGAGCCCGGCGCGCGCCATCAAGCCGTACAGCGCGTGATAGTGCTGAAACCACGCGTGCAGGCCGTGCTCGACGATGTCTCCCGGAACCAGCCCGGCGACCTCGGTCTGGATCGCGAAGCTCGCCGTGCGACCGCCGGGGACCGGAAACGAATCGATCACGGTGACGCGCGCGCCGGCATCGAGCAGCCGCTCGGTGGCCGCCAGCCCCGCGAGCCCTGCACCGACCACGAGCACCCTGGCGCTGCCGCGCATGTCTCAATCATAGAGGATGCCGCGCCCGCCGACTGTGTCTCGATTTGATCATCGCATGGCACGCAAACGCGCCGCGCCAACGCGCTGCCAATAGGCCTGAAGCCATCTGTGATGGCTCGACCAATCGTGGACAACACAGCGCTCGGAAATGACAAACGTCACCGGATTGTGTGCGTCCGGAGCGGTGGCAGTGTTCGAGCGGGTGAACCAGTGGTGAACGCGCGGTTTGCGTCACCTGCGGGTGCGGTCGTGGTGGGGCGGGGCTCGGGAGGTCGTTGTGAAAGCTCAGAAGGCTGTGATCAGTCGTTCGTTGTCGGTGCTGTTTTGCGTTGCGGCGCTCGCGGGATGCGCTGCTGAAAATGACAAGGGCAACAACGACAACGCCGTCACGATGGCGGGCGTTGGCGGCTCGGGCGGGCAAGGCGGCGCCGGCGGAGTCGGCGGCATGGGCATGGCCGGAGCGGCTGGCATGATGAGCCCCGGCGGGGCCGGTGGTGTCGGCGGCGGGGCAGGCGATGCGGCGAGCGGCGCAGGTGGTGGCGGCGCTGGCGGGATGGCGGGTGGCGGCGCCGGCGGCATGGGCGGCATCGGCGGCATCGGCGGTGGCGGCATGGGCGGCGAAGGCGGCATCGGCGGCATGGCCGGCGGCGGGATGGGCGGCGAAGGCGGGATGGGCGGCATGGGCGGAGCCGCCGGTGAAGATAAGGGCGAAGGTGACGGCAGCGACGTCATCACCATGGGCGACTCTTATATGAGGTTGAACATCACCGAGGGCACCGAGGTTTCAATCGAGCGCGTCAGTGGTCGCGACTATCGAAACTTCGGCGTGGCCGCCACGATGCTACTGAGCGGCGCCGGCGCGATCCCCACGCAGTTCGATGCAGCGCTGGCCCAGAACCCCAACATCAAGACCGTCGTTATCACCGGCGGTGGCAACGACATCTTGCTCGGCAACATCTTCTGCACGGTGAACTGGACGGAGTCCTGCAATCAAACCGTGCGCGACGTCGGCGAGGGACATACCGCGCTGCGGCAGCGGATGGGCGAAGCCGGCGTCGAGGACGTGATTTGGGTCCACTACGGCTACTCGACCAACGGCATCAGCGACACGCCGGATCCCGTGCTCAAGCCCGGCCTCGACCTGGGTCGCGAGCTCGCCGCGGAAGCATGCAGGCCGGACGACATGCCGCGCTGCCACTTCATCGATCCCGTCGAGGAGCTCGTCGGCCACATCCGCAGCGATGGCATCCACCCGGACGGCGAAGGCTACGACATCCTCGGTCAGCTCGTGTGGGATCTCATGCAAGAGCGCGGCATCCGTCGGTAGTTATCGGGGGAACGTACGCCGTTCGTCGCTCGCACCGCGGGCACGACCGACGGCAGACCACTCACTACGTTCGTTGGCCTGGAGCCCCGCCCGCTGGGCAAAGCCCATCGGGACCCATCCCTTCACGAGGTTCGCTTCGCTCACACGAACCTGTCACGCCCGCAGGCCGATCAAGCGGTAGACCATGATCTCTTGATCGCGGCCTTTGACCTTGATCTTGCGTAGCGGCTCGACCTCGACGTGCTCTTGGACTTGCACGTAGAGGTCCTCGGACAAGAGCACGTCGGCTTCCAGCTCCTTGGTCATGCCTTCGAGGCGCGACGCGAGGTTCACGGCGTCGCCGATGACCGTGTACTCCATGCGCTCGGAGTGGCCGATGTTACCGGCGACCACGCGACCGGAGTGCAGGCCGATGCCGTTCTTGATCTCCGGCAAGCCGCGTCTCTTGAATTCGATGTTAATCTTGTCGAGGCGGGTGCGCATCTCGAGCGCGGCTTTGATCGCATTGAGCGGGTCGCTCGGCTCGGGCACCGGCGCGCCGAACACGGCCATGATCGCGTCGCCGATGAACTTGTCGACCACGCCGTGGTGGTGCATCACGCTCTCGACCATGCCGCTGAAGTACTCGTTCAAAAAGTCGAGCAGCGCGCTCGGGTGCATCGTCTCGCTGATGCTGGTGAAAGACCGGATGTCGGAGAACAAGATGGTCACCGGGACCATCTCGCCGCCGAGGTTCATGTTGCCCTTCATCAGGTGATCGGCCACTTGCCGCGTCACGTAGCGGCCGAAGGTATCGCGTAGCCGGTCGCGCTCCTCGAGCCCGCGAACCATGTCGTTGAAGTGGACCGCGAGGCTCTCCAGCTCGTCGCCGGTATGGATCACCGGCGTGCTGACGTACTTGCCGCCTTTCACCTGCTCCGCCGCGTCCGAGATCCCTTGCACGGTCCGGCCTAGCCGAGATGCAAACCGGAGCGCCAGGCCGAGCACGACGAGCAGCACACCGCCGAGCGCCGCGAGATGGATCAGCAGCGCGCGGCGCTTCTCTTCGTGAATCTCGGTGACGTCGCGCGACGCCGTCGCTTCGACGACGAGCCCCTCGCGCTGCAGCGCCTTGGGCTTGAAGGTCTTTACGGCGAAGAGCTTCTCGCCTTCCTTCTTGATCAGCGCTTCCGTGCTGTCCGATTTAAGCTGAGGCGCCGGGTGGTCTGACGTCGCGGCGACCAGCTTGCCGTTCACGCTGATCGCCAAGTCGGCGTTGAGCTTGCCCTCGAGGTACTCGAGGTAGCGGCTCGTGATCGGCGTGAGCAGCGCGATCGCGCCGACCTGCGGGCCTTCGTTGTGCACGGGCGCCGCGCTGACCAGCGCGTACGTCGGCTTGCCATCGATCTGAACGGAGATGAGGCCGGTCAGCGGTTTGTTTGCCAGCAGCTCCGCAAAGGCCGGGCTGGTGTCCGGGCCGAGCGAAGCGACGCCGCCGCGATCGGCGTTTCCGCGGGCAAGCACGGCGCCTTGGGCGTCGGCAGCGGTGATCACCCGATACTTGTAGACCTCGGCGAGCCGGTCGATGAAGCGTTTGGCGCGCTCCTGATCCCGCTCGGCGAGCGCCTTCTGGAAGCGCGGCGTCAGGTCTGCGAAGGTGAGCGCGAGCCGAGAGCTCCGCTGATATTCCTCGAGCTCGCTCTCGAAGCGCCGGTTCGCTCCGTCCACCCGCCGCTCGACTTGATCGAGCAGCTGTCGCTTGGAAGCGTTCGATTCCAGGATGGCGCCGAGCACGGCGGGCGCCACGCACACCAGCACGAGCGCAATCAGTTTAACCCGCACCGTCGTCATGAGCAGCGAACCTCGGCGCAGACTCTAGCTGATTTAGCGCGCCAGCGTGTGCGCCAGCTGCTCCAGGCGCAGACGCTCCTCGTTGTCGTGCGTGCGCTTGATCGCGCGCTGGATGTCTTCCAAGGCGGCGGCTCCATAGACCGCCGGGACGAGCGCGCTCGCCCGCCAGGACGACTCCTTGCGCGCGACCGCGCTGACCAGATCTTTCAACATCCGCGGGTCGCCGCGGCTGCTCGGATCGAGCTCGTACGCGAGCCGATACTGGGCGATCGCGTCGTTCCACTCATCCCGGTTCGTATAGAGGCGCGCGAGCAAGAGCGGGCCGCGCACGTCCTTTGGGTTGTGCCGGATATAGCGCTTTAGGTCCTTCAGCATCTCGCGATCGCCGGGTTGGCCGATCTCGATCTTCCAGCGCATCGCGCGCAGCTCGCGCGGGATCGGCGCCGCCTTCCATGGGTTGGCAGGCGCCACGCGCGTCGCCTTCGCGAGGAGCGCCGGCTCCGGCTCTGCGGGTTGCGGGTCTGCCGCTACGCCTGCGTCGGCGCTTACCTCGAGCGCGATCTGCGGTTTCGGTGCGCGCGCTGGAGCGCTGGTCACCTCGGGCAGCGCGCGTTCGAGCAAGCTCTGAGCTTGCGGGCGCGTCGTGTCCTTCAACAGGTAGATCGCCGTCACCGCGACGCCGACCACGATCAGCGAGGCGATCGAGAACGACCAAGCGCCAAACCGCGCGAGCCGGGGCAACAGCTCGGTCGGTTTGGGCCGCTCGACTTCGGCGGTCGGCTTGGCCGTGCGCGTGAGCACGGACGCGGCGCTCACGTTGAGCGCGTCGCGTGCCGTTTCGGCCGCTTTGCACCGCGCTTTGGTGACGTCTCGGCCTTCGTAGAGCCACGGCTGCGGTACGGCCTTTACATGCGCTTCGAGCTCGACGGCGCTCGGCTGCCGCTCGGTCGCGAGCCTTCGCAGCGCCTGCTGCAGCGCGCGCTCGAGCTCGGGCTGGGCGACGCGTGTCGCGCAAGCTTCGTGCACGAGCGGCGACTGGCCTTGCTTCTCGTAGAGCTTTCGCCCGGTCAGCACCTCAAAGCAGATCGCGGCGGCGGCGTGCACGTCGTCGCTCGGGCCGAGCTCATCGCGGGTCGCGCGCTCGGGTGGCAGGCACGTCCGGGTCCCGATCAGCAGCTTCAAGCGCTCTTCGCCATTCGGCAGCTGCTGCAGCACGATGTTGTCGGTGCTCAGATCGCGATGCGCTAGGCCGCGGCCATGCATGACCCCGAGCGCGGCGAGCAGCTCGCGGACGATGCGCTCGGCGCGCTCACGCGAGAACAACCCGGCGCTGAGCGCGCGCGTCAGGGGCTGACCATCGAGCAGCTCCATGGCCAAAAAGGGCGTGGCCTCGCTCACGCCGCAATCGAGGATCGGGACGATGTTGGGATGCACGAGCTTGGCGAGCGTCATCGCCTCGTGCTCGAAGCGCGCCAGCTGAGCGCCGGTCGCTGGGCCGCTCCCGAGCACCTTGAGCACGACCGTACGCTTGAGCTCGAGATCGAAAGCGCGGTACGCGGCCCCGCTGTCGCCTTGCCCGATCGGCCCGTCGATCCGATAGCCGGCAAGCTCCTGGCCGGGTGTTACCCGTATCGTCGTCATCAGCCCGCGAAACCTTGGCGCGGACTCTAGCCTGTCCTGGCCCGCCTGGTTTCTAGAACCGCGCTTTTAGAACCGCGCCGCGGCGCCCAACACGACCGCCAATGGGGGCCCGCCGAACGAGGTCCAGTCTTCGCCTGCGAGCGCCGCGCCGTCCATGATGCTCGCCAGATCGAGGAAGCCGTCGATGCTGTCGCTGATGCCGAGCGAAGCGCCGAGGTTCAGGGTCCAGAACAGCACCTCCATCGGCGCAGCGGAGCCATCCGCGAGCGTGCGTCCGTGGTTGGGTCCCTGCTCGTGATGCGCGTGCACCGGCTCATTGCGCTCGCCGAGCAGCTCCGCCATGCACGCGGCGTACAAGATGCCGCCGCCCGCGTAGATCCGCAGATCGTCCGGCAGCGCGGCCTCGAGCACCAGGGAAGGGCGCGTCAGCACCCACGCGCTCGCGTCGTGGGTCTCCGGGTAATAGAGGATCGGCGCGCGGACGAACGCGCGCAACGAGCGATCGAATGGCCACGCGATGCGCGGATGAGCGCCGAAGCCGGCGACGCGCGGCGTCAGGCCTGCGAGCAGACCCACCGCCGCGTACGGACCGAAGCCCAGTGCGGCCTCGGTGATCGCTACGTACGGTGAGCCGGTCGCGAGCGTGACCGCGGGTTGCAGCGGCTCAGGAAAGAGGTAGTCGGCGCGAGCGTTTTCCGCGCGCGCCGGCACCGCCGCCAGCAGCAGCGCCAAGCACAACCAAGATTCGATCCGGAGCTCCATCATGGTCGCCCTCCCGGGTTCCCATGCTGGCTGGCTCCATCAATAGACGCTGCTTAACGATTTTGAATGAATTGATAAGCGGTGCTTATAGCCGGACGACCTGCGGCTTGAGCGAGAACAGCACGCCGACGACGTCGCTCTTGGTTTGAGCGTCGATGCTGTTCTTGTCGAGCGCGGCCACCACGTCGTCGACGACGGCGATGAACTCCTGCTCGCTCACGTTCATGCCCTGGTGCGCCGCGATCATGTCGCGGCCGGTGTAGGCCTCGGGGCCGCCGGCGCCGGCGCAGAAGAACTCGGTGGACACCTTGTGAAGGCGATCCATGTCCTTCACGCCGGCGTAGCGGGACTTGATCAGCGGGTTGGCCAGGTGGTTGGTGATGACGTCGCGAACGATGCGGCTGATGCCGTCGGCGCGGCCGAGGCGCTCATAGAGGGAAGGTGTGGACATACGGTTTGGCTCCTGATCGGGCGAGCTTCTGTGCTCGCTGGCCACACCCTGACCGGCTGTTGTTCCTGAAACGTTCCTGGCCCGTTTTTCTGTTAATCTGCGGGCTCCGACATGCCGAAGAAGGGCGATCAGCACAGTGCGCCGCCGGGCGAGCTCGATATCCGGATGCTCGGCGTGTTCGGGCTGAGCGTGGATGGCGCGGCGATCGAGCCGGATGCTTGGCCGACCCGGCGCGCGCGCGAGCTGGTGCAGCTGCTGGCGCTGGCCCGCCAACACCGGCTGTCGCGCGATCAGGTGGTCGATGCGCTGTGGGCGCAGCTCGAAGGCGATGCCGCCGCGGCGAACCTCCGCAAGGCGGTGCACTTCGCGCGCCAGGCGCTCGGTCACGCGGACGCATTGTCCTTGCGCGATGGCGGCGTGGCGTTGCTCCCGGGCGGCACGATCCAGACCGACCTCTCGCGCTTCGAGCAAGCAGCCGCGCACGCGCTGGCGAGCGCGGACAAGGCCGAGCTGGAACGCGCGGCGGCGCTGTACACTGGCGACCTGTTCTCCGACACGCCGTACGAGCCGTGGCTCGAGCCGCATCGCGCGCGTGTGCGCGGCAAGTATCTTCAGCTGTTGCGTGCTGCGGGCGCCTTCGAGCAGCTCGCGCGGGAAGAGCCGACCGACGAGGCCGCGCATCAAGCGCTGATGCAGCGCGCGCTTGCCGCCGGTGAGCGGACCGCAGCCATTCATTGGTACGCGCGGCTGCGCACCGCGCTCGCGCAAACGCTCGGCGTGCGGCCCAGCGCCGAGACCGAGCGCCTGTACGCGAGCTGCGTCGTCGCGTTGCGGGTCGAGGATCCCGGGTTCGTAGGCCGCGAGGATGCCCTGGCGCGCGCTCGCGATGCGTTGATCGGGGCCGCCGATCGCGAGCCGCGCGCCGTGCTGGTGCGCGGCGCGGCCGGCTTGGGCAAGACCGCGTTTTGTCAGCGCTTGGTCCAGCTCGCGCGCGCCGACGGGTGGGGCGCGCTGATGGTGGCACCGCACGACCCCACGGCGCCGTACTCGGTGGTCGCCGCTGCGGTCGAGCAGCTCGTCACCCGCGATCGAGCGCTGCTCGACGCCATCGGCGATCACCCACTACGTGTGCTCGCGGCGATCACTCCGATCGCGCGACCTGCGCCGCCGCTTCCGGGTGCCTTGGCGCGCCATCAAGTGGTCGGAGCGCTGCACGCCTTGCTCGTCGCGTTGCAGCCGGGCCAGCCGGCACTTCTCGTCGTCGACGATGCCGACGCGATCGATGACGCGAGCGCGGACGTGCTCCTGCATCTCGTGTCCACCGGCACGCCCGTTCGCGTCGCGCTGGCGCTGCGCTCGATCGCCGTCCAGCCGACGCTCGACCGCAACGTCGCGCGTGTGATCCGAGCCGGCCGTCTGGTGACGCTCGATCTCGAGCCGCTCGGCGCCGATGAGCTCTCGACCCTCATCGCGCGCGCCGCCCCGCGCAAGCTCGACCAGCCCACCGTGCTGGCGCTCGCCAGCGCGGCGGAGGGCAACCCGTTCATCGCCCTCGAGCTGGCGCGCGCCGCCCAGCCTGGTAATCGCGATGCTCTGCCGGCGACCGCGCTCGACGCGATCGCCCGGCGTCTGGCGAGCGTGGATGAGAGCACGATGCGGGCTCTGCAGCGGCTGTCGCTCGCGCCCGGCTCGTTCGACGCGTTGACCGCGGCGGCGCTGATCGACGCCGATGACGCAGCGGCGTTCGGCGTGCTCGACCGCGCGCTCTCGGCCGACATCTTGCGCGTCGAAGATGGCCTGTACCGGTTTCGGCACTCGCTGCTCCGGCAAGCGCTCGCCGACCAGCTGCCGCCGCACCGCCGCCTGAACGTTCATCGCGACGCGGCGACCCGCCTCGAGCAGCTGCACGTGCGGCCGTCGCTGATCGCGCACCACTGGTCGGAAGGTGGTCGCCCGGACCTGGCGGTGCCGTTCCATATGCTCGCCGCGCGCGAAGCCATGAAGGTCGCTGCATTTGCGGTGGCGTTGCGTTCGGTCGAGCCGGTGATCGCGTACGAGCCCGACCACGCGGAAGCGCTACGCCTGCGTGCCGAGGCGCTCGATTCGATGGGCGATCCGGGCACGCTGCCGGCGTACGACGCTGCGATCGCCGCCGTCGATCCGATCCGGGCGCACGACCTTCGCGCGACGCGCGCGCTGGCCCAGATCAAGATGGGTGATCCGCGCGGTGCGCTCGACGCGCTGGTCGGCGTCGTGCCCACGACCGCGGAAGGCAGGCTGGCCGAAGCGCTGACGTTCAGCGGAGCAGCCGCGCTGGGCTTCGGCGATGCCGCGATCGGCACCGCCAAGGCCGCGGAGTGCCGAAGGCTCGCATTGCAAACGGGCGACACCGGCGCGCTGGCGATCGCCTCTTGGGCCCAAGCCGCAGCCGCGCACGCGCGCGGTGATCTCCACAGCAGCGTGTGGGCCGACCTCTGGGAGACGCATCACGTGCCGCATCTCGCGGCGCGCATCTTCGATGGCCACCTGTGCATCACGCAGCGCTTTCTGTACGGCGCGCGGCCCTACGCACAGGTGATCGGTTTTGCCGAAGCGCTCGCGGCCGAGTCGACCCGGCTCGGCGCCGCTCGCGGGCGCGCGTTCGCAACCACGCTGCGCGGCGAGGCCAAGTTTCTCTCGGGCCAGCTCGACGCCGGTGAAGAAGATCTCCGTGAGGGCGCGCGCTTGCACCGCGGCATCGGCGGTGCGACCGGCGAAGCGCTCTCGCTCCAGCGCCTCGCCGAGCTGTCGATCGTGCGTGGTCGGCGCGTCGAGGCACGCTCACTGCTCGACGCAGCGCTCGACGTGGCTCGTCACAGCGACATCGGCTTCCATTTGTTGGATCGCATCTACGGCACGCGCATCGTGCTCGCCGTCGACCCGGACGCCGCGCTCGCGGAGGTGCAAGAAGCCGAGCAAGCGGTGCGCGGCCCGTACGAGACTGCCCCCGGTTGTCGGATCACGTTCGCCGTCCCCGCCACCGTCGCCGCGGCGCGCGTCGGTGAGCTCGATCTCGCCACGAGTTGGGAGCGAACGACAGAGTTTCTCGCTCATGTCGTGATGAAGCTACCCGCGTGGTACGCGGCGCACGAAGAGGTGCGCGGACACATCGCCAAAGCTGCCGGCGACACCCGCGCCGCTGCGACTTGCTTTGCGCGCGCCGAGGATGCGTTCCGTCGAGCCGAGCACCCGATCGACGCGCACCGCTGCCGCGAGCTGGTGTTGCAAGTCGTGTAGCTCCCGGCGAGCGCCGGACGCGTGTGCGTGATCACGCGAGCATCCGCTTCACGCTCAGCCGACATAACTCGTACGAGGACATCGAAGCCTTGATCGCAGAACTCGTCGAGGTCTCGTCGGACGCGGCAGGCGCTGCTTAGCGCGAGCGGCTGGCGATCCCGGTCAGCATCGCGTCGATGCCGAAGTCGATCGCGTCATCGAGCTCGAGGGCGCGCAGCTCGGCGACCACCGCGCCGATGCCGGTAGGCGACGCCGCGCCGTTGCTGTGCGCGGCTTTCTTGCGTCGTTGCGGCTTGGCTCGGTCCCTGGCGTTCAGGCCCGCGTATACGCCGTACATATACGTATTGTAAGCGGTGATCGCGAGCGCGGCTCGCCGCTCTTCGAAGCCGGCGGCGAGCAAGATCGTGATGCAGTAGCGCACGATCGCTCGCCCCGCCTTCGTGTCGCCGCGCAGCAGCATCACGCGACTCAGATCGGGATAGCGCGCGAGCAGGCGAAACGCCGCGAGTGAGCTGGCCTTGAGCTGCTCTTGCCAGCGTGTCGGATCTGGCACTGGCATCGGGACTTGCGAGAGCACGGCATCGACGACCAGGTCGAGCAACGCGCCTTTGTTCGGCACGTGATAGTAAATCGCCATCGGCGACACGCCGAGCTCTGCCGCGATCGAGCGCATGCTGATGTTCTCGGCGCCCACTCTGCGCGCCAGCCGCAGCGCGGCTTGAACGATTGCTTCTTCGCTGAGCTGTCGCGCGGTCGGCGCGGAACCAGCGGTACGGCGAGCGGGCATGGCGACTCCTGCAACCTTGGGCGCTGCCAAGCTAGCAGGTTTGGCCGCACGGTGCGGCGCGCGTTCCTCGATGGGCTCGCGCGCCGCACCGTCGCCATTTGGCGATCAAACGTTAGTCGGATCGGGCCGCACGATCACGGTGTCCAAGATCGGCGTGATCGCATCCGCCGGCATGCCGACGCGACGCGCGTGCTCCCTGATCGCCTCGGGGTCGGTCGCCTGGTAGATGCAGACGGTGCCGATGCGACCGCCCTCGTGACTCGTGACGTAGCTGCGGATCCAGCGGACCTTGTCCGGCATCTCTTCATTGCCGACGCGGCTCGAGTCCGCGGCAGCCTTCTTGAGCTCGTCCGGATTGGCCCAACCGTTCGGGCGGGTGATGACGTAGGTATGCATTGTGTTGGTCTCTTTCTAAGGGGGTGGGTTTGGAAGCCGAGCGCCCGGAGGAGCCGGCCTCGCTGACCCGCTCAAAGTGCTGGAATCGACTCACGAAGTCCTTTCCGCAGCCTGAACAAACCCCGATCAAACCCTTATCCGTTGCGTCGCGGCCGGCGGTTGTGTACGGCAGGGCGCGGATGCGGACGTCATTCGGTCGTTTCGAGCTCGACGAGGCTGCGCGAGCGCTCCGGCTCGACGGAGTCGAGCAGCCGATGCAGCCGCTCGTGTTCGATGTGCTCAGCTACTTGGTCGCGCATCGCGAGCGCGTCGTGCCCAAGCAAGAGCTGCTCGCCAAGGTTTGGGGCGACGTGGCGGTCACGGACAGCTCGCTACAGCGTGTCGTGAGCATGTTGCGCGTGGTGCTCCGCGATGGTGGCTTACCGAACGCGGTTCAAACCTTTGCGCGCCGTGGCTATCGCTTCTGCGAAGAGCCGAACGCCGGCATAGAGCGCCCCGCGGCGAGCACTGTGGGTGCTGCCGAAGAAGCCGAGCAAGATGCCAACGCCGCGCTGATCGCAGGTAGGCCGGATCATTCGGTGGTCTCGCTCGAGCGCGCGGTAGTTGCGTACGAAGAGCGGGGCGATCACGAAGGCGCCGCGCGCGTCGCGGCTCGCGCTGTTCGCCAGTGCGCTCGACGAGTGCTCGGCGCTCGCCCAGGAAGCGATGGCGATCGCACGCCGCGTCAACGACCCGGACGTGCAGTGCTTGGGGCTCGTCTATCACGGCCACGTGCTGATCGCGCAGGGTCAGGTGGCCCAGGGCTTGTCCTTGCACGACGAGGCGGGCGTCGCTGCACTGGCTGGACGAGTCGGCCAGTGGGCGAGCGGCATCGTGTTCTGCTCGGTGATCTGGGCCTATCTGCATCTCGGCGATCATCACCGTGCGGGACAATGGACCGACGAGTTCACGCGCTGGTGCGAGCGCTTCCCCGGCTACGCGTTTCCGGCGCTGTGCCGGCTGCATCGCGGTGAAGTGCTGGCTCAGCGCGGCGAGCTGGCCGTGGCCGAGCAAGAGGTCAGTCGAGCGCGCGATCAAATGGTGCAGTGCAGCCCGTTTACGGAGGGCGATGCGTGGCGCGTGCTCGGCGAGATCCATCTCTCGCGCGGCGAGCTCGACGGAGCGGAAGCCGCATTCCGCGAGTCGCACCGGCTAGGCTGGAATCCTCAGCCGGGCCTCGCGCAGCTCCTGGCGGCGCGCGGCCAAGACGTAGCCGCGATCAAGCAGCTGGAGCGTGCGCTTGCGCACCCGGGTTGGACCGACGGCCAGCGTGCGCGGATCAACCTGACGGTCTTGGCGCGCATCGCTGCGATGAGCGGCAAGCTCGAGCGGGCGCGCGCCGCGCTCGCTGAGCTGGCATCACTATCGGAGGCGAGCATTACGCTGGTCAGCTGCGCGGAGCTCGCGCGAGCGCGTGGTGAGCTGCTCTGGGCCGAGGGCGACGTGCTGCACGCCGAGCCGCACTTGCGGATCGCCGTCGCTGAATGGCTGAAAGCGGGTGCGCGCGTGCATGCGGCTCACGTGCGGTTGCGGCTAGCCGAGGCCCTGCTGATGGCCGAGGACCCTACGGCCGCCGAGCTCGAGCTGAGCGCGGCGGAGTCCGTTTTCCAAGAAGTCGGCGCGGCGCCGCTGCTCAAAGCGTGCTTTCACTTGCGGGAACGATTGCCATAAAAAACGTTGGCATGACCCACGCATAGGCACCTAGGACAACGCCGGACGAGCTTCAAACCCCGGCGAATTTTGGTGCCCAATGTCCATCACTTCGCTTGGCTGTCCGCGTCTATGCCCGCACGCGTGTGTCCGTGTCCGTGTCCGCTGTCCGAGCTGTCCGGACAGTCGGGCGAGGGAGGGCGGCCATGTCTGACGAATTGACGATCACGCTGCGCATCAGCGACGAAGCTCTGCAGGCGCTTCGACACCTGAGCCGCTTACTCGTCGGTCAGATGAGCCTCAAGGACGCGCAGCGCGCGTTGCGCACGACCATGAGCCAAGAAGCGCTCGCGCGCTGCGGTAGCCGCCGAGCGGCCGCGGTGATGCTCGGTATCGATCGCCGTTATGTTCAGCGCTTGGCCTGTGAGAGCGCGCTCGGCGATGCCGAGGACTCGATGGAACGTGTCCCGCCGCCGAGCGGAACCTAGCGCTACGGACGGCGTACGTGAGCGGCGTCGGCGGCTCGCTGATGGGCGGTATCGGCGGCGGACTGCCGATGGGGCTGCGAAGCCGGCATGTGGACGCTGAAGTCCAAGAACATCGAGACCCTCGCGCGCTAGCGCTCTAGGCCGACTTCATGCCGAAGCTGCCGAAGCAGGTGTTGAGGTCGAACGGCAGTTGGTCATCGGTTAGAAACGAACCGCCCTTGCTGAGGCGTTCTTCGAGCAAGGAGTGCACGAGCGAGATGCCCAAGCACAGTGCCTGCAGTGAGCTGGCCCCCGTGGACGTCCGGTAGGCGTGGCGCGCCGTCTCGAGCCTCGAGCTCAGCCTCAAGCAGCATCCTGCGGCGCCGTCGCGCACGTGGCTCGAGTACCTCGACAACTTTCCGCGTATCTACGCCTGCTCGCGACGAAGTATCCGAATGACGCGGCCGTGCTGACCGAGCTCGGCGCGTGGTTGACCGCGGCGAATCAGAGCGACGAGGCCAAATTGCTCCTGCTCCAAGCGCTCGCCCTCGATGACACGAGCGCGCTCGCGCACTGGCGCATGGGCGAGCTCCTTGCGGCGGCCAACGATCGCGCCGGCGCGACCCCGCACTATGCAAAAAGCCTCGCGCTCGGCGGTCCGCTGTTGGAAGAGCGGCAGATCGCCTACGACGCCTTCAAGAAAGTTGCGCAGCCATGAGCACGATCACCGCGATCGCCGTAGGCTCCGCGACCAATGGAACGAACACGACTGATCGTCGGGCTTGCGCTCCTCGTCGCTACCACGCAGGTCGGCTGTATAACCTCAAGCTATCGGCCAGTAAGTCGCGGCACCGCGAAGCTCACCTACAAAGGAAGCACGCCGACGGTCGTGGTGGCAGAGGGCTCCGCGCCCGTGTCCGTATTCAGCTCGGACTACGTCGACTTTTTCGAGGGCGAGCCGCGCGAGCTGGCCGACAGCAGCCACACCCAGCGCATCGCCGGCTTCACGCTGCAGGTGACGGGCGCGCTCGGCACGATCGCTTCGCTGTTCATCCCTGAAGACCTCTCGGATTTGTATGAGGTCGACACCGCGCGCGGTCAGATCGGACTCGGCGTGCTGATCGGCGCGGTGGTTATCGGCACGATCGGTGGCATGTTCGACACGAGTGCCAATGTGAGGCTCAACGACGCGATCAACATGCACAACGATCGGTACCTCGCGGGCCTGTCGGCTGCGCAGAGCGCTGGCGTGATCACCGAACCGGATGTCGCACCACAGCCCGCACCGGCCGCGAAGGAATAGAGGAGTCACCCGCGTTCGACCAGCGTCACCATTTGATCGGTTACGGCGCCCCAACCCTCGTGGAAACCCATGTCCGCGTGCTTCTTGCATCCCGCTTCGTCGCGATGCTTAGCGAGCGCGGTGTACTTGGTGCCTGCGCCGTGCGGCTCGAATGTGATGAACGCGGTGAAGATCGGCACCGTATCGTCAGGCTTGTGCATCGGCGCCGGCCCCTGCGGCGTCGGGCGAAACCCGGGCAAGAGCGCGATCGTCCAGACCAGCCGCTTGCTCTCGGCCACATCGAGGTAGCAGGCGAGTGTTTCGTTTTGCTGTCCCTCCGGTGAGCGCATCACGGTGCGGAAGGTGCCGCCGGGCCGAAGGTCGATCTCGCACTCGACGGTGCTCCACGGCGCCGGCGTGAACCAACGCTTCACTTGCTCCGGTATCGTCCACGCTTGCCAAACCCGCTCGGGCGGCGCTTTCACCGTGCGCTCGAGCATGAGGTCGAGCTTCGGATCGAATCGGTCATAGTCAGCTGCGCTCATGGTTTCTGTTCTTTCGCGGTGTTGAGGTAATCGTCGAGTTGATCCAAGCGGCGCTCCCAGAGCGCGCGTTGCTTCACCATCCAGTGCTCGGCCGCGCGCAGCTGCTTGGGTCGCAGCTCGTACGTGCGCACTCGGCCGGCTTTGCGGGACCGCACGAGCCCCGAGCCCTCGAGCACGCCGAGGTGCTGCGTGAACGAAGGCAGGGCCATGCCGAACGGCTTGGCCAGCTCGCTCACCGCCGCCGGTCCGCGCGTGAGCCGCTCGATCACGGCCCGCCGGGTCGGGTCGGCGAGCGCTTGAAACACGCGGTCGAGCGGCGCGGATTGGTTAGGCATGGACCTAACCATGTGCGCGACAGATACTTAGGTCAAGACCTTTGTGTTGCGCACCGCGAGACGGGTAAGCGCGCCCGGACACGTCGGGCCGGCACGCCGCACTCCGCGCATCCGTCGGCCGTTCCTCGCGCTCTCAACGGCTGTTTCCGAAAGAAAAACGGACCGCGCCCCGGACATGAACTAAACTGGTGTTCATGCAAGAGCGCCGTCAGAACGTTCGCGTCCGCCCAATAGGTGACTACGACATCGGCATCGATCTCGGGACGGGCGTTGTGAAAGTGCGGCTCTCGGTCGTGAACGCTGCAGTGGGCGGAGTCGCCGTTGTGGTTACAGAGCAGCTGCTCGGCAAGGTCACCGGCGATGAGATTCGGCTCGGCGTCACGCTGCCCGGCGTGCCGCGCTTCGAAACGGTCGGCAGCATTCGCTACACCCAAAACCGTTCCGGCGGCCGCTGCGGCATCCACTTCGACAAGCTGACCGAAGAGCAACAAGTCGCGCTCAGCCGCGCCGTGTCCGAGCTCCTCGAACGCGGCTGCGCAGTCTGATTCAGCTCAAGGCAGAGAGGCTTCGATCCTTCGTGATGCCATCGGCGAAGGGATGCGCGATCGAGCACGAAACGGTGCTGCGACCAGCGTCACTGCGAGCGTGCTCGTCCTTTAGAAGGACAAGCCGTTTGGCTCCGCGTGTTGACTGAACATAAGGCCAGTATCATGCTCGGCCGGTGCAATGACCGCCGGCGCGCCCCGGATCTGTTGTTTGGACCTCGATACGTTCTTCG
>Ga0193752_1001620_pt1 | contig 18417 bp, 17 predicted proteins | sample H1c1metaG_FD_144924 | JGI IMG/M metagenome (GOLD analysis project Ga0193752, IMG submission 144924) | Soil microbial communities from a riparian zone of the East river system, Colorado, United States - H1c1 | ecosystem: Environmental > Terrestrial > Soil > Riparian zone | place: USA: East River...
CTGCGAAACCGGTCGCGCCGTGCCCGACGGTGCGAGCCGCAGTCTCGGCGCGCGCAGTGTCACGACTGGTGAGGACGACGGACTCGCCGCGTGCAGCCAACATCTTCGCGAGCGCGAACCCGATTCCGGTCGAGCCACCTACGATCACCGCAGTTTTCTTTGCGTTCGACATGCACGTCTCCTTTCGCGTTGCCATTCAGCTCGTCGCGGTCTTCGTGACGAGATAAGCCGCCTCGCTTCGGGCCCACCTTCGGTTCCATAGCCGGAATCTTTGACGCCGCCAAACGGCATCTCGGCGGACGGCGTCGCCGGTGATTGATCCATAACATGCCGAGCTCGAGCCGTTGCGCGAGCTGGTGCGCCGCCTGAAGGTTTGTAGCCGCTTCGATCGCTCCGCCGAAGGCGGCTGCCGCCGAACTTCTGCTCACGCTAAAACGTGCACGCCTGTAAAACGTCGCGTCGCCAGGGTTCTCTTACTGTTACTGCCAACATGCCCCGCTTGGATCGCGCGGTCGATGCAAATCCAGTGACACAACCTGCCCACGCGCCTCATCGAGTTCGATCGCGAGCTCGCCTGGCGCGCTCTTGCACGCGAGCAAAAACGAGGCCTCCTTGTGGCCATTGCCCGCGATCGGCCGATCCACCGCGCAGGTGCCATGATCGATGGCAGCGTGCGCGAGCCGCCTGTGGACACGCTCGACGTCGACGCCCGGAGCGAGCAGGTCGGCGAGCGATTCGTGCGTGCCGCCGATCGCCGCCGTCAGCTGCGCTGCACGGCTCGACATGCGCTCGTCGGGTGGCAGCTGGGAAGTCCAGCGCAGTAGGTGGATGAGCGCGGGAACTGCCGGCGTCAGGTCGACCTTGAACCTCAGTGCGCCTCGCTCGCACCGCATGTTCCACGAGCCACTGAGCCGATCACTCGCACGCACGGGTCCTTCGGGCACACAGCGACCGTGCTGGCTCGCGAGCTTCGGTAGCTCGCTTTGCGCGCGCGAGTACCACGGGTAGTGAACGCTTCGCGGATCGATGCCTGTTTGAACGAGGCTAGCGTCCCAGTGTTCAAGCAGCTTGTTTACCGCCCGGCCCGCCGCGACCAAGTCGGCGCTCGGATCAGGCTCAGTCGCTGCGGGTAAGGCATGCGCGTCGCGCAGCAGCTTCAGCAAGCCTTCCGCGGCCCGGACGGGTTTCGTGGTCGCCATCGTTACGACAGCGATGCGCTGCGCTGGAAGCACGATCACACCAGCGATGTAGCCGGGCTCCCAGCCGCCGTGCTCGAGTCGCTCGCGGTCGTTGCACGAGGTTTCATTGAACCAGCCGAACCCGTAGCTGCTCTGGTGCAGAGCGACGCCATCGTCTGTGCGCTGTGCGATCGGCTCGTCGTGATCTGAAGCCGCCGCTATGCGCTGCGCGCGGTGCGTCTCGCGCAGCGTGCTCCGCCGCACCGGCCCCTGCTCCGGTGCATCGCGCGCCGGGTAAGCCGAGAGCTGAAACGACAAATAGCGCGCGTAGTCGTGCAGCGATGTGTACATGCCGCCCGCCGGCTCGAACACGCCATCTCCGACGCGCGGCGCTTCGGCGAGCGGCTCATTCTCCCCAGTAGCCGATGGCCAGCCGCTCGGCTGGCACGGCACCCGCGCGCCACGCGGTCGAGGTCATGCCGAGCGGATGCAGGATGTGTTGTGTCAGATATTGTTCGAAACTCACACCCGCCACGCGGGCCACCAGCCTTCCGAGCAACGCAAAGCCAAGATTCGAATATTCGAACGCGCTTCCCGGCTCGCGAGCGAACGACCGCGACGCCCGTCGCACCACTCGCTGCGAAGCGCTCTTGCAAGTATGCATCGAGCTGCGGAACGAGCGCTGTGAGCTGGGCTTTTGCGGCCGGGTCAGCAAGCGCCGGAGAAAATGCTGGAGCCGTTCGAGCAGGCACGACAGCGCGCGATGATGCGCAACTCAGACACAGCAGACACAGACCGAGCCAAGCACGCTTGCCCATGGGACGCTCCTCCGTTGCGCGTCATAGCGCACGGCTCGCCAGCTTGCTTGCCATGCCGTTCAACGCTTGCGCCTGCCTCGCACCTGCAGCGCGTCGAAGAACATCGCACGACGCCAGGCTGAGGTCGCGAGACTTCTCGGGCTCAGGCTTGCGCCAAGTCGAACGAATGTACGCCTCGTACAAACGTGAGGGCCCTATAGCGCTGGCTTCCAAGCGACACGCGGCAAACGCCGTGCTGTCGAGTTTTAGACTTCCAGTTGCTTGAGCAGCGCGGCCGGAAGGCGAAGTCCGTGTACTTGACCCGACGCGACGATCCCTTCCACTTTGCGCCACGTTTCCGAGGGCAATGCGAGGTTCACCGCTGCGATGTTTTCCTCTGCCTTCGCAAGCTTGCGCGTGCCGGGGATAGGAATGATGTCGTCGCCGGTCTGAAGGAGCCAACCCAGAGCCAACTGGGCAGTAGTGCATTCGTTTTGCCTCGCTAGAGCATCCAACTGCTCCAGCCAGTTGCGATTGTGCTGCAGCGCTTCTTTGGAAAACCGTTCGCCCATCAGACGACGAATGTCGCCCTGTCTGAAGCTCTCTTGGTCGCGAATTGCGCCTGCTAGGAAACCACGTCCTAACGGGCTGTAGGCGACTAACGTAACCCCAAGCTTGCGGCAGGCAGGGAGCAGCGACTGTTCAACGTCTCGCGACCACAGGGAGTACTCCATCTGGACAGCGGCAATCGGATGAACGGCATTCGCGCGTTGTAGCGTTTCAGCGCTCACTTCCGACAGCCCGATTTGGCGCACTAGCCCCGTCTTCACTAGCTCGCCCATCGCCCCAACCGTGTCTTCGATCGGCACGTTGGGATCGACACGATGAAGGTAATACAAATCGATGACATCAAGACCGAGTCGTCGAAGACTGTTTTGACAGGCTTGCACAACATATTCGCGGCTACCGTCGAGTTTCAACGTACCGTCGGAGTTCCGACCTCGGATCCCGAACTTGGTGGCGACATGGACTTTGCTATTCTGTCCGTTGACTACGCGACCAACGATTTGTTCGCTTTGCCCCCCGTCGTAGGCGTCGGCAGTGTCCAGCAAGGAGACTCCGCGTTCGACCGCACGCCGAATGGTGCTTTCGCTTTCCTCCGCGTCGAGCTGGCCGTAGATCATGCAGCCAAAGCCGAGTGCCGATACCATCGGCCCCTGCTTTCCGAGCAAGCGTTGCTTCATCATCGACTGGTTTCTTTTCCGTGACAATCTGCTGTGTTGGGCATCTATACCACGTCGTCTGTTGACGCCGACTGGCCGGCCGGTCGCGGGCGTTGGGCCCAGCGCCGCATGCACTCGGGAATCATTTCGTTGTCGCGCATCGTCGAGTCGTGCAAAATGTGCGAGATGCACCAGATTAAGGCCCTACAGGCGCTAAGCGTGTCTTCCGCTCTGACGCTGTTGGCTGCGCTGTACGCCGCATTCGTGTACGCGCCCATCGAGAAGCAGATGGGCATCGTATACGCGATCTTGTTTTTTCACGCACCCGCGGCATATGCGATGTACATCGCCTTCGGCGTGAGCGCGATCGCGAGCGCGGCGTACTTGATCAAGCGCGATGATCGTTGGGACGCTTGGGCGGTCGCTGGTGCTGAGGTCGGGACTATGTTCTGCACGATCATGTTGACGACCGGTCCTCTCTGGGGTCGCAAGGCTTGGGGCACGTACTGGACTTGGGATCCGCGACTGACCACTACACTGCTCGCCGGTATGATCTATTTTGCGTACGTGGTGTTGCGTTCGTTTGGTGGCGCGGGCGAAGTCGAGAAACGCTTCGCAGCGGGCCTGGCCATCTTCGGGCTACTCGACCTGCCGGTGATCCATTACAGCGTTCAACGCTGGCGCGGAACACATCCGACGGTAATCACGGGGAACGGCGGTGGACTGCATCCGGACATGTATCCTGCTTTGATTCTGGGGTTTGTGCTGTTCACGCAGCTCGCGTTGTTATTCATGTGGCTTCGCGCGCGTCTTGAACTCTCGAGACAGCAGTTCTCTGCGATGGAATCCACAGCGGCGGAGCTCGGCCTGCTGGACGATGTTTGACCGTGCTCCTTGTGGGTGATGGTCGTAAACTCGTTATGCACCGTCGTACTCGCAGTAACGCATCGCAAAACCAGCGTCGCAGCAGGCGTACTCCACCGTCGGCGCGGGATCCACCGGCATGGACATGCTCGTGTCGCAGTGATTCTGCTTTGCCCAGAAGTCGCGCTCGTCGGTACAGCGCGCATATCCTGATCCAGACAGCTCAACAGGTGTGCGGGCGAACGGCGCCGCAGCTGAGTGCGTATTTTAGTTCCTCGGTTCGGTTGGGCTGAGTCGTGGGATCCCCAGCCACGAGTGCTCCCATGCGTCGCAGTACTCGGCGCTCGCCCAACCAGAGATTTCCTCTCCGCTGCCCTCGAAGCTCAATGCGTACTTCACCGCGATGTGCTCGTCATCCGTTTCAAACACCTCGACTGCGCCGCGTCGCGCCAAGATGTTGCTGCGGGAGAACTGTGTCGTGTCCGACAGCACTGCGACGAATCGATTGTCGCTCGGAATACCTTCTTCCATGTGCGGCTGCCAATGCGCGTACTTACCCACCACCGCAAAGCGTTCGGGAGAGGACGAAGAAAATAGCTCAAGGTAGAGCGAGCGCCCGGTGTTCGAAGTTGAGCCGCACCCGTGTGCATAGTCGGACACCATGATCTCGGTATGGGGCACAGCTAAATCGGCGAACTGCTGAGACGTTGATGCGGCTTGGCGTATTTGAGCAGCCAACGCGGTCTCGCTGAGGGCGCCTTCTTCCTCGGACGCCAGTGCCGCGGAGACGCCACTGTCCATCGCGGCGTCTGCCTCGCTTGCCAGAACGTTTTTCTCCGCACATCCACTCAACAGCGCTGCGAACCACCAGGGTGCGCTGAGGACCGCGAACCAAATCGGCGCGCATGATTTCGGCTTGCAACCACTATCAGAGTACATGTCGGGACCCCCCGGTCCGCTACCATTCCTGAGCGGACGCGCCACAGTCATATGTAGCATCGAAGCTGCCACACTGACAGGTATCCTTGCGCACGTTCGAAGACCCATAATCCGCGTCAAACGTCAGACATGGCGGACAGGCATAGCCCTGAACTGGGGAGTGGTTCTGACTATGCGTGAGCCCAAGATGCTCACAGACTCACCGCCCGCAGGCAGCTCACAGGTTTCGATCAGCTTCGGTTCGAATGCCTCTCGGCGGCGCAGCTACTCCGCGCCTCATCTTCCCGTGAGCCACTCCACTCTCATTCATCAATCCCCTGCCGTTCGGGCCGCATCGAGCGACACGTCTGATATGTGGGTTGCACTTGCCCAATAGAGGCAATCGTTCTCGATCTCGAGACTGGTCAGGCCTGATTCACCATAGGCCGCCACCAAGTTTCCGCCGTCCGCTCCAACACGCGAGATCGCGCCGCGCCCGCCTGCTATAAAAAACGTGCTCCCGTCGAAAGCGATGTCGTGAGGTTGGACTACGCCGCGCGCAAGCGTTGCCGGCGTGAGTCCGGGCGCAAGCCTCATCAGCGAGGCCATGAGCGCCGAGCTGCCGCCTACCCAACAAATCGCATCGCCGCAGGCAACGAGAGCGACACCGCCCATTCCAGCTTCGTTCGCTTTATCTCCCCCATCAAGCGCTACCGAAAGCAGGGCGTCCGACAGCGCGAGATATAAACGATCATCGACAATAGCTAGCGCTAACGCGCCGACATTGGACGCTAAAACACGAGGCTTGCCACCGCTTAGGGCGACCGCTTTCACGCCTTCTGCGTCCGCGAAGTACGCATTTCGATCGTCGACCACGACTGCATTTGCAAAGCCCTCGGCCTCGGCTAGGACGTTGATTGCGCCTCCATCCAGCGGCATCGCAGCGATTGTCGCGTTGCCGTCTTCGGCTTCTGGAGCCTGAATGAAAACCACGCGTGAGTCGGTCAGAGCCAAGCCTTGCGTCATGCGTGCACTGCCGCGAGACAGTGGTGCGAGGCGTTCCACGGCACCTCCTCCGATGGGAGCCCGCATGAGATAACCCCGCCAATCCTCGGTGACCGATCCCGCAACCGTCCACTGAAGAATGAAATATACGTGCTTGGCATTCACCGCGATCAGCGGCGCGGTGTGACCCTCATCGCCGCTGTTTTCCGGAATGACGTTCACTGCGTCAACCAGAACACGCGGCATCGCTCCGCACTTCATTCCAGAGCGCGGAGCGACGCCTTCCGCGTCGCTGCAGGCCGCCGAACACAAGCTGCTCGCAAACAGCAGAACGACGCAAGTCTTGAAGAAAACACCGAGCTCCTCAAAACCGAGCGCGCGCATTTCATTCATGCCGCTCTGCCCTGTCATTCGCAGTGGCATCAGGCACACCGCAGCCAACAGCGGCATCGCGATATCGGTACGTTGCTCATGCCAGCCGCCGAGCTACGAGGTCGCGATGAAGTTGCGCGAACACGCGATTGACGGTTCGTTCCCGCCAAAACTGTACACGCGCTCGCAGCGAGTTCGCAGCGCGTGCAACATGCGCTCACACGCACCAAGCCTGGCAGACATGATCGTGGCATTGAGCCTGAACATCACCTCTGCAATGCCCGCCAGGCTCGCGCCAGCGCGGACAAGTTCGAACACAGCCACATCGGCATCGCCGACCTCCTGGCACAAACCGGCACGACTGCGGGCATTGCCCGCAATGCAGCAAGCCTCATGCCGACGTCGCTTCGGGCATGAGGCCGCGAAACGAGTTTCTACCGGAAGAACTTCAAGCAGATGATGGAGATGGCGCAGGGTGAAGAACGGACGGCCGGGGCGTTGGCACAGATTGGCAAGGTCTCTGCGCGGCCACGACTCGCGAAATTCCAAGCGAAATACACTCGGCGTGGGTGGCATCGTTCGTGCAGCAAGAGCTCGCGTGGAAGTATCTACTCTCGCGCGGGTTTCGCTCTACGTTGTGTCGCTCACTGCAGCCATCGGCGGCTGCAGCGGGTCTCCTCCTTTGGGGCACGAACCGACCAGCCCTCAGCTCGAGCGGTCGTCGCGCGACGATCAACGCACGAACGAAACGGCGCCGGTCAACGCCGGTGCCGCCGGTGCCGGGCCGATCGGCGTGGCTGGGATCGCGACTCCAGAGTATCGCGACGGCGCTGATGTCGAGTGTCCTGTCGAGCTGCCGATCGTGGGGGCATCCTGCCGCGGCGGAGCTGTCTGCACGTATCGCCGTGACGGGCCTTGCGGCGCGATTCCGGACCAAATCCGAATCTGCCAGCAAGGTGCGTGGGTCGCGTCGGCGCCAGCGATTGCATGCCCGGGAACCTTTCCGGCCATCGACTGTACGGCACCGACGCTCGATCAATATTGCTCAGCGCAGCAGTGTCCGATCAACCTATACCAAGCTCGCTCGCTCGCATGCGGTGGTGCTTCTTGGCTGCGCCCCTCGGAACAGTCGAACCAATGCGGTGGCATCAGCGTTCGTCTGCTCGCCGGACTGGGCGGTTCGATCTACCACTACGATGCGACGAAGACGTTGGTCGGCATCGCGCAGTTCAACGACGTATCCGGGCCGCCGTGTTACAAAACCGAATACGTGTACGGGCGGGACTGCCTGCCCGACGCATTGTTTTGTCAGGAATCAGCATGCACGCCACCCGTGTGTGACATGGGCGCGGATGACGACGTGGACGCAGGCGCTCAATAAACCTGTGGCCATCGTTTCCAGATGGCACTGGTAAGGCGCCACGCCGCGATTCGCCAGGTCGCCACGCGTCTGGCAGCGAAGCCGAAAAGTCTCCGACGCCAAACGATGTCGACCCCCCTACCGCGCCGAATGGCACGGAGGAGGTTCGTTCGTCGTCTCGATTAACGCGTCAGCTGCGCTGTCGGGCACCCTGAGGGCTCGATCATCCTGTGGATGACGGGGCGCCCGCGGCAAGGCTGTTCAGCTCAGAGAACCTTGACGTCGTTGGCCTGTGGGCCCTTCTTACCCTGGACCTCGTTGAACTGAACCTTGGAGCCCTCCTGAATCGTGGCGCCCCCAAGGTCGTTGGCGTGGACGAAAAGGTCCTTGCCGCCGCCATCGGGCGTGATGAAACCGAAACCCTTGGACGTGTTAAAGAACTTGACCGTACCTGTTTTCATCTGATTTTTCCTATCGCCTGCGAACGAAGCTGGAGCCACCAAAGCTCCGGACAAGTTCCGCGAGTGGGTATACCCGCCCGCCGTCGCCATGGCATCTGAAATGGTTCCGAACAAGGATAGACCGTCCATCGTGCGATTGCTCGGTTTCCCACGGCGCTTGGACACCGGCGCGCCTGGGGCCCTACGCCGGGTAGTCGCGATGCAGCCAGCGCACCTTGACCCACCATCAATCCGAGCATCTGGCCCAGCCACTTGCTGCGTCAGAGCAGTCTGGTGCTTCCAGCGAGCACCCGAACGCGTCATTCGAATGCCGACGGGCGATTTGCGCGTCGCCTCAACCGCGACGCTGCCGATCGGGACGCCGTGAAGGCGTGCTTCCGCGTGACACATCCGTGCGCACAGGGACCTGAACCGCGGATCGTTCCGCCGGCGTGCGCTGCCCGCTTCCATGGACCGAGAACGCGCGTGGTTTCTGACCACCTTGCTGCGGCGCTCGTGGCCGCGCTTGCGGCTGGGCTCCAGCGGGTCCCGCGGGTCCGCGCATGTTGCCTCCCTGCCTCGAGCGTCGCTTGTGCTCGTCCCACTCGGCATCCGCGATCAGTCCGAGCACTGCATCGGTGTCCACCTTGTGCGCGGCCTGTCGATAGCGACCGAGCAGACGGGTGTCGGGAGTCAACTCTCCACGCTCGTATAGCTGCCACATCTCTTCCGCATACGGCAGCGATTTCAACTCGGGGACGAAGCGCGCAAGGAAACGGTGCAAGTTGTCGACGTCGCGCAACAACAAGCGTCGCGCATTCTGATTGCTCGCTGCGTTCACGGCCTGCGGGAAATCGATGATCACCGGACCGTCGGGCGCAAGCAGCACGTTGAAATCGGAGAGGTCGCCATGCACGATTCCGGCGCACAGCATTCGCACCACTTCGCGCAGAAGCTGCTCGTAAATCTGTTTGGCGCTCTCGCGATCCAAGCTCACATCGCCCAGCCTCGGTGCTGGCAGGCCTTCCGCGTCGGAGACTAGCTCCATGATCAGCACGCCATCGATGAACTGATAGGGCACCGGAACGCGCACGCCCGCAGCGTGCAAGCGCTGGATCACTTCGACTTCGGTCGTGCGCCACGCCGCTTCGTCCTGGTCGCGGCCATGGCGCGAGCGACTGTTGATCGCGCGCTGGTCCCGACTGTTTCGGACCTTGCGTCCTTCCGTATACTGGGCCCGCTGCTTGAACGTCCGATCTTGAGCGAGCTTGTAGACCTTGGCGACCCGCAGCTCAGCGCCGCAGCGCAGCAGGTAAACTTGAGCCTCTTTGCCGCTCATCAGTGGTCGCACCACCTCGTCGAAAATGCCTTCGTCGATCAATGCGCAAAGATGGTCTGGTATCCGCATGCCTGTCGGTTGGCCCTCGCCGCTGCGGGTCTGCAGCGGTGGATGCGCCACCCAAGATGTACGATCCAGGCTCGCTACATGACCCAAGTACGGCCCGACCGCAACCCGGAGGGCACCACGAAGCCTGCACTCGGCGGTGGGATTGGCCAGGCCAGCCGCTCGCGCCGGCCGAGAGCAAGGTCTGCGCGTCATCGCGCGCTGGTCGCGGGCCAGCAGAGCGGCGCGAGTTCCAGGAGGCGGTGGGCACGCCAGATTCGAAGATCGCACACCCGCTTATCAGGTATACGCACGTGCTCGTGGAAGACGACGGGTACGATCGTACAACCGATTGCATCACGCGATCAGAACCGCGCGCCACGTAACGAAAGGAAGTGGGTATGGCTAAGCTGGTGTTCGGAATGAACCAGTCTCTGGACGGCTACGTCGATCATATGGCGTTTGGGCCAAGCCCCACGCTCTTTCGCCACTTCATTGAGCAGGCTCAGGGGCAGACGGGCAGCGTGTACGGCCGCCAAATGTATGAGGTGATGCGTTACTGGGACGACGAGCATCCTGAATGGGATGCAGAGGAACAAGCCTTCGCGGCGGCGTGGCGGAAGCAGGCGAAATGGGTCGTCTCGCGCTCGCTGAAGTCGGTCGGCCCCAACGCCACGCTTGTTGAAGATGACCTTGAGGGCGCGATCCGCCGGCTGAAGGCCGAGCGCGACGGGGAGATCGAAGTTGCTGGCCCGGCCTTAGCGAACAGCCTCACCGAGCTTGGCCTGATCGATGAGTATCGGATCTACCTGCACCCCGTCGTGCTTGGTCACGGCAAGCCATACTTCGCCGGACCTCGGCCGCCGCTCCGCCTTATCGCGAATGATCGGATTGGCGAGGATGTGATCAGGTTGATCTACGTTCCTGCTTGATCGCCGAAGCGAGTAGAAAGTGTCCGTACGGCGGACCGCGTCAGTGCGACGCGGGCACAAGAGATCGAGCTCGTGGGGTGGTCTGCGACTCTGTTGATCGTCGCGAACGGCCTCACAAGACAACTTACAGTCAGCATGACACATGCCATCGAGGCAGTAGATGTCTTTCCTAAGCAGCGGCATCGCGATATCGGTCAGCTGCTCATGCGAGCTACCCAGCTACGAGATCGCGCTAAGTTGCCGATCGCGCATCGTCAGTCCGCGAGATGGTGCAGGAACTTTCGCAATATCCCGTCGAACGACGCGAGCTCGCGCGCGCTGAGCGGGGACAACAGCCGGGTCACGTTCGCCGTGTGCTTCGTCATCGCGAGGTCTACGACCTTCAAGCCCGCCTTGGTCAGTTGGATCCGGAAGCTGCGCCGATCGTCGGAGTCGAGCGCGCGCTCTAGGAACCCGGCGGACTCAAGACGGTCCAGCCGACTCGTCATGCCGGCACGCGAGAGCAGCAACGACTCGGACAACTGGGACGGCGTCAGCGTGTAGGGCTTGCCCGCTCGTCTCAGCGCGGCGAGCACGTCGAAACCACCGTTCTGCAGCTCGAACTCGCCGAGGACGTCGTCCTGCGCCCGCGCGAGCCGGAGCGCCAGCCGGCCGAGGCGACCGGCGACCGCGATGGCAGAGAGGTCTAGATCCGGTCGCTCGCGCCTCCACGCCGCGACGATGTTGTCCATCGGGTCCCCGGTAGAGGCTTTGTCGGTCATGGGCCCAAGCATATCGCGCGCGACCGGCAATTGGTTCGCGAACAAATAGTTCGACATCGAACTATCGGCCGGTGTACTATCTGTGTACGAACGATATGCAGCGGGCCTCCCCTGCCCGCCACTCGTCGTGGCGCAGCACGAGGCAGCGAGTCCTGGGCGCGCCGCACACGAGCGCGCGCTGGCGCAGGTTCGGGCAAACCTGACCAACCTTCGAACCTCACATTTAAAAGGGCACGCCATGCGCAAGATTCTCAGCTCGACCTACGCCACGCTCGATGGCTTCATCGACGACCCGCACCTGTGGTCGATGCAGTATTCCGACGGGCGCTCCCAGAGCTACGCCTTCACCATGACGCTGGCGGCCGACGCGCTGCTGCTCGGCCGCACGACCTACGAGGGCATGGCCCAGGCTTGGCCGGCCATGGGGGGCAACCCGTACGCCGACCACGTCAACACGATCACCAAGTACGTAGTCGCATCAGCCCGTCGACACGATCGCAAGGCCAGCGCCCGCAAAGTCGAGCTCGTCGACACCACCGCGTTCGCCACGGGTGCCGTCGTCCACACCTACCGTCCCTTGGCCCGCTGAGCCGAGTTCTCCACCACCCCGTAAGGAGCAACCGTGAACAAAGAAATCGCCGCCTACTTCGCACAGGGGAACGCCTGGCAGAAGAAAGCCTTAAAGACGCTGCGAGCCGCAATCCTGACCGCCACTCCCGAGGCCACCGAGTCACTCGAGTACGGCAAGCCCCACTACTCGGTCGACGGTGCCTTTGTTGCAGCGCTCCACCTCTCGAAGACGAAGGTCTCCCTGCTCATCCTCAACGCGCAGTCGGTCGCGGCTGAAAAGGGCTTCCTCAGAAGCCTCGGTGGCGGCGAACGAAAGGTCCTGGACGTGGCAGAGGGCCAGGAGGTAGACGACGACAGGGTCGTCGCAACCCTTCGCGCGGTACGCGAGACCGTGTGAGCCGGACAGCCTTCCTCGATTTGCGGCGTCTGGATGAGCGTGCGTTCGGCGCGTGACAAGCGACAGCACTCGCTGCCGTCAGCTGCACCCATTATCGTTCCCGCGCGACATCGGCTGCCAAACCAACGCATCACGTAAGGGCGATCGAGATCGGGCGTCTATCGAGACGGTCGTGCGGCAACTCGCCCGGTTTCCAGTCGAAGCTGGTGCGCGCGTGTAGGCGAATCACGCCCTCGTTCAACTTGATCCTTACCACGCGCTTCGCGCCAGAATCGATCCATGGCGCGCACCAGCGGTCTGGCCTCCGCCTCACGCGTCATCGCTGACCGCTATCGCGTCGAAGCGTTACTCGGCCAAGGTGGGATGGGCGCCGTGTATGCCGCCGTCGATACGACGAGCGGCAAACGCCTCGCGATCAAGACGACTCGCCACACCGAATCCGCAAAAGTACTCGAGCTGTTCAAACGCGAGTTCCACACACTTCACGGGCTTCGTCACCCGAACATCATCGAGGTCTACGACTACGGGAGCGATAGCAACGGGCCGTTTTACACGATGGAGCTGCTGGAGGGTGGCGATCTCGGGCGCGCCGCACCACTTCCCTGGCGACAAGTTTGCAACTACGTGCGGCAGGTTGCGACGTTGCTCGGGCTGCTGCACGCGCGACGGTTGCTGCATCGCGACGTCACGCCTCGCAACCTGTGGGTCTTGCCGGATGGTCGTCTGAAACTGATCGATTTCGGGGCACTGTGTCCATTCGGAGTACCGACCGAAGTGGTCGGCACACCGCCGTTCATCGCGCCCGAGTGGTTGTTCGATCGCGCCCTCGCTGTTCGGGTGGATCAACGCGCCGACCTATATGCTCTCGGCGCGCTGGCGTATTGGCTGCTGACCAGCGTGCACGCGTATCCAGCGCGCACGATGAACGATCTGCCGCGGGCGTGGTCTCGCGAGCCTGCACGACCTTCGAGTCTCGCGAAGTTGGTCGAAAACCGGGCGCTCGAACCGATCCCGGAGGAGCTCGACGGGTTGATTCTGTCACTGCTGCGGAGCGATCCAGAGGCTCGGCCGCCGACGACGGAGTTGCTGATCGATCGCATCGATGCGATCGCGGGGCCGACCCACGAATCGACTGATCACGCGGTGCGCGGTTACGTGCGGAGTAAAGTCTTCGTCGGACGAGACACGGAACGGAAGCTGATCGCGGGGTCGCTGAAGCGCGGGGAAGGCTGCGCGATCGCGGTCGAGGCGGTGCCGGGCATGGGGCGCACGCGACTTCTCGAGGAGCTGTCTCTGCTCGGACGATTGTCCGGTGCGACGACCGTGCTCGTGCGCGGTGATGAACAAGCTTCGGCGTACAGCGTCGCGAATCGAATCGCGCTCGGACTCCTGGACGGTTCGCAGGGAGATGCTGCCACCGCCGCGGGGCCGCATGCCTACGTCCTCGCGCAACTTTCGGGCGACGTGCAGCGCCGGTTTGGCGTGAGCGGTCCAATTGCCCGCGACGAGACGCGCAATGGCCGCGCCCTGCTGCAACAGGCGCTGACCGAGTGGGTGTTCGCGGTCGCAGCGTCGCGACGCGTATTGCTGTTAGTCGATGACCTGGAGCACTGCGACGAGGAGTCGGCGACTTGGTTGGCTGCACTCGCGCTGCAGTCCAACCAGCACTTGCTGCTGGTGGCGGCACTCGTCGCGGAGCCGAGTCTGACACCGGCGCTTCATCTACAGATATTTCGCAACGCCGCGCAGCGCCTGACCCTCGCGCCGCTCACGGCGACGGAGATTCACCAGCTACTCGAGTCGGTGTTCGGAGGTGCGGCGTACCTCGCGCGCGTCGCAGAGAGCTTGCATCGGGTCTCGCAGGGTAGCCCGGCGCACTGCCTCGAGCTCGTGGAACATCTCGTGGAGCATGGGCTCGCTCGTTACTCCGAAGGTACATGGACGCTCCCCGGTCAGCTCTCCGATGCGGAGCTGCCCCGCAACCGGACCCAGATGCACCTGGCGCGGCTCGAGCAGCTCGATGAGGCGGCGCAACGACTGGCCGAACTGTTGAGCGTTCACGAGGGCCGCTTGAGCCGGTCTGACTGTCAGGCCCTGTCCGACGCGAGCGAGGCGGATACCGACGCCGCGATCGTCGAGCTGACATTGCGCGGTGTGCTGATGGAGTCTGACGAGGGCTATAACTTCGCCCATGCGAGCGTGCGCGAAAGTCTGCTCGGTCGGCTCGCTCCGGACCGGCGCAGGTGGGCGCATGCGAGGTTGGGAGAATCACTTTTAGCCGGTGCGAAAGATCCGATCGATGGGCTGCGCGCGGGGCTGCATCTCTATCGATCCGGTGATGCCGAGCGTTGTGAGCAGCTCGTGAGCGCGGCCGCGCTGCACTTGTTGGAAAACCATCGTGCCCGCATGCAAGTCGCGCTTCCGATGCTCGAGCAAGCGGTGGAGCTGTATCGCGCGGCGGGCTGCGGACCGGAGATACTCGCGACACCGCTGGCCGCGCTCGCTGCTGCTAGCTTCTTCGTCGATCGGCGACTCGCCGATCGCTACGGCGTCGCTGCGATCGAAGCGCTGGAACGGGTCCTGCGGTTCGACCTCGCGCGCAGTTTACACCCCGTTTTAGGCCGTAAGCTCGCGTTTTACGTCTCGTTGACCGCAGCCAGCCTCGCGCATCGCCGAGGTCGGTCGCGCGGTCCGAGCGTGGCGCAAACGCTGCGGATGTTCGTCGGTTGCGTCGTCGCGATGAACGCCGTCGCGACATCGGGTGTCGACCTCGACATGACTGCTCGTTGCAAGCGTGCGTTCGAGCCGCTCGCTGGGCTCGGTGATCGCAACATCGCCGGTTTCGTGCGGCGTTGTACGCTCGCGGTCGCTGCGATCTTGACCGAGGACCACGCCGGCGCGCTCGCGGAACTAAAAGCGCTCCGGGACTTGATGGACAGCGGCGCCCGTATCCGCAGACTGCCCGATCACCTGCGTCTCGAGTTCTTAGGCGGTTGTATGTTCTCGATCGGCATCATGGAGTGCTGGAGGCAAAGTCCGGTCGCGCTCGAGATCGCGGACCGCATCGAATCGTTCAGCCCGATGTACGCGATGAACGCGGATCAGCTGCGCACCATGTATTTCTCGGGGCGGGGCAATCTGGGGCTCACCGAATTCTACCGGCAACGGGTCGAGACGCGCGCGCTCCAAGTCGGAGCGTCATGGCAGGTCGTCACACTGGGTCCGATCGATGCGCATCTCACCGCGCTCTGGACACACGACGCTCTCCTCGCGAAACGGGCAGCGGCCGAGCTCGAGCGATTGAGCCGCGAGATCCCGAGCATGCGCCACGAAGCGCAGCGCGCGCGAGCGACTTACCTCGTCTTGACGGGTCGGTTTAGAGAAGCGGTCGACACGATGAACGGAGCCAACACGAACCCGATGCTCGCAGGCTGGTCGCGCGGCCAAGGAGTGCTCGCGCGCGCACACAATCGACTCGGCGAACATGCACGTGCACGCGAGTTGTGTCAGGTGGCGATCGCGGGCAGGTCGGAAGAGAACTTGAGCTTCGTCGTGATGAACTTGCACGTCCAACTCGAGCTCGCGTTGGCCGACGCTGCGCTCGGGGACTTCAACGCGGCGCGCGAACGCAGCGACCGGTTGCTCGCGCGACAGGCTCAAGTCGGGCCAATCGCGCTCGGCGCAATCCATGAAACGCGAGCGCGCGTGGCGTTGCTCGAGCGCGACTTCCAGACGTGCCGCAAACACTGCGAAGCGATGCGGCACTGTTACGTTGCGACCGCGAACGCGAGTTTGCGCGAGCTTTCGGAACGAATATTCGAGAAGCTCGCCGTCGCCGAGCGCGGTGAGACGCGCGACGCCGCGAGCCCAGCAGTCTTGCTCGATGACGATGGGCACTTGATGACTCGCATGCGGCTGATTCTCACGCACACTGAAGCCACGTTCGAACGTCGAGCGCAACGTGGGTTGCAACTAGCACTCGAGCTCACCGGCGCAGAAGACGGCTTCGTGCTCTCGGGTGCGGCCGAGGGCGGCCTCGTCGGTCTGGGCGATCGCGCGCCGGCGAGCGAGCTCGTGAGTTGGGCGCAATCGCAACTCGGCGCGAGCGACCTCGAACAAACCGCGGTTGCAGTGCCGGGGCAGACGCTCAGTGAAACCTCGCTGCGGACGTTCGACGAGGTGCAATACTGCGTCATGCCGCTCGGCCCGGTCGCGAACGGTGAGGGATTCGCGGCGGGGCTCGTGCTCGGTTTCCGCGAGATCACTCCGCGCGCGCCGAACGCGGAGGTTCTCGCGATGATCGCCGGGCACTTGCTCGAGACGCAGGCCGGGCCGTGAGCACTCGTCTCGGCGCTCGAATTGGCATGGGGTGCCGGCGCCGTGCCGTTTTTCGTGCGTATCTCGGATCGGCCGCCGGAAGTAAGAGGCGCGCACTATTCAGAGGACCCGCAAAGAAGGCGCCATGGCAAACCCACCTACTCCAGCACTCGAATCGCTCGATCGACTCGTCGGCAGTTGGACGACCGAAGCTACGCACCCCGCGCTACCGGGCGTCGTTGTCCATGGCACTGCGGACGTCGAGTGGCTCGAGGGCAAGCGGTTTATCATCTTCCGTGCCCGTACGGATCATCCCGACTTCCCCGACTCGATCTCGATCCTCGGGTTTACGGAGGCGGATCGTATAGACCCGAAGGCTCCCGCCGAGCCGAGCTCATCACCCTTGAGCATGCACTACTATGACTCGCGCGGCGTGTTCCGCGACTACACCACACACATCGACGATAAGGCATGGCACTGGGAGCGGATCGCCCCAGGCTTTTCGCAACGATTTACCGGCACGTTTGCGGATAACTTCCGAACGATCGACGGACGATCGAAGTTGCGTCGCGACGACGCGGAATGGGCCGATGACTTGAGGATCACGTACCGGCGTCGGGAGTGAGTTACGTGCGTGCGCCGTGGACGTCTCAGGACGTCTACGGACGTCTACGGTGCGTGCTGCATTCTGGCTGCCGATCGATGTTTAGTCGTACGCTATTCAATGCGTTCTGCCTTGGCTACCGCGATCGTGCCCAGCAATCGTGCAGCGAGCCTAACTCCAGATCGAGTTAGACGTGAGCTCCAGCAACTGATCGATGCTGGCGTGCCTGTGCTCCCAGCTGGCACCGCGCGCAAACATCCGCTGCGCTTCGTCGCGCGGTACCCGCCCAGCTTCAAGCTCGAGATGTTTGGTACTCGTTTCTACCTGACGACCGTGCGACAGAACCCCAGCTTGCGGTTCTGCGTTGCGTACCTGGCACAAACTCACTACCGCACTGGCCGCATGCAGATCTATCCGCGCATCTTTTACAAAGATGGCTCGCTGGTCTGGCGCTGCGCATCCCACATCGCCATGGAGGGTACGGGCATTTGGATTGGCAAGGGTGATGTCAGGACTACGTTCCACGACGACGGCGACGAGTACATTCATTCGATGGAGGCCACGACCGACCTGCCGCTCGAGATACAGACGGCCCTGGAAGACCTGGGTAGGAAGGTGCGCAAGGTGAAGCTCGATCGCACTGCACTGTTTCAGCTGCTGCGGTTGGTACCGGACGGCCGCATCGAGCCGTACCGCGATTTCACTGATCCGCGCCGCCGTGCTCAATCGGATCGACGGAGGTTGATCAATGGCGGCCGGCGCGTCGCTTACTTTCGCAAGCCAGGCGATCCGACGTCGCTACGCTTCGTCACCGGCTACGAGCCGGACTTTAGCCGCGGCGTCGTCGAGCACGCGCGCTCTCACAGCAACCTCTACGGTGGAACGATCGAACGCTACCGGGTGTTATCGAAGAACAAGCGCATTCAGTACCTGTTTTTCGCGGGTCCCGAGAACGCGTGGATCGTGCCGCCTCAGGCCATGACCACCGAACTGTCGAGCTTTGGTGTGCGAACCATCGATGTCCCGATCGACGACCACCTGTGCGTTCCCGGCTACGAGTACCACTACTACGTGGATGAAACCGCAGATCCGCCCGAGATGCACAGTCAGATCCCGGCAGGCTTCGTAGGCCGCGTCAACTCTCACGACGAAGCCCGATCCGACGCCTCCCCGTGGATCGAACAGATGCCCGTGATCCGCGAATTTCGACGGCGCCTATGCGGAGCCTGACCTCATCTCGCACCGTCATTTCGATGCCTATCCCCCGCTGCAAAGTGGGCAAGTTGGTCTGATAG
>Ga0193752_1001622_pt1 | contig 18413 bp, 13 predicted proteins | sample H1c1metaG_FD_144924 | JGI IMG/M metagenome (GOLD analysis project Ga0193752, IMG submission 144924) | Soil microbial communities from a riparian zone of the East river system, Colorado, United States - H1c1 | ecosystem: Environmental > Terrestrial > Soil > Riparian zone | place: USA: East River...
CGGAAGCGTTTTCAACGATCACCACGGGACGCGACGCTGGCACGCCGTTGGCGAGGAGCGCAGCGCTGACCGTTTGTGCTTGGCCTGCAGCCATGTAAAGCACCGCGGTGTCGGCTGCTGCGGCCGCTTTTGCCCAGGTGTTTTCGCGGCTGCCTTCCGCTTCGCGCGGCGTAGCGAACACCACGCTGCGTGCGAGTGCGCGGCGCGTGAGCGAGCATTGCAAATCGGCGCTGGCGGCAAAAGCAGCACTCACACCCGGCACGATTTCGAGCGTGATACCCGCTGCAATCAGCGCATCGATTTCTTCCTGTGCGCGGCCGAACAGCATCGGGTCGCCGCCTTTGAGACGTACTACGATTTGATGCTTTTTCGCGGCGTCGATCAACTGTTTGTTGATAAAACGCTGTGCGGTGGAACGTTTGCCGCTGCGTTTGCCTACCGCAATCTTGATCGCTCGCTCAGCCAACGCCAGGGTGCCGGGATGAACCAGCGCATCGTGAAACACGATATCGGCACGTTCGAGCAGACGCGCGGCGCGCAGCGTCAGCAAATCCGGCGCGCCGGGGCCTGCACCAACGAGATAGACGTTCCCGCTCATTTTTTTACCTGAACGTTACCAAGGGCTCAGCGTATTTACAGCCGTCTTGCTTTCAGCGCGGACCGTACCCAGCCGTACGCCATCGTCGATGGCAGGCTGATACGGCGCACTGAAATCGCTGAACGCGGTAAGCGCAACCTGCGCATCCTGATCGGCGCGCAACGCGAAGGCATCAAAGCCGCAGCGTGTCATATAGAACAACTGGTCGCGCAGCACATCGCCCACTGCGCGCAACTCGCCTTTCCATCCCAGCCGCCTTAGCACGCGCGCGATCGAATAGCCGCGTCCATCGGTGAACTTTGGAAAACGCACGGCTATCAGCGCGAGCTTGTCGAAATCGGACGCGAGCGAGCGCGGGTCGTCGGTGTTATCGAGCAAAACGCCGTTACGCCCCGAGCGTTGGTTCAGTAGCGCGCGTTGCTCGTTCCAGATCGCAAACGGCATGATCCAGTCGCCTGTCACGGGCAGGTCGGGTAAACCGCCCTCTGCGCTAGGCTCCAGCTGTTGCCAGCCGTCGGGGACGATGCGTTTGTTTTTTATCAGAGTCGCCATAGATATGCCTTTTGAAAGGTTCAACACCCAGTCGCTGCACCGCGTCGATAAAGCGTTCTTCGGGTGAGTCGCGCTGTTCGAGGTAATACTCAATCAGTTTTTCGATCACGTCGGGCACGTCGGCACGGGCGAACGAAGGACCGATCACTTTGCCCAGAGATGCGTTGTTGCCCTGCGCACCGCCAATGGAAATCTGATACCACTCTTCGCCGCCTTTATCGACGCCGAGAATGCCGATGTGGCCGACGTGATGGTGGCCGCAGGAGTTCATGCAACCGGAAATATTCAGATCGAGATCGCCGATGTCATGCACGTAATCAAGATTCTGAAAGCGCTCGTCAATCGCCAGCGCCACCGGTATCGAAGCGGCATTCGCCAATGAGCAAAAATCGCCGCCGGGGCAGGCTATGATGTTGGTGATAAGCCCGATGTTCGGCGTCGCCAAACCCAGCGCTTTGACCTCACGCCACAACGCATGCAATTCGCGTTGCTCGACATCGGGCAGCACCAGATTTTGCTCATGGGTCACACGCAGCTCGCCAAAACTGTAGCGATCCGCTAACTCGGCGATGGCTTCGAGTTGCGCGTCGGTGACATCGCCCGGCGGCACACCGGGACGCTTAAGGGAAAGCGTCACCGCGGCATAACCGGGCGCTTTATGCGCATGCACGTTGCGGCCATGCCAGCGCGCAAACGCGGGCTCGGCATCGAGAAAGGTCTTGAGCTCGGAATCCACTTTCGGCAATGTGCGATATGCGGGCTGTGTAAAGCGCGACGCGATGCCGTCGACGATTTCTTTGGTCAAGGTGCCGGGGCCGTCTACGAGACTGGCCCACTCGGCTTCAACCTCGTCGCGATACACCGCGAGCGTACGCTCTTTCACCAGGATCTTGATGCGCGCTTTATAGAGATTGTCGCGGCGGCCGTAGCGGTTATAGATGCGAATTATGGCTTCGAGATAAGTAATCAAGTGCTGCCAAGGCAAAAACTCGCGGATCACCTGACCGATGATCGGCGTGCGGCCCATGCCGCCGCCGACGATGACTTTAAATCCGACTTCGCCTTGCTCATTGCGCACGGCTTGCAGGCCGATGTCGTGTAACTGAATAGCGGCACGATCCTGCTCTGCACCCGACACCGCGATCTTGAATTTACGCGGCAAAAACGCGAACTCCGGATGAAACGTGGACCACTGGCGCAACACTTCCGTCCACACCAGCGGGTTGACGATTTCATCGGGCGCTACACCGGCTAGGTGATCGGTGGTGATGTTGCGTATGCAATTGCCGCTGGTTTGAATGGCGTGCATCTCGACTTTGGCGAGATCGGCAAGTATGTCCGGCACCTCGGCGAGCTTGGGCCAGTTGTATTGAATGTTCTGGCGCGTGCTGAAGTGGCCGTAGCCTCGGTCATACTTGCGCGCGATGTGCGCGAACATGCGCACTTGCGCCGACGACAACATGCCGTACGGCACCGCCACACGTAGCATCGGCGCATGCTTCTGAATGTAAAGCCCGTTTTGCAGCCGCAGCGGACGGAAGTCGTCCTCCGCGAGCTGGCCGGCGAGGAAACGCCGGGTTTGATCACGGAACTGTTCAACGCGCTCGGCAACGATTCGCTGGTCTATATCGTCGTAGCGATACATTTCATAACCTTTTGTTTTTAAATATTTTATTAAACATTCAAACCAAGGCGGCCCATATAGGCCGGGTTGCGATAATCGCCGAAGTCTTATATGCTGTAAACGGCTATTTTTGACTTTGTTTATACGTTTTTCATATATATGAGGATGCAAACCTTTAGTTTTTAAAAAATATTAATTAAAATCAAATACTTATAATTTTATGCCGCAAAATTTCTTGACCAAAACACTCGACAGCGGATTTGTAATTTTTTTGTGTCAGCTGCAATAGGAATACTTAACGTGAATCTCCAGCAATTGCGCGCTGTACGCGAAGCCACTCACCAAGGCTTTAACCTGTCTGTGGCCGCTGTGGTGTTGCATACCACTCAGCCAGCAGTAAGCCGTCAGATTCGTGAATTGGAACAGGAGCTTGGCGTAGAACTTTTTACCCGGCGCGGCAAGCGCCTGACTGGCTACACTGCTGCAGGGCGCGAGATTGTGCCTATCGTGGAACGACTGCTACAGGAGCAAGCCAACCTGCGCACCGCCGCCGCCGACTTCCGCCAGCGAGACGCTGGCGAACTGGTAGTAGCGACTACTCACACGCAGGCGCGCTACGCACTGCCGCGCGTAGTAGCGCAGTTCCGGCGTAAGTTTCCGCAGGTGAAACTCGCGTTCCACCAGTCTGAACCGCAACGCATTGTCGATGCGGTACGCAGCGGCGAAGCCGATATCGGCATCGCCACCGAGTCGCTGGCGCGCGCGACCGATCTGCTGAGTTTTCCGTGCTACACATGGAACCATGTAGTGGTGGCGCCCCCCGATCATCCACTGGCAAAAGTGAACCGCCCGACACTCGAAGACCTTGCGCAATATCCGATCGTCACCTACGAAGTCATCTTCACTGGCCGCCCGCACATTGACGAAGCGTTTGCGCGCGCGGGCATACAACCCGACATCGTGTTGACCGCGCTCGATTCCGACGTGATCAAGACCTACGTGCGCGAAGGCCTCGGCATCGGCATCATTGCTGCGATGGCGTTTGACCCGCGCGCCGACAGCGATCTTGTTGCACTTGACGCCGCACATCTGTTCGCTAGCAATATGACGCGCCTGGCGATTCGGCGCGGTGTGGAGCTTCGTTCATATGTATATGATTTTATTGAATTATTTGCACCAACGTTGACGCACGCTACGATCATGCAGGCACTGCGCGCGCAGAAGTCCGGCGACCTCAGCGCCTACAGTATTTGAGCGGTTTGTTGTGACACGCGCTGCGCTGCTTTAACACAGCATGCCACCTGATGCGTGATCGCTGCGGGTATTGGATACTCGCCGGCGAGCGCGCCTTTGATCCATGCGGCCGTCACTGCTGCGTCACGGCTTTCAGGCAACGGCGGATTTTCGGCGGCGCCTGCGTTCCAGGTTTCGACGGATGCGCCGTTCAGCCAGTCGATAGCCGGTTCGCGCCGCGGATGCGCCACCGCCTCGCCTTCCGCGCCACGCAGCAGCAAAGCGTTTGCAGCGTAGCGCGTAAAAAACTCGCGCATGCGCACCACATACTCCGGATGCGTCACACTCACCAGCCGCACTGCCGGTGTGTTAAACGGCTGCAGCATTTTTGCCAGCGTGTGGCCCGAACTGCGCACACCCATCGCGCGGCGCAGCGCCAGCAGGCGAGCGAGCGGTGGTGCGAGCACTTCCAGACTGACAAATGCCAAGCCGCGCTCACGCAGTTGCGATTGCGCTTCGTCGCACGTGATGGCGGCGCCACTGCCCATAGCCACAAGTACCTCGTATGTCGTAACACGGCCGGCGTCTGTGGTTACACCCTGCACTAACACCGGCACACCCGCTCGCGCCACGAGATGCGCGAGCAATGGCGTCAGGTTGGGCAACTGCCGCGCGCCGTTATAGGCGGGAATAACCAGCGGCACAGTGCCTGGCGGTACGGTCAAACGTGGGTAACTGGCCTCACAAGCTTCCAGAAAACCCGCCAGTTCCTCCAGCGACTCGCCCTTGATACGCAGCGCCATCAGCACCGCGCCCAACTGCAAATCGGGAATTTCACCAGCCAGCATGGCAGCGAACAGCGCGCGCGCATCCTCGCGATTCAGATCACGCGCGGTATTCTTGCCACGGCCGATTTCTTTGATGACACGGGTGAGTTCAGTGGCTCGCATAGGTGGATCATCGCATGGTGGGAGCAATACTCATCCTGAAACCGGTATCTTCGCTTCCCTGACCACGCGCTGCCACTTCTCGACATCGCTTTTGATACGGTCGCGGAACTGTTCTGGCGGTCCGCCGGCGGGCTCCATGCCTTCCTGTTCGAACCATTTTTGCATGGCGTCGGTCTTCAGGATGCGCGCGACTTCCCTGTTCCATTGCGCGACGATGTTTTGCGGCAACCCCTTGGGACCCCACACGCCATACCAATGGATGACCTCGTAGCCAGGTACCGTTTCGCCGATAGCAGGCACGTCGGGCAATGCACGTGCGCGCTTGGGCGGCGTGACGCCGATCCCGCGCAGCCGACCCGATTTAATATGCGGAATCGTCGGCACGATGCTGCTGAAGCTGGTGTGCACCTCGGCACTCAACAAGGCGTTCATCACCGGGCCGCTGCCTTTGTACGGTACATGCGCGAGCTTCACTTTGGTTTCCAGCACGAATAATTCACCCGCAAGATGTCCAAGACCGCCGGTGCCGGCCGACCCGTAATTGTATTTCGACGGGTTGGCCCTCGCGTCCGCGATGAACTCCTTGATGCTGCGTATCGGCGATGCAGGGTGCATGGTCGTCACCAGCCCGGTCTCTCCGATCAGGATGATCGGTTGAATGCCGGTCACCGAATCGTACGGTAACTTATGCAACGCAGCGTTGCTGCCATAACTGCCCGAAACGAGTATCAGCGTGTAACCGTCGGGTTGCGCAGCAACCGCCAAACCCGCGCCCAGCGTGCCACCGCCGCCGGGACGATTGTCAACGATGATGGACTGGCCCCACGCCTCATGCAGTTGCGGACCGATGAGCCGCGCCAAAATGTCGGAGCCGCCACCCGGCGCAAACGGCGTCATCAATCGAATCGGCTTGGTGGGGTATTTCTGCTGGGCCTTTACGCCGGTAACGCTGAATATCGAAGCACAGCAAAACACTACAAAACAACGGCGGGCAATCTTGTTCATCTTGCAGCCCCCTCCAGATTCGTTTCAGCCCTCTGCGTCTCGCTAATGGGCTTTATCCCAGTTAGGCCCTTCACCCAGTTCAACCAGCAGCGGCACAGCCAGCGTGGCCACACCATTCATCAGTCCCGGCAACTGCTGCTTGACGATATCACGCTCCGCTTCCGGAACCTCAAGCACCAGTTCGTCGTGCACCTGCATGATGAGCCGCGTGGCGAGCCGTTCTTTCGTGAGCCACTGATCGACTGCGATCATCGCCATCTTGATGAGATCAGCGGCTGTGCCCTGCATGGGTGCGTTGATCGCGGCGCGCTCGGCACCCTGGCGGCGTGCCTGATTTGAACTCTTGATCTCCGGCAGCCACAGGCGGCGGCCGAATACGGTTTCGACATAGCCGTGATTGCGCGCGGCTTCGCGCGTGTCTTTCATGTAGGCGTCAACGCCGGGATAGCGCGCGAAGTAGCGCTCCATGTATTGAGCCGCGGCGCTGCGCTCAAGGCCAAGCTGGCGCGCGAGACCAAACGCCGACATGCCGTAGATCAATCCAAAGTTGATCACCTTGGCATAGCGTCGTTGTTCGCTGCTGACGTCAGTGGGCGTGCCGCCAAAAATTTCGGCGGCAGTGGCGCGATGTATGTCTTCGCCTTCAGCAAAGGCACGCAGCAGATTTTCGTCCTGCGAGATGTGCGCCATGATACGCAGTTCGATCTGCGAGTAATCGGCGGAGATGATCACACAACCTGGCGGCGCGATGAAGGCTTCGCGGATGCGGCGGCCTTCGGCAGTGCGGATGGGTATGTTCTGCAGATTTGGATCGTTGCTCGACAGCCGCCCGGTCACCGCGATCGCCTGCCCATAATTAGTATGCACGCGCCCGGTGTCGGGGTTAATCATGCCGGGTAATTTGTCGCTGTAGGTGGATTTCAATTTCGCCAAACCGCGATATTCGAGTATCAGCTTGGGCAGCGGATGATCCAGCGCCAGTTGTTCCAGCGAATCTTCGTCGGTGGACGGCTGGCCGGTCGGCGTTTTCTTCACCGGCTTCAGACCCTGTTTGTCGAACAGGATTTCCTGTATTTGCTTGGGCGAGCTTAGATTGAACGGCTGCCCCGCTTGCGCATGCGCCTTGGCTTCGATCGCAATCATTTTCGCGCCAAACTCGCCCGACAACTCACCCAGCAATTTCACGTCAAGCAATACGCCGTTGCGCTCCATCGATTGCAACACCTGCATCACCGGCAGTTCGATGTCGCGATAAATGCGCAACAGTTTTTCATCGGCCGCCACTTGCGGATACAGCGCTTCATGCAGGCGCAAGGTGATATCCGCGTCTTCGGCCGCGTAATCGGTGGCGCGCTCAATCGACACCTGCTCAAAACCGATGCGCGATGCGCCCTTACCGGTCACTTCATCGTAAGTTATTGTTTTTATTGATAAATGTCTGACGGCAAGATCATCCATGTCGTGCGGCTTGTGACTCTCCAGCACGTACGATTGCAGCAGCGTGTCGTGCGCCGCGCCGCGTAACGCAACGCCGTGGTTGGCGAACACATGTGTGTCGTATTTCAGATGCTGTCCGAGCTTGGGCGCGTGCGCGTCTTCGAGCCACGGTTTTAGTTTCGCCAGCACCTGATCCGGCGCGAGTTGATCGCCCGCACCCGGATACTGATGTCCCACAGGAATGTATGCCGCATGACCCGCTTCCGAACAAAGCGATATGCCGACCAGCCGCGCCTTGAACGGATCAAGGCTGGTGGTTTCCGTATCCACCGCAGTGAGCTTTGCGCTGCGAATTTTTGTGAGCCATGCATCCAATTGCGCGCCGGTACTGACCGTCTCGTAACGCTTTTCTACCGGCGATTGCGGCATGGCGACTTCAGGTTGCGGCGCAGATACATCGGCTTGCGCAACCTCGGTGCTCTGTGCTTCAACGGCCTGTAATTCCTTGCGCCAGGACTTGAAATCGAAACGCTCGAAAAGCGTGTCCAGCTTTTGCGCATCCTGCGGACGCAGCCCCAAATCATTCAGCTTGACCGACAACGCAACATCGCATTTGATCGTCAACAGTCCGCGCGCCGTGGGCAGCCAATCCAGTGCCTTGCGCAAGTTATCCCCCACCACACCGCCGATCTCGCCAGCGTGAGCCACCACATTGTCCAGCGTGCCGTATTGCGTGAGCCACTTCACCGCCGTCTTCGGCCCGACCTTGGCGACGCCGGGCACGTTGTCCACGGTGTCACCGATCAGCGTTAGATAATCGATGATGCGCTCGGGTTTGACACCAAATTTCTGTTCGACGCCGGCTTCGTCAAGATTTTCGTTAGTCATGGTGTTGACCAGCGTGATTTGCGGCGACACCAGTTGCGTGATGTCTTTATCGCCCGTCGAAATCACCACGCGCATGCCGGCGCGCTCGGCGTCGCGCGCCAGCGTGCCGATCACATCATCGGCCTCTACACCATCGACAATCAGCAGGGGCCAACCCATGGCAGCAATCGCCTCGTGCAGCGGTGCAATCTGGCGCGACAAATCATCGGGCATCGGCGGACGATTGGCTTTGTACGCGGCGTAGACATCGTCGCGAAAGGTTTTACCCTTGGCATCGAATACGCAGGCGCTCAGCGCCGACGGATAATCCTTGTGCAAGCGGCGCAGCATGTTGAGCACGCCGTAAATCGCGCCGGTGGGTTCGCCACGTTTGTTACGCAAATCCGACTGCGTCATGGCGTGAAACGCACGATACAGATACGACGAGCCATCCACTAACAGCAGGGTTTTCATGATTAATCCGGAGCACAGCTTGATTTCGTAGGACGCCGCCTACGTCAAAACGGATGTCAGCGCCGCTTTCAAATTACCAGCGATAAGCAGATAATTGAAATTAAAAGGAGCATACCTTATGCGTGCCTCTATCGCCAGATTCATGTCAATCGTCAGACTCGTAGTCATCCCCAGATGGGCGAATGTCGCGGCCGTGCTTGTCGGCGTTACGCTACTCTCAGTCGCCAGCACGCCCACGCTGGCGCAGACGCGCACGCGTCCACCCAATCTGCAGCCGGTGCCGGAACCGCCGCCACCGCCCAAGGGATTTGAACTCGATAGCGCGCAGGAACCGCAAGTGACCATCGTCAAGCGCGGCACAGAAACGGTTGAAGAGTACCGCCTGGGCGGCAGACTTTATATGATGAAGGTCACGCCGGCGGGTGGCGGCACGCCTTATTATTTGGTCGATAACACGGGTGACGGCTCGTTTGCCCGTCAGAATAGTCATGACACCGGCCTGCGCCCGCCCATGTGGTTGATCCACAGCTTCTGATTTTCGGCAACTGATCCTTCGCTGGCGTGGCGCGCGGGCTTGTACGCCCGGCGTCAAACGCGGTACGCTAGCGCAATGTCAGTCTTTACCACCGTTACGCCGGATCAACTCGAAGTCTGGCTGAGAAACTATGACCTCGGCACGCTCACCGAATTAAAGGGTATCGCCGCCGGCATCGAAAACACCAATTATTTTGTCGGCACGACGCGCGGCCGCTACGTGCTGACGTTGTTCGAGAAGCTCTCCGCGCGCGAGCTGCCGTATTACCTGAACCTGATGGCGCACCTCGCGCAACACGGCGTGCCCTGTCCTGCGCCCATCGCCGATCGCAGCGACAATTATCTCGGCGAACTCAATGCCAAACCGGCCAGTCTGGTGACGCGGCTTGCGGGCCGGGACATCGTGAATCCCTCACCCACCGATTGTGCCAAAGTCGGCGCCGTCCTCGCGCGCCTGCACGTCGCCGGACTTAGTTATCGCAAACACATGGACAACCCGCGCGGACCCGCCTGGTGGAGCGCAGCCGCACCCCTGCTGCTGCCTTTTCTCAATGCGCAGGATGCCGCGATGTTGCGCGACGAAGTGCAGCGATCTTCCGTGCGCGACACCAAGGTGCTCCCGTGCGGCGCGATACACGCGGATTTGTTTCGCGACAACATTCTGTTCGATCACGGCGAAGTGGCCGGCGTCATCGACTTCTACTTCGCGTGCAGCGACGCACTACTCTATGATGTCGCGATCGCCGTCAACGACTGGTGCAACCAGCCCGACAGCCGCCTGGACCTGGCACGCACCGCGTCGCTATTGGCGGCGTATCACGCCGTGCGCCCCTTCACCGCAGACGAGCGCGGTGCATGGACGGCCATGCTGCGCACGGGTGCGCTGCGCTTTTGGGTGTCGCGGCTTTATGATTTTCATTTGCCGCGCCCCGGCGAACTCACCCACGCCAAGGATCCGGCGCATTTTCAGCGCTTGTTGCACTCACACATTGCGTATCAGCACGAACTGCCGATGCTTCCGTGATACGCTCCTCCAATGAGTTGTTTTTCTGTGTGGCTTATAATGCGGGCACACGGCCACAACGGGCGTGAATCCGGAAAAGATCATGGTGCAAGTTCGTTCAGTTGCGGCAGCAAGGGGCTGGCGATGGATCGCCGAAAGCTTTGCGCTGTTTCAAAAAAGCCCATTGATGTGGCTAATGATCACATTGGGCTTGTTCATTGCGTTCAAGCTCATCGTGCTGATTCCGTTTATCGGTGTGGCCGCGATACTGCTGATGCCCATACTGCTGGTGGGTCTGATGGAAGGCTGCCGCGCGCTCGATTTTGGGCAGGAACTGAAGCCCACTTATCTGCTCAGCGGGTTCACCCGCAACACCGCCGCATTGGCAACGCTCGGCGCGATCTACCTTGCCGGTAATCTGCTGATTATTCTGGTTATAACCATGCTTGGCGGGGACTCGCTGATGCAGGTGCTCAAATTTACTTCTGAGCAGAAAGTGACGTCGGAAAATATCCACCTGATACGGGAAGCGATTTCAACAGCGACATTCGCCGTGCTGGTGGGCTGGCTGCTCTCCGTACCGCTCGTCATGGCGTGCTGGTTCAGCCCGCTGCTGATCTATTTGCATGATATGAAGATTTTCACCGCGATGGGGGTCAGCCTTAAAGCGTGCCTGCAAAACATGATGCCGTTTCTGGTCTATGGCGCGATATTATTTTTGGCGCTAATGCTCGTAACACCGGTGAGCCTGGCCACGCGTATCCTCGACCTCGGCATGTGGTTGCTTGCGCCGCTGGTCATTCCTTCGATTTATACCAGCTACAAGGATATTTTCCCGGCGACCGACGCGGCGCCGGCACCGGGCGCATCGGCATAGGCGCTGCTCACGCCGGTCGAGTCATACCGGCGTAAGTTTGGCGTAATCCAGCATCAGCCACTTCAGGCCATCGCTGCGGAAATTCACCTGCACGCGCGCTTCCGCGCCGCGCCCTTCCGCGCTTACGATCACGCCGGTACCGAACTTGGCATGGATCACGCTCTGGCCGATGCGCCACGGGATGCCTGTTGCTATGTCCACGCTGAGCGGCGTAACGGCGTTGCCGCGCGCCCTCGCTTCCTGATAGCGCGGACGCGCATTGATGCGCCGCAACAGCGCCTCGGGTATTTCGTGAAAAAAACGCGAAGCGACGTTGTAGCGCGTTTGCCCATGCAGCATGCGACTTTGCGCGAGCGACAAATACAGCCGCCGGCGCGCGCGCGTGAGTGCTACATACATCAGCCGCCGCTCTTCTTCAAGACCGTCGGGTTCCATGATACTGTTTTCGTGCGGGAACAGACCTTCCTCCATGCCGCTGATAAACACAGCGTGAAATTCCAGGCCTTTCGCCGAGTGCACGGTCATTAACTGCAAAGCCTCCGCGCCGGCTTCGGCCTGATGGTCTCCCGCTTCTAGCGCGGCATGGGCCAGGAACGACGCTAGAACATCATCCGTTCTAGGCGATGTTTCGTAATCGGCACTGGTTTGCATCGCCACCGGTGCATCCACCTGCACCTCGGGAATATCACCGACCAGCCACACATCGTTTTCCGTCACAAAGGCGGCGGCTGCATTCACCAGTTCGGAAAGATTTTCCAGCCGGTCCGCGCCTTCTTTTTCGTTTTGATAATAGCCACGCAACCCGCTGTGCTCGATCATGTGCTCGATGATTTCCGGCAACGGCAGGCCCTGCGTGGCCGCGCGCATTTTTTCAATCAACGTGACAAATGCACCGATGCTGGACGCGGCCTTGCCCGACAAGGTATTGAGACAGGCAGCGGCCCACAGGCTGATGCCCCGCTCGCTGGCAACCGTTTGCACTTGCTCGATGCTGCGCGCGCCGATGCCGCGCGTGGGGAAATTGATCACCCGCAACAGCGCGCCGTCATCGTCTGATTGCGCCATCAAACGTAAATACGCCAGCGCGTGCTTGATCTCCTGACGCTCGAAAAAACGCAGCCCGCCATAGACACGGTACGATACCGACGCATTGAACAACGCGTGCTCCAGCACGCGCGACTGTGCATTGGAACGGTACAACACGGCCATGTCGCCCAGCCCTACACCTTCGTTGCGCAAGGCCTTCACTTCTTCGACAACGAATGCCGCCTCCTCGAGATCAGTCGCGGCTTCGTACACCCGCAACGGTTCGCCTTTGCCCTCGGACGTCCACAGATTCTTGCCCAGCCGGTGCTGGTTGTGCCCGATCAGCGCGTTGGCTGCATCGAGGATATTGCCGTGCGAACGATAATTCTGTTCGAGCTTGATGACCTTTTCGACGTGGAAATCGCGCTCGAAGTGACGCATATTTTCCGTGGTGGCGCCGCGAAAACCGTAGATGCTTTGATCGTCGTCGCCCACCGCGAACATGCAACTCTGCCTGCCACTGAGGAGCTTTAACCACTGATACTGCAGGCGGTTGGTATCCTGAAACTCATCCACCAGCAGATGCCTGAAACGATCCTGATAGTGCTCGCGCAACGGATCGTTGCGCGTGAGCATCTCGCACGAACGCAGCAGCAATTCGGCGAAATCGACCACGCCTTCGCGCTGGCATTGTGTGTCGTAGGCCGCGTAAATCTCGGTCATGCGGCGGGTGAATTCGTCGTGGGGCTCGACCGCTTTCGCGCGCTTGCCTTCGTCTTTTGCGGCGTTGATAAACCACTGCGCCTGCCGCGGCGGATAACGTTCATCGTCGATGTTCATCTGTTTCATCAGGCGTTTCACCAGCGCCAGTTGATCCTGAACGTCGAGTATCTGGAATAACTGCGGCAGCCCCGCTTCGCGGTAATGTGCGCGCAGCATGCGATTGCACAGCCCGTGAAAGGTGCCCACCCACATGCCGCGCGTGTTGATCGGCAGCATCGCCGAGATACGCAACAGCATCTCTTTGGCCGCCTTATTGGTAAAGGTCACACCCAGCAGCCCCTGCGGGCTCGCTTGTCCGGTCTGGATCAGCCATGCGATACGCGTGGTCAGCACGCGCGTTTTGCCGCTGCCGGCGCCGGCGAGTATCAGCGCCGACCCGGAAAACGCCTGTCTCGCAATCGGGCCAGCGGGCAGCGTGACCGCTTCGAGCTGCGGTTCATTAAGTCCGGAAAGAAAAGCGGGAGTCATCAAGCGCCACTGAAAAATTGCGTTTGATTATACGTGATCGCATCCATACAACCGCAGGTATAATTCCGGCAACTTCTCCGCTCAGAAAATCACCGCACCATGCAGCAAAAATACAATCCGTCGACGATAGAACGCGACGCTCAGGCTCATTGGGAAAACACACAGGCGTTTCTCGCGCGTGAAATCCCCGGCAAGCCCAAGTACTACTGCCTGTCGATGTTTCCATATCCGTCGGGCAAGCTGCACATGGGTCATGTGCGCAATTACACCATCGGCGATGTGCTGACGCGTTATCACCGCATGAAGGGTTATAACGTAATGCAGCCGATGGGCTGGGACGCGTTTGGGCTGCCCGCCGAAAACGCGGCCATGGCCAACGGCGTGCCACCGGCGAAGTGGACCTACGACAACATCGCGTACATGAAAAAGCAGTTGAAGTCGTTGGGTTTCGCCATCGACTGGAGCCGCGAACTCGCCACCTGCACGCCTGAGTATTACCGCTGGAACCAGTGGCTGTTCCTGCGCATGCTCGAAAAAGGCATCGCCTACAAAAAAACGCAGGTTGTTAATTGGGATCCGGTCGATCAGACCGTGCTCGCCAACGAACAGGTGATCGACGGGCGCGGCTGGCGCACCGGTACGCTGGTTGAAAAACGCGAAATTCCCGGCTACTACCTCGCGATTACCAAGCACGCCGACGAGTTGCTCGCCGCACTCGACAAGCTACCGGACTGGCCCGAGCGCGTGCGCACCATGCAGGCGAACTGGATCGGAAAATCGTATGGCGTGCGTTTCGCGTTTCCATACACGCTCGACGGCAAAGCAGAAAAGCTGTGGGTGTTTACCACCCGCGCCGACACCATCATGGGCGTTACCTTCGTTGCCGTTGCTGCCGAGCATCCGCTAGCCTCGTATGCTGCAAAAAGCAATCCCAAGCTCGCTACCTTTGTCGATGAATGCAAGCGCGGCAGCGTGATGGAAGCCGACATGGCGACCATGGAAAAGAAAGGCATGCCGACGGCTATTTTTGTCGAGCACCCGCTGACCGGCGAGAAAATCGAAGTGTGGATCGGCAACTATGTGTTGATGAGCTATGGCGAAGGTGCAGTGATGGCGGTGCCGGCGCATGACGAGCGGGATTTTCATTTTGCCAATCAGTATGGATTACCGATCAAACAAGTAGTGAATGCGCAACCTACTGATAGGGCCTACAGAAACGAAACCGCAGATACGAGGCGAAATCGTGAGCGCGACCCTTCTGAGGGTGAATTTGACGTAAGTTTTGCTGAAGCAACCAGCGTATTCACGATTGATAGTTGGCGAGAGTGGTACGCAAGTAAAGAAGGGGTGTGCATTAACTCAGGTAAATACGATAACCTCGATTACACACAGGCAGTAGACGCCATTGCTGCTGATTTAGAAGCTAAGGGCTTGGGCGAAAAGCAGGTGCTCTACCGCCTGCGCGACTGGGGCATCTCGCGCCAGCGCTATTGGGGCACGCCGATACCGTTGATTTATTGCGATACCTGCGGTGATGTGCCGGTGCCGGACAAGGATCTACCGGTGATGCTGCCCGAAGACTGCGTACCCGACGGTTCCGGCAACCCGCTAGCGAAGCGCGCCGATTTTATCAACGTTGCCTGCCCGAAATGCGGCAAGCCTGCGCGGCGCGAAACCGACACCATGGATACGTTCGTCGATTCGTCGTGGTACTACACGCGTTACGCCTGCGCCGATCAAAAAGACAGCATGATCGATGATCGCGTGAATTACTGGCTGCCGGTCGATCAGTACATCGGCGGCATCGAGCACGCGATTCTGCACCTGCTGTATTCACGCTTCTGGACCAAGGTCATGCGCGATCTGGGACTGGTGAAAATGGACGAGCCGTTCTCGCGCCTGCTGACACAAGGCATGGTGCTGAACGAGATTTTTTTGCGCAAGCCGGAAACCGGCCGCATCACTTACTACAATCCGCTGGATGTCGACATCCAGACTGACGACAAAGGCAACCGCACCGGCGCCGTATTACGCAGTGACGGGCAGCCGGTCGAATCCGACGGCATCGGCACCATGTCGAAATCGAAGAACAACGGCGTCGATCCGCAAGCGTTGATCGAAGAATACGGCGCCGATATCGCGCGATTCTTCATGATGTTCGCGTCGCCGCCGGAGCAAACGCTCGAATGGTCGGACAGCGGTGTCGATGGGTCTGCGCGTTTCCTGCGGCGTGTGTGGGCATGCGCTTATGAATACCAAAGTGAAATCACAATCGGCAAACGACATGTAAACGGTCTTTCAGCGCTTGATTGGTCGAAAATTCCAATCGAGCAGAAGGAGTGGCGGCGGGAAATTCATGCAGTATTGAAGCAAGCGAACTATGACATAGGGCGGCATCAGTTCAATACCGTTGCGTCCGCTTGCATGAAACTCTTAAACATCCTTGAAAAAATCCCCTCCGGCTTCATAGCCGGCTACGAACACGATGGGCTTGAAACAGGTACCGCCAATGTGGCCACTATGGCAGAGGGATTTTCAATACTTTTGAGATTGATGTCTCCGATAACACCACACATCAGCCACCAACTGTGGCGCGATTTAGGCTACGGCGAAGACATCCTCGCCGCACCGTGGCCTGAACCGGACGAAGCCGCGCTGGTGCAGGATGAAATCGAAATGGTGGTGCAGGTCAACGGCAAAAAACGCGGCAGCGTGCGCGTGCCGCGTGAAGCCGATAACAAAACCGTAGAAGCGATCACCCTCGCCGACGCAGAAATCACGCGCGCCATTGGCGGCAAGGCGGTGAATAAGATCGTGGTGGTGCCTGGCCGGCTGGTCAATGTGGTTATATAAAATATTGTTTAAAATCAAATACTTACATCATGTCACGCGTTTCGCGTTCCTGTCACTTAGAATGACCCTCATGATGCGTAATCTCTTAATGGCTGTCGCTACTGCGGTGTTGTTATCCGCGTGCGGATTTCAGTTGCGCGGTGCAGCCAACCTGCCTTACGACACGCTGCATGTCGCTACGCCGAAAACGTCGGCATTCGCTGTCGAATTCCGGCGCGCGATTACCACGGGCAGTCAGACGCGGCTTGTGGATAACCCGAAAGAAGCGCAGGCCACGCTGCAGCTCATTAATGAAACGCGTGAAAAAGTGATTCTGTCGTTGTCCGGCGGCGGACGCGTGCGCGAATATCAATTACGTTACCGCATCGTCTACCGTTTGGTGAACAAGGACAACCAGCAATTGCGTCCGGCCACGCAGATCGCGCTGCAGCGGGATATTTCGTATAACGATACCGACACGCTGGCAAAAGAATCCGAAGAGGCGCTGCTTTACCGTGACATGCAAAGCGACGCCGTCAGCCAGTTGCTGCGCCAGTTGCAAACGACGCGCGCCGGCGGGTAAGTGCATCGGTGCGCATCAACTCGGAACAGCTCGCATCACAACTCACGCGTGAGTTAAAACCGCTCTATACCGTGTTCGGTGACGAACCGCTGCTCGCCCTGGAAGCGACCGACCGCATTCGCCTCAAGGCCCGCGCAGCGGGCTATGTCGAGGGCGAAATCCTCACCGTCGATTCCAGCTTCAAATGGGCGCAACTGGCGATGGCGGCGAATTCGCAATCCTTGTTCGCCGCACGCAAATTGCTGGAACTGCGCATTCCCGGCGGCAAGCCCGGCACCGAAGGCGCGGAAACCCTGCGCGGTTTTTGCGCGGCGCTGCCCGCCGACACGGTAACGCTGGTGTACCTGCCTGAAATCGATTGGCGCGCGCAAAAAGCCGCCTGGTTCGAAGCGCTCGATCACGCCGGCGTCACCGTCGAAGCGAAAGCCGTGCTGCGCAAAGCGCTGCCGCAATGGCTGGCGGGCCGCCTCAAGGCGCAGGGGCAGGATGCCGACGTGGAAGCGCTCGCCTTCATCGCCGACCGCGTCGAAGGTAATCTGATGGCTGCGTTTCAGGAAGTGCAAAAGCTCGCCCTGTTGTTTCCCCAAGGACCGATCAGCTTCGAACAGGTGCGCGACGCTGTGCTCGACGTGGCGCGTTATGACGTGTTCAACCTCGGCGAAGCCATGATCGAGGGCGATGCCGTGCGCCTTGCGCGCATGCTCGACGGACTCAAAGGAGAAGGCGCCGCGCCACCGATGGCGCTGTGGTCGCTCAGCGAGGAAATCCGCGCCATCGGTAAATTGCTGGCAGGCGCCGAGTCGGGCCGTCCGCTCAACACGCTGTGGCGCGAAGCGCGGGTATGGGGCGCCGCGCATCAAACCGGCATGCAGCAAAATCTGCGGCGCTTCAACGCCACGCAAGTCACACAGGCGTTGCGCCACGCTGCCGCCATTGACCGCATGGTGAAGGGTCTGGCCAAGGGTGACGTGTGGGACGAATTGCTGCAGCTCGCCTTGCGCTTCGCACGGGGGAATGCCGGTGTCGCGCGGCAGGCCTTCGCACGCGGTAATATTGCACATCCCGCGCTGTTTTGACGCACGCAAGGCTTTGATAAACGGGGTAAAATCTTCCGATGGACGTGCAAACTTACATGCATGGCATAGGCCGGCAGGCGCGCGCCGCTGCGCGGCTGATGGCCAAAGCCGACACCGCTACCAAAAACAAAGCACTGACGGTGATGGCGCAGGTGATCGAGCGCGGTGCGCAGGCGCTGATCGATGCCAACGCACGCGATGTGACTGAAGCACGTCACAAGAAACTCGACGACGCGGCCATTGATCGTCTGATTCTCACGCCCAAGACTATCGCCGCGATGGCGGACGGTCTCGTGCAGATTGCCAAGTTGTCCGATCCGGTCGGTGAAATCAGCGGCCTCAAATACCGTCCGTCGGGCATCCAGGTCGGACAAATGCGCGTGCCGCTGGGCGTGGTCGGCATCATTTACGAATCGCGCCCCAACGTCACGGCGGATGCCGCCGGGCTGTGCCTGAAATCCGGCAACGCGGCGATTCTGCGCGGCGGCTCG
>Ga0193752_1001623_pt1 | contig 18408 bp, 14 predicted proteins | sample H1c1metaG_FD_144924 | JGI IMG/M metagenome (GOLD analysis project Ga0193752, IMG submission 144924) | Soil microbial communities from a riparian zone of the East river system, Colorado, United States - H1c1 | ecosystem: Environmental > Terrestrial > Soil > Riparian zone | place: USA: East River...
GAGCTCCATGCAGATTCACGTGAATCTGCATGGAGCTCATCCCGAAGCGCGAGAGGCGCAGCGGCTAACTGAAGGCGGCAGCCAATAGACCCAGGGCGCGCTCTGGTCAAGCGGCCCCCCGGCGCACAATAGGGTTGAAAGCGCGCGCGGAATTCGACAATTTGCGCCGACGCGGAAGCGTAGAAGAGATTTGGATGAGTGAAGTAACTTCGAGCCCCTTTCTGATACTCACGGCGATCTGCGACGCGGCCGCGCGACCCGCAGCGATCACGCTCGGGCACGGCGACGCGATGGAACGCGCGCTGAAGGCGTCCGAAGACCATCAAACGCAGGGGCTCGACCTGGTCGAGCTGCCGATTGCGCCCGCTGCGTTCGCGGCGCTGCGTAAGCATCTGGGGTTTCCTGACGACACTGTCACCCTCTACGACTTGTTCCCGCTCTCCGCCCAGCTGCGCGAGGAGTACCGCAAGATCGCAGGCCAGTTCCTCGCCGCCGAAGCGCTGTGGACCCTCGAAGAGCAGGGCTTGCTGTCGGGCGTGCCGTTTACGGTGAACTTCGATTTGCCGCGCGGCTGGGACAAAGACCCGAAGAAGGTTCACGCCCGCTTGGTGGAGGAGCACGCGCTCGACCTCGGCGACGGGGCGGTGCAGGTGTTCAAAGACATCAAGACCGCCTGGGACGCTTCGTCTGCCGCAGCGGAGTGACGCCAGTTCGGCTCGCCAGCGGCGCGAGCATCGGTGCCGCGGTGACAGCCCCGAGCGGCCGCAGTAGCTTTCGCGCGGACACGTAGTCGGTTCCCGCGGCCGCAAAGCGCCAGAGAGCCGCTTGGTGCTCGGGTGTCGCGTAGCCGATACCGACGCGTGGCGCGATCAAGATACCGCTCGGTGGTTCGGCGGCGACCACGCGCAAGCCGCGTGGTTTGAACAGCGCCTTGCCGGAGTAGCTGGTATCGAGCCCGAGCGCAGCGCCCACTTTACCTGGGCCGGTAAGTGCGGCTGGCCCGCGAATCGCGCCGCGACGGGCCGCGATCACCTCGGCACCCGAGACTGGCTCGCAGGCGCGAACCAACACTGCAGCGCCTTCATCGTGCACATTCGTCACGATGTTCAGCATGTGGTGCATGCCGTAGCAGAGATATACGTAAGCGTGTCCGGCGGGACCCCACATCGGTGCGTTGCGTGCAGTACGCCCGAAGCGGCAGTGACTCGCAGTGTCGTGGGGGTGGCAGTACGCCTCGACTTCGGTGATTCGCAGGATTACGTCGTCGTGGCAGATGAGCTTGCCGAGCAACTCTTCGGCGACCACGAGCGCGTCTCGCGCGTAGAACGATTGTGGAAGCACAGCCGGCATTGGTGGACTAAACCTAGCGATATCACAGAGATTCCAGCCTGCGCCAGCGGCAGCTTTTTTGGGTCTATACTGAGTTGAGCGATGGTTGGGGACACCTTTTCTTCGAAAGACGTCGGCGCGCTGATTCGAGCGGCGCAGCGTCTCTCCGTCGCACGCGACCTCGACAGTGTGATCGAGACCGTTCGCGGCACGGCGCGAGCGCTCGTTGAAGCGGACGGCGCAGCGTTCGTGCTGCGCGAAGGCGATCAGGTGTTCTACGCGGGCGAGGACGCGATCTCGCCGCTGTGGGTCGGCCGCCGTTTCCCGGCGACCGCGTGCATCTCCGGCTGGTCGATGCTGCACAGAGAGAGCGTGACGATCGAGGACATCTATGCCGACCCGCGGATCCCGCACGACGTGTATCGGCCGACGTTCGTTCGCAGCTTGGCGATCGTGCCGGTCAATCGCGAGGCGCCGATCGCGGCGATCGGTGTGTACTGGGCCAACCACCACGTCACGACTCAGCGCGAGCTCGAGTTGCTTCAAGCGCTCGCTGACGCGACTGCCACTGCGGTCGCAAACTCGGAGCTGTATCGCGGCCTCGTCGCGACACGCACTGAGCTCGAGCATGCGAGCACCCGCTTGCGGCTCGCGCTCGACGCCGGTGCGATCGGGACCTGGGACTACGACCTCGCGGTTGGTGCGTTGACGTGGGACACGAAGTGCCGGGAGTTGTTCGGCGTCACGCCGGAGACGCTGATCGACTACGAGCTGTTCCTCGACTGCTTGCACCCCGACGATCGGCCGCGCGTGGATGCTGCGATTCGAGCGGCGCTCGGTCGCGGCAGCACGGGACACTATCTCGCCGAGTATCGTACACGCCCTGTAGCTGGCAGCGGCGCGCGTTGGGTGGAAGCGCGCGGGGGCGTGCAGTTCGACGCGAGCGGTGCCCCGCGAAGGTTCATCGGCACGGTGCGCGACATCTCGGAACAGAAGCTCGCGGAAGCCGAGAAGGCCGAGCTCTTGCGCCAGGCCAACGCTGCGAACACGGCGAAAGACGAATTTTTAGCGATGCTCGGGCACGAGCTGCGCAACCCCCTCGCCCCGATCGTGACTGCGGTGGAGCTGCTGAAGCTGAACGGCCACGAAGCGACGCGCGAAGTCGCCACGATCGACCGGCAGAGTCAGCACCTGATTCGGCTCGTGGACGACCTACTCGACATCGCACGCGTCACGCGCGGCAAGCTCGACTTGAAGCGGCGCCGCTGTGAGCTGCAGGCGATCGTGGCGAAAGCGATCGAGATCGCAGCCCCGCTCATCGAACGCCAGCGTCACACGGTCGACGTGTCGGTCGAGCGAAACATCTTTCTCGACGGCGATGAGTTTCGCCTAGCGCAGCTGCTCGCGAACCTGCTCACGAATGCGGCGAAGTACACGCCGGCTTCGGGGCAGATCCACATCGAAGCGAAGACGTGCGGCCCCGTCGTCGAACTTTCCGTACGCGATAACGGGTGCGGGATTCCGGCGGAGCTCTTGCCGCGGCTGTTCGCCCCGTTCGTGCAGGCGGGTCAGAGCAGCGAGCGCTCGCAAGGTGGCTTGGGGTTGGGGCTCGCGCTCGCGCGCAGCTTGGCGGAGCTGCACGGCGGAACGATCGCAGCCTCGAGTCCGGGCGTGGATCGAGGCAGCACATTCACGGTGAGCTTGCCGGTTGCAACACTGCAGTCGGATCGGCCGAGCATTCTGCCGGACGTGATCCTGGATGCGAAGCGTGGCACCCCGATTCGTATCTTGGTCGTGGATGACAACGAGGACGCAGCTGAGTTGTTGGCGGTATCGCTGCGCAAGCAAGGCCATCACGCGAGCGTCGCGCTCGATCCGGTGGATGCGCTCGAGTCGGTGCGCCGCTCGATCCCGGACGTCGCGTTCATGGACATCGGGTTGCCCGTGATGGACGGGTACGAGCTCGCGGAGCATCTGCGTAAAGAGCTGGGTGCGCGCTGTCCGGTGATGATCGCAGTCACGGGCTACGGCCAGCAGCAGGACAGGTTGCGAAGCAAAGAAGCAGGTTTTGCGCTGCACCTCGTGAAGCCGGTGCAGCTGTCGCGCGTGCTCGAGGCATTGGGCGAGGTCGCACCACTGCTCCACTCGCACGCTTGAGCTACGGCATCGCTTTCGCGCAGGTACTGGATAGCCCAGCCCTGCCAATCTATCCCAGACGGTCACTCTCGCGACGTGCCGATGTAGCTGGCGCCGGTGTTCGAGCGGGTGTGCGAATGGAGAGGTCGATCTCCTGCGCGATCAACTCGTACAGCCGTTCGAACTCTTTCTCCCGAAACTTCGCACCGCTGCTGAGAAAACCGTTGTCGCGCCCGTCCTTGCCCGGAACGTCGTCGGCACCGATCACTGGAATGCTCCCAAGTCGAGCTTGGAGCGCTCGCTCTACGAGGTCCGTAGCAGCATCGCTCTTCGCGTTGTCCCGAGTGTTCGCGTAGAAGAACTCGAACAACTCACCGCTGAGCCACGACTTCGGAGACTCAGTCATGCCCGGCGCAATTGTGACGAAGCGCGCCCGGTGAATGTTTGGTAGCGCTGGATCTTCTTTGGTCTCAGTCATGATTTCGACGACATTTTTCGGCGAGATCAGTGATGAGGCCGCGCATGAACGCCAAGCTCGTGAAATAGTTCGCGCCTGCGAACCGGTGCAGCACATTGCGCGCGATGTCGGACGCCGCGGCATCCGAGACCAACCCAATCGCGCTTCCGAGCAGGCCGAGCAACGCGCTCGGCCCGCGAAACAGCAACAAGGACGCGGGAGCGCGCACGAGATCCGACATCGAATCGATTGCGGTGAATTGGGCTAGCGGAGACTCGGCAAGCGAAGTGCCCGCGAGCGGCGATGCGAGCGTCACGATCGACCGGATCGAGCGCCGGATTTTTTCGGTCTCCTCGTCGCGTGCAGCGTCGCTCGGCCGTGGGGTGCGCGCGAGCAACTCCGCAGCGAGGCCGCCTGTGCTGTGTCCGACCAGGTGGAACACGGCATCCGGGTATTTCACGCGGAGCCGCTTCAACTGTTCCGGCGGCTTGAGAACTCGACGTGAGCGTTTTCATACGCTCGTTGTGCGCGACCGTGACCGTCGCGCGGTGAGCCGCTTCACAGCGGCGGCGCTTTGAGACGACACGTCGCGAAGTCGAGCGACGTGCGGCGTTGCGTCGTCTGATGTCGAGCCGGTTTCGCGACACACATGCGCGGAAACCGGCTGGCACGTCGCTCGCAGCTCTGTCGCTGCGAGGACAAGATGGCTTCGAAAATCGAAGATTACGGTCTCATCGGCAATATGCACACGTGTGCTCTGGTTTCCCGCGCCGGGGATATCGATTGGTTGTGTGCGCCTCGGTTCGACTCGGACGCGTGCTTCGCGTCGCTACTCGGATACGACGAGCACGGTCGCTGGTCGCTCCGACCCACGGCGCCGCTTCGTCAGGCGAGACAGCGCTACCGCGGCGACACGATGATCCTCGAGACCGAGCTCGCGTGTGACGGTGGCAGCGTCCGCATCACCGACTTCATGCCGGTCGGAAACGGCACCTGTGACATCAACCGCATCGTCGAGGGCATCGAGGGCGTCGTCCCACTCGAGCTGCTGCTCGACGTGCGCTTCGGCTACGGCGCGAGCAAACCTTGGATCGAGCGCATTCAGAAGGGATTGCGTTTCATCGCGGGGCCCGACTCGGTGATCGTGCGTGCGCCGGTTGCGCTGCAGATCGACGACCGCGCGCGGGCCAGTGCGACCTTGAACGTCAAGCGAGGTGATCGAATCCCACTCCAGTTCGGCTACCGCCCGTCGTACGACGCGTGTCCAGCCGCGCGGGATGTCGAGGCCGAGCTGGTTGCGACGGAGAACTATTGGAGCAACTGGGCGAGCCGGTGCACCTATCACGGCGACGCCCGCGATGCTGTCATGCGATCGCTGCTCGTTCTGAAAGCGCTCAGCTACGAGCCGACTGGCGGCATCGTCGCAGCGCCCACGACGTCGTTGCCTGAAGCCATTGGCGGCGAGCGCAACTGGGACTACCGGTTCTGCTGGTTGCGCGACGCCAGCTTGACGATCGATGCGCTGCTCATCGGTGGCTACACCGAGGAAGCGACAGCCTTCCGCAGCTGGTTGTTGCGGGCGGTCGCGGGTGATCCGGCGCAGATGCAGATCATGTACGACATCGCGGGCGCGCGACGGCTTACGGAATTCGAGTTGAGTTGGTTGCCTGGCTACGAAGGATCAGTTCCGGTGCGCGCCGGCAACGCGGCATCCGGCCAGTTCCAGCTCGATGTTTATGGAGAAGTGCTTTCCACCTTGTATGCCGGTCGGGCGCGCGGCATCGAAGCCAGTGCCGAAGGTTGGGCGCCGTTGCGCGAAACGCTGAGCTTCCTCGAGCAAGCTTGGCAACGCCCGGACGACGGCATTTGGGAGGTCCGTGGTGGACGGCGTCACTTTACCCATTCGAAGATGATGGCGTGGGTTGCGTTCGATCGCGCGGTGCGGGCCATTCGAGAGTTCGGCATCGGGGGTGACCAGGCCAAAGAGCTCTTGCCCCATCTGTCTGCGTTGCGTGAGCGTGTCCACGCTGAGGTCTGTCAGCGCGGCTTCCATCCGAGGTTGAACACCTTCACGCAGTCTTATGGTGACGAAGCGCTCGATGCGAGTCTGTTGCTCTTGCCGCACATGGGATTTTTGCCGGCGAGTGATCCGCGTGTGCAGGGAACGGTGGCGGCGGTCGAACGAGGCTTGCTGCGCGATGGGTTCGTGTTGCGTTACAACACGCAGCATACGGATGACGGTTTGAAGGGCACGGAGGGTGCGTTCTTAGCCTGCAGTTTTTGGTTGGCTGACAACTACGCGTTTGCGGGTCGGCACGAAGAGGCGGAGGAGTTGTTTCAGAGGTTGCTTGCGATTCGCAATCCGCTTGGTTTGCTCGCGGAGGAGTACGATCCGAGCTTGCAGCGTCAGGTCGGGAACTTTCCGCAGGGCTTCTCCCATCTCGCGTTGATCTCTACGGCCGCGGTGATCGATAGGATGAAGTCCAAGCAGGCGCGAGCGGCGTAGTCAGGTGCTGCACCGCATGCGTGCTTGCGCGAGCGCGAATGGCGATGTTCGAGAGTCGGGGTAACGCACACACTGACGATCATCGTGCGACACATCCGAAGCCGCCGGGAGACAACACGCCGGTAAGTTGGCAGCTGCCGCAGCGCAGACAAACATGCTGCGTATGCGGGGTGCCAGGATGCTGAACATCGTGCTCGGGGTACTGTTCTTCGTGTTGATCTTGGCAACGTTGTTCGGCTGGCAGCGTGCGCCCCGTGGGTGGCTCACGGACCCCAAGGTCGCTTCGGAGGTGTTCGCCACTGAGTTGAGCGGAACGCAGGTCACCGATCGACCGAGAACGCTATTCCTCGTCGTCCACGGCTTTGGAGGTTCCAAGCAGTGGAAGGACCTCATAGGTCCTCTCGGCCAGAAAGGTACGGTCATTGGACTTCACTACGATCCGTACTCGAGTGCGTGTCCTCTGCAAGTGAGTGAGCTATTTAGTGCCGAGGTCGCACGCCACTACGACGCGGCGCGCTACGACCGCGTCGTCCTCATCGGGATCAGCATGGGTGCGCCGCTCGCGCGGCGGACGTTTCTCGACGCGTGGAAGAAGAAGACGGCGTGGGCAGCTGCGGTCGACCGCATCGTACTCGTCGCCGGCATGAATCGCGGCTGGACCGTCACCCATCATCGGCCGAAGGACATGGGTTGGCTGGTCTACGCTCAACTCTATGTCGGCACTTGGCTCGCTCGCTTGACCGATGTCGGCGCGCTCGCGATGGCAATGGAGGCCGGCTCGCCGTTCGTCGCCAACCTGCGGCTCGACTGGATGCGCGCGCTGCGTGAAGAGGGCCTGCAGAGCCTCGTGGTCGTCCAGCTACTCGGTGATATCGACGACTTCGTGAGCGACCAAGACAACAAAGACTTGGCAGCCTTGGGCTCGGCGCGCTTCGTGTGGTTGCGCGTCCGCGGCACCGGTCATAGCGACACCTGGAACTTCAGCGACAAGCACGAGGAGGCGGGCATCACGCTCGGCGCGTACCGCAAGAAGAAGTTCATGGATGCTGTCACCGCCGACTTCGAGCTGCTCGATAAGGCCAGCGAAAAAGACCCGGTTGCGACCGACGAGGACACCACGCACCTGGTGTTCGTCATCCACGGCATCCGTGACCTCGGGCAATGGGCCGCGGCGTTCGAGCGCAGTTTGAACGAAGAGTTCGCGCCGCTCAAGAAGCAGGGCAAGAAGCTTCAGATCGCTTCGCTTCGCTATGGTTACTTCGGCATGGGGCCATTCTTGCTGCTGTCCAAGCGCCAAAACCACGTCCGCTGGCTCATGGACCAGTACACCGAGCTCCTCGCGCGCTATCCCAAGGTCGAACAGATCCACTTCGTCGGCCACAGCAACGGTACGTACCTGCTCGCCTCTGCGCTCGAGCACTACCAATCGCTTCGCCTCGACCGTGTTGTGTTCGGCGGCAGCGTGGTGCGCCAGGATTTCGATTGGGGAAGGATCCTCCGGGACAAGCAAGTCAAAGAGGTCCGCAACTATGTCGCCGCCGACGACAACATCGTCGCTTGGTTCCCGCGCTTCTTCGAGCTTCCGATCTCTTTCTTCTTCTATAACGACCTCGGCAGCGCCGGCTTCAACGGGTTCGAGCCCGAGGTTAGTGGGCTACGAAACATCCGTTATTTGAAAGGCGGGCATGGAGCCATCCTTAAAAAGCGCACCGCTGAGATTGCCCACTATCTCGTTCATGGCCGAGGCGAGCCGGCGGCTCCCGATACCTCGAAGCAGCAAACGTTCGCCAAAGCGGGCTCGTCGGGTGTCACCGTCGCACTCTGGGCAGTCCTCGGCTGGCTGATCATCTGGGTCGGCTGGAACGTCGTGATGTCCGCCCCCGAGCCTCGCTGGCCCATGCTCTTCGCCTACGTCGGACTGTTGCTCGCGCTTCTCCTAGGAGCGTAGGGGCTGCTTGGCGACAGCAGTGCTGGGGTGAAAAGTCAATCGTACGCTCGCAGAGCGGCCGCTACAGCACGATGCGGCTTCGGGCTTGCAACCAGAATTCCGGGCTTTTCGAGGATGCCGAACCAACCTTCGACTTGGCTTCAAGGAGCCAATGACGACCCGGCGACCGGCGAACACGGTGAATCCAGACTGCGTCGACTCCACGTAAGCGATGAGAGTCTCTGCAAAGACTTCGGGCGGTCTCAGCCCGGGTCTTCACGGGCGTTCCGCGGATGCCGTACCTATCGCCGGGCACTGGCGCTTCTTACAAAGCTCAAGCCAGCGACGTCACGCTGAACCAATAACAACAGAATGCTTAGCCTCAGTCTCATCGGCTGCGCCCTAGCGGCTGCGTCTGCTTCGAATGAAGTGCTTCAGTGTTTTGTGCTGTTGGAACGCATCGAAGGCCCGCGCGGGCGTCTACGCGGTCAGTCACAACAGACATCGTTCGGAAAGGATGTGTGAACACATAGCGTCGGTGACCTACATCTCACGGTTCGCCCTTCTTGCACGCTCACTGACGCCTCCGAAGTGTTGCGCGTCGCAACGCTTTGCGCGCGGACGTTAGCCATGGTCGCAACGCCTGCAGAATCGCTGCATCGACCCGCGCCCTCCAGCTTCCCGATCGTCGCGAACTCGGGCGCGCACATCAACCACTGCTTTTGACCTTCCGGCAGCGAGCGTCCGGCGTAACCTGAAGTGACGGGGCGCTCGCGGACTGCAGCGTCGGTCGTGCGCCCGCCTCGAACCAACCTTCCAATACCTCGAGCCATTCATGACCCAAGAACCGTCTGAGTCGGACGCGCCTGCCACGGCTGCTCAAGTGCGTCGCAGTTGGTCGGTGATGCCTCCAGCCGAACGCGTCGAGAACTTCAAAGCGATCGACGCCGGCCACTCCGATGACTTCTTTCTCGCTCTGTCCGCGCACGACCAAGCCACCTTGCTGCTCGCGATGGCCGCAAACGAGCGGCGCCTTTGGATGCGAGTACTCGCGCCGGACGACGCAGCGGATGTCATTCAAGACCTACCGGAAGAGCAGCGTAACGAATTCCTTCAAATGCTCGATGAACCGACGCGCCGTGAAGTCACCGCACTGATGGCGTACGCCCAAGACGCTGCGGGCGGCCTCATGAGCCCACGCTTCGCACGACTTCGACCCGAGATGACAGTCGGAGAAGCGATCCGTTACCTGCAGCGCCAGGCGCAAGAAAAACTCGAGACGATCTACTACGCCTACGTCCTCGATCAGTCGCAAGTGCTGCTAGGCGTCGTCTCGTTTCGCGACCTGTTCGCAGCCAACCCCGACCGACCGCTCGCGACGGTCATGCACACCGAGATCGTGTCAGCGCCGGAGACGATGAATCAGCGCGAGGTCGCCGAGATCATCGCGCAGCGAGACTTGCAAGCGTTGCCGGTCATCGACGCCGGAGGGCGCATGAAAGGCATCGTGACCGTCGACGACATTGTCGACGTCGTGCAGCGCACCGCCACCGAAGACATGCAGAAGGTCGGCGGTATGGAGGCGCTCGACACGCCGTACATGCAGACCAGCCTGTTCGCGATGATCAAGAAGCGCGGCGGATGGCTCTCGGCGTTGTTCCTCGGCGAAATGCTCACCGCGAGCGCGATGGGCTACTACGAGGACGAGATCGCCCACGCGGTGATCTTGGCGCTGTTCGTGCCATTGATCATATCGAGCGGCGGCAACTCGGGTTCACAAGCAACGACGCTGATCATTCGCGCGATGGCGCTCGGCGAGGTCGCCGTGCGCGATTGGTGGCGGATCATTCATCGCGAGGTCACCGCGGGATTCTTACTCGGTTGTCTGCTCGCGACGATCGGCCTGATCCGCATTCTCGCGTGGCAGGCCATCTTTCACACCTACGGCGAGCACTACGTACGCGTCGCGATCGTGGTTGCGCTCAGCTTGTTGGGTGTCGTGACCTGGGGAACGGTCGCAGGCTCGATGCTGCCGTTTTTGATCCGCCGCTTTGGGTTCGATCCCGCGAGCGCGTCCGCACCGTTCGTCGCGACGTTGGTCGATGTCTCGGGGCTGATGATCTACTTCAACGTCGCGCAGCTCGTCCTGCACGGAACGCTCTTGTAGCGAATGGCACCGTCCGCGCTCAAAACTGACTCTCATCGTCCGAGACCGTGACTACGTGCGTCGTCAATAGTTACTCGGCAGGCAGAGAGATCTACTTCACGGCAAGCGCAGTAGGTGTCGCAGACCCGAATGCGTGCGAGTGGCGCGGGCAACGTCGTAACGCTCATTCATGTAGTACGAAATGATATTGTCTTCGAGCGACCAGAGCCGAAAGCGACACATGGGCAGATCGATGTTGCACGCGAACACGCCAGTATACTTGGCATGAGTGGTTGCGGCGTACTGCAACGCATCGTGCTCCGTAATGAAGAAGCTTTGATGGTCGCCCAAATCGACACGGTGAAGACCGCGCACGTTCCAATACTTGTCATAAGCGAACGCGCCTACGCTCTGGACGAAGACGGACCAAGTGAGCGCGACGGCGAACAGCGCGCTCCACCACCAGCGCGTGAAGATCGCCTCGACAACCGGCAGCAAACACATCGCAACGACCGGGATGATTTCGAGCCAGGGTCGATAGCCGAATGTGTGGCCTCCCCACCAGTCGAACCACTTGCATTGCAGCAGCATGATCGCGCCTGCTGCGAGTGTCAGAGGGCGCAGCGTCGCGTATTTTGGTTCGATCCAGATCTTGCGCGCCCCCAGCGCACTCGCGACCAAAAACGGCGAGAACACCAGTAGGCCGCGCGATGGGCTAACCAGCAATCCGAATAGACCGACGATCAGCGGCGTCTGCCAGACACTTTCGAGCCCGGTTTTTTGGAGCGCGATCTCGTGCCCAATCAGCTCCTGCGCGAAGTTCATGGGACTACCGAAGTAATGCCAATTGTAGATGGCGACCCCGACAAGTATCGGCAATCCGGAGAGTGCGAGCTCAGGAAGGGCCCGTGGTCGTCGCCGCAGCAGGTATACACCGATCGCGATCACGAAGAAGATAGCGGTCGGTCGGCTGGCAACAGCCGCCGCCAAGAGCACGCCACACCAGAAGCGGGCCGCGCGCGAGTCGTCCTCGGCGACTCTAACGAACGCATACATGGCACCGCTGAGCAGCGCGATACTTACCGTTTGCTGCCATAGTGTGTCGCTCGAGACCGCCCAGACGCACGTCCCTAGCGCATAGGACGCCGCCACCAACAATGCATAGCGCGGCCGAACGTAGCGCAACGCAAGCAAAAACATGAGCACCGCGCTAGCGGCGATGAGTGACGACGCATGCAGCTTCGCCGCACTTAGCTTCAGCCATTCACTGCGCATGAAATCCGGGTCGGTAGCGCTGAATAGCGCCGCCAGTGGTAACATCGTCAGTCCAGCGACTACCCCGAAAGTGCACACGTATGCATCGCGAATATGCGACGCGACGGCGAAGTAGCGCGGCCCATTCACCACCAACCGGCCCGTCGCGTACCAATAGCCTGCAGGGCGACTCTCGTGGAGCTCGTGCCAGCTGCGTACGTAGTAGTCGTCTCGCTGCTGTAGCGGGGCGGTGCTCTTCCACAAGAACACGATAGGAGACAGCCGTGGTGTGAAGTGTAGCTTCCCGGTTCGCAAGAGCGCGATCGGCAGCTCCACGTTGGCGATAGCGTCGCCCTCCTCTACGACCGAGTCATCCGCTTGGTATATCGCGACCAGCGCGCACCACAGCACGAGACTTGTGAGACCACGCCGCCGCAACAGCCAGGCGTCAAACCCTCCGACGCTTTCCAAGCGCGCACGCGTACGGGTGCGAGCGGCACTTTGGGGCTCTTCCAACTGCGTTCGGTGACGATTTCGCAATGCGTCAGGCACAAGAAGTGGTTAGTCCACTACCAAACTACATTGTCGAAATAGAATGCAGCATACGCGCGCTGTTCATCCCCACTGGCTAGTTTGATGTATTCGCCTAGTTGTTGGCGGTTTACATTCTGAGGCGCCACGAGAGGAAGCCAGTGCTCTGCGTCTTTCAATGCGGGTAGCAGGTCATCGCGCTTTCCCTCCCTAAACTGAGGTTCGAGAGTGTCCCGCAGTCTATGCGCCTCAGCGCGTTGACGTGTCGTAAGTGGCTCGTACACGGCGATCATACGTCCACCTCGGTCACGGAACTCATCGATCGCGGGCCCACTCGCAAGCGCAATCGTAGGTAATACAGCGTCACCTGGAACGCACCGATGTTGGCCTGCCCCCTGGCTTTGGGAGGGTGCAAGACGCGGCACTCGTCCTGCGACGATCAATGAAACAGCAACCGCTTCTGGAGACACGGTAAAAGGAACTCCGGATCCGACAACCCTGATAAGCACGTTCTTTGGAGCGGCTCGAACGATCTCCGGCACAAATCCAAAAAAGATACGACTCGCATGGTGATCTGGCAGAGCAGCAGTGAGCGCACGAGCGCTGACGAACCCACAGACAAGTGTCAGAGTGACTGCCAGCCAAACATTGTAGCGATTCGTAGAGGCGCGCAGCGCAGACCTCTTGCGAGCTATCATCACCAGGGGCGCGATCCAACACAACATTGCAACAGCCCGGGGCCACATGAGCAGGTACCCGTACGGAACGCCACGAACCTGCGAATAACTATAGATAGACGCGAGCACCCCAACCGCGTTCAAGACGAGAAGCCGAACGACGAGTGCATCCCGCCATCGGATAGCCATCGCGGCGGTCGCAGACATAACAGTAGCTGGTAGAACGAGTAACCCCATGGGCATGGGCTCGATATCTCGGAGAAGACCGACCGGCTCATTTCCCGTCCAGCTGCCCCAAGGTCCGAACTCTCTCGCAGCGATCCCCAGAGCTGTCTTCCAGCCGAGCGCTGGATCGGGATTCACTCCCAAAAAGAAGTGGGCAACAAGAGACAAGTTTCCGGGGCTTGCTGTCGCTTGCTGCCAAAGTGGCGGAGCCCACAGGACGCAGATGACGAGCAGTGTAAACACATAGGACCAGGCCGAGCTCCGCTCAGTTCGTGGTGGTGGCGCGATCAAGCGCAGTAATGAGGCCGCGGCAAGGATTGCGACGACAGCCACAGACACGCCCACATGGGCTTGTACGGCAAAGCTGCCTGCAATAGCCGCTACCGGGAGCGCGATGCTTTGTCCAGCAGCCCACATCCACGATGCGAATAGAAACAACGTGAAAGGTAGGACCAAAACGAACGGATTCCAGGGATTGATCAGGCGGTCGCCTAGTCCGAAGCACAATACCGCTGTGCCACAAGTCAGTACGATGCTTCCGGCCGATCCAACACGCTTCCAAACTGACAGGACTGTACCCAGCGTGGAGATAACCGCGATGAGGAACGCGCCGACAAGGATGCTCGTCGGCGATCGGTTGAGCGCATGCAGTGGCAACGCGAGGGTGTAGTAGAGCATCGGGCCGGGATGATCCCAACCAAAGCGGGAGTACGGGCCCACCAGAGGCGGATGGGAACCACCCACGTCGAGAGTTCGAAGCCAGATCAACGCATTGTCGAAGGACGGGATCCACGGACGCGTCACGAGCTGAGTGCACGTGGCTGCCAGTATCACTGCGTTCACTGCGACGAGTGACAGTACTAAAGGGCCGAGTGGGTAGAGCCCGCCTTCTGACGAAGGCCTGCGCGCGTTGTTTTTTAAGGTTTCGACACTCTCGTTTTCACCCGACTGGGCAACTCCGCGCCTCCGCATTGCAATCTCTCGGACCATGCGGAGGTTCACGTACTCGGCTTCCCCTCTAGCTCCGTAAAGTATGCGCGGACCTTCGTTATTGTGTTAGACCGTTCTAACACATTTATCCACATCGGCCCAATCACACGATAGTGGTCAAGACCATGGCGCTGAACCTGCTTCAACAGCAACCAGCGAGCACTTAGCCTCAGTCTCATTGACTGGTCCCTTTGCGGCTGGCCGTGTGCCGGCCGAACTGCTGTGGTTCGGCTGAGTTTCCGGGAACTTATCAGAGACCTTGTCGGGCATCAACGCAAGTTCGATCCGATGCGAAGCCACGCGCGAAAGGCACGCGGGCAACAGGCGCAAGAGACCTACATCCCCAAGCAACCATGCTGGTCTTCCCGTCTCGCCATTCAGCTGTATTGGGCGCCAGGCGGCGCGTTACAAACTAGCGTCGACGTTCACTTCTACCTTGAACGTCACCACGGAGTTTAACTTCGTGGCCGTCACCCCACCGGACACATCCAGCTGCGCACCGATTTGAGCCGACGCACCGGATGTCGTCTGCTGCAACGTCGCTTCATCCATTACGTGGTCGGTCTCGCAGCTGATGCTCGACGCCTTTTGCTCCTCCGCACTCAACGTACGACTGCAGAGCTCGACGGTCTGTTCACCAGTGACCAACTGCACCCGAACTGCCGTGACGCCGGCGAACGTCGTGTCTGTCGACAATCGAACGGACACGACCCGAACCTCCGCCTCCGCCGAATCAATATGATCGCGCTCTCGAAGTTGATCGACATCATCGAGAACCGATTCAGCGAACGACAACTCGTTGGTCGCGCCCACAGCGGTAATCGTTTGCGAGCCTGTTTGGCCGCCGACGGCTGCGACGCTAGGCAGAGTGAACTGCCGATTCGCCTCGAAGGTTTGTGTGCCGCTGATCGAAGCACACGCGACGAGAACAAACAGTGGTGTCAGGAGATGCGTTCTCATTGTCACTGCCCGAAGTATCCGGTGACTCCCAGATTCACGGTGGGAAACAGGTTGATGCGCACGCTAGGCTGCGATGTCGCTTGGAGGCCCTGAAACGTAGATGGACTTCGGCCGCCCGCCCAAAGGTGCGAATAGCCCGCGCGCACGAAGACACGAAAGCGGCTGCGGCGTCCGAGCTCGAGGCCAGGCTGAATGTTCACGTAGTACAGCTGATATTGCGTCGTAGTCGAAGGGATCTTCGCCCACGCACTGTAGCCACCGGCAACAGTCAGAGTCGGTGCGAGCACCCAGTCGAATAGATCGAAGGTCACTCCGGCGCGCACGCCGAACGAGAGCAAGCTGGTGACCGCAACGTCGAAGTGCAGCAGGTTGGTGCCCGGGTGGACGGAGATACCGGGTGCGATGCCGTCCGGAATGCCGCCTAGCAGTGTCACCCCAAACAGACGCACCTTTGTATCCGCCCCGAAGACGGGCGGTTGCTCGCGTTGTTCCTCGACGGCGTACCATTCCCCCTCGGGCGTCTTGGCCCAACGTTGCTGCGCCTGAACGCTGGAAGGGCTGGCTTCCACTGCAACCAGGAGAAGTAGAGCGACCGAGAGCTGACTTAGAAATGCGCGTCGCATGTTGACGATACTGCTTGGGTTAAGGGCGGGGACACTAACGACGCTGACCTAGTGCACTATTCCTGCACGGTCCGCGATGATTACGCGAGGCGCGAAGATGGCTTACGGATCTACGATCCAAGTTCCGCCTGCGCTCATCGCGTCTTCAGATTTGTCTTCGCGCTCCTAAACACCGGTATTGCACTCAGCGTGCCACGGCGTGCGCGACTACTAGAGGCGCTCAGCATGGATGCGATACGGTTCTGGCGCACGCTGGCCGGTCAAAGCGCGAGCTCTAGCTTCGGAAAGCGAGGCACGTGTCTCGGCACGTGCCTCGCTCCGCACTCCGCATGGACGTGGGACGATGCCAGCTGTCGTCGAATAGTCCCGAGGCGCGACCCGGTGCGGGTTCGCCCAACGGGGACAGCTCGGCTGCTGCGGGCCCCAGGAATACCTGCTGCTGTCGGCGGCAGAGCCGGTGTATCGAGAAGGCCTACGGCATCGCGATCGATCCAGCTTCGACGAATTCGATCAACACTCGATCGGGACCGCGCACGAAGAAGCTACGAAAGCCGTGTTCAGTGCGCGCTACCGATGTCACCACCCCGATGCTGAGTTGTTCGCTTCGAGCGAGCATCGCGTCGAGGTCGCTCACAGAGAACGCAATGTGGCCGAGCGGTCGGTCATCGGTAGGCACGAACTCGCCGGTCGCTGGCATCGACGCGTAGAACAACTGCACGCCGCCGGCGAGCGACAGGCCATTGCCGAGCCCGAAGGTCACAGAGGCGCTTGCCACGAGCGGCGTAGCGTTGAGCAGTTGCGCGTACCACGCGACGGTTTCGTCGACTTCGCGAGTCATGAAGTGCACGTGGCGAAAGCGATCGAGTCCGGACCAGACCTCGATGCGCTCGCGGTTAGGTCCGCGCACGTAGACGTACGAAAACGTGTCCACACCGGGATCGACAAACGGCGATAGTTGCTCCGGCAGTGGCATCGAGACAGCTGCAGTCGGCGCTCCGTTGCGCGTGTCGATCTCCAAGCCTTCGCGGCTCGCGTCGTCGAACCACTTCACAGGATCGGCGACGCCGAGGCCCACGTGTTCGAGCCCCATCTCGAGCGTGTCCGGAAAGTCGCCGCCGACTTCATCGAGCAAGATCAAGATTGGGTCGGCCCACAGCGCGGACTCGTGGTCGTTCAACCACACCTCGCGCGCGCCGAAGAATTTCTCGTAGAACGCGATCGTCTCGCGTACGTCGCGCACGTTGAGGTGCACGTGGTGCACGCGGATCGCGACGTCGGAATGATCGGGCCGCTCTGCGAGGCAGCCGCTGCAGACGTCTGGCACATCCCGGGGAGAATCGGCCCGCGTGCCAGCGTCGGGATCGGTCACCTCGCGACCGTCCGACTCCGAGCGCGGCTCCGAGTCGCATGCGACTGCGAGCAGGACGGCGAATACGAGGCGCCACATGAACACGGGCAGGTTGTCGCGCGAGGTCGCGCCAAGCACAAGGTCGCCGCGCCCCGGCAGGCCGCGTTAGCACCACGCCATAGCCGCGCGTATATTCGCGTCCGATGCAGCCACGAGAGCCGGACACGACTGTCACCGTTCACGGCACCCGTATCATCTCCGGTGAGTCTCGCGCTGGCTACCGTGAGAAGATCGCCCGCATCACACTCGATTCTATGGTGCAGTTCGTCGGCCTCCTCGACGCCCACGGCACTGTGCTGGAGATCAACAAGGTCGCGCTCGATGCCGTCGGCGTAGACCTGGCGGAGGTCGAAGGCCGACCTTTCTGGACGACGTTCTGGTGGCAGGTCTCTCTCGAGGTCAACCAGGGCATCCGCGACGCAATCGCGCGCGCAGCCAAAGGCGAGTTCGTCCGCTGGGACACGCCGATCTACGGCCGCGCCGGCGGAACCGAAACGATCATCATCGACGCGTCGGTGATGCCAGTGAAGGACGAGCGCGGTGAGGTGGTGTTCCTCGTTTGCGAAGGCCGCGACATCACCGAGAAGAAGGCATACGAGCAGGAGATTGCGCGACAGCGCGAAGAGCTCGCGCAGCTCGACAAACTCAAGACACAGTTCTTCGCCAACATCAGTCATGAGTTTCGCACGCCGCTCACTCTGATGATGGGGCCCCTCGAGGACATGCTCGCCGAGCGCTCCGACGCGGACCCGCGACTCGAGCTCGCGCACCGCAATTCGCTACGGCTCTTGAAGCTCGTCAACACGCTGCTGGATTTCTCGCGCATCGAGGCCGGGCGCATCCAAGCGTCGTACGAACCGACTGACCTGTGCGTGCTGACGGCCGATCTCGCGAGCAATTTCCGCGCGGCGATCGAACGCGCCGGCATGACCCTATCGATCGAGTGTCAGCCCTTACCCGAGCCGATCTACGTAGACCGTGAGATGTGGGAGAAGATCGTCCTCAACTTACTGTCTAACGCTTTCAAGTTCACATTCGAGGGTGAGATCGGTGTCTCGCTTCGCGCCGTTGGCAACGCGGTGGAGCTTGAAGTTCGCGACAGCGGAACCGGGATTCCGACGGAGGAGCTGCAAAAGATCTTCGAGCGCTTCCACCGCGTGAAAGCGGCGCGCGGTCGTTCGTACGAGGGAAGCGGGATTGGGCTCGCGCTGGTGCAGGAGCTCGCGCGGTTGCACGGCG
>Ga0193752_1001624_pt1 | contig 18388 bp, 16 predicted proteins | sample H1c1metaG_FD_144924 | JGI IMG/M metagenome (GOLD analysis project Ga0193752, IMG submission 144924) | Soil microbial communities from a riparian zone of the East river system, Colorado, United States - H1c1 | ecosystem: Environmental > Terrestrial > Soil > Riparian zone | place: USA: East River...
CTGCAGGCGGTCATCATCTTTGCCAGGGTCAGTGATTCAGAACTAAGGGGTTCGAAAGGTGCAGATATGACCAGCAGTTTGGTGCCACCCAGTGAGGGCAGGTTGGCTGGTGCGCTCCATAGCTTATCCTCGGCTGCTGGAATAACTTTAGTATTATATAACTGCATGAAAATTAATGGTTTGCCTAGGGTATAGTCTTGTGAAGGGGATGCCCCGGAATTTTTTTTGTTTCTTTGCGCAAATTTAAACCACTCCGCGGCCAAAAACTGCTTAGCTCTTATGTCTGTTACAACCATAGATATTCGCGTAAATCCTGTATCCAAAAGCCGCATCAACGAGCTAAATGAATCGGACATTCATTTTGGCAAGCTGTATTCAGACCATATGCTGGTGGCAAACTATGCCAATGGCGAGTGGGAACTCCCGGAGATCATGCCATTCAGCAATCTCAGCCTCAGCCCGGCTACGACCTTCATGCATTACGGGCAGGCGATATTCGAGGGTGTAAAAGCTTACAAGGACCCTCAGGGGAATCCGATCATTTTCCGTCCACATGACAACTGGAAGCGTTTTAACCGCAGTGCCGAGCGCATGGCTATGCCTGCCGTACCGGAGGAGATCTTCATGGAAGGTCTACGCCGCCTGGTAGATCTGGACCGCGACTGGGTTCCATCCCTCGACGGTACCTCACTGTATCTGCGGCCTTTTATGATCGCAACCGATGAGTTTATCGGTGTACGGCCTGCCGAGCGTTTCAGCTTTATCATTATCACTTCACCTGCGGGACCTTATTACGCCAAACCGGTCACTATCTATGTGCAAGACCAATATGTGCGTGCTTTTCCGGGTGGTACCGGCTTTGCCAAGAATGCGGGCAACTATGGGGCCTGTATGTACCCGACCCAGCAGATCCGCAAGCTGGGCTACGACCAGATCCTCTGGACGGATGGCTTTGAGCATAAGTATGTGCAGGAGATCGGTACGATGAACGTGTTTTTCGTGATCGGCGACAAGGTCGTTACACCGGATCTGGCGGGAGGCACTATCCTCGAAGGCATCACCCGTGACAGCATCATCACCTTACTGCGTGAACGCGGCACAACGGTGGAGGAGCGTCCCCTTTCCATAGACGAGCTGCGCGAAGCTTATAATCAGGGTGAACTGAAGGAAGCTTTTGGCGCGGGTACGGCGGCATCGATTGCGCCGATCTCCGAGCTGACCTTCCACGACCAGCATATGGTACTCCCCGATGTAGCTACATGGGAAATCGCTGGCTGGTTGAAGCAGGAAATGGCGGACATCCGCTATGGCCGCAAGGCTGATACCCACGGCTGGATATTCCGCGTTTAAGCGGTAATCTATTAATAGAGAAAGCCTGCAGGAGTTGTTCTGCAGGCTTTTTTAATGATCATTAGCCTGTAGTCAAAACAGTGACATCTCACTAACACCTTTGGACGGAATCTATCGTACTGAAGAACTTCCAGCCTTCAAATTGTCCGCGCGGCTCCGTGGAAGGAAATTGGTCTGAACGACCATGCAACAACCATATTGGGGCGCAACAAGCATGTGGGAGGTCTGACCAATTTCCCCCGTGCCTACGTTAGGTCCCGGAATCGTTCAGACCAGTTCCTATAGCGGTCGAGCAGCATCCACATAAACAAAGTTTTTCCAAGCCACCCTCCGCTTGCTGACCTGCAGCCGTTTTCTTTGCACTATGCGCTTTGCCGAACGTTTCCTGGTTGTATTTGCTGTCCTCAGCCTGGTCATGCGGCTCTGCGGACTGAAGGACGGCCCAACCATGGAGCTGATCGCTTTGCCGCTGTTGGCGCTGTTCTATATCATCGCAATGCCTTTCTTGCTAAGCGTGCTGGGACGCGCCGAAGATGGTAGACTGGCATGGGGACCGATCCTGGTCGCGGCGCTTTTCGGCCTGGCGATGGCTTATTGCATCATCAGCCTGATGCTGTACACGCTGGGCTGGCTTCCTAAAACCGATATGCTGGTTAACTGCTGTATCATCCTTGGCCTGCTGAGTATTGGAAGCGCCATCGGCGCGCGAACCGGGAGACGTTTCATTGCAATGGCCGGCCTTCGCGTAAGAATACTCCTGGGAGTCGTCATATTTATCGCGCTCCTGAATCTGCCGAATATCGGCGCATTAAGCCGGGGTGCTTTCTAAAAAGGAGCAATACTTCTTCGCCTGGTATTCCAGTGTCCATTTGGGATTATTGTAACGCTCCGCACGAAAGCCGGCGATCTCCTGCGAAAGGTTTTGGATGAAGGAACCGACGTTGTCGAGGTTGTAAAAAAAACCTGTTTCCTGAAAATCCTGGTAGCGCTGGTAATAGTCGTGCAGCAGCAGCGGCTTATGATAGGCAAAGGCCAGGTGAAAGGAGCCGCTGATCTGGTTTTCGAGGTACTTTTCCATATCCGCGTTGATCGGGTGGATGAGGGGCATCACCGCGTCGCAATGGCGTACATAGCTGTGCAGTACCTCATTGGGCACGAAGCCCTCGAAGAACACGAAATACTCTGCCAGACCCAGCGCCTCGATCCGGCTTTTCAGCTCCGCGCCATTACCGTGGCGATGAAAACCATTGCCGAGGAGTAAAAAGCGGACATCCGGCTTGTTCTCCAGTGCTGCGAAAGGCTCGAGCATCGAGAGATAATCCCGGCGCTTGTATTCCACGCTGCCAGGAATGGCGATCCAGATCTGCCCGGTGGACTTGGCGGGCAGGTCTGCTTCTTTAAAAGCAGGGTGGAAAATAGGGTAGAAGACTTCGAAGCGCAATCCGGCATGCGGCATGGTCATCGCCTTTTGCAGCATGTAGTCCATGAGCAGATAGTAATTCGGGATGCGCCGGGATATGATCTTTTGCGTCAGGCTGCCTTTCAGTTTGTTGACGCCGTGCAGGGTGCCGTAGAACTTAACCGCCTTTGGAAAAGGCAGGAGGCAGAAGTTGCGGACAGAATTGCTATGGGCGGTATTGAAAATGACGGTTTCAATGCCCCGGCTCAGAATGATCTCCCGGATGCGCCAAAGCTCTTTCCATAAAGCGAGGCCCTTTTTATCTGTCACCCGCACGAAGAGGGTTTCGTGGCCGGTATCGTAATCGGCGACCTGCTGCCGGTGGGCTTCTGAAACGATTAGCGTCGTGTCGTAGCCGCCTTCCTTAAGAAAAAGCAGCTGGCTGTAGAGATTAACGTCGTGAGAATCATAAATCTCCAACAGAGCAGCTTTGGGCTTCGGCATAGCGGGCAAAGATATAGACTTGCCAAGTCGCCATGCCCGGCTTGGCGAATCCCGTGCTGACTTGGCAAGTCCCGAAAGAAGACTTGCCAAGTCCAGCCATTCGATGGTCAAACTGTTATTCATCAATTAGCCCACAAAGCGGGTGACCACGTCGCTTACCCAAGGCCATCGACTTGGCAAGTCGAGCCCAGCAAGTCATTGTAATATAACGTATTGACTGCTAAGTCGACCCTCCCGACTTGGCAAGTCGATTCTACAGGTTTCGACTTGCCAAGTCGGAATTTTTTAAATACCTCGTGACTTTTAGATAGGACTTGGCAAGTCTTCCCGCCGACTTGCCAAGTCGGTCTTACGTACAATCCTTTTAATCCGATAAATCCCGGTCCGGGTCAATATCAAAAAAAATTTTTTCCAAGCCTTATCTTCTCTGTATCTTCGCGCTCCGAAAAATTCCACTAAAAAGGAGGACCAAAAATTTGGAAGAACAACAAATCCAAAACCAAAACCAACCAGCACAAGAGGAAACTGCGACAGAAACCCTGTCCCAGCCCGAAGTGCAAACACAGTCTGCCCAGCACGATGATTTCGACTGGACCGTAGACAAGCGAAACGTCGCATCTTATAAAGGTGAAGAGCGGAAGCAGATGGACGTCATGTACGACAGTACGTTTAAGCAAATCGGTGATGCCGAGCTGCTTCAGGGTATTATCGTTGGTAAGACCAAGACAGACGTTATCATCAACATCGGCTTTAAGAGCGATGGCCTGATCTCCCTGAATGAGTTCCGCGATTTGCCGGAAATCAAAATCGGCGACGAGATCGAAGTAATGGTCGTGGAAAAGGAAGACCGCGGAGGTCATCTGCACCTCAGCCGGAAGCTGGCCCGCGCTACCCGCGCATGGCAGCAAATCGTTGATTTTTACAAGACCGGCGAAATCGTTACCGGTACCATCACTTCCAAGACCAAGGGCGGCCTTATCGTGGATGTATATGGTCTGGAAACCTTCCTGCCTGGCTCACAGATAGATGTGAAGCCTGTTACTGATTACGATCAGTATGTAGGCAAGACCATGGACTTCAAGGTCGTTAAGATCAATGAAGCTATCCGCAACGCCGTTGTATCTCACAAGGCACTTATCGAAAGCGATATCGAAGCACAGCGTTCTGTGATCATCGGTCAGCTGGAGAAGGGCCAGGTACTCGAAGGCATGGTGAAGAATGTGACCGACTTCGGCGCCTTCATCGACCTCGGCGGCGTAGATGGTCTCCTGTACATTACCGACATCAGCTGGGGCCGCGTACAGCACCCAAGCGAAGTGCTCAGCAATGGCCAGAAGCTCAATGTCGTTGTACTCGATTTCGACGACGAGAAGAAGCGTATCTCCCTCGGCCTGAAGCAACTGACTCCGCATCCTTGGGACGCGCTGCCTGAAAACATCAGCGAAGGTGCTACCGTGAAGGGTAAGGTGGTGAATATCGAAGACTATGGCGCATTCCTGGAGATCCTCCCGGGCGTAGAAGGTCTGGTTCACGTATCAGAAATTACCTGGAGCTCACAGCCGATCAACGCGAAGGAATTCTTCAAGGTTGGCGAAGAGTATGAAGCGAAGATTGTAACCCTCGATAAGGACGAGCGCAAGATGAGCCTCTCTATCAAGCAACTGACTGAAGATCCTTGGGAGCATATCGAAAACATCTTCCCGATCGACAGCCGTCATAAGGGAACTGTTAAGAACATCACTCCATACGGCGTATTTGTGGAACTGAGCCAGGGTATCGGCGGTATGATCCACATCTCCGACCTGAGCTGGATCAAGCGTTTCAATCACCCGAGCGAGTTTACCAAGACCGGCGAAGTGATCGACGTAGTGATCCTGGGTATCGACAAGGACAACCGCAAGCTGAGCCTCGGTCACAAGCAGATCGAAGACGATCCGTGGAACACGTTTGAAACCGTATTCCCAATCGGTTCACAGCACGAAGGCACCGTTACCCGCAAGGATGAGAAGGGCGCCCACGTACAACTGCAGTATGGCCTCGACTCTTACATGCCTGCGCGCCACATGCGCAAGGAAGACGGCAGCACAGTAGCTGTTGAAGAGACGATCCCGGTGACTATCATCGAGTTCGACCGTACTGACAAGCGCATTATGGTTAGCCATAGCCGCGTATGGGAGCAGGGTGTAGCCGAAGAGCGTGAAGCAACCAAGAAGGCTGCCAAGGCTGAAACGGAAACAACTGCCAAGACTGTTAAGAACATCCAGGCTAAGGTAGAGAAGCCAACCCTCGGCGACCTCGGAGCACTCGCTGCCCTGAAGGACAAGCTGAAGAAGGCCGAAGACGAAGCCGGACAGTAATCATAATTGGATTTAATTGAGAGCCGCTCCCGGAAGGGGGCGGCTTTTTGTGTATTGGAATTAAGTAAATACAACTACTTTCGGCAGTCAAAGAAGTAAACGAAATTACTTGACATGAGCCTTTTTGGCTACTTTAATAATAATTGCTAGTATATGAATTATATTGATAAGATTGGAGATCTAATCAGTGAAGCAAATAAATATACGTTTGATAATAATAATTACAGGGTCAGTCATGGAACTTATGGTAGAGCTAGCATTGAAATGCGAGCTTGGGTCGCGGAATGCGAAGATTTTATTCTAACAAATTATGGTGAGGAGAGTGTACCATGGCGGGTTTTTCAAAAGCTAGCCATAGATCACATAGAAGGTAATTATGAAGATGTTTTTGAGCAACAAAAAGCTATCATCGTGTCAGCTTTATCTTCATGTCTCAGAATTCCGCCAAGATTGCAAGCAGGAGAAACAACTGTAGCAAAGATGAAAACTAATTTTTCCCAGGTATTCATGGTTCATGGGCATGAGGAAAATGTCAAGGTGCGAGTTGCACGATTTATTGAACGACTGGGCTTCGAGCCCATTATTCTTCACGAACAAGCTAGCGGTGGGAATACAATTATTGAGAAAATTGAAGCGTATACAAACGTAGGCTTTGGTATCGTCCTATATACCGGTTGTGATGTAGGAGGCAAACTATCCGAAACCCCGACATTAAAATTAAGAGCACGACAGAATGTTGTATTTGAACATGGTTATCTCATTGGAAAGATCGGCCGGAACAATGTGTGTGCGTTAGTAAAAGGAGCTTTGGAAACGCCTAATGATATTTCTGGAGTTGTGTACATTCAATTTGATGAATCAGATGCTTGGCAAATACAGGTTGCAAAGGAGTTAAAACGCTCGGGTTATGGGGTTGACATGAATAGAATAATATAAATCCCCAGTTCTCCCCTATCAGCGCCTATCGGGTGGACACATCTTTCTCTTCTAACTATCGTTGACGAACACCTACCGGATTTGCAGACAAAATCGGGTGCAGGTATCCCCGGAATCACCCCTTTTGCGCAATACATGCTGGCCGGGACGAATACAGCTGGCAAGCTTCAGATTGCTCTAAAGGCAATATTGCAATCTCAGGAATGGCCTTCCTGGCATGCCTTCCGAATAATCGGCAGAACAGGGTGCTAAAAACTACACAACAAAATGGCAAACAAGACATCCCAGCATATTCTAAGCACATCAGCAAACCTCTTAGGGTTTTGCCTTTTTATTATCACCTCTTTAAACATTGCCGACAAAGCAGAAACGAGCATTATAGACGAGCTCACCTCAATCATCACAGTGTTTTTGACCTTATCATGTATGTTTTCATTTGTATCTATCCGGACAAGCAATCCAAAAAGAGAACAGCGACTTGAAACAACTGCTGATTATTTATTCTTTACATCTTTGGCAGGAATTCTTATAATTATTTTGCTCATAACCTTCAATTTTGTTGAGTAAATTCCAGCCCGGAATCCCGCGCCGCCAGATCCCTCAGCGACAGTTCGAGTCTTTGACGGACAACGAAATACGGCAACTGCGCAATGTCTTGTCCGTTTGCGGCAATTTTCTGAACATTTGCGAGAGTGAATAAAGTCAGATCAGACTTATTGGAATTTATTCAACTCAAATTGGGTAATACCAATCTTCAGCTTACCGATTTGAGCCCGATTGAGCAAACCTTTGGCATTGCTGAACTCGATACAATCGTATTTTATACAGATTTCGTGAAGCACTTCAACTTAGAACTTCCAGCCGACTGGAACATTTCAAATCATGTATCGCCAGTTGGCTGCTTCAACTGGAGACATTACGTCAAGTGGCTATTCTCAAAAAAGTATCGTCGGAACACTCGCTATTACGATTTAACTATAGGCGATTTGGAAACGATGATTGAAACCCGGAGATGGCACTTTCGTGCCTGCGCTGTTTAAACAAAGGTCCACTTACATTTAATCCGCACTGGGCCGCGCGGGCGATAAAAAGCCTGTTGCCTCGTCAAGGCCTTGAACATTGCCTGAATTCAGAAATCAAATAGCGAGCATGAATCGATCTTCACAAGCAGAAAGCCTTCTCAGCCAGATCAATACTAAATCGACTAAGCTCGGCGACTTACGAAAAATTGCGGCTGACATCAAAAAAGACCATGAGCTAGCGATGGAACTTTGGTCCTCAGCTGCGTTTTTGCCCCGGATGCTGGCAACCCTTATCATGGACAAAAAGCTGCTGACCCAGGAATCCATTGATGCGCTGGATCGGGACATGCAGAACCATAATCCGGAGGAGCAAACGCAGTTGATGGATTGGTTGATGGCCAACCAACTTGCTAAGGACAAGAAAACCATCGCGCTCATAGAGTCGTGGAAAGACAGTCCCTCCGCGCTTCAAAGGAGGACTTTCTGGTACTATCAGGGTCGCCTGCGGTGGGTAGGTCAAACGCCTCCTCCCAATAGTGAGGAACTATTGTCTTTAATAGAAAAATGGATCGGACATGAAAAGCCGGAGGTCCAATGGGCAATGAATTTTACTGCGGCCCAGATCGGCATCTTTCAGCCTGCGTTCCGCTCAAGATGTATTGAACTCGGAGAACGAACTGGACTATACAGGGATGATGTCGTTCCCAGGGGATGTACGCCTAATTATTTGCCGGAGCTTATATCAATACAGGTGGCGAAGCTCGCGAAGCAGGTCGTTCCATAAACGTTTGCCCCTGGCAATTTGGCGGAACACACAAAGTTCTATTGAGCCTTACGTTTTTAGACCCTCATCAGCAAAGGATTTGCAATCCCGCGCGAGCTAGCGGGGATTTTTAATCCGCGTGCAACTCGCCCGAAATGATGGCTTGCGGATTGTGATGACACTAACCGCGCCCTTAAACGACACAAACCGCTACCAGACTGGCAATCCAGGCAAAAAAATAAAAGCAAATCATTGAAATGAATGTTCTCTTTGTTTGTAGTAGAAATAAATGGAGAAGCAGGACTGCCGAGACCATTTTCATGAGCAGTCAGGATTTTGCTGTAAGGTCAGCCGGGACTGAAAATGATGCAAGAATCAGGGTCTCAGAAAAGCTGATCAACTGGGCAGATCTCATTTTCGTCATGGAGAAGCGCCATAAGCAAAGGCTTGTTGAAAAATTTGACCACCTGCTCGAAGACAAGACAATTGTTGTGCTCGATATCGAGGACAATTACAAATACATGGATGAAGAGTTGATTGCCATGCTGAAAGTGAGTGTAACGCCTTATTTGTGAGGTGGACCTACGAGCACCCGGGCAGCGCGGAATTGCTATCCCGTGTAAACAGGCCGCGGATTTTGTAATCCGCAGACTGCAATTCATCCCCGCCAACGAGCCTTATGTTTGATCCACGCAGAAAAACCAATACAATGACAAAAACTGATCCTATAATAGCTGTAAAAGATGTTGAAGCCAGTTCAAAATGGTATCAATCAGTGTTTGAATGTAAAAGCATGCACGGGGGAAAAGAGTTCGACATTCTTGTCTCTGAAAATGATGAAGTATTAATCTGTCTTCATAAATGGGGCGAACACCAGCATCCTACAATGACGGATCCGCGTATTACGCCCGGGAATGGATTAATCCTTTACTTCAGATCTGAAAATATGAACACTATTCGACAAAATATCGAAAAGACAGGCGGCATTATAGTAGAGGATATTCATTTAAATCCAAACTCCACGAAAAGGGAATTCTCAATTAGAGATCCAGATGGATACTATCTGATAATAACTGAATTTCACCAGTATGAAGGTTAATGCCGAATGAAAGCTATAGTTCCCGCTCTGTACAGCTCTGCAACAGACTGCGCCGGAGGCCGGGAGGTGGTGAACCTGACGCTAGTGGAGCGGTAAGTTTTCGCGGATTAAATATCAGCGACCGGGTGGCGCGGGGTTGTAAATCCCTCGCTGTGAGGATGTTGGCAGCTTAGGCGGTGCCTATCTATCTTGCTGCTGTTCGCGCTGAATATTTAAGCTGTTATGGTGTATTATCAACTAGTATCTTTAACCTTCATTTGTTTGGGCTGAATGGTGACAAATACTACACCTGCACAAATACGTCAACTTTGGCTGCTATGCTTAGAAAAAAAGTTTGAAAGCTTTTATTAGTTTTCAAGGAACGCTAATTGAAAGGAATTTTGAAAAGCTCTTGGTTTCTTCATCATCGTTCAGGGTCGGACACAGCTTTGTTAGAATTTAATTTACTGTTCAGCATTATTGTCATGTATTAATTTTATACACAAATATTTGTCACTTGGTAGTGTTTGATAACCTTTAAAACTTTTGTTATGCCATGTACACCTGCAATGATTGATAAAGCAGTTGAATGCGCTTCGGAATTTAGATTGGTATCATTTACGGCTTCACCTGCATCTGCCACACCGGGACAGCCGGTTACATTGCGCTGGAACATTGATCGCTCCGGTCAGTGCAGCGGTCAATTCAAAATAAATGGAATTGCAGTACCAATGGATGGGAGCAAAGTAGTGAATCCCTTGTCGGATAGCACCTATACTATAACTGTGGCAACAGGTTGCAATGTTACACGCAACTTAGGTCGTGTAACCGTTGATGTAAATGAAAGTACCTGCCGGCTAACTTCTATTCCCGAAAGCTTAGTACGTGGCCAAGTCATCGGGGTTGTTGATGCAAGCATTCAGGAATTCAATCAATCAACCAGCAATGATTTAAGTAAGCGTACAGAAACAAAGGTGGAAATTGACAGCTCGGGTATTGCGGTCAGCCTCCGTTTAAGTGCTGCTATAAACAACTTTCCTGACCCTGATCTGAATGTGGACATGAAACTTGGGATAGGGGTTGGACCGGGAAATACAGTATCCGTTTTTTACCGTTCTTTCTCTGTAGATGTGGATTGGCCTTGGTGGGTTACGGGTATTAGCCTGGGTATTACCAAGATAGTGGAGGAAATAGTGGAAGACATGATTGAGGGAAAGATAAAAAGCCAGATCCTTGATTCATTAAGGACTCAGATAACCGCGGCTGCACGACAAATACCTGGAGTTTTAACAAGCATACAAACCTTGCAGGACGAGTTGCGCGTAAAAGTTTGTTGAGGCAAAGATGATAGTAGGCCTATCGGATGCGCCGTACAGACGGAGTATGCAAACCTTGAAGGTTCTGTGATCAAAAGTCATGGTGCTGAACGTTCAGGCAAAGTTGTCTGAAAAGGCATCATGTAGCCTGGGGTGAAATTCCCCTTGCTGACTCGACTGCCCCACGAACCGACGTACCCGGCCAGCGCGAACCAGCATTTACGGTTCGTGGACGCGAGCCGCGGCCCCGCGCTTTTTACGTTTGGATGTACGTTTATAAGTTAAATGGTATTGGCTCTTCTACCATTACAAGAATTAAGAAAATCCGTCACTTGCAATTTTTATGGACACCCTACAAAACGATAAAGCACATTTTATTTCATGGTTTGACAGAACAATTAAAGAACAATTTTTAGTTCGGCAAGAACTAATTGGACAAAGTATCGTTGAGATATTTTATACCCCAAAAGTGGAAGGGTGGGGTATAGATATTAAAGTCAAAGACATAATACATCTTCCGCTAGGCTATTTAACTTTTGTGACTTCATCGGGTAAAAATTATCGTGTCAATACAAATTATCAATCATGGTGTGGAGGACTCTTCGGAATAATGCTGGAAAGAATTGAAAGCAGCGAAACTCATGATCCGACAGTTTTCCCGCTGACAAACTATATGCTTTTGGATGATAAATGGAATGACATAAAGGGTTCGAAAGTCAAAGAAGTGGACTGGTATTGGAAGCGAGAGCCCAATTGTAAATTAACCGGACAACATTTGGCACTTGGGGAGGTTCAGGACTATCTATTTGAAGATTGTTTCCTTCCGGAAAGCCTTGTTTTTCATTTTGACAATACAAAAAAATATACTTTTTTGCTCTTGAACCGGATGAAGAAATTGTTGAGAAGAAAGCCTACAGATTATTAAGTTGCGGAGAGGAGATTATGATATTTTTTGAAGACACGAAATTTCGTGATTGGGGCATTTACTTGATCGGTTTTCAAATTCAAGCGGACTAAAACCCCAGGCAAAATGGGGTTTTCTGCTATGCAAATGAAGAATATGCCCGGATTTGTAATCCGCGCAGGGAGTTATTCCATACCCCGTCTTGGTTCCTCCCCCACGAACTAATTTGCCCGGGTTGACCGCGATACTAAAATAACGTGTAAGGCGTTATCTGTAAGCTTGCCGGCTGAGGGGAAGTACGCTAAACCGAAGTATGGGTTAGGCCTGGCCATATCGTAACTTCCATCTTCTTAATATAGTTCAAACCCAGGACGATGAAAAAACTTATTGGTTTCCTTTTTTTATCATTCACATTGTCTGTAATCTTCACTTCATGCAATAAGTCTCCGGACATTCAGCCGGTGTCGTACGACAGCACATCGATATTTTTTTATTCCTTTACAGACATCGATGGCAAGCAGGTAAAGCTATCCGACATGAAGGGCAAAAAGATCATGTTCGTAAATACAGCATCCTATTGTGTGAATACCCCGCAATATACTGGGCTGGAAAATTTGTATAACAAATACAAAGACAGGCTCATCATTATCGGTTTTCCATGTAACGACTTCGGGAATCAGGAGCCTGGTGGCATAGATGACGTAAAAGAATTTTGTGAGGGATATAATATCACCTTTCCACTCAGTCAGAAAATTGCAATTCTCGGCCAAGGTATTCATCCTATCTATAAATGGTTAACAACCAAGGAGCTGAATGGTAAATTCAGCAGCACAGTCGACTGGAATTTTCAAAAATACTTAGTCGATAAAGAGGGTACTCTTGTCGCCAAATTCGAAAACTACACCAGCCCTCAGGATTCCAGCATTATTAAGGAGATAGAAAAATAACTGCGGACAAACAGGATTCCGGAGCCGGATTTAATCCTGCGAAGCAGACTTAATCCACGATAGGGCAAGTCGAAGAAGGCCGCAGGCGAAGTTGGGCAAGGATTATATAATTGGACTTAATTGAGCGCCGCTCCTGAAAGTGCGGTTTTTTGTGTTTGCGTATTTGTCAACTTCTTGAAATGCGATTGGCAGTCTTTCAGATTACTGTATAAAATGGGCATACTGCAATCTGAGATTGTCTTCCAGGCCTTCCAAGTCCGAACACCTGGAAGAACCGGCGCGCTAAAATACTATGTACTATGTTTAGTGCTTAAAATCCAAAATTGAAAATCACCAGGAATGACATACTATTTTATTTGGGCTTGATCTGTGCCCTTTGGTTTGCCTGGAACGCAGTGGTTTGGGCATATTGGGCAGCTCTTTTTATAGCTTATCCGATTGGTATTATAAGCTATCTATTGTGGCGAACTGTAAAAAGCGAGAATAGAAGACGTACTAAAATAATTCCAATAGTATTGGCAATCGGACTCACCATGTCCATCCTGGTTTTGATTTACTTACTAATATGGGACTGAGAAAATGCCCCGGGAACTTTGGGGCTTGCAAACCGGCACCATCCGGCTGCGGAGTTATTATCCGCGCCGGAGCCACCACCGGCGGATATGTTTTTATTAGGCTTTAACTGAACTTTCCGACGATGAAACTGCATACGATCCTGCTTGTCAACATAATGATGGTGATGTCCGCATCCTGCAACGGACAACGCACCTCTCAAAAAGATAACAGCACTTTAGCCAGTTCAGCGCTTGCTGTTGGTGACACTGTTTCAGAACTCGACAAGACCATATTCATTATTTTTCAGGACAAGAATAATAACTACTGGTTCGGGAGCGATGGACAGGGGGTGTATCGTTACGATGGAAAAACTATGCTCAATTTTACAACGAAAGATGGGTTATGCAACGACCGGATCCGGGAACTTAAGGAAGACAAATGGGGCAACATTTTCATTAATACACTGAAGGGCATCAGCAAATTTGACGGACAAAAATTCACTACTCTGACTGTTGCAAAAACCAACGTCTCCGGTAATGAATGGAAGTCAGAACCTGATGATCTGTGGTTCATAGGGCCACAGGAAAAAAACGGGCCTTATCGTTATGACGGCAAAGCGCTTTATGACCTGGAATTTCCAAAGCACCATCTCGAAGACGAGTTTTATACAAGGAATCCGAGGCGCCCATATACCCCATACCAGGTTTATACAATTTATAAAGACGGCAAAGGAAATATCTGGTTCGGCACTGCGGGCCTTGGAATATGTCGCTTCGATGGAAAGTCGTTAAGCTGGATGTATGAAAAACATTTGACGGAAGTTGAAGGTGGTGGGTCTTTTGGTATCCGGTCTATTATCGAAGATAAGCAGGGCAAATTTTGGTTCTGTAATACCCTGTATCGTTACAATATCTATCCGAACGACTCAGTCGGGGGTTTAATTAGCTACAGGAAAGAAGCTGGAATCAGCAATTTAAAAGACAGTAATGGTGATATTTTCGTCTACTTCATGTCCATTATTGAAGATAAAAAAGATGAATTGTGGATGGCAACTTATGACAGAGGCCTTTGGAGATATGATGGTAAAAGTGCGACCCAGTATCTTATAAAAGATAGCAATACAATTGTCAGGATGTATTCGTTTTACAAAGACAGGCAAGGTGACTTATGGCTTGGCACCCATAACGCGGGGGCATATAAATTCAAGGGCACGACATTTGAGAAGTTCAGGCCGTGACAACTTTAGAATACGCCAGGGCCTGGACACTTGCGCGTCATTATATTGGTTGAGGCATTATGCGCACCACGGTTACACGGGAGAGAGTCCTACCAACCCGGCAAGGAATAAGATGCAATGGTGCCTTTTGTTATAACAGCGGCCTCGGGATCTTGCTGATCAGACTATAAAAATCCGGTTAGCAAGGCAAATTTTCTCATCAGCTTGGGAGCAATGCTGATCAGTTTTTTGGTGCGCTAATCAGCAAAGCAAGTTTTCCAACCAGTTTGAGAACAATGCTGATTAGCTTTTTGGAGTGCTGATCAGCATAGTAATAATTTTGATCAGCTTACGGGCAATGCCAGTCAGCTTTGCGAATGTCTAGTCAGTGAATCATCGATGCAGTGAAATCTTCCGGAGTTTCTGATCCGCTCATGATTTGGTTCGTATTTGCTGAAGCTAATGCCTCATGGATACCTAAACTGCGGTTGACCGCCCTTTCCCAATCTTGTCATTCTGGAAGAAACTCTAAGATCCGCCGCGGCGGTTGACAGGTTACCTTCGGAAAAGAGCTCCGGCAATGGGGCTTTCTTGCTGTGATCAGCCGCGCAGGCGAACTTTATCGGTGGGAAGGAAATTTAGAAATGAAGAAAAGTCTGGCAACATTTCTTATTGCTATCACGTCTAATGTAGCTATCGCGCAGATAGCCGTGGACAGCGTAAAAGCAATTATTCAACGAGAAGTTGCGGCCAAAAGAAGTAAGAGCATCATTGTAGGGATTATCGATGCCAACGGCCGGCAAATAATCAGCGAGGGTAGGAAAAGCGATAATAATCCTACGCTCCCTGATGCGAATACCATTTACGAGATCGGTTCAATAACCAAGGTGTTTACTTCCTTGCTGCTGGCAGATATGAGTCTAAAGCAGCAGCTTAGTGCCAGTGATCCTATTTCGAAATTTCTTCCAAAAGCGGTAAAGACACCTACACGAAATGGAAAGGCAATCTCCCTGCTGAACCTGTCTACACATAGGGCGGGGTTTCCCAGGAATGCCGACAACCTGGATCCCAAAAACCCGGATAACCCATTTGCTGATTATACCGTAGGCCAACTGTATGAATACATTTCGGGATTTGAGCTTAACCGGGACATAGATTCCAGGTGGGCGTACTCAAACATCGGTTATACATTATTAGGGCATATACTGACCCTTGTCGCTCAAAGAGACTTCGAGACCCTGGTGAAGCAAACTATTTGCAGACCATTAGGCATGAATAGTACGGTCCTCGCCCTGACGCCTGCTCTTAGACGAAATATTGCCCCCGGACATACTGAATACGGAAAGCCAGCCGGCGAATGGGATTTGCTTTTGGCGGGAGGTGGTGGATTGCGTTCGAATGTAGATGATCTACTCACTTTCGCTGCCGCCAATTTAGGTTTCACAAAGTCAGATTTGCTTCCCGCAATGGAGCTGTCTCATATCCGGCAGGCGAAAAAAGATGGGAACGACAGCTATATGACTATGGGCTGGACCCTTTGGAATGATAACGGAAAACACATTCTTTTCAAGGATGGCGGAACAGGTGGCTACCGCACTTTTTTAGGAATAGATAAAAAGAACAAATTTGGCGTGGTCGTTCTCTCCAATTCCAATAATTTGATAACAGATATTGGCCTGCATATTCTGGATTCCACTGCTAAAGTGGTTGCCTACAAATACCCCTGGAGTTTGTTAGACACGCTTCGCGCAACAATCGCCTCCCGGGGTATTTCGACGGGTATTGCGCTGTATCGGCAACTTAAAGCCTCAAAAGATCCGTCATTTACTTTTGATGAAAGGCAGCTAAACTATTTGGGAGAGGAGCTGAGGCGCGCTAAAAAAATAAAGGACGCCGTCAGGATCTATGAGCTGAACGTGCAGGAATATCCCAAATCGCCGCTGGTGTATGAGGCTTTGGGGGAAACCTACAAACGAGACAGGAATAAAGCGCGGGCTATCGAGTACTTTGAAAAAGCATTTGAACTGGAGCCCCAAAATCCTCGCCTGGCCTATTTGATCAAAAAGCTTAAGAGTGATTGACCGAAGGGAGGGAATCGCCAGGATGCAGTCCGTGGATGAGCTGAGGTATCAATCAAACCAAAGGAGGAACTTGTTTATGCTCTCAATAAGGTGTCACCTCCCTTTTTTTGCGACAGAGTGAAAGCAACCCCCTTTTCTAATCTTTAATTCAAACCAAAATGAAAAAAAGAATACTATTTACCCTGGCGCTTACCGCAACATTCGGACTTGGTTTCGCTTTCAATTCATTCCTTACTGAAATGACGGATGAGCAGGCAACGCCGAAAAGGGCAACCGGCATCGGTGGCATCTTCTTCAAATGCAAGGACCCGAAAAAAATGAGAGCCTGGTATCAAACCCATCTGGGCCTGAATACAAACCAATATGGGACAGTATTTGAATGGAGACAGGGAGCGGATACGACGAAAAAAGGATTCACGCAATGGAGCCCTTTTGGCGAAAAAACCAAATATTTTGAACCTTCCACCAAGGATTTCATGATCAACTACAGGGTAGCGGATCTGGAATGGCTCGTTGCCCAGCTTAAAAGCGCGGGGGTAACCATAACCGACACAATCGAAACTGTAGAGTACGGCAAGTTTGTCCATATTATGGATATAGAAGGCAATAAACTTGAATTGTGGGAGCCCAATGATGTTGAATTTGAAAAGCTGGGTAAGCAAATTGGTAGTAAATCAACAAAATAATTATCTGAGAATCTGGAGGCTACAAAACTTCTTGCGAGCAGCACTGGCCATCGCCCAGGGCAGCGATATTCAGCTAAATACAAACCGATGCCTCGTTCATGGCGCGACCTGCTGCTTAGATATGCCGATATGATCTACTGTGGTTCGTGAAGGACACGAACCGCGGCCTGAGACAGCTCCCCTCGCCCCGAAGCCTGGTTCCAACGCGTCGGAACCAGGCTTCGCGGGGTTGGCAAATCTATGGCGCGGTGAATGCACGATAAAATTGTCAACTTTTGGAAAGTTGACAATTTTGGGCTAATCCATCCACCTGGTGCGTGTCCTTACGAACTAATTTGTCCGACATGCATTTCGGTAGGTGCGGACCCGAACCTATGCCTGGCCGTTAGTTGAACATTTTGTGCTTCGTAAGGGTTAGGTTCAATCGTAGCAGATAATTCATCAGGGATCTCGTTTATCATATGTCAAATCCCATTCATCGATCGATTTTGCCCGCTCAGCAAGCTTCTTTTTGAGAAGGAACACGATCCGGAATACATTTATTTGCCGAGGGAATATTTAATTCACATTAAAATTTACCGCCATGAAAGCATCAATACTTTCGGCAAGAAATTTCTTAGCAGTATTGACTCCCATCCTCTTTTTTCAGTTTGTCCTGGCCATACAAGGCTGCAAAAAAGAACAACAGGTAGTCTCGTCAACTGAAAAAGGCAGCGAGGCGAGGCAAAAAAAGAAACCAGGCAACCCGCCACCGCCACCACCACCGACATTTTATTTCACGAATTGCAACAATCCGACCTACTCGGCATCCTTTGTGAAAGGTGCGCCGGCGAACACCGCCATTGTGAAAAACTATATAAACAGCCCTGGTGGCAGCTATGCTGCTTTTACCAGCGCTACAGTGAATGGGATCACCATCTCGGCACCCGCCGGAACATTTAATGTGGGCAGCGGATCAGTTGTATTCACTGCAACCGGCACACCCCTCCAGACCGGCTTTTATAATGTGTGGATCAGTGTCGGCAACATTCAACAGTGCATGATGTTCTTTACGGTAGGCAATCCTCCCGTTTCCGGACCAACCGCTGATCCCGGTACCACACCCGGATCAACGGGAATCGTCAATTTCACCTACAAGGGCCAATCGGTAGCCTGTAAAACGGTGAGAGCTAAAGACGGAAAGATCTGGCTGCAGCAAAACCTGGGATCACCGCAGGTTGCATTTCATCACATGGATGAGGCCTCCTTTGGGGACTATTTTCAGTGGGGCCGCT